>VOFC01004270.1_pt1 | contig 48905 bp, 76 predicted proteins | sample 5384161 | NCBI WGS metagenome assembly VOFC01 (sample SAMN12384722, study PRJNA508395) | human gut metagenome | isolation source: healthy gut B | host: Homo sapiens | reverse complement strand
TTCAAATAATGTGATTTTATTTTTATCATCTGAGCAAAATTCCTTAATTATAAGTTCCAAATGTGCTGTTGTATAGATGCAGTCAGTAAATTCGCCGTATCTTTTGTCTAACACATCTAAAACTTCCTTACCGATTTCACTCTGTTCAAGTTTATTACGAGTAAGCCAATAGGCGTCTTTTTCTTTTTCGCAATACTTTTTATGTCACCGACTTCTGTCAAAGTTTCCACAATCTTTTCAAGCAATATCATTGCCGCCGGAGTGATACCTCTGATAAAGCTCAAATAATCTCTTTTACCCAAGATTATTCCAAGCCATAATAAATATTCTGTTATTTCTCTTTCTTCTTTTTTTTTCTTAACGGGTATTATATCATAAATCGGTGTCTTTTAATACATTTGCAACACAATTATAATCCAATCTCCATCTGCCTTCCGCCGCATTAAGAAGTTTCATTGCGTCATCGGTCAGATAGTCCTTGATTTCGTTTGCAAAAGTTTTGCCGCCGGATAATCATAAGAAGATATCAGCTTTATGACGTTCTGTCTTTTTATATTTGCCAAAAAATTGTTCATTGTCAACTAACAATGTGCGGTTTCTGAAAGAATCGCCATTGTCCATATCACATTCCCATTGTTCTTCTTTATCATATGTTTCATCCTTATCTCTGTCGTGCATAGGACCTGCTTCACCGCTTGAAACTTGAAGTGCTTTAATACGTTTTTCGGATAATGCCGCCAAATCTACAATAGCACTTTTCATTGCCGGAGTACCCGATGATGTGTTCACATAAAATTCTGCGTCGGGATATTTTTCTTCTATTTCCTCAAATATTTTTCCGAAATCGTTATAAAAGATATAAAACTTATGTACATCAACTAAATCTTCTCGTTCAATTTTAATAATCTCAAATTTGTGATTTAGTTTTTCGCCCAATTTTCCAATGCCCAAGTATATCTTTGATCTTTGTTTTCATATTCAAGCATGTTCTGCGTGAAATACAAATACACAATATCAGGCTTATATACACGACAACAATGTAACATAGGTCCGTCAAGCATACGCTTAATCGGATCGCTTCCCCCTACCGGTGAAAATAATATTCTCATTTTTATCCCTCTTTCTTATGTAAATTTTATTTCTTGACGTTTTTTACTTTTTTTATACTTATATTATACGAAAAATTAATGAATATGTCAAATATTTTATCATTTTTTAGATTTATTTATCAAAATAGCACAGCATTTCTACACTGTGCCGTTTTATCCCTTATCTCATTGTTCCATATATAAACCAATTTACTGAAAAACACTAAAAGGCAGTGCTTGTATAGCACTGCCTCTACTCTGTTTATTCTATTGCAACACAGTCAGATAGCGGTTTCATTCCGCTAAATGTATTCCAAACAAATAATTTTATTTTAGCGATATTTTTTATTTATGTTAGGTATCGCAAATTCATAGTTTGTCTTATCCGAAATATCTGCATTTGTTATTGAAACAAGCAAATCATTATCATCATACAATACGCAATAAAGTTTTGCATTTCCGCTGTACTTTGCCAATTCATTTATAGTTGCATTCACTGTGAAATTGCCGTTTTGAGGTATAGTGTCTACTTCTTCGCCCGCAACATTTGTCATCTTCGCAGATGCTATTTCATAGTATTTTCCTGCCACACTTGCACTGACATTTATTGCACCGTTTGTAATATCAGCATTTACATTTTCAAATTCTTGATTGCATATATCACCGTCATTGTATGTAACGGTTATCGGTAAAGTTCCACTCGCATTTTCATTCACTTTAAATCTTATCGTAAACAATGTGCCGTTATCTGTGATATTGCTCGGATTATTCCAATATGCCGTCACACATTCAAGATGTGATAAATTGATGTCCTGCAAAAGATTTGACGTAAAAGTTCCGTCTGATAAAATATCTCCTGCTGTGATAGATACAGGTGTCAAAGCTGATGTATCATAATTTATATTGAAATTAAATCCCGCAATTCCCGAATTCTTTGATAAAGTTACAGGCACATCAACATATTCTCCGGCATTTGTATCTATATTCGGTATACTGACCGCTATACCGTCAGCGGACGCTGATATTTCCGAAGAAAGAGTTACATTATCCCATTTAGCAAGGACTTGCGACAGCTTAACACCGTCTTTTGTGTTTACAACTCCGTCCTCATAAACATCGGCTGCCGTCATTTGATTTTCGGTAAAGTTTATATTCCACTTCGCAAGATACTGTGAAAGCAATACACCGTCTTTTGTGTTCACAACTCCGTCCTCATATATATCGCCCTTTTTAACTTTTTGTCAATGTAACCGCACCGTTTATAATCTTAGGATTTATATTGTCAAAAGTTTGGTTTGTAATATCACCATCTTCATATGTTAAAGTTATCGGATAAGTTCCGTCTGTGGCATTGTCACTAACCTTAAACTTAACAGTAAACATTTCTCCGTCAGCTGATACATTTGACGGGTTGCTCCAGTATGCAGTAACTTCATCAAGATTTGATAAATCACCGCCTTGATTAATATTTGAATTTAGAGTTCCGTTACCGAATGCACTGCCCTTTGTAATTGAAATCGGAATAAGTACAGATTTATCATAGCTTATTTTAAACTTAAATCCCGCAATTCCCGGATTTTTAGAAATACTTATAGGTATCTCAACCTCGCTTCCCGCCTTTGCAGTAACTTTTTTTCGCAGTAACCGCAAGACCGTCATACGGTGTTTCGGTCGGAGTCAGCGTCACAGTTGGCTTCACTGTTGGTGTTGGTGTTGGTGTTGGTGTTGGTGTTGGTGTTGGTTTTGTATCCGAATTTTCAATTTCACATATAAAACCTCCGTTCGCTAATCTACAATTTTTGTTATCATTCCAACCTGTATTGTTATATATCTCCAAATAATTTTCTATACCCAAAGTATTATTTGGTTCATTAACATACCAATTTGTATATTGAAAATCTTCATTGCTGACCCATGCCCATTTATCGTTAGTTCGTTTAGCTCCTATCCAATATCTATCCATCGCAGCATTTTCCAATAGTTGTTTAATTGCATTATTTTCAGCTTCAGAAGTAATTGTCGCTAAATGTCCACCTTGCTGCTTGCAAAACGTTTCTGCTTCAGTCCAATTTAATGGAAAATCATATCTTACATATTTATGATTATTATATTGTATAGTATCGGTCGATGTTAATGGCAATTCAACCTCTAAAATAAATCCATATGACGAGTTATTCTCACTGTCATTCCAATTTGAATTATCATATAAATCCATATAATGTTCTACATTTCCAGCATTATTCGGCTCACCTACACACCAATTTACAAAGTTAAATGTTTCTCCCGTTACCCATTTCCATTTTCCATCTTCATCAGTAGCACCTAACCAATATCTTTTTACCTTTCCATTTTTCGATAACTGATTAATAAAATCACTTTCATCTTTTGATGTCACCGTTACCAAATGTCCCCCATTTTTTCACAAAACTCTTTTTTGCAGTTTTTCCACGATACTACTTGTTCATATAGACTGTAAATATGATTATTATATATATTTATAGTAGTTGGAATAAAGTCAGACTCATATACTTCCCAATATATCCAGTTACTATCCGCATAATTTGCATTATTATATGACGTCATATATGCAGAATAAAATCCGGTTCAGAAAATTTTTTTAGTGTATGTATTGCTTTTTACTGTTTCTGTATCTATTCTTTCACCGTTTCTATATATACCAAATGTGAATACGTCATTATTTCCACCGTTAAATGTAAATGTAACATTAGTGTTTGTATCACATTTACTTTTTTATCTACAGACAGTTTTGCTTCAGGCTTCCCCAATACAGACCAGTTCACCCAATTACTATCTGCATATCCTGCATCATTGTATGACGTCATATATGCAGAATAATTTCCAACCTCCGAAAAACTTCTTGTATATGTACTTCCATTAACATTGACTGTGTCTATTCTATTATTATCTTTATAAATTCCAAGCGTAAAAACATTGCTTACATTTTCTCCACCAAATGTGAATGTAACATCTTCATTTTTAGCATAATCACTCTTATTAATGCTCAATATCGCAGTCGGCGGTGTAACATTCACTTTATCATCGGTATCCATATAATCAAGCGGGTTCATAGCCGTTGCCGACCAAAAGCTTGAAACATTACCTGTTCTTAATCCAAAATGAAGATGCGGTCCTGTCGAAACACCCGTACTGCTTACACCGCCAAGATATGTACCTTTGACACTCTCCCACCTTCATACAAATCACTTGAAAGATAATTCATATGTGCATATTCTGCCCATGTTCCGTCATCGTGCTTGATAATATATCCGTTACCGAAGCCGTCATTACAATATCCTCTACTTCCGCTTGCTGTCGAATATCCGTGGTTTGATTACACACTCCTCCGTTTTTACATACACCGTTTTGACGACTGAAATTATTACAACCGGTATATTTTTTTATTATAGTTCCCGCCTTTGTTGCATATACATTGCTTCCCAAATTGGCAGCTATATCAATAGCGTTGTGCGAACTGCTGTAATATTGAGAAATTTTACTGTAATCGGGAACAGGGAAAATATACCCTTTTATTTTTAGCCGCAAATACAGATATATTGCAGGCTAAAAACACAAACAAAATCGCTGTTATTAAACTTGTCACTCTTTTCATATAAGTTCCTCCTCTGTTATAAAATATAGTTCTCTTGTTGCGGTGACTTTTTCGCATTAAAAAGGTGCGAATACCGAAGTATCGCACCTCAAAATGCAACACCCGATAACTGTCACCACAACAAGCTAAAATTGAACTAACTACTAACAGAGTACGTCAAATAAAGAGTATTACATTTTTAGCAAAGCCAAAATGCACTCAATTAGTATTAATATATTCAATTTTAGCATTATTGTGGTACTTACAGTATATCCTATTTTTCTTATTTTGTAAAGGTATCAATTTAAGATTTGTAAAAAACAAAAGCAGAGAGTAAAAAACTCTCTGCTTTTCTAAGCTTGTCGCGATGTGACTTTTCGGAAATTGCTGTTACATTTAAAAAGGTGTGCCACCTAAGTGACACACCATAAAAATGCAACACTCCCGGACTGTCACCACAACAAGTCAAAAGATATGCTAATTTTACTTGCACACAAAATAGAGTGTAGCATTTTTAACAATAACAATTAAAAATGTGCACAAATAAAATTAATATTATCTTTTGTCTTATTGTGGTGATTACAGTATATCTCAAATCATTAAATTTGTAAAGGTGGTTTCATTTTATTTTTTTTGCAAAAATCGCTATCGTCAGCTTTAACGATAACCTGTCCCTTAGCGTCTGTCATCAAAAAGACTCACCTACAAAATCCATTTTGCCCTCAAGCTTCCAACTCTGTTGCACATTGCAAACTTCAATACAATTTTGAAACACTTGTGCACATATTTTCTTTCAAATATATACATAGACTCTTGCTTTGTAGTCAATATCGGTATTAAAATCAAGTCCACACCCATAAGAGTTTCTGTTATATCCAAAAAATAAAGGCTAATCTTGTCAAAATAAGCATTGACAAATATTTAACACAGGCGTATAATTTATTCTTGGAGAGTAGTATGACAATTTTTAGACATTTAATTTTACGGCTTGGGAATAAAATTGCCATGTAAAAAAACGGAGGGAGAATTTTTATGAATTCAAATGATTGTTTGGAAAAACAGCCATTATGCGACGAAATGCTTACAAAAATGAACGCATGGTGGAGAGCTGCGAACTATCTTGCGGCAGGTCAACTTTACTTACTTGACAACCCTCTTTTTTGAGAGAGCCTCTTAAAAGAGAACACGTAAAAGCACAAAATAGTAGGTCACTGGGGTACAGTGCCGGGTCAAAACTTTGTTTACACTCACTTAAACAGAGTTATTAAACGTTACGACCTTGATATGATTTTTACATTTCAGGTCCGGGACACGGCGGTAACTTTATGGTAGCAAATACATATATGGAAGGCTCTTATTCGGAAGTATATCCGAACGTAAGCCAAGATACAGAGGGTATGAAAAAACTGTTTAAGCAGTTCTCATTCCCGGGCGGTATTTCAAGCCACGTTGCACCCGAAACACCGGGTTCAATCAACGAAGGCGGTGAGCTTGGTTACTCACTTGCACACGCATTCGGTTCGGTATTCGATAATCCCGATCTTATCACTGCTTGTGTTGTCGGTGACGGTGAGGCTGAAACAGGTCCTCTTGCAACAGCATGGCAATCAAACAAATTTCTAAACCCAATAAATGACGGTGCGGTATTACCTATACTTCACTTAAACGGATACAAAATTTCAAACCCAACAATTTTTCTCGCGTATATCATCACACGAAGAAATCGAATCATTCTTCAAGGGATGTGGTTGGGAACCGTACTTTGTTGAGGGCGATGACCCTATGACAATGCACAAACTAATGGCAGAAACTATGGATACAGTAATCGAAAAAGATTAAGGCAATCCAAAAGAATGCACGCGAAAACAATGACGCGTCACGTCCAAAAGTGGCCTATGATTGTTCTTCGTACACCAAAAGGGCTGGACAGGTCCAAAGGTTGTTGACGGAAATCAAATCGAAGGTACATTCAGAGCACACCAAGTACCTATGGATATGTCAAAGCCGGAACATCTTGACCAACTAAAAAGAATGGATGTTAAGCTACAAACCCGAAGAATTATTCGACGAAAACGGCAGACTTGTTCCTGAAATCGCCGCACTTGCTCCTGAGGGCAATCACCGAATGGGTGCTAACCCACACGCAAACGGCGGTTTGCTTTTAAGAAGATTTACGTATGCCTGATTTCAGAGATTATGCATTTGACGTACCGTTCCCTGGTTCTGTCGAGGGACAGGATATGATTGAACTTGGCGGATTTGTTCGTGACATATTCAAGTTAAACAAGGAAAGCAAAAACTTCCGTATATTCGGTCCTGACGAAACTATGTCAAACAGACTTGGCAAAGTATTTGAAGAAACAAACCGTGACTGGAACGGTGAAAAATATGATAATGACGAATTTCTTGCAACAGACGGCAGAGTTATGGACTCAATGCTTTCGGAACATATGTGTGAAGGTTGGCTTGAGGGCTATATTTTGACAGGTCGTCACGGTTTCTTTGCAAGTTACGAGGCATTTATCAGAATAATCGATTCAATGGCTGCACAGCATGCTAAATGGTTAAAGGTTACATCGGAACTTCCATGGCGTCAAAAGATTGCATCGCTAAATCTTATCTTGTCATCAAACGTATGGCAGCAAGACCATAACGGTTTTACACACCAGGACCCGGGATTCCTTGACCATATTTCAAATAAGAAAGCAGATGTTGCAAGAATTTATCTTCCACCGGATGCCAACTGCTTGCTATCATGCTTTGACCACTGTATCAGAAGTAAGAACTATGTAAACGTTCTTGTAACATCAAAGCACCCACGTCCGCAATGGCTTACAATGGAACAGGCTGTTAAGCACTGTACACAAGGTATCGGTATTTGGGATTGGGCATCAAACGATAAGGGTTGTGAACCTGATGTTGTACTTGCTTGCTGCGGTGATACACCGACACTTGAAATTCTTGCGGCAGCTACAATTCTTCATAAGAATATGCCTGATTTAAAGATTCGTGTCGTAAACGTAGTTGACCTTATGAAACTTCAGCCACAGTCTGAACACCCTCACGGTCTTAGCGACGTTGAATACGATTCAATCTTTACAAAAGATAAGCCGATTATATTCGCGTTCCACGGTTACAGAAAAACTTGTACACGAACTTACATATAACAGACATAACAGAAATCTTCACGTTTTCGGTTATATGGAAGAGGGTACAATCACTACCCGTTCGATATGCGTGTTCAAAACGAAATCGACCGTTTCCACCTTGTTAAGGCAACTGTTGAAAGCTTGCCTCAGCTTGGCAATAAGGGTGCATACCTAAATCAACTTATGTGCGATAAACTTGTTGAACATAAGCAATACATTGCCGAATACGGTCAGGACTTGCCTGAAGTTCGTAATTGGAAATGGGAATCAATTAACGACTAATATTATCAAAAAGCGATTACTTTGGTAGTCGCTTTTTTTATGCAAAATTGCATAAAAGTTCAAAAGACGGCGATAAATGCAGTTATAAATGTTGACTTTTTTCGTATATTATTATACAATAAAGTAGTAAAAAAAATTTTAAATTCCATAAAAGGATTAATTTTACAAAAACATTTAGCCTAAATTGGTATATTTTGTTATTGTTTAGTTTGATATTATAACGAGGAGGTAAATTAATGGATTCAAATATAAAATTGACAACTAAACAGGCTGAAGAAAAAATGAAAATTTACAAAGAAGTTTTTGATGTTGTACGAATTATAAAATCCACAGATATTCGCAGAATGAAATGCGGTCAAGAACCGGAACTTGATGAGAATATGTGCAGATGTTATGATTTTTGGAACAAGGACAAGCAATGCGAAAACTGTGTGTCCGAAAAAAGCTTTGACCCAAAAAAAGCAATATACAAAGCTTGAATGTTTAGAAAACAACATATATCAAATAATTGCAAAGTATTTGGAGATTGACGGAGTACCTTGCGTTATGGAAATGATACACCGTCTTGACAATGAAAATCTTATAGATAACGATGGCAGAAGAATTCTAATGAATAACCTAACCGGTTACAAAAACGAACTTTATCGCGACCCTCTGACAGGTGTTTACAACAGACGTTATTACGAAGATAATATTAAAGATTTGAATGAAAATTCCGGTGTTGCAATGATTGATTTAGACGATTTCAAACTTTATAATGATTTCTACGGTCACAACGCAGGAGATATGGCGCTTGAAACAATCGTCAGTGCAATCAAAAAATGTATAAGAAGTTCAGATAAGATTATTCGTTTTGGCGGAGATGAATTTTTACTTGTACTCCCGGGTATACATAACAATATCTTTAATAAAAAACTTCAACAGATACGAACAAGAATCAAAGAGGCTAAGGTTGACGGATATTCAAAAATACGTTTGTCTGTCAGCATAGGCGGAGTTATGACTCACAACGAAACGATTGAATCGGCTATGTACCGTGCCGACAAATTGATGTTGCAGGCGAAAAGCCATCAAAAGGTATGGTTGTAACCGAAGAAAATGAGTTTGGCGTCATTGACAATGAATCAGAAGTAAAAGACCGACAATGCGTGCTTGTGGTTGACGATTCATATATGAACAGAATGATTTTGACGGAAGTGCTGAAATCGGATTATGAGATCATCAATGCGGCAAGCGGCGAAGAATGTCTTGAAATAATCGAAAAGTACGGCACCGGTATAGATATTATTTTGCTTGATATTGTTATGCCGGGTATGGACGGCTTTGAAGTGCTTAATTATATGAATAACAATAATTGGATTGAAGATATTCCTGTAATTCTGATTTCAAGCGAAGATTCTAATCAATATATAAGACGCGCATATGAAATGGGTGTGTCGGATTATATAAGCAGACCGTTTGACGCAAAGATTGTTTATCAGCGTGTTTTAAACACTAATAAAATTGTACGCTAAACAAAGACGGCTTATAAATTTGATAACCGATCAAGTTTATGAAAAAGAGAAAAACAAAAAATGATGATAGACATACTGAGCCAAATCGTTGAATTCAGAAACAACGAGAGCGGTATGCACGTCAGAAATATAAGCACACTGACAGGAATGCTTTTTGGAAAAAATTGTTCAAAAAACGGATAAGTATTATCTTTCATGGTCAAAACGTTTTTATATAACAAATGGTTCGGTACTTCATGATATAGGAAAAATCGGTATTCCGGAAGAAATATTGAATAAACCCGGCAAGTTTACAAAAGAAGAATATGAAATTATGAAAGAACATACCGTGATAGGTGAAAAAATGCTGAAAAATCTTGAATTGTATCAAGACGAACCGTTGGTAAAAACGGCTTGTGAGATAGTCCGTTGGCATCACGAACGATATGACGGTAAGGGTTATCCCGACGGCTTGAAGGGTGATGAAATTCTATATCGGCTCAAATTGTTTCAATAGCAGATGTATATGACGAACTTGTGAGTGAGCGTGTATATAAGAAAGCATTTTCACATGAAAAGGCTATGGAAATGATTTTAAACGGCGAATATGGTGCATTTAATCCATTGCTTTTGGAATGTTTGGTTGAAATTCAAGACAGAATAAAAACCGAACTTGACGGCAGTGGTTCTGTGAAAAAGGAAACGTATAAAAAAACAATTCAGGAAATAGAACGAGATATGAACATGAATACATTATAAAACAAAGGAGAAAAACAGATGACATTAAAAAGAGTTTTATGAGCAAATTGATTCAGATTATAAAGACGTTATCAAAAGACTTTGTGATGAAGATATGATTAAAAAGTTTGTTTTTAAGTTTCCCTGAAGATCCATCTTTTAATGATTTGAAAGACGGCTTAAATGAAAATGACGCCGAAAAAGCTTTTTGTGCGGTACATACGCTAAAAGGTGTTTGCTCAAATTTGGGCTTTGAAAGACTGTATGAGGCAAGCTATGAACTTACAGAAAAACTCAGAAACAGAGTCATTGATAATTGTGACGAATTGTATAATGCAGTTGAAAGACTGTATACGGATTTGATTGCAAAAATCAAAGAAATTGATTAATTTAAAATACCGACTTCAAACAGAAGTCGGTATTTTTTGTCATATGGAATCTATATTAAAAAGCCCAGCACAGGCTGGAGCTGTCTGCCCTCAAAGGCGGCGATTGCCGCGTCGGGTAATTTTTTCAAAGTCGGCTACAAGTGAGTTCGGCTTTTTATGTAGTCATCTTGTGAGAAAGGCAGAAAATATAGATTTTTGCAGTTTAGAAGTGTTCCTATATTTTTAGCGGCAGTACCGAGTCCGTCGTTGGTGGATACGGCTAAAAGTACAGGCTTTTGATTTCTTAAATGCGCTTTTTACTGCCATGGTAACAGATGTGTCGGCAATTCCGTTTGCAATTTTTGCAAGAGTGTTGCCCGTGCATGGCAGTACGACAAGTAGGTCGAGTAAGTTTTTCGGTCCAATCGGCTCTGCGTCTTTAACACAGCATATAATGTTGTTGCCGGTTAGATTTGTTATGTTGGTACGAAAATCTTCTGCTTTGCCAAATCGCGTGTCGGTGTTGTAAGACATCTCACTCATAATAGGTATAACATTCGCACCGGTTTGCGTGAGCTTTTCAAGTACCCCCCATTGCTTTTTGAAAGTGCAGAATGAACCGCACATTGCAAAACCAATGGTTTTATTTTCCCAATCCATTTATTACACCCCCAATTCTTTGATAATATTCATAATCGTGTCTTTGATAATTGCTCCGGACGAAACGGGAGCAATTTTACCCGGTAACGACAATGCCCAAATTACTTTTTAAGCCGTATGATTTTGCGGCATCAAAATCAATCCCCCCGGGTTTGGAGGCAAGGTCGATAATAAGAGCGTCTTTTTTGACTTTTGTTAAAATTTCATCGTCCAAAATCAGCGAAGGTATAGTGTTGAAAATTATATCAAATTCGTGTATGTGGTCTTTTAAGTTGTCAAGCGGCAACGGCTCATATCCATGTCCCTCAATCATAGCAAGATCGGCATATTTTTCGTGCCTCCACATATGTTTGAGCACCCAGGGCATATAAATCCTTTGATAATATTTTTCCGATTTTACCATAACCTAAAAAACAAGGCTTTTACTTCCGTGAATTGTAAAAGGTGTTTCCGCAATCGCTATTTCAATCGCTCCCTCTGCCGTAGGAACGGCATTAGGGATATGGCTATTGATTTTCTCCCCTATTGATTTGTTTAAATGCTCAGAAAGTCATACGCAAAATAAAATGATATATTGTAATCTAATATAACAATAAATAAAGACAAGCTTTATCAGCTTGTCTTTGTTTAGTCACATTTTATCTCGCTAACGTGTGCTGTAATTTTTCAAACAGTTTATCGGAAATGCGTATTTTAATTGTAATCTTCTTTAAATCCCATACTATGTATTTTATTTTCTTTTGCATATTCTTCCGCATAACTACCTTTATGTACCCTTATACTAATATATCTGCAACCGTCAAACGCATGTTCACCTATACTTGTTACGCTATTCGAATAACTACTTCATTAAGCATCGGGCAATCTTCAAACGCACGTTCACCTATACTTATTACGCCGTCAGGAATAACAACTCTTTCCACTGAAATATCCCCTGCAAATTCTTGTGCTATTATCTCATTTCTTCCTTTCGGGATAACAACTTCTATTCCATTTGTATCGAAATAAATAAAATCTTCAGAATATTGTTTTAAATAATAAATATCCATTTGGACTCAGTTCAAAATCTATTTGTTTTAAATATTCGTAAATATCAAAGATATTTGTTCCATTCAATTTATCACAATTCAAATAAGATACGCAAACGATATTTTGATTACCTAATGCTAAAAAAGAATTACAAGACGGATTCTCTGCATTTTGTTCTACCACATCAGCCATAATAACACAATTTTCATGTCCTATTGTTTTTGCAAAATATTCAACCATATCTTCCAAACTTTCAGGGTCAACAGACCAGTCATCCTGCTTTATAAATCCGCCTCTGTAATACTGCTATTCCCTAAAATATCCTCTGCACTTTTGTCCAGTTTCCATTCTTCTTTTATTTTAATATCAAGCAACTTTTCCCAATCACAAATTTTTCGCTATTTTTATATTTATTCTTGATTTATATTCCGGCATTTGTCTCACTCCTTGATTTTGTCTATAATCTGAACATTATATTTCTTCAAACGGTATTTCATTTTCCAACGCATATCGTTTTTTACATAACTGCCTTTGAATGCTCTTATCGTAAGATTTTTGCAACCATCAAACGCAGAATAGCCAATACTTGTTACATTTGACCAAACAGTTATTTGGTTTAAGCTTTGACAATTCAAAAAGCATAATCCCCAATGCTTGCTACATTATCCGGAATACTTACTTCTCTTAAACTTTTACATTCCTCAAATGCACCGTCACCAATATTTATCATGCCATACGGAATAGTTATTTCGTTTAAATTTTCACATCCGCCAAATACACCTTTTCAAGGATTACGACCTTATTTGAAATATTTATTTTATTCAAATTTTTGCAACCATAAAAAGCATCCGCTCCGATATTTGTTACACTGTTTGGAATAAAAATTTCTCCCAAACTCTCACAGTTACTAAATGCACCGCAATCAATATTAAATACATTATCGGAAATTATTACTTCACTTAAGTTTTTACAATTTGCAAAAAGCATGTTCTCCAATATGTTTTACACTTTCAGGAATAGTAACACTTTCCAACAAAAAGTTACCCGTAAATTCTTCCGGTCTTATCATTATTCTGCCATTTGGTATAACAATAACTGTTTGATTATTGTCACCATAAGCAAATTTTTCGGAGATTTGTCGTAAAAATTCAATATCCTTTATGCTTAGATGAATATCTATGATTTTTAAATAGTTGTAAATATTGAAAACATTTACTCTTTTCAGCGTATTACCGTTCGGATAAGATATGCGAATAATATATTGGCGACCTATTGCCACAACCGATCACACTTTGCTCAATCCCACTACATTCCGTTGTATCAGCTACAACAGCACAATTTTCATAGCCCATTGTTTTGACAAGAGTTTTAACTAAGTCTTCCAAGTTTTTAGAATCCACAGACCACTCTTCTGCTTTTATAAATTCTGTTTGTTTTTTGAATACGGCACTTTGAAAACTTTTTTTGCATCTTCTCCAAGTCCCCATTCTTCTTTTCATCTTTATGTCAAATAACTTTTCCCAATCAGAAACATTTTTACTTGTATGTTTATTCTTGATTTATATTCCGACATTTACCTCACCCCTTAACCTTTAATCACTATTCTTCTGTTATCCTTAATGAGTAACATATTTATCGTTTAATTCTTTTATTGCACTCATTATCCGCTCGCGCATTGATGTCGGCTCTAACACCTCGATATGCAAACCGTATTGCATTGCCCAGTGAAAAAATGCCTCCTCATTGACTTCCACTTCTACCATACACGTATCCTCATCTTGTTTCGTTATTTTCGGTCCAAATCCAAACCAATCTATAATTTGGTCAATAATATAATTTTTCGCTTTAAACTTTACTCGTATGCTTTCACCGGCAAACATATACAGATGTTCTGCCATATGTTTCGGAAGATTAATTTCACCCTCTTTAAGTTCCTTAATCGATTTTCTTTTTTCATTCATCATTTTTATTCCGGTTATTCTATCAATGCGATAATTTGATAAAGTATCGTACTTATCATAATTGCATATCAAATAATATCTTCCATTCGTCGCCACCATTTGATACGGATTTATGACATATTCACGCTCACGTTTTGATGTAGTTTTTTTTTGTCCGTGCCATATGAATTATATATAAACGACACCTTTTTACCTTTTGAAATTGCCTCGTCAAGAACATCAATCGTATAAAACAGCTCCTTGTTTTCCGGACGAATTTCCGGCAAACTGCATATATGATTAACTTTTTTCTCAAAATAAATATTTGATAATCCTTTTAATTTATCAATAAGTTTTTTACATTGCTTTTGCGGAATTGTTTTTGAAAACAATACGCTGTCAATTAAAAAGTCGAATTTCAGAATCATCAAATTCTCTTGTTATGTACCAATCCGTACAAATAGGTATTTCTTCACCCTTTTCATTCTTTTTTTTATAATTTCCGTATAATCAATACCAAAATCAAAATCTAAAAGATTCATCAAATTCCTTTTTACGGTTCTTCTGTCAACATCCATGTAATATTCTTTTTTTTAATATCTCAATTATCTGTGCTTGCGTAAGACGGTGGTCCATATCCGAATACTTTTTCAGAATATCAAGAATATTTATAATAACCATTTTCTTTGGCGGTATTGTATACATAAAAATCACCTTTCAAATTTTATTCTTTAATTATTTATTATTATACAACATACAATGTGTATTTTTTGTACATACCACTTACAATGCAAATCAATCTCTAAAAATAACATATTCATCTTTATGCGTATCTGTTGCCCGTACGTTAAATCTTTCTACGAACTCTCTAAAGAATTCACAAACTGTATCTTCATTTGTTTCATCAATAAACACTTTAAATAAATTCCTTTGATTTGCCATTTCGTTTTTTGCAGTTTTTTCTTCAATTATCCCTATCTCGTTTTTTTTCATTAATAATTTGTTCAACGAACTCTGTCATCTTCAAAAAAATTTCTTTCTGCATTCTCTCAACTTGTCCTTTTTTTTTCATTACCGATAATTGATTTTTCATCTCGATATTGATGAAAAATTATTACATATGACTGTTTACCATTATTCGATCGTGTACCTGTTCTCACTTCATAATAAATTCTGTTTTTTTCATTCCTATCTTCTATATATCCCAATCTTTTGCCGCCCAACCTTGATGATTATATTGAAACCATCTGTTCTCACCAAATATTTTTCTGAAATATCGGTTGCATTTATCTTCAATACCATTGACCAAACTTGCTTTTCTGTCTAACAAATACTCATAATAATCCGCAAGCATAAACTCCTTATCTTTATGCTTAGAAATAAAGTTCAGTATGTCATCAATATATATACTTTTAACTTCCGCATTAATATTTTTATCCAAATTTTCAATCACTTCTCTTTGCCAATCAAAAACATATCCTGTTTTAAAAATACATATTGTGCTTTTTTCTCTCCAACAAAGTCCGTTATCGTTAAAAAGACTGCCCGTTTTCAATTTTTCAATCTTTTCTATATATTTGCTTTCTTGATTGTCATGTAAAAATGTATCGGTTTTATCCTCAAATATAACAGGTATTATTGTTTTGCCGACACGAATATTTGCATACACATCCATATTCTTATACTGACTACGCGGGCTGTCTTTTTTCAAGCTCTATATCCTTTTTCTTTAATATTTTCATTATCAAGTATAAATCTTACAAAATCAATTCCTATCTGTCTGTATTTATCATCATCCGAATGACAACATTCCAAAAGCCAACATATCACTGCGTCCTGCGACAACTCTTTTTTTTGCATAATTGAATATATTAGGTCTTGTAAGCATTTTTATTCCTCCTGTTTTCTGCTTTATTTGTTTTTCACTTATTATTATACATTACACGGTGTAAAAAAATAGTACCAATAAAAGTATTATTGTTTTCATTATAAAAAAAAAGACAATATCTATTGAACCGCCCCCAAAAGTCAGACCAAAAATCTAACTAATTGGAGGCGGTTCATCAGCTTGCCTGTTTTCCCCTACTTGCAGTCACACTCTTTCTTTATCCCGTTCGCATAAATCTTTTTGTGCTGTAAATTCGCCTGCATTTTATCTAACGCTTCACCGTTTATTCGATTTCAAACAAATGCTTTGAAATGGCTTAACAATGCGGTTTATTGGGGTTGTGTATTGTAAAATAAAAATTGTGATTTGATAATATTTTTATTATCCTTAACCATTCACTTCTTTTGTTCATTAATCAATTCATGCACAAGATATTCATCGCTCATACAATGCATATCAGACACACCGTTACTCATTAATTCATACAACTGTGAATGATAAAAAATATCCAATGCTTTTGCGACAGTAATTGCATTTTCCTTTGCAAAAAGTTCCACAACACGAGCATATTTCTTTTGCAACAAAATCGGATTAGCATTCACAGCTGTTCACTCCCTTCAAAGTGCAAATAGGTTAATGCTTTATCTGTACGAAAAGCTATTTGTAAATTCGGTTTCTCATATCGTAGTCTGCCTATTGCTTCTGTTTTATCTATCAGTCCGTCAAAGAACAGTTCAACCGTATTAAATACCTTATCATTTGCAACACCGCCAATAACCATATCATAATCTGTATTGTCTTTTCCGCTGCGACAATTCAAAATGAAGTCCAGCCATTCTTCTGAATATGAATCAAATTTCAAAATTTTAAGTGCTTTATAATCGTTTTCATCAAATTCATAACGTGTAACAATACCATTCTTCCCACGTTTCTTAAATTTACTGCACCACTTTACCGCTTGTTCGTATATTGGAGTAGTATAAAAACCTTTTCCAAAATCAACATTAGGTCTGGAATGTTTTAAATCCGGCTTGTTAATCTCTATAAACGAACCATGATATAAAATCATATTTCCACACCTCTTTCTTTCATAACTTCAATTATATCATTAATGATATAATCTTTACTCTGCGTGTGCAAAATTTCATACTCAGGAATAATATATTCATTCAAAATATTTGTTTGTTCTGTTAGCATTGAATAAACTTTTGGGGCATCAATATTTAACTTATCTGCAACATTTTCGATACAAAAAATAGCAAACTCAATTCTTTATTGCCAAATTTCTTCTCATTATAATTCACATCAATCACCCCTTTACTGTTCAAGTATAGCATATTTTTACGAGCTTATCAATCTTATAAATTTTTTTACACGGAATATTAAACTTTGTAATATTCCAAACAATTTTATCTTTCCTTATTTTCTCAACAGGCTCATTTATTATTTATCAGTCGCAATTACTTCGTTCATACTACCCGTACGATAACCTTGTAAGTCCATAGTCACATAAGAAAATCCAAGAGCCTTTATACTTGCATATAATTCTTCTCTCATTTTAAGCATTTTTTCAAAGTCCTCCGGCAGTAATTCTATTCGTGCAATATCGCCGTGAATACGAACTCTAAACTGTTTAAAGCCCGAATTTCTCAATATTTGTTCCGCTTTTCCGACTCTCTCAAGTTTTTTCGGCGGTGATTTTTTCGCCGTACACAAAACGTGAAGCAAGGCAAGCGAAAGACGGTTTATTCAAGTAGGAAGTCCGAGTTCTTCGGATACATCTCGAATTTCCTGTTTTGTAAATCCTGCCGTTTGCAGAGGGCTTAATACTCCCAATTCATGAATTGCTTTCATGCCCGGTCGATAGTCACCGTTATCATCAAGGTTTGAGCCTTCCGCAACCGCATTTACACCGTTTTCTACGGCGACTTTCTTTATAAGGCTGAATATTTCTTTTTGCAGATATAACAACGATTTGTCGGATTATCCGCAAAACCGTTTATATCAAGCGGGTTAACATCACATATAATATGACGTATATTTTCACTTTTGCAAAATTCCTCCGCTTCGCAAATCTCATTACTCGGAATTATACATGAGCGTACCGTAACGGCAAGAGCATTATTTCCGAGTGCTTCCTTCGCCGCCTTTAACAAAAATGTAGAATCTACGCCACCCGAAAATGCTACTGCAACACTGCCTAACGATTTCAAATTCTCTATCATTTTCTCATACTTGCTGTTCATTTTTCTCTAATTCCTCTCCTATCAATCTGCGTGTTTCGTTTATGGAAATACCAAGTTCGTCCGCAATTCTTGCAACGTTGTCATATTCGGCTTTTTACACGTTTTACACCATACCCCTCCGACTGTTTAACACGAACATCTCCGTACTTTGTTTTTTACTGTGTTTTCTGTTCTGTCAAGTATGTAACGTTCACAAATATTTTGTCTAATACCTATTGTAGAAGTGTATCTGAATATTGCATTTACCATTGTTTCCTTTGTCCGACTTTTTACAGATACAGGAAAGCAGCGTTCCCGGACGATTCTTTTTCATACCGATTGGCACGGTAAACACATCAACCGCTCCCAATTTCAGAAGTTGCTCTGTCGCATATCCGATTTCCTCTGCGGTCATATCGTCAATATTACATTTTAACTCTAAAACTTGTTGTGCTTCACTTTCCGTTTCACCAAGCATAACACGAACACAATTTGCCGTATCAAAATCCTTTTGTACCCATTCCGTAACCGATTTTTGAAACGTGCATAACGGGCATATCACCGAACTCATTTACAAAATGAGCCAAAAGCGCGGCGCCCGTCGGCGTACACAATTCACCTTGAACGTTTCCTCCATAAATCGGAATATCCTTTAATATATATGCCGTTGCCGGTGCAGGGACAGGCAATATTCCGTGCGCACACTGCACTTGACCGCAACCGACATGGATTGGTGAAGCGATAATTTTATCAATACCCAACTCATTTATCAGCATACAGACGCCTGTAATATCCGCTACTGCATCCATTTGTCCAACCTCGTGAAAATGTATTTGATCAATTTCACAGCCATGTGCGTGGCTTTCAGCCTCCGCAATCAAAATGATATACCGCCAATATATCTGTGCGTACATTTTCGGGAACATCCAGATGTTCTATAATATGTTTAATTTCGTGCATACCCGTATGGTGATGGTGGTGATGATGGTCATGATGATGGTCGTGATGGTCGTGCATATGCTCGTCCTCATGTTCGCCATTTACATTTACATCTATATGCGTTCCCGTTATGCCACACTTCACACTTGCCGTCTTACTTACGGTTACATTAGGAATACCAAGTTTATTTAACCTATTCAAAAAATTCCTCTGCATTCGGGTGCAACTCCAACAATGCAGACATCAACATATCACCTGCCGCACCCATATTACATTCAATATATAAAGTTTTCATTCATTAAGTCCTCCCATATGATTTATCATACTTGCTTGAAATGCCGCTCCGAAACCATTATCGATATTTACAACGCTTACACCGCTTGCACAAGAATTAAGCATCGACAAAAGTGCCGCTATACCTCCGAAAGACGCACCGTAACCCACACTTGTCGGCACAGCTATAACAGGGCAATCCGCAAGTCCGCCGATAACACTTGCAAGTGCACCCTCCATTCCCGCAATCGCAATAACAACACGAGCGTTCATTATTTCTTCCGTATGCGTAAGTAATCTGTGAATACCGGCAACGCCTACATCATATAAACGTACGGTATTGTTACCAAGCATTTCAGCTGTAATTGCCGCCTCCTCCGCAATCGGTATATCACTTGTCCCGCCTGTTGCGATAACAATTTTCCCAACACGTTCTTTCGGCATAGAGCCTATAATGCCGATATTTGCCATATCGTAATAATCAAGCGGAATTTCTTTGTTGATTTTCTCTGCCTTTGCTTTGTCAAGTCTTGTGATTAAAATATCTTTTTTGTCCATGTTCCGCAAAAGATTTTGAAATGCCTATGATTTGTTCGGCGGTTTTCCCTGCACCGTAAATCACTTCCGATACACCTTGACGCGATTTTCTATGAAAATCCGGTTTTGCATATCCCAAATCTTCAAACGGCTCATTTTTTATATGAAGCAATGCGTCGTCAACTAAAATATCTCCGTTTGCAACATTTTGCAATAATTTTCTGATTTCGTTCTGTTCCATAAATTCACCTTCAACGCACAAAGGCGGCTTGCCGCATTTTGCGGCGAAGTCGCTTAATTTTTGCTGATTATTCACTTTTATTATATCATTATTTATTTAATCCTTCAACCCAAGAATTAACCTCATCTCGTACATTTGAACCGACTAATGTTTAACTACTCTCCTTTTATATCTGTTGAAGCGGCAAGCTCCGTTTGTGTTTCGTAGTATGCAATTCTTTCTTTTAATCTTTCAATCGTTGCCGATAGTGCCTGTGAGCCGAGCACCATTCTAAGCGGTGCTTTTTCCATATCAACACTTTCAATTATACGTTGTGCCATTTTTGTGGGGTCTCCGGGTGCAAGTCCCTTTGAAGCATCAAGCATATTCAAAAAGCCATGACAACTTTCATACTCGTCCATAAGTTTTGCAACCTTTGCACTACCGTAACGGAACTCTGTTCTCGCACCTCCGGGCTCTACAATGGTTACTCCGATATTAAACTGTGCCACTTCCTGTGCAACCGCTTCGCAAAAAAGCCCTCAATACCGAATTTTGTGGCATGGTACATTGAATTTGCGGGATATGCAACTTGACCGCCATATGATGATAATTGAATAATTCTTCCGCCACCTTGTTTTCTTAAATAAGGAAGTGAAGTTTTTATAAGCTGAATTGAGCCTGTTAAATTAGTTGCGATGATGTGATTGATTTCATCGTCGGATAATTCCTCCGCACAACCAAACAAGCCGTATCCTGCATTACTTACAACAACGTCGATTTTTCCGTGTTTTTCAAATGATTCCTTTACCGTCTGTTGCACCGCCGCTACATCTGTCACGTCAAGAATACGGCAATCAAAATTTACGGGATATTTTTGTATTAAGTCCTCAACCTTTGCAGTATTCTAACCGTTCCGATTACGACATCACCTTTTTTTTCAAGCAACTGTTTTGTCATTTCATATCCAAAACCGCTTGACACTCCTGTAATTAACCATGTTCTACTCATTTTAAAAATCCTCCTTTTCCGCTGCACTGTTTACACATCTAAGTGCGTTTAATGAACGTGGATAGCCAATGTATGGCAGAACACTGCGATATAATTTTTATTAAAAATATTTTGTCGTTTCCTATACGCATATTTGCCGCCGCATGACTTGTAAGCTGAGGTTCACAGCCGCCTTGTGCCGCAAGGAAACAAAATGTAATCATTTCACGCTGTTTGTAGTCAAGTCCTTTTCGCGTGTAATAATCGCCAAAACAATTATCGGCAAGCCATAAATTTATATGTTGGCTTTCTTCCGGTCCGGACTCCCAAAAAGTCACGCATACCCTCGCCGAAAATTTCAACCTGTGCCTTTGTTCCTTCTTCACGGCGATTTTCAGTTGTTGTAGTGGCTTGATTTTCAAGCGGAAGTTTTATTCCTTTTCAGTAAAGACTTTGTTCATCACCTTTAAAAACGGAAAAACTCTGCCTATTCCCAAATATGCCGTTGCTTGATATACAATCTCTCGTATCTCAACGGGTGTAACGCCAAAATTTATTGCCGCACCGAGCATTATCGAAAATTCATCTACGCCCTGACAGCCCAAAAGTGTGGCTAAAATTGCGATAAATCTTGTTTTATCGTCAAGGTCATCGCTGTTGACAACTTCGTCAAACGCAAAGTTATCAAATCGCTAAATAAATTCGGGATCTGTTTCCAAAAAAGCAGAATGGTATTTCGGCAACATTTTTTCATGATAATTTTTTGAAAATTCCGTTATTGCCATTTTTCTTACTCCTTTATTATTTCACTATTTGTTTTGCATGGTCCGCAACAAGCTTTTCTGATTTTGAAGCGTCTGCACCGTGAACGGCAAAACCTTTTTCAAAAATCGCTCCTGTGCATATTTTCTTTAAATCTCGCTCACAACTGCCAAGACCACTGCCCTCGTGCGTCATTACGGCAATTACCTTTTACCGTTCCAATCAAGTCTTTCAAGCTGCGTAAACACCGCCATAGGATAAGTGCCCCACCAGCATGGACCGCATATGAATATATTTTCATATTCATCAATGCTGTCAAGGTATTTTTTAAGTTCAGGTCTTGCGCCGCTGTTAAGCTCTTGCTTTGCGTCATCAATACACTCATAATAATCGGCTGAATATTCCTTCACTGTTTCAATCTCAAATAAATCTCCGCCTACGGCTTTTTGAATAAACTCTGCGACAATCTCTGTATTTCCTTTATCCAAATTTTTAATGCTTCCGTTCCAATAATTTTGACCTTTTCTTGAATAATAAATAATTAAATTCTTTGACATTTCGTGCACCTCATTTTACTTTCAATTTATGATTTAATTTTAATACAACAAACCGTTATTATCAAATCAATATTTTAATCGTTTTCATAAGTTAAACTTATGTGAAGTAAAAAAATACGCACAAATATGTGCGTATTTTAATTTTATTGAGTTGTACTTTTTTTAATTCATTTGCAAATTCCTCTATGTAATAATTTGAATTTTTAACTTTCCAAAAAGCACAGTAATTACGCTGTATCTGTTTCCCGTCTCGTAACAGCGGTAAACGTTTTGCGGCAGGATTTATATTCCAAAATGTGCCGATACGTTCAACAGGCATAAATCCACGATTACCTGCAACCATAAGTTGTCCCTCGTCAAGAGTTTGAGCATAAATAAAGTTTCCGCCAAATCCCAGTACCTGCTGATAAAATTCACGTTCCGACTTTTTGCTGTTCCTTTGACGTTATCAAAATACACGGCATATTTTTCAAATCATCAACAGTTACTCTTTCTTTTGACTTAAATCGTTTCTTAAACAAACCTCTGCATAACAGCGTGCTTTTCCAAGTTCAAAATTCACAAATTCGTCCGAAAATGCACGTCTTTGGTCATTTATGGCAATGTCTATATCATCGGAACGTAACAAGTCATATATTTCCTCGTGCGTTCCCGTAATAACGCTTATAGACACTTCAGGATACTTTTTCCGAAAATAATGCGATTGCATTATTCAATTCTATACTGCTGTAATGTTTCGGATAAGCAATTTTTAATATCAGCTCGTCATCTCGACCTATACGCTGTACTTCTTTGCATATACGTTCAGCTTCTAAAAGAAGTGCCGTTCCGTGCCTATACATATATTCACCTGCATGCGTAAGAGAAAATCGTCTGTTTTCTCTTTTTTATAAGTTTAACGCCTAACTCTTTTTCAAGAGATTGTATCTGCTGTGAAATTGCCGATTGCGATAAAAACACTTCTCCGCCGCCTCCGTAAAACTGCCTTCCTCGACAATCGTGCAAAAAATATTTTATTTGCCGCAATAACATATCCCCACCTACCGCTCTGTTGTTTGTTTTAGTTTCTTTACTAATTATATCATAATCAAGAATTAAAGTCACGAATAAAATATATTTTATTACTCTTAATATATTGATATTACCAATATTTATCTTGACTTTAACATAAATCAGATTTATAATTATGCAGAGAATGAATTTTTTCAGATACGGAGGTAAACTAATGAAAAAAATTACTGCAAAAGCATTAGCCGTTCTAATGGCGTGTACAATGATTCCGGCAACATTACCGATTGTTTCAAATGCCGAAGTCAACGATGTCATAGACGGTACAAGTGCTGTACTATACAGCCACGATGCATCTGACAGACCTATGGAATCATTAAACAGAGGTCTTGTCGTTCAAGCATTGAATGGCGGTAACTACTTATCTTGGCGACTTATGGTTGACGAGGACGAAGTGTACGGAACTTCAGAAAGCAATGTACCATTCAATATATATAAAAACGGTCAATTTCTTGCAACCGAAACATATTCGACAAACTATATCGACCCTAACGGTACAAGTAGTGACACATATCAGGTAGCACCGATTGTAAACGGTGTTGAGGGAGAGAAAAAGCGATTCTGTCGCTCCGTTTGCAAGCGGCTCGAATTACTTTGACATTCCGCTGACAAACCGAAGTCAACACTTACCACAACAACTACAATAACCACTGACGAGGACGGAAACGAATTACCTGAAAATCAGTGGTACACGGAAAAAAGGTAAATGAATACACTATCGGTGATACCTCATGCGGTGACCTTGACGGTGACGGAGAATATGAACTCGTTGTAAAATGGGACTGTGCTCCACGTGACAATTCACAAGCAGGTCTTACAGGAAATGTTTATCTTGACGCATACAAGCTTAACGGCAAAAAATTATGGCGTATTGATTTAGGTAAAAATATCCGTGCAGGTGCGCACTATACCCAATTCCTTGTTTACGATTTCGACATGGACGGTAAAGCGGAAGTTGCCTGCAAAACGGCTCCGGGTTCAATTGACGGTGTGGGCAAATACGTTTCGGAAACAAGCAGTGTTGATGAAATCAGAAATGCCAATGACAATACCGTCAGCTATGTAAATCAAAACGGCTACATATTGGACGGTAACGAATACTTTACCGCATTTGACGGCGAAACAGGTAAAACAATCGATACAATATACTACCCTATCCCACGTCTTGACTACGAAAGTTGGGGCGATACAAACGGAAACCGCTGTGACAGATACGTTGCAAGCGTTGCATGGCTTGACGGTCAGCGTCCTTATGCGGTTTACTGGAGGGTTACTACATGGGCAGAAACGGCAGACAGCGTCACGGCACATGCGGTATCAGCCTTGAAAACGGTGTCCTAAACCCTAAATACAAATTTGATACATACAGCGAGGATACCGACGCATACACTCCCGGTAACGAAAAAATATGTCGGCGAGGGTAACCACAATATGACGGTTGCAGACGTTGACGACGACGGTAATGATGAATTTATAAGCGCAACGCTTTGCTATGAGGTAAACGACGAGGACAAGCTTATGCCGAAGTGGTACGGCGGCAGACAACACGGTGACGCACTTCATATCGGCAACTACGACCCTACAAACAATAATTTCGAATACTTTTCCGTTCATGAGCACGGCGATTTTGGTATGACGCTTATGGATGCAAAAACAGGTGAAGAAGCCTTCCACGTTTCCGATAGCAATGATACGGGACGTGGTCTTATGGCAAACATAGGCATGGGCGGATATTATCAGATGTCCTCTAATGCAGGTACATACGTTGCATACGGCAACAATGTGTTTAAAAAGTAAATGCAAGTATGGGTCAGAATTTCAGAATTTTTTGGGACGGCGACCTTTACGATGAAGAACTTGACGGTCTAACCATTACTTCATGGAACGGTGCGGGACGAAGCACAATCTTCAAGGCAGACGGTTGTACAAGCATAAACAGCACAAAAAGCAAACCCGGCACTTCAAGCCGACATATTCGGTGACTGGCGTGAGGAGGTTATCTACCCTCTTACGACAAACGATGCGCTTCAGTATATACAACAAATATTCCGAGTGAATATAAAATTAAGAGTCTTATGTTTGACAGCGTGTACAGAAGCGGTGTTGCTTCGGAACAGTCGGCATATAACCAACCTCCTCATGTGTATGTATATGAGTGAAGCGGTAATGAGAGGTAATGTTACAAATATCAGTATTGAACACGAGCCTACAAAGAAGAATTACATCAAAGGTGAACAACTTGATACAACAGGCTTAAAACTTATCGCAACATACGAAAACGGCAGAGTAAGCGAACTTACCTATTACGAAACAAACGGCTATGACCCAAACAAGCTCGGCGAACAGACTGTTACAGTTTCATCAGGCAACGCAAGTGCTTCCTTTAAGGTAAATGTCACAAACGGCACAACATATTACAGTGACAATTTCCAAGACAACGACCTTTCAGACATAACGATTTCACGGCAAGATAAAGCCGATCAATCGCAAAAAAGCTTGACGGTCTTGATTTAAATATCGGTTCAAAAAGCTCCGGCGGTGATAAAACAAGCGGTTACTTCCTCGGAAACAGAAACGGCAAAAAAGCTTTTTGGCATGCTTCGCCGGCAATACATCCTCGGCAAGCCGCGGTGCGTCAATAAAATTCAACGAAGAAAGCTATGTCCCTAAATTCACTGAATTAGCCGATAACGAAAAAATCGTACTTAACTTTGACGCATACTATCATTCAGAAAAAGATACAATGCAAATTTACGGCGTAACCAATTCCACAAACGGAGCAAGCAATAAACTTATTTACGACCCTTACCTTTCATATCAGAATAACAACAGTATTCCGCTTAACGAATGGTTTAACGTAAATATCGAAATATCAAAATATGACAGCACGAATAAAAAAATGCAAAAAATGCGACAATCACAATGACCGACCTTGACGGCAATCAGCTTTATACAAATTCGTTTAGAACAGTCGGTCAATACATCGATAAATTTGCATTTTATGTGCCTGACGTGCAAGTTGATATAGGCTATATGTCGCTTTCGACAACAACTCTTTTCGACTCAATCGACATAACAACCGAACCTACTAAAACATCATACACCTACGGCGATGATCTTGACCTAAGCGGTATGGTTGTAAAAGCATACTATTCGACAATACCTCAAAAACTATTACAGATTACACTGTAAGCGGTTATGACCCGACAAAGGTCGGTAAGCAGACCGTAACCGTTCATTACCTTGACATGACGGATACATTTGAAGTTACGGTAGCGGAGGGCGAACTTTCCTCAATCGAAATAGCTTCAAATCCGAGCAAAACAACCTACTTTACAGGTGAACAACTTGATACAAGCGGTTTATCCGTAAAACTAAACTATGCGAACGGCTCATCGAAAACAATAACGGACGGCTTTGACGTAAGCGGTTTTGATAATCAGACAGTCGGTACAAACACATTAACCGTTTCATACGGAGGAAAAACGACAACATTCACCGTTACAATAGTAAGCAGTGAACTTAGAAGCTATGTAAATGACGACTTTGAAAGCTATGACGACTCTCAAATAACAATCAAAAGTCAAACATTAACTGAACAAAATCAAGACTTAGGACCGTTTAAATTAACATTGGGTACAAACAAACAAAAATTAGACTCATACCCGCACTTTGCAATACTTACGGATAACGGCAACAAATCACTTGAAATAGCAACCGGCGGCTCGGCAAATCCGGAAAGAGGTCCAAAGATTACGCTTGGCGACAGCGTAACTTTGCCGGAATTTGCAAACATTCCTGCAAACAAATACCTTGTATTTGACTTTGATGCGTTGTATCAAAACGATACATCAAATGTACAGCTTTGCGGAGTGACCGATTCATATTTATCAACAGCATTTAATAAGCTTACATACGACCAATATTTATCTGTAAACAAAAACGCAAATATCCCGGTAGGCGAATGGGTCAATATTCATCTTGCCGTAAACAACAAAAAGGATTTGTTCCTGACTATAAGCGACAAGTCGGGAAATGTTCTTAATTCAAGAAAAGTCACAACATCGGGCGATAAATTTGAAAAATTCGTATTCTACGGCGGTGTAGGTAAAATACAGCTTGACAATTTGAAAATATATGAAGATAAAATTTCATCATGACTCTTACTCCTCCGACAAAAACATCATACGCACTCGGTGAAGAACTTAACCTTGACGGAATGGTCGCAAAATTAAATTATTCCGACAAGTCTGTCGGAACAACGGCTTATACGGTAAGCGGTTATGACAAAACAAAAGTCGGTATGCAGACTGTAACCGTTTCATACGGTGATTATTCGGCGAACTTTGACGTTACCGTAAACGGTATATCGTCTATCAAGGTAACACCTCCTACAAAGACAACATATCTTGAGGGCAGGACCTTAACACTGACGGCATGGTCGTTACAGCCGTAACCACTGATAACCAAAGAATTACCGTTCCCGACGGTTACTCGGTAAGAGGTTTTAACAAGACAAAATTAGGAAAACAGACAATCACGGTTACATATCAAGGTCTGTCGACAGAATTTGAAGTCAATGTAATTTCCGTAAAGAGTATTGAACTTACAAAAGCCGACAAAACTTGAATACAAATACGGCGAAAGCCTTGATACATCGGGCATGAGTGTAAAGGCTATATATGACGATAATCAAAGCGAAGTAATAAAATCCGGTTATTCCGTAACGGGCTACGACAAGACAAAATCGGGTACGCAGACAATAACCGTTACATACAGAAATCAAACGGCTACATTTGACGTTACGGTTGCAGAACCTCAAATTACGAAAATCGAAATCACTACCCCACCGACAACTACGGAATATTATGTCGGACAAGATTTGAAAACAGACGGCATGGTTGTTACCGTGACATTCGAGGACGAATCAACTCAAACTACTACGGCTTATACACTTAGCGGCTACGACAAAAAGACGGTCGGCACACAAACCGTAACAGTTCGCTACAAAGGTTTTTCCGATACATTTGATGTAACAGTCAAAGAAGCGGAAGCTGTTTCGATAAGCGGCGTAACAGTTGAAGATAAGACATATGACGGTAAGCCGATTGAATATAGCGGCACACCGACAAGCGACAACTACAGCGGTGACTATGAATACATTTGGGAAACGGCAGACGGAACAGTGCTTGACAGTGCTCCGATAAACGCAGGCAACTACAAGCTTGTCGTAAAGGTATCGGATGAAACTTTCGCACACACAGGCTCGGTTGAAATTCCGTTCACGATAAACAAAGCGGCTCTTACAATTACGGCTGAAAATAAATCTATTGCTTTCGGCATGAATGCTCCGAAATTTACATGCAAAGCTGACGGACTTGTTGACGGAGATACACTGTCAGCTACATACTCATGCGACTACACTGTTGAAAGTCCGATTGGCGATTATGCTATTATTCCGACCGATTGTACATTTACATCGGGCAGCAAGGATAACTATGACATCACATACGTAAACGGCACTCTTACCATAAAAAGAAGCCCAAAAGGTTGATATAAGCGGTGTAACCGTTGAAAGCAAGACATATGACGGTGTTGCCGTTCAGTATAGCGGCACTGCAGAAAGTGCGGACTATGACGGTGAATTTGATTATATCTGGCAGACTGACAGCGGTACGGTGCTTGACTCTGCTCCGATAAACGCAGGCAACTACAAACTTGTTGTAAAAGTACCGAGTGACAACTTAGAATATGTTGGTTCGACAGAAGTTTCTTTTTACAATAAATAAAGCAAATCTTACGATTACTGCTGCAAATATGAGTACAAACGTAAATTCAGTCGTGCCTGCATACAAATTTACTTCATCGGGTCTTGTCGGTGATGACGCACTTGATACAATATTCTCATGTGAGTACACAAAAGACAGTGATGTCGGTACATATGTTATCACCCCGACAGATTGTACATTTACATCGGGTGTTAAAAATAATTATAACATTGAATATGTAAACGGTACTCTTTCGATATACGGTTCAAGCTATAACAAAACATCAAAAACGGTAAAAATATATTCTAAATATGATACAGATATAGACTGTTATATAGTATCGTACGCAGAAAACGGAACTCTTGACGGTATCAAAAAAGAACATTGTTTCTCTTAAAGCTGACAAAATTTCAACCATTGATATTTCATCATTAAAGATATCAGAAAATGATAGTATAAAATATTCCTTTGGGATAACAACCAACACCGGTTGAAATAACAAATTAATACAATAGCATTATTGCAATATAAAAGAACCGACCTCCATAGTTGATATGCACCCCAAAAAAGACACTTTTGGAGGTGCATATTTTTATGGCAAAGAAAGGGCAAAAATATAGAAAACACTCGCCAGAATTCAAACTATCTGTTATAATGGATATGCGAGAAAACCATTTGGGTATAATGGAAACAGAAAAAATACGATGTTAAACATAATGTAATATCGAAATGGGAACGCATATTTTTAGAAGAAGGAGCCGAAGGTCTAATGAAAGAAAGACGAGGCAGAGCATGCAAAGCAAGAGGAACAGCAAAAAGGTCGCCCACCTAAACTTGACAAGAAAGTTGAAGAAGATTTAATAGCAGAAAACCAGCGTCTTAGAATGGAGATAGATTACATAAAAAAACTGAGTGCCTTAGTTCGGAAAAGAATGTTAAAAGAAGAGAAAAAAAGCAGCAATAGTCAATGAATTAAGGCAAAAATATCCGTTAAAAGACTTGCTGCAATTATCAGGTTTAGCCCGTAGTACCTTTTATTACTATATACAACATCCAATCAAAGATAAATACAAGAAAGAAAAACAAGAAATACTATATATATTTTTAGCTAATAAAGGCAGATACGGCTACCGCAGAATCTTAATTGTATTAAGACAAAAAGGATATACAATTAACCATAAAACTGTGTTGAAACTGATGAAAGAACTTAATCTCAAAGGAAAACAACGCAAAAACAGTAAATATCGTTCATACAAAGGAGAAATCGGCAAAATAGCCGACAACTTACTTAACAGAGAATTTACAGCTACAAAACCTTTTGAAAAACTAGCAACTGATGTAACTGAATTTAAAGTGTGTAATGATAAAGTATATTTGTCACCTGTAATGGATTTGTATAATCGAGAAATTGTGTCATACTCAATTTCATTAAGTCCAAATTTGCAGCAAATTAGAGAAATGCTTGATGGTTTATTCAAAAAGCTGCCCGCTAATGCGAAACCATTATTCCATTCTGACCAAGGTTGGCAATACCAACATTCGGAATATCAACGTTTACTGTCAGAACACAATATTGTACAAAGTATGTCTAGAAAAGGAAACTGTATGGACAACGGTGCAATGGAAAACTTCTTCGGAAGATTAAAAGTTGAAATGTTTTATGGTGAAAAATTTGAAAGTGTCAAAGCTTTCATAGATGAATTAAAAATATATATTGATTATTACAACAATGAAAGAATTTCTTTAAAGCTAAAAGGAATGAGTCCGGTAGAATACCGAACTCATTCACAAAGCAAGTTAATATTTAATTTTGTCTAAATTTTGGGGTTCACTTCAAGTTGTATTTAATTTAACTGTCTATCTACACTTTCTTTAATACAAAATACACTACATTTATCTACATTTATCTACATTTATCTATATTTATCTACATTTATCTATATTTTATGTACAAATATTAATATTTGCTTCTATACTATATATTATTTATCTATTCGCACTTAAGGCAGCACCTATAATTCCTGCATCATTATTCAAAGATGCAATTTCAATTTTTGTCTTTGGTCTATATTTATTGAATTCATTTATTTCAACAAATTTTCTGATTGATTCAAAAGATATTCCCCTTCTTTACTTATTCCGCCACCAATAACCAAAATCTCAGGTTCAAAAAAATATTTATGACACTTGTTATACCGTCAGCAACATATTCTGTATATTTCTCAACCACTTCCAACCCTGCCCTATCACCTGCTTTTGCCGCCTCAAAAAGCCACTCTGCCATTTACTTCACCGAATTTCCCCGAAATTTTATGCATTAAGCTGTCCGGATTGTCAGTCATTTTTAATTTAGTCTGATTTATGAGAGCAGTTACAGAACCATATGTTTCCCAGCAGCCGTGTTTCCCACAAGTACACCTTTCACCACCATTTATAAGTGTCATATGTCCCGGTTCTATTCCTACACCGTTAAATCCTCTATAAATTTTACTGTTAATAACTGCACCACCGCCTATACCTGTACCAAGTGTTATCAGAATATAGCTTGAAGCATTATGTCCATTTGCCGTATATTCGCCCAAGGCAGCTGCATTTGCGTCATTTTCAAGATTCACTGAAATATTAAGCTGTTTCTCCATAAATTTACGCATTGGCACATTCTTCATCGGGATATTATTTGAATACGATATTATACCATTTTTTATTGTCCACCGTTCCCGGGCACCCAATGCCAACTGCTTCAATCTTATTAATGTCCATCTGCGACTTATCTAAAAGTGTTTTACACAATTTAGTCATATCAAGCATTATCGCTTCTATCGGACGTGTATTCAAAGTAGGAACACTATCCTTTGCAATAATTTTTCCTGTTTTATCAACAATTCCTGCAGCGATGTTAGTTCCACCTAAATCTATTCCTATATAATACTTCATCTATAAATCACTCCATTCCTTAGGTTTGTTTAAAATTTTATAAAAATGATAATATAATTTCACAAGGTCCGCTAACAGTATATTCATTATTTTGAGCGGGGATAAATATACTATCTCCCTTATTCAGTTTAAGAATCTCTCCCCACCCATATACAATTCCCCGCTTCCGTCTGTAATTATAAGTGAATGAAAGCTTGTTTTATCAATTCTAAGCTGCACTCTATTTTGTACTTTCAGTCGACGAACGGTGAAATAATCACATTGAGTCAAAATAATATCATCACCATCAAGCACAGAATTTGAATAAGTAGATTTTTTCAAATTTGAAGATTCAAGAAACTTCTCTAATATGTAATTCTCTTTTTATTCCCGTCCTTATCGCGTCTATCATAATCATATACACGATAAGTCGTATTGGAATTCTGTTGTATTTCACATATAAGAATTCCCGCTCCTATCGCATGTACAGTTCCCGCAGGTATGAAAAAATACATCTCCTTTGTGAACAGGCACCTTATTAAGTACATCTGTTATTGTATTGCTTCTGATTGCATCTTGATATTCCTGCTTTGTAATATCTTTTTTAAATCCGTAATACAGATATGCACCAACATTGCAATCGAGTATGTACCACATTTCTGTCTTAGCATTTGCACCGTCATGGCAAGTGGCATACTCGTCATCGGGATGAACCTGCACAGACAAATTCTTTTTTGCATCTATAAACTTTATAAGTATTGGAAAATCGTCAAGGGCAAGACCTTTTGTACCTACAATTTCCTTTCCAACTATATCTATGTACTCTTTCAAGCCATATCCTTGATATTTACCATTGGCTATTATACTTTGACCGTCCTTATTAGCCGATAGTTCCCAACTTTCTGCCAGTATATTCAGTTCTGATTTTTTATTAAACACAGTTTTTAATTTTGTTCCACCCCAGAGATAATCCTTAAAAACAGGAATAAGGCGAACAGGATAAAGTTCTGACACTATTTTCACTCCTTTGATATTTATAATAGCCATGTGCAAAACACTGAAAAACATAGAGTTTATACACTTTTTACGGATATGGCTAATCCGTTTTGTCACTATAAATTATATTTAATGTATAGAAAAACCACTCTTATTTGGTATAATATTTGCACGTTTTTAATTTATTTTATAATAAATAACCAACAGAACATACAAACGACACAAAAATTCCATTTAGTTTGACATGGGTAACGTTTTTTTTAAGATAAGAATTTACAGTCGGTTATATGTTCTGTTTATAAATTAATATTTAGATGTTTTGTTATATTATTTATCCATCTTCAGCGAATTACAACGTGGCATCATTCCATTTAAGTCATTCCACATAAATACTTTTGCATAAGAATAGTCCTCCGGTTCTTCCACTGTCTTTGATATATCATCACCTTTTTCAATAGCTCCTATTTCGGCTATTGACGTCTTAATCAAGACAGAATTATTGTTTAATGTTTTATAAAATGCAACTATTACAACGCTTGAGCTATCATCTGTGTCTGTACGCTTTCTTACGCTTACATTTCCTTTTTCATAGTTGTTTATCTTATATACAGCCATATCTTTTTCCGACCATTTTGCATATAAAAACCATATCACCAACGGAACCCTTGGCAATAGCTGCAACTGCATTTTCAAATGCAGCATCTGTATACCATCCTCGAAGTTATAGCCATCCTTTGTCGGAACTGGCAATGTTATCGTATCTGTTTCAATAGTATACGATACAGGAGCATTTTCGGCATTTATTCCGCCATTAAGCTCATATGTAATCTTATATTCATTTATTGACCATTGTGCAATAAATGTAATAGCACCGCTTATATCATTTGGGACTGTATATGTGTCATTCTGTGTACCATATTTATAAACCGTGTCATCAGTGCCTGTCTTCCAGCCTTCAAATGTATATCCTAATTTTTTGGGTTCTTGATTAGAATTTTAATTATCGATGTTTCCGCAATATTATATTGGGTGTTATCAGTAGGAATTGTTTCCTCATCCGCTCCTACCGCAGAGTATATAACTACAAAATTACCCACTTCTGTATACTGAGCATAAATTGTAAGCTCTGTATTATTTCCGAACAGTGCAAGCATATTTGAAGCGGTATTAAGATTATCCATCGTAATTACAGTTCCTTTTGTCGGTGCATCAAACCAGCCCTTTGAAGTTATATCCTTGTTTTTCCGGATTGTCATTCGGTAAAACGGGTAAATTTTCAACACTGCCGTATATAGTCGTTGTTGTACCTGTACCCTCTTGCAAATCCAGATTAATTGTATACTGTATCGGACGTACATTCACTGTTATCGTAACATTTTTACCTGGCATTATGAATGTATAGCTGCCATTTTCTTCTGTAATAGTGTTTAAATTTTCTCCGTCAGCAGTACACAAAACATTTTCCAACGTATATCCCTTAGAAGCGTAACCGTAAATGAAACTTCATCATTTTCATATGCCTTTTCTGCCACATTTATCGTACCTTGTACTATATCTGACGGAATTGTTCCCGTTGATACAAAGCTTGCGGTAATACTTCCTGACGCTATTTCATCCCATTTTGCATATAATATTTTATTTCCCGTCGTGCCTTGTTCGATTATTTCTATCTTGTTTTGGTATTCAACATCAGTGTACCAACCGCCAAATGTATATCCCTTTCTTGTACCGGGAGCGGCAAGAGTTATTGCCTCAGTTTCAACCGTATAGTTTGACGGATTGGTGTTTGTTGCATCATTAAGTCCCTCGTAAGTTATCGTATAATTTAACAGAGTCCAGTGTGCATATAATGTGACTGTTGCTTCGTTTCTAAAGATGTCAGACAGATTGTCTTTTTGTTATCCCATTAACCTGACTGCCATTGTTTTCTTCAGTGTACCAGCCGTCAAATTTGTATCCGGCTTTTGTTGGTATAGGAAGTTCAATACCATTATCAGGGATATTTTCTTCCTTAAAATCCTCAACCATTACTTCACTTCCGCCGCACGCATTAAGTGTGACAGAATACACCTGTGAATTCGGAGCTACTTTGTATGTACCATCGCCGTTATCAATAACTCTGTATGTTTCCGTGTCGGTAACATAGCTTGTCGGGTCAAATGAATATGTTCCGCCGGAAATAGTGATGACCGTTGTTGTGTTAGCGGGCTTTGTCGCACCAATAGTAGATTTAAACGTTCCGCCCGTGATATTTATTACCGGCACTGTTTCTGTAGTGGCTTCATCACCATCAAGAATACTGTAACCGTTATTCTCTGCGGTATTTTCAAAAGTGCCTCCGTTTATTGTAAGAGTTCCGGAAAAGCCCTTTACAGTGTTAATCGCACCTCTTTTACTAACAGAATTCTTAAAAGTTCCGCCATTTATTGTAATTTCGCTTGAACCCGAGAAGGTAATACTGCTCATATTCCCGTTATAATTGAATATTCCACTATTTATCACCGCGGTACCATTGGCAACTGACAGAGCATAGCCCTTATATTCAGAATCATCATTTATAACGGTATTTTCAATATTTATAGTACCGTTTGAAAGGTTTACCGCATAGCTATTTCCGTTAATTACAGAATCTTTTAAATGAAGTATTGAACCCGTACCGCTTAACATTATCGCTTGACTCATTGCCTCAACTTTTGCTCCGTCAATGGTAAGAACTGCATCTTTTACTGCAAATTTTATACCATAAGAAGTTGATGTATTAACATTCTTGATTGTGCCTTTTGTTGTACCTGTATCAACAACTGTAAGGTTATACATTGCTTCTATGACCGTTGAGCCGCCTCCACTCAATGTATGTCCATTAAGGTCAAGACGCATTGCACACTTTGTCTTTATACTTGATGTTCCCAAATCAATATCTGCACCCAACTTTACATAATCATCAGACGCTGTAAGAGTGTTAATTTCCTCAATACTCGATACAATTTTTTGCTACCGGCTCCGGTGTCGGTTCCGGTGTTGGTTCCACTCCTTTTTCCGTCACAACATACTTGCCTTCGGCAACCTTTGTGGTACTATATATATCTGTATCTATACAATTTGGATACAGCACAGTCGGGTCTGCGGCAAACTGCCCACCTTTTATAGATATTTCAGTTGCTGATGAGTTTGTTGGCTTTGTTTTTCCTATTGCCGATTTGAATGTTCCATCATTAATATTTATTACCGGTGACGCTATAATCTCACTTGTTTCTGCGTCTATAGACTGATAGCCCTCATTGCTATCGAGGATACTGTACCCTCCGGCATTTGTATTCTCAAAAACACCTCCATTAATCGTAACAGTACCTACAAATTGTTTATCTGTAACTATAGCACCTCTTCCACTGTTTGGATTTGTGAATGTGCCGCCATTAATTGTCAACTCACTTGAACGTGCTACAAGAAGAGTGTTTGTGGTTCCGTTATAGCCAAATGTTCCGTCATCTATAATGGCAATACCGCCCTGCAAATAAAGTGCGTAGCCTTTATAATCCGCTTTATTATTTATAAGAGCATTATCAATATTAATCTCACCGCCGTTCGTTCCTACGTTTATGGCATAGCTGCCCCCCGTTAATTACTGCGTCCTTTATATTGCACTTTCGTCCTGCAACATTAATCAATATCGCTTGACCTCCCGCATCAATTTCTGCACCGTCAATATTTATTGTCGCTGCTTCTGTTGTACCTCTTATTCCATAAGAGGTTTGCGTTGTACCTGTATTTATAATGGCACCTTTGGTGCTTCCTGTGTCAACAATCGTTATTTCGTGTCTTGGGTCCACTACGAACGGTCCCGAAGATGTCAATGTATGACCGTTAAGGTCAAGATGTGTCACACTTTTTGTCGTAAAGCCTGTTGTGCCAAGGTCTATATCTGCTCCAAGAATTATATTTCCCTCAGTGCTTGTAATCGCTGCAAGCTGCTCTGCCGTTGTAACAGTTACAGGGTCCGGTAGCGGAGTAGGCGTCGGTTCAGGAGTTGGAGTTGGTAAGCCCCATTCTATATCACCTTTTATGCTTGTATGAGTTATATTATCAATCATGAATGAACCTTCCCCACTGTTTTCAGCAGAAGAAAATATAAAACCTCTTACGCGTGCACAATCAAGATTGCTTCCTCCATCAAGTATCTTAAACTCATCAAACGGAACTCGAAATTGTTTCCACTCCGTCGTCAAAGTGAATTCCTTAGTGTCTGTATAAGTAGTCATCGCACTTGCTGCGTCAATCACCCCAACATTTATCTTTTCATTCTTGCCGCTTGTAGATTTTCCATAAAACACAAAGTCTGTCATATATTCCATATCAGTTTTTAAAGTAGCACGGTTAGCAGTACGCTCATCGTCATTTACATTTCCTTTAAAGAAATCATTCGGTGAATAAACCACCTTTGCCTTTGACGGTATGTTTCCGTTTCTTGAATATTTCACCTCAAGTGCTTTTGAATCAAATCCAAGCCCTCCTTCTTCTTTAGTCGCAACGATTGTATCTCCCTCACTTCCGGATTCTGTGGATATTGCTGCCTCATATTTTGTGGTGTTCTTATTATAAGTAGCAAAATCATAAACAAATGTCTTTTCTGGATACGGAATCAGACGTTTCGGCTTTGTGTTTGAGAAGCCAATATTATCAATATAAAATTCGGCAGTTGTTCGCGTGTCTGCTGAAATCTGAACATACGTTATATCTTCAGGGTATTCAACATTACCTTCTAAACTGTATATATATTGATGCCAATCAGTATCGTCCTCTGCCATATTTACAGTAATATATGCCAGTCCACTTAAACTTACTGTCAGCTTCTGTGCAATACCATTACCTTTGATATCAATGGTAAAATACTTGGCATTCATAGACGGAACAGTATTAAGGTCAAATTTTGCTCTGCAACCCTCAGTATCAGTTGCATCTCTTGTATATGTCACACATTTTGTTTTTGTTGTCTCACCATTTATGTTTAAGACATTCGCATCTGTAATTTGCATTGTTGTTCCCGTAAATTTGGAATTCCACGCCGTAGTCTGTTTTTTAAAGCCAGTCGTATCTATATCAATATAGCTTTCCTCTCCCATATCCTTATGAGGATATGTATTGGCAGTATAAACAGGTGTAGCGAGTTTTACAATTTTTACATTATCAATAGTTATAGATCCCGTATCTGCCGTAGCGGCTCCAAAATATATGCCGGAAAGAGCGGCGTCAAGCTTACCGTCAGTCTGCGGATTACCCTGTTTCACAAGCTCATTTATGCCTATTGTTACTGTTTGAACGTCTGTGTTTACATCTACAGCTTTAGTCCATACTTCCATATCAGAACCATAAAGACCTATATTTACACTTCCAGCAGTTGCTGCGGAAATATCCATTGTTATTGTCTGAATTCCATTTAAATCCCAATCAAACGGGAAATTCAGTGTTGCATACCAGTTCGCCGCCTCAGGTGTTATCGCTACATTTTCGCTTTCATCAGAATATTTAATCGAAGCCTTACCCGATGGAGCAGTATAGCTTCTGAATACATCGTCTGTGCTGAAATCTGTTGAATATACACCGTCAAGCTTTTCCGGTGCAGTGTTGTATGAAAGTAAGCGATTCTTTATATGAGTACCGTTATATGCCGTAGTCTTATAATCCCATGAATAGAGCATTTTCGGCGATGAACTCATATGCAGATTCCATGCTGTCCAGTTTACAGGAATTCCGTCATACTGATTGTCAGTATCGTCCATCCAGTTCATAATCTGATTCATCCATATATCGCTTGTGCAGTCTCCGCCCGATATGTTCTTGTCGGATGAGTCCCATCCCCATTCACCTATAATCACCGGTGCAACACGTCTTACCGGACCTATTATCGTATCCCATGCGGTTTTGCACCCTTAACCGGATATGCGTGAGAGTCATACATAACACCATGGCCTTCCGCCGTATCTATTAGTCTATATCCATTTGGGCGTTCATTATAGCCATCAGCAAAACCGCTTATATCAAATGCCCAGTTCAGACCGCCGGCTATACAGATATTATTTGCACCTTGTTTGCGAATTTCGTTTAGAAGTTGTTGATGACCTATAGCAGTTACTTCTTCACCACCAACTATAATTTGTCCGCCATTATACCACACGTCCCATTGTTCCACTGTAGTTGGTTTTTCAACTCCTACCGGTTTTATATCATGTGGTTCATTCAAAAGACCGAAAAGTACCGCACTGTTATTGCCGTACTTAACAGCAAGTTCTTTCCACATATCAAGATCGTCTTGTTGTGGCATAACATATCTGTGACAATCAAGAATTATATACTTGCCTCTCGCCTGTGCGGCTTTAACCATATCATCAATATATTTCTGATATTGTTCCTTTGTTAAGTTTTTTCGTCCCATATGCTGCCGTTTTTCCAATATTTAGGATTTATTGGCAGACGTATCAGATTAGCTCCCCAGCTATCATAGACCATTGTCATAGACTCAAATAGATGTTCTGCCATACCCCAGTCCATACTCGGAACATTTACACCACGAAGAACTACCATTTCATCTGTTCCCTGCTTAACTATTTTATTTCCCTTGACCTCAAGAGGCACAGAACGATTATAGTTAATTTCCGCATTTTGAGCGTCTGCTGCAGCTTCCTCATATGTCTGTGCATAAACAGGCATAATGCAAAGCGACACTGTCATTACAATAGCCGTTACAAGACTTAAGAATTTTTTCATGAATATCACCCTTTCGATTTAATTATATAAAAAGGACTGTTTTTTTGTAGGGAGAAAGAGAGAGAGAATATTGGAAGGTATCCATTGTCCAATAAATAAAACCTATTCTAAACAGTCCTTTACTATATTAACATTATAAAAGAAAAGTTCACCTCAAAAAAACGAGGTAAACTTTTTTCTCACTACCGATTAATTATGTTTTCGGCACATTATTCATATTTTAATGTATAAATTTGTTTTGGAGTAACTTCAACATCGCACCAGCCATTTGTATCCACTGAAAGCTCTGTCTCTGAAAGTTCCTCAAGCGTGACTTTTTTAACACTTGCCCACTTCCTATTTTCCGTACACGGAAGTTCAAACGAGTGTACCTGTCTTTCTATTGGCGATTGTTTATCTGATATCTCCGCTATGCCACCATTAAATCTAATTCTATTTTTAACTGTTTCACTTGACGGATTAAATAATCTCACCACACACCCTAAGCCGTCCTCACTGCGTTTTACGGCACTTATGTGTAGATTTTCATTTTCAAGTTCAATAAATGACTTTTCAAGAGGATTCTTGCCATGTTCTGTTGGTGCTGTCTGTCCAATTAGTATTTCCATATTAAAATCTTCAGCAGCTTTCCATACTTGAGCATCTTCCCAATCACCCTTATGAGGCATAAAAGCATATCGGAAAGTATGTTCACCAAAAGACTGTGAACCGTTCTCTATTCTCGAATAGTTCTGCTCCTCGGGAGTTACATATATGCGAAGTTCAAAGCATCGCAGCAATGACAAATACACAGTATGATTATAGTCATTATCTGCTTCATAAGCTTTTAGTCCGGTATTCAAAACCGCCACGCCTTCATTTTTATTGCATATATCAACAAACGAATTCATTGGATGCTCTGTCATCGGAATTTCATCATATAGCGAATAATTAGGTTTCGCAATTGGACGCTTTACAACATCAAACTGTCCCTGTGCATATACAAACTCTGTATCAATATCTGTTGGAAATGAAACTTGAAGGTAATGATTAGGAACATTGTTATTAATTTTCGTTTCAAATTCAACCCATCTTGCACCTTTTCTGAGTGTTACAAGCATTTCTATTCTGTAAGGGGCGAGACGTGAGCTTCTTCTTTTGCCACCATCAACTATATTTTCGAATTGCCCAATTAAGAACTATTCTGTACTTCGTTTCAAACTCACCACTGTATACAAGACTTACAATCGCCTGTTCATTAATAGTTGTATATTCCTCATCAATTTCCGGAGTTTTATGCTCCCATGGGCTGCCGTTTTCGCCTGTGTCCTTAAAATATCCGATATTATCGTATTCCTTACCGGTTTCTTTTTTCAGTAACCTTTAGCGTACCGTTTGAATTTATCTTAACCTTCAGATATTCATTTTCCATAGTATTTATCCCACAAAGCATATTGATCGGCGTTGCAGCTCGTGTATGATACTTAGGTACAACCTTGAGTGTTTTATAACCCATCGACGGAATATCCTTAACAAATATTCTTATCGTATGTCTTGAAACAGGCAACACATCAACTGCGTCTGCCAAGTCTTGAACAATTTGATACATAGGATTAATTGATGATATATTCTGATATGGGCATACATTACCCTCAGCATCGACAATCTCAAAGCTGTCACACTCCCACTCAAGAGGAATTTCAAGTTCACACGGAACTGTCATACTTCTTTTAAACGGAGCCGGATTGAACATTACAAGTGCCATATCATTCTTATCCCATCCCGCAAAGTCAATGTCACCGGATAAATCCATAAAAGCTCTTTCAAGCACACAGGTTGCAATCTCTTGAGACTGTCTGAACCGATAGTCTACGTCATTATATACAACATCTCTGCCACACGCACCGATTGAATCATGTCCATGATTTTGAAGCATATAGTTATATGCTTTATCAATAAACTCCTGCGGATATACCGCTCCGCATAAAGCTGCAAAAATAGCCATAGGCTCAGCATATGATGTAAGCAATCGTTCTGTTTCAAAATTCTTCTGTTTGACCTTTGTTCTCGCAGAAAGAATCCAACCAAACAGTGCACTTACACTGCCTTTTGTAAACGGATAACGCATTTCTCCTTTTAAAACTGGCGAGTTTTTATTAAAATCTCTTATTACGCTCTGCTCAAAGTCATAAACTGTGCTATGGAAAACATCGACACCTTCATAAACAGCATTAGCATCCTTTATAAGCCTTGCTTCCCTCATATCCGGTATTGATGAATCATGACCGTTTGACCAGAAGCGGTTAGGCGTTGTCCACTCATCGTCCTGTTCAGAGAGTGCCTGCTCCGTCTTTTTCAGCTATATATTCGTCATGATACTCATATTTTTCTATGCGAATACTGATATTCATATTCGCACCTTGCCGGGTCTGCAAAACGGAATATTCCGTCTCCCGCTCCCCATGAAACGCGACGATTATCACCATCACGTTTACCATAAAACACCGGACGTTGCATTATATACCACATATTATATCTCGGTCTTTGACCCAGCCTTGAAGCATAAATTGTCGTACCGTCAGCACCCTCCCAGTAGAACTCTGATTTCGGTGCCATGTATGTATTAAGACCTCTGTAAATGACGCAAAATCTATTCCGAAGCCATGATATAGCTGTGGCATTTGTGATATTTGACCCCAACCGAACGGTGAATAGCCGGTCTTTGAAACCTTGCCGAATTCGTTTGCGATTTTATGTCCAAGAAGAAGATTTCTTATAAGAGACTCTCCACCTACACAAAACTCATCCGGCAAACAAAACCACGGACCAACTGCAAGTTTTCCCTCGCTTATATACTTTTTTTTCAGAATCTCCTTTTTTTTTTTTGAGGTTTTATTTCAAGATAATCTTGAATGGGGAGCGTCTGTGAGTCAAGATGAAAATGTTTGTAATCCGGCTCTTTTTCAAAAATATCAAGTAGCATATCAATTGCGGTAACAAGCATATGTCTTGTTCTTTGAGCACTGAATTTCCACTCTCTGTCCCAATGGGTATTGGATATAAAATGGCATTTTATATTTTTTTCGCTCCATTTACTCTTCCTCCTCTATGTAATCAAGTATTTCTGCGAGATTATTGCAATAGCGGCTACACATAGGTATTGTTCCACTTTCTTTTATATTGCCTCCCGCAAGTCCTATTGTTGTATATCCTGCAATTCTTGCCGAACATACTCCGGCACCACTGTCCTCAATAGCGATTACGCTATTACGTTCATCAAAATTGATTCCGAGTCCAACTGCACAGGTTTCAGCATAAAGCCACGGATGAGGTTTCGGTGACAACTCACCGAGCGTTCCAACACTTCCCTTGCGGAGCGGGTATCCTGCTGAAATTATTGCATCGTAAAAATCTGTAGGCTCACCCATATCGAGAGTTCTAAAAGCCGAAAGTATTTCCGGCATTGCCTTTTCATATAATCCTGATGTTACAAGTCCTATCTTAATTCCTTTTGCTTTTTATTGCGAGTAAAAATTCTTTTAATCCTCCTGTGGAACAAAAAGAATTTTTTTCTGCCTCTGCCTTCCATAATTTCCTTCATTTCATGATTAACATGTTCAAAATAGAAATTCCTCGCTTTATCAAGCGACTCACCCGGGCAGTATTTATCTATACAATACTGTAAATGCTCCGATACGCTATGACCTGATACGAACGGTATATCACTATCTTCAATCTTGAAGCTTTCATCATCAAGCATACTGGCGGTTGTTTTTTCAATTATCCAAATCCAGAATTCCTCACTTCTTACCGACGTTCCATCCAAATCCATAAGCACAGCCTTGATTTTACCTTTTCTGTTCACAGAATGAAGCGGATAGTAGGCACCATAGCCAAGAACCGAGTTAACATAGGCAAGAGTCTGATTTTCGAAAGCTACAAATTCAACCTTTCCGTCTCCTGTACATAGTATATGTTTTACGCCTTCCTTACCGGAGATAAACCTTCCGTCTGTAGTGGCGGAGAGAATGCGAAATCCTGAACTGTCATCTATAATCCCCAAATCTGGTATATTGAAATTCATTACATTACCACCTCTACATTACATATTTCCGCATCAGATGAAACTGTTGTACCATTTACCACTCCGTTATCGGCTGTTATTTTAACCGTTCCCTCTCCTATGTTCTTTACAGAAATATTATATATTGTTCCTCTAAATTTTCTTGTTATCTTAAATTCAGATATACCTTTTGAAATACACGGCTCAATTATAAGTCCGTCAAAATCAGGGCGTATGCCTAAAAGATATTGTGACACCGTATAATAATTCCATGCTGCCGTGCCAGTAAGCCATGAATTTTTTTGCCTCTCCGGCTCTTACCGCATCACGTCCCGCAATCATCTGCGAATATACATATGGTTCAGTTCTGTGGATTTCACTTATATCTTCAAGATATGCAGGGGCAATCTTTTTATACAGTTCAAACGCTCTTTCTCCGTTACCCATCGCTGCTTCACCAATCATTACCCATGGGTTATTATGACAGAACACTCCTGCGTTTTCTTTATATCCAGGCGGATATGACGAGATTTCACCAAGTTCAAGTCGATATCTCGAATATGGCGGATAATTGAGTACAATGCCATATTCACATTCAAGATATTTTTTTAACGCTGTCAAGTGCTTTTTTTGTGCCTTGCCATCTTCCTTACCTATTCCAGCCATTACACAGAAGCCGTTCGATTCAATAAAGATTTTACCTTCATCACATTCATTGGAACCAACCTTATTACCGTTAGCATCATAAGCTCTTATGAACCATTCACCATCATATCCGTGCTCCAATACCGCTTCAGTCATTTTTTTTAATCTCATATGAACCATTTTCATACATTTCATCATTGCCGAGTGCCTTGTAAAGCCTTGCAAATTCTCTTCCGATATACACAAACGTTCCTGCGATAAGCACAGGCTCTGCTATTTTGCCGTCATCATCTCCCGTAATTTGAAAAGATTCATCGGGGATTTCAGAAAAAGCAGTTCAAATTTAAGCAGTCGTTCCAGTCCGCACGTCCTATAAGCGGAAGTCCATGAGGACCAAGATTATTTATAACGTGTCCAAACGAACGATTAAGATGTTCTAAAAGCGTTGCCGTATTGTTTTTGTCACAGTCAAACGGCACCTGTTCGTCTAAAATACCATAATCTCCTGTTTCCTTGATATATGCCACAGTGCCTAAAATCAGCCACAGTGGGTCATCATTAAATCCACTTCCGATTTCATTGTTACCTTGCTTTGTAAGCGGTTGATACTGATGATACGCACTGCCGTCCTCAAATTGAGTTGAAGCGATATCAACAATCCTCTCTCTTGCTCTTTCGGGTATTTGATGTACAAAGCCAAGCAAATCTTGATTTGAATCTCGAAATCCCATTCCTCTGCCGATACCGCTTTCGTAATATGATGCACTTCTTGACATATTAAAGGTCACCATACACTGATACGGATTCCATATGTTTACCATACGGTTAAGCTTTTCATCATTTGACTCAAGCGTAAATACCGAAAGAAGATTATCCCAGTAAGATTTAAGCTTATCAAGTTCCGCATCACATTGTGCAGATGATTCATATCTTGCAATCATTTTCTTTGCCTTTGTCTTATTTATTACATTAAGACTTTCAAATTTCTCATCATTTTCATTCTCAATATATCCGAGAACAAATATGTATTCGCAACTTTCTCCTGCGTTAAGTGAAATATCAATCCGGTGCGATGCAATAGGATACCAGCCGGAAGCTACTGAATTTCCGCTACTACCGTTTATTACACTGTCGGGATTGTCAAGACCGTTAAAAGCACCAAGAAAAGTATCTCTATCCGTATCAAATCCACTTATTTGAGTATTTACGGAATAGAAAGCATAGTGATTCCTTCTCTCCCTATACTCTGTTTTATGATATATAGTGTTGCCATCGATTTCCACCTCACCTGTATTAAGGTTACGTTGATAGTTAAGCATATCATCTTGGGCATTCCAAAGACAGAATTCAACAAATGAAAACAGATTTATGTTTTTTAGACCCACCGCTTGTATTTGTCACCTTAATTCTATGTATTTCACAGTTATCGTCCACAGGAACAAAAAGCGGTCTGCTCAATGCGGATGCCATTTCGCTCACCGGTAATTTTCGTGTAACCCATACCGTGACGGCACTCATAAAAATCAAGTTCTTTTTTCATTGGCATATATGAGTGTGTCCAACAATCACCGTTATCGTTTATGTAAAAATAGCGTCCACCGTTATCCGCAGGGATATTATTGTATCGGTATCTCAGAATTCTTCTGTTCTTTGCATCCTTGTAGAAACAATAGCCGCCGGAAGTATTTGAAATTAATGAGAAAAATCCGTTTGTTCCAAGATAATTTATCCATGGAAGCGGTGTTCTCGGAGTATCTATTACATATTCTTTATTCAAATCGTCAAAATGTCCGTATTTCATATTTGTTCTCCTTACCAATAAATTTTCCAATCGCTTTTTTCATACGCATTAGTGCTTCAAGATAGAAGTAGTCGCCCCAACTTGTACACTCCGATTTATGACCATGCTTTCTGCTATACATGCCGTCCTTTATAATTCCATTACTTTGTAGATAATCTACCGTCGTATACTTTTCCGAAAGACTTGACATCATCTTTTTTCGCTATATCAAGAAATTCTTGATTGTGATAATATTTTTCCATTTCAAGAATCCCGCATGCTGCAATCGCAGCTGCTGAAGTGTCACGCGGTTCGCAGCTGCCGTCGGAGAATATTAAATCCCAATACGGTACATAATCCTCCGGAAGATGATCTATGAAATACTTTGTCACACGTTCAAACAGCGGCAGTATCGCTTCCTCATGCGTATAATGATAACATAAAGCAAGACCATATACTGCCCATGACTGTCCTCTCGCCCAACTGCTATCATCGGAAAATCCCTGGTGTGTTTCTCCCCTAAGCGGCTCATTGGTTGCCATGTCAAAGAAAAACGTATGATATGAGGACGCATCAGGTCGGATAATATTTGCGATTGATGTCTTCATATGATTATAAGCAGCATCGTAATACTTCCTGTTTCCCGTCACTTCACTCGCCCAGAATAGAAAGCGGAATATTTAGCATACAGTCAACAATAAATCGATAATTTTGTGCATCATCCATAGAACCCCATGCTTGAATGAATTTACCCTTTGGCTGATAACGCTTCAAAAGCCATTCTGCCGCCTCAATTCCGTCTTGTTTCGCCTGTTCATCTTCTGTTATCTTATAATCAGCAACACTTGATAATGTAAACAAGAAGCCCATATCATGATGCTCCAGTTCAACTCGGTCAACCAACCTCTTTATGAAACATTTCACTGTGATGCTTTGCCGAATTATAAAAAAAGCTTTATCACCTGTAAGCTCATACATAAGCCATAATATCCCCTCATAAAATCCGGTAGTCCATGAAACGTTCTCAAATTTTTTTTTTGAACACAAGATTTTCACTTTGTTCTGTAGGAAAACAATCATAGAAATAATTTAAGCTTTTTTTCTTACGATGCTCTCCGCATATGTAATCGCTTTATCAATATTCACTTTTTATCACTCCTCCTACTATAATAAATTTATGCGTAAATTACACGACAGTCATTCGTGTATATATCCATCTTGTTGCTTAAACTGATATAATGAAAGTGCAATTTCTGACGTATCACGCCTCGGATTTTCTGTCTGTAGATAAGTCAGTCTCTCATTTGTTGTGTTCGATTTATGCAGTAGATAAAAGGAGCTTTTATCCAGCCCTTTTTATTATAATTAGTTGACGCTGTTTACCGCCTTCGGTATGAAGGATTACCTTTGATGCTGCCTCTCCGGCACTCTGCTCTGCGAGCAAATCATCCTCTGTGGGAACATATATTCTATTTGTAGTCTCATCAATAAACAACACATTATATCCCGAGAAATCAGCTATTTCAATTTTGTCTGTCTGTCCCAGAGCAGTATCAACCTTTGTTTTCAGAACAAGATTTGTTCCGTTTCTGTAAAAAGCAACGTACCATATACCAATCTATACATTGCACCGTAATTATAGCTACCAATGGCATTGTATATATGTGATGTATTATGGCCATTTTCAGCATACTTTCCGTCTGACACAGCAATCATTGTTTTATTTAGTGTTGACGGCTCAACAGTTTTTTCCTTCTTCATTCCCTGTTTTTTACATAATCAGGATTGTCTTCATCCTTCAAAGAGAATACCTTAACATAATCCACAAGCTCGCCTTTACTGTTTGTAACATAACGAATTATATCACCATGCTTTACTTCCGACATAATTTTTGAACCGTTAGGTCCATTATAGTAACGTTTCAGATAGACATCTTCTGCAAGGTCAACCTGCATTTGAGCATTACCCTGCCAGCCGATTATTCGAGTTACACTCTCATCATTATCATTAACTGCCTTTACTACTTCGTCCACTACTGTAAGTGGTACTTTTTATCTATCTCAGGTATTACGTCACTTGTATAATATACTATTACACCTGCTGTCCGGAGATTCATCCACGTTATATGCTTCAATGCGATTTTCGATTGTGTATTGTGTCCCGGTCTGCGGATAATATACCCAATC
>VOFC01002234.1_pt1 | contig 48933 bp, 54 predicted proteins | sample 5384161 | NCBI WGS metagenome assembly VOFC01 (sample SAMN12384722, study PRJNA508395) | human gut metagenome | isolation source: healthy gut B | host: Homo sapiens | reverse complement strand
ACGACGGCGTGGAGTACGAATAAGGCCCGTTTCGCGCAAAAAGCCGCCCGGATGGGCGGCTTTTCGTCGTTATTCGGCAGAAGGCTTTCTGCATTCGTCGGTGATCTCCGTTTGAGTTCGTGCAGGGCGGGCGATTCCGGGTCGCGGGGATAGGAAAAAGCCGGTCAGGTCAAAGGAGCGGAGCGTGCTGTCCGGGTGCATGACGAGGATCCGCTGGCCCAGCAGCAGCGCCTCTTCGAGCTGGTGCGTGACCAGCACGATGGTGCGCGGGAGCTTCTGCTGGATGGCCAGCAGCTGCGTCTGCAGCTCGCCGCGGGTCAGAAAATCGAGCGAGGCGAACGGCTCGTCCATCAAAAGCAGCTGCGCCTGGCTGGCAAGGATGCGTGCAAGGCCGAGCCGCTGCTTCATGCCGGTCGAAAGCTCCATGGGCGTGAGGTCGGCATAGTCCTCCAGCCCGACCAGACGGACGAAGTCCGCGGCCTTTTCATACCGCTCCTCCGGCGTCTTGCCGACGCCGCAGGCCATGGCGACGTTGCGCTGCACGTTCGTCCAGGTGATGACGTAGGGGTCGGGGCTCAGCATGGCGCTGTGCCAGCCCTGCGGGATGCTGATCTCGCCGGCGTCCGGCTGTTCCTTCCCGGCCAGCAGCTTCAGAAGGGTGCTCTTGCCGCAGCCGCTGCGGCCGACGATGACCGTGAGCTGCCCGGCGGCGAACGTCACCGAGAGGTCCTTCAGCACCTGCCGCGTGCGGCTTTGCCGCTGCTCGCCGGTGATGACGATCTCCGTACTGTAGGATGTATAAGCCTTGTCCACATGCCGCAGGGTCACCGCGTCCATAAATATGCCTCCGTTCGGTCCGATTTCCTGCTATTTTACCAGATTTGGCGGCTGAACTCAAGCTTCTTTTTCCGTTTTCGCCCCTTGCATTCCCCGCGGCGGGAGCGTATGATAGTCGCGCAAAAAAATGATCGTCAAGAGGGTATCTTTTTTATGAGCAAAGGCAAACATGATCAGGTCGACATGCTGCACGGGCCGCTTCTCGGGAAACTGGTCCTGTTCGCGCTGCCGCTGGCGCTCAGCAGCATCCTCCAGCAGCTGTTCAACGCTGTCGACATCGCCGTCCTCGGCCAGTTCGCCACCAGCCAGGACCAGGCCGCCGTGGGCTGCACGTCGGCCGTCACCAACATGTTCCTCAATCTGTTCCTCGGCATCTCCGTGGGCGCGAACGTCGTCATCGCGACGTACATCGGCCAGCGGGATAAGGAGAAGGTCCAGGCCTCCGTGCATACCGCGATGCTGATCGCGCTCATCAGCGGCTTTGTGATGATGCTTGTGGGCTTCGTGACCGCGCGGCCGATCCTGGAGCTCATCCAGACGCCTGAGAGCGTGCTGGACAAGGCGGTCTTGTACCTGCTCATCTATTTTGCCGGAATGCCGTTCATCATGGTGTATAACTTCGGCGCGGCGATTTTGCGCAGCGTCGGCGATACGAAGCGGCCGCTCATCTGCCTGACGGTGTCCGGCGTTCTGAACGCGGGGCTCAACATCTTCCTCGTCGCCGTGTGCGGCATGGACGTCGACGGCGTCGCGATCGCGACGGTCTTGTCCAACGTCGTCAGCTGCGTGGTGGTCGTGTGGATGCTCTGCCGGGAGAAGAGCGAGATCCGCCTGTCGCTGCGCGCGCTGCGGATGGACCGGGCGCTGCTCGGCCGGATGCTCGCCATCGGCCTGCCGGCCGGCCTGCAGAGCACGGTCTTCACCTTCTCCAACGTGTGCATCCAGTCGACGCTCAACTCGTTCGGCACGGCAGCCGTGGCCGGTTCGTCCGCGGCCCTCAACTATGAATTTTTTCGCCTATTTCCCCGTCGTCGCCTTCGGGCAGGCGGCCGTGACCTTCTCCAGCCAGAACTTCGGCGCCGGGCAGTACGACCGCTGCCGGAAGATCTTCCGGCAGACGATGCTGCTGTCGCTGGTGTGCGCGGAGGTGATGGGGCTGGGCTTCGTGTTCGGCAAGGAGCTGTTCGTCCGCTTCTTTACCGCCGAGGCCGACGTCGCCGAATTCGCCTACATCCGCATGTGCACGCTCCTGCCGTTTTACTTCCTTGTGCCGCTGTATGAGGTCGGCGGGGCCGCGCTGCGCGGCATCGGGCATTCGCTGGCCCCGGCCGTGCTGACGGTGCTGGGCACATGCGTGCTGCGGCTCATCTGGGTCTTCACGGTCTGCCGCATCTGGCCGGATTACCGCGTGCTGATGCTCGTCTACCCCATCACGTGGGCGCTGACCGGCGCGGCCATCATGGTCTGCTACTTCCTTGTCGACCGCAAGCTCGCCAAAAAATTCCTCACCGCCCAGACACACTGAATCTTGTCCGGCGCGGGCACGTTTGGTATAATGACAGGGCAGCACCGCGCAATTGCGTCTGCGCGCTTCGGCGGATCTTTTCCGCCAATCCTGCGGTTTGAAAAGCTTGAAATATTGCGCAGCCGTTGGCGACGAAGGAGCCTTACGGATGCGGCATGCCCCTTGCGGGTACACAAAGTATTCCTGCGCTTTTCAAACCTTGGCTTGGCGAAAAATCTCTCGCCGAATCTGCTTGCCGAATTGTGTGGTGCTGCCTTTAGAAAACACCTGAAGGAGTCTGCCATGAAACGACGGATCGAATCTTTGCTGCTGTTATGTTTGCTCTGCGCGTGCCTGTGCACGCAGGCGCTCGCTGTCTCCCCGCAAAGCTGCGCGGGAGGAGCTTTCCGCCATCGACGTCTTCCGCGGGACCGACACGGGCTTTGAGCTCGACCGCGCCCCGAAGCGCAGCGAGGCCGCCGTCATGCTCGTGCGCCTGTACGGCGCGGAGGAGGAAGCGCTCTCATTCTATGAAGCAGGGCTGATCGCCCACCCGTTTGAAGACGTGTCCGGCTGGGCCGCGCCGTATCTGGCGTGGCTGTACAGCGAGGGGCTCGTCCGCGGCGTGAGCGAGACGCGCTACGGTGCGGACGCCCCCTGCCGCGCGCGGGACTATGCGCTGTTTCTGCTGCGCGCGCTGGGCTATCAGGACGGCGCGGACTTTGCCTGGGCCGAGACCGAAGACTTCGCCGAAGCCTGCGGCTTTTACAGCCGCGCGCTGTTCGGCGGCACGTTCACGCGCGGAGATCTGGCGCTTATGACGTGGCTGGCGCTGCAGTGCCCGTCCGCGGACGGCAGCGGCACGCTGCTCGCAGGTCTTACTGCGCGCGGCGCCATCGAACAGGACGCCGCCCGGACGCTCGAGGCCTCGTTCCGCAAAAGCCCGGTGCATGTCAAGGACGGGACGGTCACGCTGGACGCCGCGGCCTGGCGCAGCGCCTGCGCGGAGCTGGAGATCACGGTGCAGTTTGAAGCCGGCACGGAAACGCTCAGCGGTGAGGCGCTGCGGGCGCTCGTCGCGGCGGACGGGACGGTGCGGACGGACGAACTGGACGCGCTCGTCTCCGGCTGGGCCGGGCAGTACGGTACATACAACACGCCCTACCGCTTTGATTCCTACGTCAAGGGCGTCACCCCCATCGACTTTATCCCCTGCGACTACCGCATCGACGAGGCGGGCGTCAAAAAAAGCAGCTGCTGCAGGCCATCTGTGCCATGGAGCCCTGCACGATCACCGCGGGGCTGACGTGTTACCGCTGGGGCGCGCCGTTTGACATTTCGCTGACGCATGTCGAGGTCGATCTGGACAACCAGCAGCTGACATTCATCAAAAACGGGACCGTGATCGTGAACACCAACATCGTCACCGGCATGGTCGGCAGCCACCGCACGCCGATCGGCTTGTACGAGGCGCACAACAAGCAGACGAACTGCACGCTGACGGGCGCGGATTACGAGGTCTTTGTTAAATACTGGGTCAGCGTCATCGGCGATTCCATCGGCCTGCACGACGCGTCCTGGCGCAGCGTCTTCGGCGGCGACCAGTACATTTTCAACGGCTCGCACGGCTGCATCAACATCCCGGAGGCGGCGATGGTAAAGATCTTCAACAACATCGAAGACGGCACGCCGGTGCTGATGTTCGGCCAGAATAAATGGTACCAGCCCGGCTCCGCCGACTCCCCCGCCACCAAAAAATAGGCCCCCTCCGCGGCACCACCGCCAGACAATAAGCGCCCTTGTACAAAAAGAAACGAGCTGGCGGAAAATTCGAGACTCCCCAATTGGCTGGCTTTGCGGCGCAGCCAGGGACTGAAGGTTGTCGCAGATTTGCGACTGCTGGTTGTTCGTCAGGCTGCACTCCGGCGGCCCTATCTTTTCCGCCTTGCCGGAAAAGATAGGGGAAAAAAAAACGCTTGGATGCGTTTGGTGCAGTCTGCGTCTGAATTCAGGCGAGTCCCTATATTTTAGTTTGGCGTTCCACTCGGCGGTCACCTTACGAGTTTTTTACTACGCGCCGCCTGATACGGTGGTATCAAATTTGTAATTAGTTACTGTAGAATATCTGCCATCAATAGAAGGTGCAGTCTGAATTTGTCAGGCTGCACCTTTTTGCGATAAGGGTTGTGTTACGCGTTGTAGGGGCGGGGGCTCTGCTCCTACAGGGGGCGTCCATTCTATACCTGCGGCTGACAGCTCCCCTTGCGCCCCAAGGGGAGCCAAAATGAAAGAGCGCGCCCGGAGGGCGGCTCTTTTGTTTATTGGTCATCCCAGGGCCTGCAGTCTGGTGCGGAGGAGGGCGGGGCGTAGTACATGGTCTCGTAGCGCAGGTATTGGTCGGCGGCGGCGTCCCAGAGGAAGCGCAGGCGGGGAGAGAATTCTTCGTCGCCGTGCCAGAACTGGACGGCGATACGGAGGTCCTCAAAAAACGGCAGCGCGTAGCTCACGTCCGCGCCCGGGAGGGCGTCGCCGCCGAGCGTTTCGCAGGCCGCGCGCAGGCGCGCGGGATCCTTATCGTACAGCAGCTCCAGCGCATCCGGCTTTTCGTTTTCCAGCAGCCCGCGGTGCACCTGGCCGCCGAAGTCCAGCGTGGTCCTCCATGTCCCCGCGGCGTGCCGCCCGGGCTTCGCGTCGCAGAGCAGGTCAAAGATGGTGAGCGTCTCGTCAAAGCCGTCCGCCGGGAGCCAGCGGCCGTCTTCTTCGCGCTCGATGCGCCCGTTCCGGCGGCTGACACGGTAGGGTTCTCCCAGCAGCCGCAGATGCAGCCACTGCCCTTCCTGCCGCAGCCCATGCTCGCGCGCGACCGCGTCCAGATCGCGCGCGCAGAACAGCGCGCGGGCCTGCGCGGCCTGGATCTCATAGTTGTTCTTCCGCTCCATCCTTTACCCCTCCGTGCGCACACCGGCAAGCAGCCGCTGCCAGACCTCTGTGCTCTGCCCGTCCGACAGCCGCAGGGAATACGCGTACTGCCCGTCCGTCCAGACGGCGAGCGTATAGCGCTCCGCCGCCTCGCCGCGCAGCTCGGCGGTCACGGTCCCGACGGTCAGCTCCGTAACGGCCGGATAGTCGGTATAGTCGCCGGAATTATCCTCCGTGCCCGCGGAGGTACGCAGGTCGGCGATCTGGCCGCCGCCCGCGTAGCAGATCTCGGCCAGCTCGCCCCAATAGCTTGTATAGGTCGTCTCCTCCACGTCGAACGGCAGCTCCGCCGCCTCCGCCGCCGGGAAGCCGACCGCGTCCGCGAGCGCCGCGGCGCTTGCGACCTCGACCATGCCGTTGGCGATCGTCGTCTGCTCGCCCTGCGGCGCGGGATCCATCAGCTTCGGCACGCAGACCGCGCCGAGCAGCACCACGGCCAGACAGGCCGCGAGCAGCGCATAGCGCCGGACAGGCGTCTTTTTCGGCGCGGCAGCCGATACGTTCCGCAGGATGCGTGCGCGCATCGCATCGGTCACTTCGATCTTGTCCATGAGCTCGTCATACTTCAAAGTCGTACGCCTCCTTCAGGATCCGCTTCAGCTGCTCCCGTCCCCGGTGCAGGTCGGAGCGGATCGTCGCTTCGCTCCGGTTCAGCACAGAGGCGATCTGCCGGGTGCTCAGACCCTCGTAATAAAACAGGTGCACCGCCTCGCGGTACTGCACCGGCAGCTGCCGGACCGCGTCCCAGACGAAGGACAGATCCTCCCGCCCTTCGGCAGTCAGCTCTTCGTTGAGCTCGTCCGTCTGCCGGAGCTTGTTGTAGGACAGGCGGTTCTTGCTGAGGTTCGCCGCCACGCGCAGCAGCCACGCTTTTTCGTGGGCTTTGTTCAAAAACACCGGCGCGGTCTTCAGAAACTGCACCAGCGTATCCTGCAGGACCTCCTCGGCGTCGGCCATGTTGTGCAGGTACGAATACGCGTAGCGCAGCAGCAGATCGCCGTAGGCGTCCAGCAGCTTTTCCGCGCGGGCGTTGACCTCCGGCCGCGCCTGCGCGCGGCTCTGCGGAGCCGGATCTTCTGCGGCAAACAGCCGCGCCAGCGCGGACAGCCATCCGCCCGGCCTGAGACACAATTCCATCCTATGTACTCCCATGGCCGCGCCGGAAGCTCCGGCGCGGCCTGTTCTGATTTTTCTTTTTACCGGACCTGTGCGACCAGCTCCGCCATCGCATCGGCGGTCAGGCCGTTTTCCACGGATACAGCATAAAGTATAGCCGTCCGCCTGCCAGATTGCAAGCTGCACAAGGCCGTCCGCGCCCTTCATGGTGACGGCCGCGTCCCCGCTCGTCAGCTCCGTCTGCTCGGCGTAGGCGTTGCAGTCGCCGCTGATGTCTTCGGCACCGGGGGCCTTGCGGATGCGGGCGATCTCATCCTCGCCGGACGCGTAGATCACCTCGATCATTTTGTCCCCGTCCGCATCCATCGCGCGGAACTGCTTTTTCGCTGCAGCCGTCCACGGCGTCGGGGATGGCGAGGTCAAAGCCCGCGGCGGCTTCCGCTTCGTCCAGCGATGCGTAGTCGGTCCAGGGGTTCGGGATCTGCTGCGTGTCGGTGCTGATCGCCGGCTGCGGCTGCCTGGCGCAGGCCGCGAAGGCCAGCAGCACGCATGCGGACAATACGAGTGCAAGATACTTTTTCATGATAAGTTTCCTCCTGTGGTTGGCAGCACCGTACAATTCGGCAAGCAGATTCGGCGAGAGATTTTTCGCCAAGTCAGGATTTGAAAAGCGCAGGATTGGCGGAAAAGATCCGCCGAAGTGCGCAGACGCAATTGTGCGGTGTTGCCTGTGCTTTTGTGGGCAGCGCTTCCTTTCGCGCCGCCGGTGTTTTTTTGACCGGCTCACTTTGCCGTTCTGCCCTGTAAACAATCCGGGCAGAGGAAATGTTGCAGACAGGAGAAAAAAATTTTTTACAGGCAGTTCTGCAGGATGCAGAGGATCAGCTGCGCGTGCTCGCATTCCTCCTGCGCCATGCGCAGCAGCATGCACCGGTGCGTCCCGGCATTCTCGGCGAGCGCGGCGTAGGCCTCGTGCGCGGCGTGCTCCGCGGTGTACTGCTGGCGGAGCGTTTCGTTGATGCAGGTGACGCAGGGCGCTCCGGCCTGCCGGGGCAGGCCTTTTTGCCGGTCTTGAGAAAATAGACCGCGCCGAATTGCTTCGCGTGGCAGGCCTCCTGCCGGGCCATTTCGCGCAGCATCGCCTGTGCCCGCCCCTTCATCCGGGCGGCCAGATGGGCATACAGAGCGCTGTCGGCGCGTTCGCCGTCGATCAGAGAAAGCAGTTTTTCCGGCGTCAGCGTTTCGCTCTGCGCCTGTGCGGCGGGGGCCGGATTCTCCATAGCCGCGGCGGGCGCGGTCTGCGCGCTCATCACGCGGCTCCAGACCCGCTGCGCTGTTTTTCCGTAAGTGGTTGCATGGGATCTCCCTCCTTCGCCTCATCGTATGCGCCGCGAGGCGGATTGTGCGGTTTCACAAAAAGTCTTCCCGTAAAAATTGTGATTTTTCACGATTTTCTCGCAGAAAAATCTTGTATTTCCAAGATGTCTGTGTTAAAATTCTTTTTTGTGAGATTTTTATTCAGGCAAAGAAGGAAGGGGCGCCAAGTATGACGCAGGATAAAATTCGGAATATTGCAATCATCGCGCACGTTGACCACGGCAAGACCACGCTGGTCGACCAGATGCTGAAGCAGGGCGGCGTGTACCGTGAGAATCAGGCGGTCGTGGACCGCGTGATGGACTCGGGCGATCTCGAGCGCGAGCGCGGCATCACGATCCTGGCCAAGAATACGGCTGTCCATTATAAAGACTATAAGATCAACATCGTCGACACCCCGGGCCACGCCGATTTCTCCGGCGAGGTCGAGCGTATTTTGAAGATGGTTGACGGCGTTCTGCTGCTGGTTGACGCGGCTGAGGGCCCATGCCGCAGACGCGCTTCGTGCTGCAGAAGGCGCTCGAGCTCGGCCACAAGGTTATCGTTGTCGTCAACAAGATTGACCGGCCCGACGCCCGTGTGCACGAGGTCATGGACGAGGTGCTCGAGCTGCTGCTCGATCTCAATGCGACCGAGGAGCAGTTTGACTCCCCCACAATCTTCTGCTCCGCCCGCGAGGGTACGTCCTCCTACGGTCCTGACGACAAGGGCACCGATCTCATCCCGCTGTTTGAGACAATCGTCAACTATATCGATCCCCCGACGGGCGATGAAAACGGGCCGCTTCAGGTGCTCGTTTCCTCCATCGACTACAACGAATTCGTCGGCCGTATCGGTATCGGCCGCATCGAGCGCGGTACGATCCGGCAGAACCAAGAGGTCATCGTCTGCGATTACCACGACCCGTCCGTCAAGAAGAAGGAAAAGGTTGTCGCCCTGTACGAGTTTACCGGCCTTGGCCGCAGCCCCATCCAGCAGGCATCTGCCGGCGAGATCGTCGCGTTCTCCGGCATTTCCGACATCACCATCGGCCGTACGCTCTGCGATCTGGAGACCGTTGAGCCGCTGCCATTCGTCAAGATCTCCGACCCGACCATCGAGATGACCTTCTCCGTCAACGATTCCCCGTTCGCGGGCCGCGAGGGCAAATACGTCACGTCCCGCAACCTGCGTGACCGTCTGCAGCGGGAACTTCTCAAGGACGTCTCTCTGCACGTGACCGAGATGGGCACCGATGCCTTTAACGTTGCGGGCCGCGGCGAAATGCACCTTTCTATCCTCATCGAGACCATGCGCCGCGAGGGTTATGAGTTCCAGGTCTCCACGCCGCACGTGCTCAACAAGGAGATTGACGGCAAGCTCTGCGAGCCGATTGAGCGGATGGTCGCCGATGTACCGGAAAATTCCGTCGGCGCGGTGATCGATAAGATCTCGCAGCGCAAGGGCGATCTCGTCTCCATGACCCCGATCGGCAGCCGCATGCGGCTGGAATTCCTCGTCCCGACGCGCGGCCTGTTCGGCTACCGCAACGAGTTTTTGACCGACACGAGAGGCGAGGGCATCATGGCCTCGACGCTCGACAGTTACGCGCCCGTCAAGGGCGAGATTTCCCGCCGTCTGACCGGTTCGCTCGTCGCGTTTGAAACCGGAGAGACGACCGCTTACGGCATTGGCGGCGTGCAGGACCGCGGCTCGATGGTCATCGGGCCGGGCGTGGAAGTCTATGCCGGTATGATCGTCGGTCAGTGCAACCGCAATGAGGATATGGCCGTCAACGTCTGCAAGAAAAAGCAGCTGACCAATATGCGCGCAGCAGGTTCCGACGCCGCCATCCGCCTCGTTCCGCCGACGGTTCTGTCGCTCGAGCAGTGCATGGAATACCTTGCCGACGATGAACTGCTGGAGGTCACGCCGAAAAACCTCCGTATGCGCAAGCGCCAACTCGACCATTCAGCCAGAATGCGTGCCCTGATGAAATCCAGACAGTAAAAAACGCTCCTCCGTATGCCGCGGCATACGGAGGGAGTTTTTCTAAAGTCAAAATTGAAATACGGCAGGCCGCGGTATTTCTCCGGCAGTTCCTCTTTGCAATATACATTGGTGTTGTGACGAGCGAAGACGGATCTGTGCAGATATAACGGTTCAGATACTCGATAAAGTCCTTTTCGGTATAGCATACCACGACCGCAGAACCCCGTTTCACCCGATACCTTGCAGCATCGGGGCTTTCGTGCAGCCAATGACAGCTGAACTCCAGACAGTATGTTTCGAGATCATCCGCCACTGCATCCGGAACACAGTACACGCTGATCTCGCCGTCTGCGCTTAAAAGAACCTGTTTCATAAGCCCTCCAAATATTGTTCCTCCATTCGCCGTAGGGGCCGATGCCCACATCGGCCCGGCAGAATGCACTGTTTCTACGGAAATCTTCGGCAAATTCGTAACTTCCCAACGGGCCGATGTGGGCATCGGCCCCTACATTGCAATATGTCAGTGCATACGGGGCACTGGGGGATTTCTGTAGAACAGGTGCTCTCTGCGCGCGGTGGACAGAGTCGTCGGCCCCTACAAATCACTTGCTGATTGTCAGAACACCGGCGCAGGGGGATAGCTGCGTAAATAAAAGGTCTGGAAAATCCTTTTTTATTTCTTCCGCGACAAAATAAATTTCATCGTCGTCCCAATGCGCTCCCGCTTCCTGCCTGCACCGGTTCAGAGCGTCGCGGGTTTCAAACGCAACGTCGCCGATCAGAATTTTTCCGTTTTCGTTCAGACAGCCGCGCAGCGCGGACAGGAATACGACCTTCTGCGTGTCTGTCAAATGGTGCAGCGCATAGGTTGCGACAATATAGTCATAGCGGGGGTTTTGCAGCGGTTCTACCAGACCTTGCGTAAAGTCGCCCTGATATAAATGCGCGCCCGGCATTTTTTCGGACGCCAGTTCGAGCATTCTGGACGAGAAATCCTGTCCGTAAATGGTGCAGCCCTGTTCATACAGCCTTGCCGTCAGCACGGCAGTTCCAAACCCAATGTCCAGCACAGAAGCGTTTGGGGTCTGCATGACAGTCTGAAAAATTGCGGCAAGTACCTTTTTGTATCCGGCAAACGGGTAGGTATTCGCTTCGTCAGAAAGACCGACACTTTTGTCATATCCATCTGCCCACAGGTCAAATCCTTTGTTGTTCAGCATAGCTGCCTCCTGAAATTCTAAATTGTCACTTTTTTTCCAGATCTTCGGCTGGTACTGCATATTGGAGACGTTATAGACCGTAATAAACGCCTTCGGGTCCTCGCGGTTGATGAAGGTCATCAGCCGCTGGTACTCGCTTTTATCGACGATGGTGATGATCTCGTTATGTTTCTGCAAATTGTATGCGCCAATGGCCTCGTAGATCGTGGCGCCGCTGTGCAGTTCGTTGATGATGAACTGCCGCAGCGCCTCCTCCTTTTCGGTGATGATGCAGACGCGGCGCTTTTTGTTGTGGTCAAAAATGAAATGATCCAGAATAATCCCGTTGAAATATGTGCCGAGGATACTCAGAACCACGGTTTTCTTGTCGTAGACAAGCGCTGCGGACAGTGCCACGCACATACCGGACAGAGACATGGCTCTTCCTAGATCCATGCGCAGGTATTTGTTCAGAATTTTTGCCACGATATCCAGTCCGCCGGACGATGCGTTCCGATTGAAAAGGATGCTCAAACCGATGCTGACGACCAGAATATAGCAGAGTACGTCCAACTCTTGGCTGCCGGTCATGGATTCAAAATCCGGAAACAGGATTTCAAACAGTCCTAGAAACAGCGGGAGCGTGATGCTTGTATAGACGGTCTTTGCTCCGAATTCTCTGCCGCAGGTCAGGAAGCCGATGATCAGAAGGACGATATTCAAAATCATTGTGATGGCCGACAGTGGAAGCGGAATAAAATTGGACAGCACGATTCCAAGACCGGATATGCTGCTGACAGAGGTGTGGCTTGGAGATAGAAAAAAAGACTGCCGCCGCAATGATTGCCACCGCTGCGGTCAAGATTGCCGCTTCTTTTCCAACTTCGAGATAATTCAACTTTTTATTTGTCATCATGGTTTCTCCAGCTTCTGAGTTGTCAGTTCCGCAGTGCGGTGGGAGTCTGCGTATCGTCGTGGTAGTCAGACTTCGGCAGGCTCCAGTGGTAATATGCTGCCAGCAGGCGCAGCACGACGATGGCTGCTGCGCCGAAGAGCATGGCCGCGTTCGCACCCAGCCGGTTCCAGCACAGCGCGCAGATCAGCGCGCCGACGATCGACGCGCAGGCGTAGAAGTGCCGCACGAAAATATACGGCCGCTCGCCGGAGAAGACGTCGCGCAGCACGCCGCCGCCCACGCCGGTGATGAGGCCGACGAAAACGGTCAGGAACAGCGTATAGTGTTCCGTCTGCCGGTATGCGCACTGGACGCCGACAACCGTGAAGACGCCGAGGCCGACCGCGTCCATCACGAGCAGCAGCCGGTCAAAGACCGGCTCGTGCCGGCCGATGCGCGCGCGCATGTGCGGCAGGAACATCAGAACGGAGACGGCGGCCGCCGTGAGCGTATAGACGGGATTCTGAAACGTGACCGGCGGCGTGACGCCGAGGATGAGGTCGCGGACGATGCCGCCGCCGACCGCCGTGCAGACCCCGAGGACGATCACACCGAGCAGATCCATCTGCTTTTTGATGCCGACGATGGCGCCGGACACGGCAAACGCGACAGTGCCGATGAGTTCTAATACAAAAACAAGAATGTTGGACATAATGGGAACCTCCGGAGGCTTACACGCGCACCGATTTTTTCTGCACAGCCAGCGCACCGAGCGCAATCAGCACGCCGATGGACGCACAGCCGGTCGAGAACCAGAGCATCAGCGTCGTGCCGCCGAGGTCGATCAGATACCCGGAGACGAGAGAGCCCAGCAGCGTACTGAGCGAGATGGCGACAATTGTGCGGAGGGACTGGCCCTGTACCCGGTCGGCAGGGGAGACCGATTCGTTGGCAAAATAGACTGAGGCCGGGAAGAACAGGCCGTAGCCCAGCATCTGTACCGGCTGCACAGCCAGCAGCATGCCAAGTGAGCCGGACGCGAGGATCAGCAGCGGCTTGGCCACCATGAAGATGATCGAGATCAGCAGAATTTTTGCGCTGCTCATCTTTTTTTGTAGCAGCCCGAACACCAGTGCCGACGGCAGCTCCGAGGCGGCCATCAAAAACTGCGCGACGCCGAGCGCTGTGCTGCCGCCGCCGTGGCTGTTTACAAGCGAGACGAGGAAATTGCTGATCGGCATCACGCCCATCATGCCGAAGAAGCAGGCAATCAGCATGAGCGTAAAGACCTTGTTTTTCTTTAAGATCTGCCAGATCGAATGGCCGGAGGCCGCCTTGCCCCTGCCTGCGGCTGCGGCAAAAGACGCGCCGGAATGCTCGGGAACGCCAGCAGGCAGACCAGCAGCAGAAGCTGCTCGGCGCAGTGCGCCAGCAGCGCGGTCTGCATCCCGAATCTCGCGGTCAGCAGGCCCGTCGCCACGCACAAAAGCGCGTAGCTGAGCGAGCCCATCCCGCGCGAGAGGCTGTAGGGGATCTGCACGCCCGCGTTGACGTACTGCATGCCCATCGAGTCGATCAGCGGATAGGAGTTCGTTTCCAGTACGCCGAATAGGAAAATGATCAGCGCGGTGAGCAGAAAGCCGGGGCGCGTGAAATAAAAGACCAGATTGAGCGCGATGGCCGGCAGCAGCATCACGATCAGCAGCCGCTTGAGGGGGGACGCTCGGGTGCCGGTCAGCCCAGCCGCCGATGACCGGCTGTGTAAACAGGCTTGCCAATAGCACAGCGCGCAGAAGATCCCGGCCTGCCCGGCCGTAAAGCCGCGGTCGAGCACCACGGCGGCTTGGTAGGCGCAGATGGAGCTGAGCATGCCCCAGAAGCTGGCCTGCAGCAGAATATAGCAAATCACGATCCGTTTTCTGGACGCCATGGCATTCGCTTCCTTTAACCAGACAATAAATTCAGCAACATTATTATAGAGCGTGGAACAGATAAAAACAAGCGGATTTTCCTGAAAAAACGCTTGATTTTCTGCGGTTCGTGTGCTAGAATACATTGGTCTGTGAAAAGGATGGTCCTCTGCCGCAGCCGGCACGAAGGTGCAGCGGCATTTCCTTGCGGTATGAACGTTCTGAATTTGAAGGAGGACACAACTATGGATCTCATGAAGGCTCTGACCAGCCAGTACATGAAGCAGGAGCTGCCTGAAGTTCAGGTCGGCGATACCGTTCGCGTTCATGTCAAAATCAAGGAAGGTTCCCGCGAAAGAATCCAGATCTTCGAGGGCACCGTCATCGCCAAGAAGCACGGCGGTATCGAAGAAACCATCACCGTTCGCCGCATCTCCTACGGTGTCGGCTGCGAGAAGGTTTTCCCGCTCCACGCTCCCAACGTCGTCGACGTCGAGTGCGTCCGCCACGGCAAGGTTCGCCGCGCGAAGCTGTACTATCTGCGCGACCGTCTTGGCAAGGCCGCAAAGGTCAAGGAAAAGGACAGATCAAATTCGCGGATGGTGCTGTCCGGGTGCATGACGACGATTTTCTGCCCGAGGAGCAGCGCCTCTTCCAACTGGTGCGTGACAAGGACGATGGTGCGCGGAAGCTTTTTCTGGATGGCGAGCAGCTGCGATTGCAGTTCGCCGCGCGTCAGAAAATCCAGCGAGGCAAACGGTTCGTCCATCAAAAGCAGCTGCGCCTGACTGGCCAGCACCCGCGCAAGACCAAGCCGCTGCTTCATGCCCGTGGAAAGTTCTGCCGGGGTGAGGTCGGCGTAGTCCTGTAGGCCGACAAGCCGAACAAAATCAGCGGCCTTTTCATACCGTTCCTCCGGCGTCTTTCCTACGCCGCAGGCCATGGCAACATTTCGCTGCACGTTTGTCCATGTGATGACATATGGGTCCGGGCTCAGAAGCGCGCTGTGCCAGCCCTGCGGCATGTCGATCTGTCCGCGTCCGGCTGCTCCTTCCCGGCCAGCAGCTTTAATAGCGTACTCTTGCCGCAGCCGCTGCGGCCAACGATGACCGTAAGCTGCCCGATAGGGAAGCGCACGGAAAGATCGCGCAGGACCTGCCGCGTGCGGCTCTGGCGCGTCTGACCAGTGATGACGATTTCGCTTGAATAAGATGTATAGGATTTTCTACATGCTGCAGCGCGACTGCGTCCATAAAATGTCTCCGTTCGATTGAGATTCACTGCTGAGCCCCCGCAAGGCTGAGGCGCCTGCGGCGGGATCGGTGTCAACTCAGATATTCCTGTTCCAGATCGCGGACCATCTGCACATAGCGCGTCTTGCAGCGCGCATTGCGGCCGGCCAGCAGGTCCTCATAACACGGGGCCAGATACTCCTCGCGGATGCGGGCGTAGGTCGTATGGCGGTCTGAGCAGGTGTTGATGCACGTCACGATGCCCGGCGCGATATTATAGTACTCGTGGATGAGCGCTTCGCCGTCCGGCTGCGACGCAAGATAGCCGTCGCGGAAGGCGCGGAAGGCAGTGAGTTCCGCACAGTTGTCCGGCTTGCCGAGTTCCTGACAGACGGCGGTCGTGATGAAGCACAGACCGAGGAACTTTTTGCGGAAGCCGCCGGAAATAGAGTCGTAGTCGCCCAAATAGAACGGGGATTTCGGATACCGCTCGACCCACTTTTTCTGCAGCAGTGTCACAAATTCCTCGCTGACCGGCAGCTGAAGCTTGCGCACCATCGGCACGAAGAAGATTGCCAGAATGATCTTTTCATCATCCATGTCGGTTTTCTTCTCCCAGTCTGCGGAAAGTTCGTCCAGCATCGCCTCGGCCGCCTGGTCAAGCAGTTCTGTCTGCCGCTCGGGGGTTATTCCGTTGTTCAGTTCCTGAATGACCGGCGCGCAGCCGGTTTCATATGTTTCAAAGGCCTCAAAAAACGCGTCGCGCAGGATCTTCTTCTGATAGTCGCGGAAGTTCTTCACGCACCAGCCCAGCCGCGCCACGGCGCGGTCATAGCTTGCAGCACAGTCTTCATCCGAACGCTGCGCCGCAGCCGCCTGTGTAAGAAGCTGCCGCTTCGTCAGACGCTCGCCGCAGTACATACACGAGAAACTCTCCAGTTCTGCCGGGATCTGCAGCGCATGCCCGCAATTCGGGCACAGGCCGGTCGTCATTTCTTCCATTAAAGGCACCTGCTTTCCTTGTATTGCGTTTATTTTTTCACATTTTCGTGCTTCTGTCAAGCCCTTGTGGGCTGACACGGACACGCCGCGTAAAAAGCCTCCCCTTGCCATGCGCTGCATGGTAAGGGGAGGCGGCACTTGTGTAAGCAAATGACGGATGGAATATGCTGCATATTTCAGAGTGCTTCCATTATGCAAATGGGGATCTCCGGTGCTGACGCTTCTGTTACGGCAGCACCAGTACATATGCCGCTTCTTTTTCCGGCAGATCTGAGAATACGTCGTCGGGGGAATAGACCGCCGCGCGATATTCGTCCAGAATCGTCTGCGCCAGCTGGCCTGTTACACGGTACAGCCGGGCACCGTTTTGCTTCGCTTCATATGCAGTCGGTTCCAATTCGGACGGAACGCCTCTGTCACACACCAGCAGCACGTCCAGCCCAGTCTCGGCAGAGAGCGTCGCGGCCTGCTGCGCGGCGGCTTCGTCCGGCGCTTCTGCACCGGTTTGCGTGAAGATCTGCTCGACTGCCGGGCCGATATTGACCGAAATCACATCGGTTTGTTCAAACCCGGGCAGCGCGATCAATCCCGCCCGGCCAGCCAGCAGCACAAGCGCGGCTGCCGCCGCGATTGCTGCAGCGGGAACCCACGCGCGGCGCGGCTTCTTCTGCTCCTGCCGAATCGCCTGCATCACGCCGTCGTGCAGCGCCGCAGGCGGCTCCAGTTCGCCATCCTGCAGCAGCGCGTCCAACTCGTGCAGCTGCCGCCATGTTTCCCGGCAGTCCGGGCAGGCGTCCAGATGGGTCCGCAGTGCTGCCGATTCCGATTCTGTCAGCGCCTCGTCCAACTCCCGGTTCATAAGTTCCAGCGCGTTTTCACAGTTCATGGCTCGCCCACCTCCTGTTTATTCCGAATGTTTAGACGTACCGGTTTCAAAAAGTTCCCGGCGTCCAATCTTTTTTTCAGCTGGAGCCGCGCCCGCGCCAGCCGCGACTTGACTGTCCCGACTGGAAGATCCATGATCTGCGCGATCTGCTCATACGGCAGCTGCCGCACCACGCGAAGTTCCAGAATCTCACGGAAATCGACTGGCAGTGCGTTCATGGCGGCCCGGATGGCCTCTTGTTTTTCGTTGAAGATCACGCGTTCTTCCGGCAGCGGTTCAGGGTCCGGAACCGACAGTTCCTTTCCCTCGTCCTCGTCGTCGGAAAATGTGAGCGAAACGTGCTGCTGCCGCTTCTGTTTGCGCAAAAAGTCAATGCAGACATTCTGCGTCAGCCGGTAGAGCCAAGTGGAAAATGCCGCGTCAAACTGATATTGCGCCAGCGTTCGCCACAACTTCAGAAACACCTCCTGCGACAGATCAAGCGCGTCCTCGGCATTTCCCGCCATGCGGTAACAGATATTATAGACCGGTTTCTGATGCAGCAGCATCAGCTGTTCAAAAATGCAGCCGCGTCCTGCGCGGCCGCTCTGCGGATCAGGCTGTCATCCTGCAAGAGCTTCACCCCAAATCTCTCTTGATCCCGTCTGCGATCCGTTCGATCTCGTCCATCGTCGAGATCGCCGAAATTTTTTCCTTATAATAGCCGCTGTGCGCAACGCCGCGCAGGTACCATGCGAAATGCTTCCGCGCCTCCAGACAGGCGATATACTCGCCCTTATCCTGCGCCGCAAGATGAAACTGCCGCAGGGTTGTATCGACCCGGTCACATAGAGGCGGCGTTTCCGGCACGGCCTCGCCGCAGCGCGGCCTGCGCCTGTTCAAATACCCACGGGTCGCCGAACGTCGTCCGGCCCAGCATGAGCATGTCCGCGCCCGTGCGCGCTTTGCACCTCGCCGCATCCTCCGCTGTGAAAATATCGCCGTTGGCAATCACGGGGATCTTTACGGCTTCCTTGACAGCCCGGATGCGAGTCCCAGTCGGCGACGCCGGAATAGAGCATCGTCTTCGTCCTGCCGTGGACGGCGATTGCCGCTGTGCCGGCCTGTTCAAGCATCACAGCCAACTCCGGCGCGTTGCATGAGCCCTTGTCCCAACCCTTGCGCATCTTGACCGTGACCGGCACCGGCACTGCCTTCACAACAGCCTCGACGATGCGCGCCGCCTTTTCCGGGTCCTTCATCAAGGCGCTTCCGTCGCCATTGTTCACAATCTTCGGCATGGGGCAGCCCATGTTGATATCTATAAAATCTGCGCCCGACGCTTCCAGCGCCAGCACTGCGCCGTCCGCCATCACAGACGGGTCATTGCCGAAGATCTGTGCGCCGCAGACGCCGATGGGTGTTTTGTGGAGCAGGCTTCTGCTCTTTTTATCCTGATAGATCAGTGCTCGAGACGAAACCATTTCCGTCACCGTCACCGCCGCGCCCAATTCCGCGCAGATCGTGCGGAACGCCAGATCCGTTACCCCCGCCATCGGCGCAAGCACCAGATCGCCCGTGATTTCCAAATTTCCCAGTTTCATGCTTACGGTTCCAAGGTGTCGTCCTGATCGATCCAGTCCTGTACTGAAACGACCGTGAATTCTGTCTCTGTGTTGCGGATAACCACGCGCCGCAGTCCTGCGTTGATGATCATGCGCCTGCACATGGAGCAGGAGGTTGCATCCGGACAAGATCGCCCCTGTCTTCGCGTCGTGGCCGACGAGATAAATGTCCCCTCCGATGCACTCGTTGCGGGAAGCGGAGATAATGGCGTTTGCCTCGGCATGGACGCTGCGGCAGAGTTCATACCGCTCCCCGCGCGGCACACGCATCTGTTCGCGCACGCAGTAGCCGAGGTCGGAGCAGTTTTTCCGCCCGCGCGGCGCGCCGTTATATCCGGTCGCGACGATCTCGTCGTTGCGGACAATGATCGCGCCGTACTGCCGGCTGAGGCACGTCGAGCGCTCGAGCACCGTCTCGGCAATATCCAGATAGTAGTTCTCCTTACGATCCGTTCCATGGCGCGCTCCTCCGCAAACTCTTATTTCAGATTAGTATATCATACTCTTTTTACAGAGCAACTGAAATCCTTGCTCTTATCCGCGATTTATGGTATACTGTGTAAGAATCTTAAGAAGAAAGGCGGCGAGGGAATGAAGCTGCGCAGATGGATCTGTTTTCTGTTGTGTCTTGTGCTGACTGTATGCCTGTGCACGCCTGCGCTGGCCGACGGCGAGCTGTTCTTCGTCGCCGTCAACGACACTATCCCCCTGACGCTGAGTGTGTTCCCCGACCTACTCCGGCGGCACGCTCTATGTGCCCTATCAGGTTTTCGACAGCCAGCCGTGCGGCGTTACGCCGTCATACAATCAGACCAAGCAGACCTATGTTTTGCTCAGCCGCACCCGCCAGATGATCTTCGACCTTGCTGCCGGAACCGTCAGCGACGAAAGCGGCAGCGTCTCGACCGCGAACGTGCTGTACCGCAGCGGCATTCTCTATCTGCCGCTCACGTTCTGCGCCTCACATTTCGGCCTCAAGACCACGATGCTGGAATCCGCAGGCGGCTATCAGATCCTGCGCTTTACCGATGGCAGCGAGGTCTATGACGATTCCCTGTTTGTCGAGAAGGCCGAAAATCTGATTGCCTACCGCGTCCGGCAGAGCCAGAGCGGCTCACAGCCCCAGGAAAAGCCCACCGACCGCCCTAACAACGGCGCGCAGGGGACGCAGGAGCAGCCCGCAACCGAGAAAAAAGCCCGCGACTGTCTATCTTGCTTTCACCGGCAGCGAAACCATGCGCGACAGCATGGCAGCGCTGGAAACTTACAATCTGCATGGAACATTTTTCTTGACAGAAGCGGAGATCCGCTCCGACCCGTCGCTGATTTTTGAACTGCTCGCCGCAGGTCACGCGCTGGGTGTCACCGCCGGGGAGGATGAAGAAGATATCTCTGCCGCGCTTGCGCGCGCAAACGACGCGCTCTGCGCCCTCACCTGCCAGAAAACGCTCCTCGCGCTCCTATCCGCCAATGCAGAGGCTCCCGACGGCTACTGCGCCTTCTACGCGCCGACTTCCCCGGTTTCCGCAGCGGATGCCGCCGCTTCCGAAACAGCGCATCTGCTCGTCTGCTCTGAAAACGCCGAAGCGGATCTTTACACTCTGTTTTCCGCCAAGGCCCACGTTCTCCAACTGCTCGAAACGACTGACCGTACATGACTCCCACACATTCGCACAGATTTTTTTCGGATTTCCGAAAAAACACTTGCAATTTCCGAAAAGATCTGATAGAATAATTCCGCCGAGGGGGGTATAGCTCAGCTGGGAGAGCGCATGACTGGCAGTCATGAGGTCAGCGGTTCGATCCCGCTTATCTCCACCAGAAAAGTCCTGAAATCTCACGATTTCAGGACTTTTTCTTTACTTTCTCCGCAAATAATCGGCCGCTTTCTTGCAGTCATGCGACCTGACCCAGATTTGACCCAAACGGGCGCGAAAACGCGGTGGATTTATTGAGATTTATTTGACAAAATAGCACAAGTTTCTCTGTTTTCAAGAATATTTTGAACGTTTGAACGGCGGCTGCAAGTTGCAGCCGCCGCTTCGGTTTCACGCTTCAGATCGCGTTGCGGATGGTGTTTCCGATCGCGTCTGCCGCGCTCTGCTTCATCCCCGGCGTTGAGTGAACGTAGGTGCTGAGCGTAAATCCTGCACTGAAATGTCCCAGCGTTTAAGACAAGGTTCGCACATCGACGCCGCTTTTTAGCGATAACGTCGCGAACGTGTGTCGCATATCATGAAAACGCACATGCTCCGCGCCGATTTCTTTGATGATCCTGTCGTGAAGTCTGCGGAATCCATCCGGATCCCACGTTTCACCTGTGCGTGGAGATGGGAACAAATACGGATTCGCAGGGTGTTTTTCATGCTCCTCTACAAGAAGCTTTACCGTTTCTTCTGGCAGTAAGACTGTTCGGATGGAATTCGGTGTTTTCGGCGTGCTGATGACCAGCTTCCCATTCTGTCGAGCAACGCTTTTTTGATGGACAACGTGCGGTTCTGAACGTCCAAGTCCTCCCATCGCAAGGCTAACAGTTCTCCACGGCGCAGGCCCGTTGTCAGCTCCAGATACATCGGCGCGAGAATGCCATGCTCTTTCGCTGCACTCAAATATGGGCCGATCAATGCTTCGGGCAGAATTTTCATCTCTTTGCGCGCGTTCTTTGGAATTTTGCACTTCTTCGCCGGGTTCGCAAGGATCAATTTTTCCTCCACTGCATGTTCCAACGCCTTATTCAGCACCACATGAACGCACTGCACCATGCGGGGGCTGAGTCCGTGTTCTTTCAGCTCCGGCTGGTTTTTCTTCTGCACACGACCGCTCTTGAGCAGCTCGTTGTAAAACTGTTGGATTTGTAGCATTGTCAGCTTTTCCAGCTTCACATTTCCGAGCTTCGGAATGATATGATGGTCGATAGCATTGTGATAAAATTCTTTAGTCGAATATCGCACCTGCGGCTCGATGTATACGGAGTACCAGAGCTTCAACCATTGTTCGAGTGTATAACTCCCAGCCTTCACCGGATCGAGTTTTTTGCTGTCCTCGATGGCGTTACGCAGTTTCTCCTTGACCTCTGCCTGTGTTCTGCCAAGCACATTTTTCGTGATCGCCTTTCCGTTTGCATCATAGCCCGCCGTATATCTGCCTTCCCAGCGTCCGTCTTTCCGCTTCCGAATGTTGCCTTCGCCATTGGCTCGTCGTTTCGGCATCGCGTTTACCTCCTTTGTTTTCGGTTAGCACACACGATTACCACAAGCACAGTGAAATAGCGAGTACTTTTTGCGCTCAGGCACATTTTTTGTTCTGTGGACTGCCGGTCCAGCCAGCCGAGAAATTTTTCGCGCGAGACAACGATGCGTCTGCCGATCTGAAACGCCGGGAAATCTACGCTGTGGGCGAGTTTGTACGCTCCGGCTCTGGAAATGCCAAGGGCGGCAGCAACATCTGTCATGTTCATCATCATGGGAAATTCTTCCAGCGAGTGATATTGTTTCTGGTTCATTTGACGTCCTTTCTCCCATTCTGGGAATCGAAATTGGTTTTTGAATGGCCGAGAAGAATTGCCCAAGCAAAGTTTATTGTTCTGTTTTTCTTCACGCCGCCACGGAGGGCGGACGTGGCGTTTGCGTGGCACAGACCTGCGCGGATGCGCGGTCAGCCTGCAAAACCGCACACGTCGGCACGACGCGCCCCACGCCGCGGAGCAAACGGCTGCGCCGATGTGCGTTTTCTGACTTGTGCCGCAGTTCAACCATCAACTCTCCGCCCGGAGGCGACATTGGGGTCAGGGTTCTCCCTGCAAGCCGCGTTTTGGTACCAAAACGCGATGCTTGCGCTTTTCTTGCGCAGCAAGAAAAAAGCCTGAAACGCAGCCTGAGTCTCCTGTCACCGTTTCGTACACCGCATATAATCTAGCTTTTTTGCACTTTGAATTCCGTAGTCGCTACAATAGTCGCTATGCAAGTTTGAAATTCGAATTTCTGCCCTGTGTAGTCGCTAGTATAGTCGCTATGGTTTTCTTACGCCGTATTTGCAGCTCGCGCCCCGGCGATGGGGAACAGCGCGGACAGAGCTTGGCAGCTCTCACAGCTCGTGGAAGAGGTCTCGACTGCTTTCAACCCCAGCCACGGCAGCCTGTCTTGCGTCGAAACAAACTGCGTATCTTTCGCTTCCGTGCAAGCACGAAAGCTCAACCACTCCGTTTCTTTCTCCTTTCCCCACGAAGTAGGCTACTTCGTGGGGACCCCATTTATGGCCGGACATTGTGTGTCCAAACAGGTTGGGCAGCATGATGCAGCCTGCCAAGGCTGCCCACGATGCGTTTTTCTCGCTCGCCGGAAGCTCGCTGCCTCCGGGTCTTCGCGCGCGCCGTGCGCTTTCCCAACCTGCGGTGTTGTCCGCGTTGCTGATATAAAATTGTTAAGGTACAAAGGGAAAACACCTCCCTACTATTCCTCCCGAAAAGCAGCCATGTTAATACCAAATTTGGTGGTCGATTGTAAAATGAAGTTGGACACCTAAGAAAAAATCCATAGTGATTTTCCCCACATGGTAGAATGAAGTTTGCACACAACTTCTTCCAAGGGAGGGCAATCACTATGGACTGCCAAGATTATATCACAGAATCGGTAGAACGCAAGAAGGGACAGCACTTACAGCGAGAGGAACGAGGCGCGATCCAGCATCTCAAGAACGCCGGCTACACGAACAGGGCCATTGCCAGAGCAATCGGATGTTCACCAACCACCGTTGGGAACGAGCTAAAGCGCGGCACACCGCCCCGAAAGAGCAGCAAGGGCAGGAAACCCGGATACTCGGCAAGGCGTGGAGAAGCGGCCTACAAGGCTAACAGAAAGCGTTCTCGGAAACCACACCGAATCTGTCACTGCACTCGCTTCATTCGCTGGATAATGGAACAGGTCAAAGAACACAAGGCCTGATACCGTACCCCGGAGGAACTGTTTGACGAGTTCCTCGACTCTGTTTACGCAGCCGAAGGCTGCGGCAGCATCGCCCAGGACGGAAGCCAGCGGCTTCCATCCTGACCAACGCTCTGGTTAACTAAGTTCTACCGTGCAGGTGTCCAACTTGCACTTGCAATTTGCGTACCAAATTTGGTGAAAAACTGCACAAATTTTTTTGAACGGAGTTTTTGCGGAAAACAAGTAATTTCTCAATATTTGAATCGGTGCCGTCAAAGACGATATAAATAGCGCAGGGCAGCTTGAAAGCAAGCTGCCCTGCGCTATCAGAAACCTGAAGACATTCCTGCTTGACACCTATCACGGCCGTTGCTCCGTTCTTTAGGCGTATCTGGACGAGTTCTGTTTCCACTTCAATCGCAGAAAAACCGAGATCAGGTCTTTATACGCCTGGCAAGGGCCGTCGCTATATCTTGTGTACGGCTGTGTTAAGCCGATAAGCGCATTCCCATATTATCGGGCCTGTTCACAAGCAAGTAGACGGCCTTCGGATATCCCGAGCGCTTCCTTTTGTCTGCTTGCCGTCACAGACCGCAAGCACCGTATCCGCAAGCACCGGCATATCCGTGCAGTCCAGCTCGTTAGGGAATTCTGCACAGATCTCCGGATCCGTGCAGACGCTGACCATCGGCGCCGCAACCGCACCGCTGACCGCGCCGAATGTAAGCGGGCAAAGCACGATCTGTGCGCCGGCTGTAATGAAATCCATCGCCTCGTCCGTCAGGCAGGTCGCGGCAAGGCCCGTCTCGATCTTGCTGTCCTGCAATGTATCAAGATACCACAGGCCGCGGCGCGGCGGTGCCTGCGTCAGCTTCAGAACGCCCCGGATCGGGCACAGCGATGTATAGGGCATCACCGGCGGCGCAAGGCGGTTGCAGGCATAGAACTGCGCGGCCTTGTCCAGCGTGCGCCGCAGGCTCGCCTGTGCGGGGCCTGCCTCTGTATGCGCAAGCAGCGCCGTCTGCTGCTCCGGTTGCCCGCCCGAGCCGCTTATTAAAACGCTGCCTCCCTGCTCCAGGAGCGCTGCGCCGAACGCACAGACGGCCTGTGCCGCCGCGCCGCCGCTTGCCCCGATGAGTCCCGCCGTTAGCATTGAAACGGGAAGCGGCTGCCGCGCAAGCGTGCGGACCGAATCCCAGAGGGCGCGGATCTTTTCCATGCCGAGCACAATGGAAGTCTCTGTGCCGAGCGTCTGATCCATCAAAACGTCCGCAGGCTTTTGCTGCGACTGTGCAAACTCCAACAGCGGCGCGGCCTGAATAAACTCACAGCCGTGCCCGACGATCAAAAACCGCGCCCACATTTCCATGCGCGATCAGGCGCAGCATCCGGTTGATCACGGTCTGCTCGTCAAAGCAGGTTCCATTGCCGATCAGCTCCGCTGGGATTCTCTTCCCCGCGCCTGTGCGCAGATCTTTGCCGCGACATGGCGCGAACAGTTCACCGTATGCAGGACCAGCACAATATTGCGGACGCCCGCCTGCCCGTTGGGGCGAAGATATCCCCGAAAAACGAGCTCATTCATACTTTTTCCTCCGCAGTCGAATTGTTCTTCCTGGTTGATCACACCGTCGCGGTGCCCCAGGGCTTCTCCGACCGTCAATTCCCCCGCCGCAGTCCGCAGAATGATCTGCATCAGCTGGTCCGCAAGGGAATCCAGCGTTTCCTTGCCGTAGATCACAGGACTTGCGTCCAGATCGATATCCCTGTGGAGGTTCTGTGCCGTGATGCGGTTGCCGGTGATCTTGATTGTCGGCGCGACCGGCGTACTGATGAGATGTCCGCGACCGCTCGTCAGGATTGTCAGCAGCGCACCGCAGGTCGGTAGACCAGAATGCTGGTCGCGTCCTCGCTGGTATACGGTCCGCAGCCGTTCGGCGTATCGGGCATACTGTCCATCATCCACAGGCCCGGATGCGGCGGACGCTGGCCAATCTTCACGATCCCCTGAATCGACCGCGTGCCGCTCTTGATCACGGCGCCCATGCTCTTTTCCTCGATCGTTGTCAGACCGCCGCGCATATTGCCCGGCGTGATGAAGAACTGGTTGGTATCCTCCGAAAACTGAAAAAACTTGTCATAGGTGCATGCGATCTGCTCCGCCGCCTCCGGTGTGGCGCAGCGTGAAACCAGCACATCCTTCAGGCCGACAGCCTCGTACATCTCTTCGAACATGACTGTTGCGCCAAGGTCGCACAGACGGTCGTCGCGTCCGAGCCGCCGCACTCCGCGCCGATCACAAGATCAGCATACGTCAGCGGTGCGGTGGGGACCAGCTTCAACTCCTCAAGCACCGTCTGCGCCAGCGCGATCCCCTTGCGGATGCACGACGCGACGCCGCCATCGCGGCTGATTGTAAGCTGCGCATGGGGCTTTTCACCCGCCGCGGCGGCGATGATCGCGCCGCGGATCGTTTCATTGCCATTAGACACGACCAGAACGCCGCCGACGTTCGGATGCGCCGCATAGGCCGCGAGCTTGCGCTCCGTGAACGGCGAATCCGCGCACCGGCCAAAACCGATGACCTCCATGCGCTGCGGCGAAAATGCGCTGGCAATGCTGCGCGCGGCAAACTCGGCATACGGCGATGTGTAGATCACGAGCAGCCGGTTCCGGATGCCCTTCTGGCCGTCCGGACGCAGAAATCCCGTGCCAATCACGGTGTTTCTGTCAGACATTTTCCCTCACCTCTTCCAATTGATAGGACATATCCTGCGGCGCCGCATTTTCGGCCTTAAACGTCACGGAGCGATGATCGCACAGGCTGCACACATTGTGAATATGGACGCTGGCGCCCGCCGGAATATCCTGCAGCGCGCGGCCGATATAAATGCCGTATTTCCGGATATAGGTGCCCGCCGGAATATCCCGCAGCGCGACCTTGAACGCGAACGGGATCTGTTCGCAGGTTTGCAGGCATTCGGCAACCGCCGTGCCGGCCGCAAGCGCCCGGATCGCCGTTGCAACATTGTCATCCGGGTCAAAAATCAAAATTGATAGGAATTTTTCATGCTTTCTCCTCTTAAACGGCAGCATAAAGCCGTCTGCATCAAAGGCGAACGGTTTTTCCGCTTCCAGCAGCTCCACATCATCCCGCTGGCAAAGTTCCTCATACAGCGCGGGGGGAGACTTGCAGTTCGTTCAGATCCAACGTTGTGCGGATCCGCGCGATGCGAACCTTCGCGGGGTTGATACCGGCGCAGGTTCTGAATGGCCAACCGGATGGCGTCCCGGTCATTGTCCAGATACATCGGAATATTCGCGCCCTTAATGCGTCCGGAGGTAATCAGATTCGTCCATGTGATGCCCCAATCGATGCTGTTCAGGCAGCGCCGCGTCGTCAGATCGGCAGCGCCGATTCCGGAGCCGTTGTGATGCGTTGTTTCAGTCAGACCTGCAATAAAGATCTTCTGTGTATCCAGAACGCCGGCAAAATCCGCCTGGATCCCGTTTGTGCGGCCGGTCACATTAGATCCGCGCCGAAACCGCTGATCTCCTTTCCGATGCGGTCGATAATCAGCACGTCCACCGAGTTGCACTTCAGCCGTGGGATCTTCTGCTTGGCCTCGCGCAGTAGCTTTGCGTCCAGCGCCAGCAGTTCGCCGCCAGGCGCGGCTTCCAGCGTACATATCTCGTCATACGCATTCTGGACGATGCCCAAAGCGAACGGCACATTGTAGGCCTGCAAAAATCGCTCCGCCGCCTGCGGCAGGCGCTGCGCAAAATGCTCGAACCCCAGCCGGTGGAATTCCGTCGCACCCCTTGTGCTTGGCGATGCCGATCGCGATCATTTTGGCCAGCCCACTCTCATGCTCCGCGCGGGAAATCCGTATGCGGCTTGACCTTGTTCATCACAACGATCCCGTCGGCCTCCGCTGCCAGACGGTCGCAGTAAAGATGCGTCCCGTTGTCCAGTCTTCCATATTCGACCACGTCCATGCAGCTTCGGATCGGCGCACCGACGCTTTCCTCCGTCAGGCCGTATGCAGCCAGAATGTCCGTCTGCCCTCCGCCGTTCCGCCGCCGTGGCTGCCCATAGCCGGCACGAGAAACGGCTCTGCACCGCAGCGCCTAAGATACGCGCACACCGTCCGATAGAGCAACGCTATATGTGGGATGCCGCGGCTGCCAGCCGTAACCGCAATGCGTTTTCCGCACAGATTCTGCTGTGGTAGTGCTTCCAACTGCCGGGTAAGATGCCCGGCAAGATCATCGATCTTTGTCGGGTCATAGCGCTGTCGGATGTGGAGCATCCCGGGAACCTCAATGTGCTCCATTCCTTCGATTTTGACCTCCGCATGAGGAAATTCAATATACAAAGAAAACACCTCCTGAATAAACAACATCATAAAAGCCGCCGTGAGGCAGCCTCTATGACGATTTTTCTGCACTTATCTGCGCTCCCCAGAGAGCTTTGTACCGCTGAAGACCTCGCGCGTCCGCGACAGTCTCCAGAATGCATCGTTGCCGATGTGGATGCTGAGCATGGAATACAGCGTATCGATTGTGCACATCTGGACCAGCCGCGTCGTCATAGCGTCTGTCAGGACGTTGTCCTCCTTCAGAAGCGTCGGCAGCACGCAGTCCGAACGCTTTGCAAGCGTAGAATCCAGCTGTCCGGTCAGCGACAGAATGGAAATCGAGTCTCTGGTCGGAATATCGAGCTGCTTGATGATATCCACAGTCTCTCCGGAAACAGAGATGCAGATTAGAAGATCGCCCGCCAGCGGCTGCGCCATCATTGCCGCCGTGATATGCGGATCAGGGAAAAACATACAGTTGAATCCCAGCTCCGTCAAACGGAACAGCATATAGTAGCACAGTGCGGCCGAGGCGCCAAAGCCCGTCAGAATGATCCTTCGCGCATCGCAGATCATCGACATTGCCTTTTCATAATCCGCGTCGGACTGCACCTCAATGCTCGCGGCAAGGCAGGAAATGGAGGTTGAAAAGAACTTGACGCGCACATCATGCATGGAATCGTCCTTTTTCAGATCCTCCGTGGAATGATAAAACGTTCGCCTGGCCTGATCCTGCGCCATCTGGATCTTGAAGTCGCGGAAACCGGTAAAGCCCAATGTGCGGTAGAATCGCACGATAGATGCCTCGCTTTTAAGACTTGCCTTTTTTGCGTCAGCTCGCTGATAGAAGCCTGCACGGCCTCGTCCGGATTTTTCAGGATGTAATCCGCCAACCGCTTCTGCGCGAGCGTCATTTCATCGTAGTGTTCACGGATCATGGAGAATACAGAACCGTCCGGACTCGCATTTTTCATTTCAGGTGTCAAATCATCTGCCCTCCCTGTTAATTTCTTATGTTCAGGATATCAAAAAGCGGCAGTCGTGTCAATAAAATTTTTTCCATTTATAAAATTGTTTTTGTGAAAAAACAAAAAATAGGGCTTGACAAATCTCGTAATATCGTTCAAAATGTAGATACCAGAAAAAATTTTACAAAGTAATTTTGAAATCAATCAAATAATTTCAGAAAATAAAAAATTTTTATTTCCGATCATCAGACAGAAAGGAGTCCCACCATGAGATTGGAAAACAAGATCTGCGTGATCACCGGCGGAACGAGCGGCATCGGCCGCACAACCGTCCAACGCTTTGTACAGGAAGGCGCAAAAGTCGTCTTCTGTGGCCGCAGAAAGGACCGCGGCGAGGAATTGTTACGGGAGCTTGCCGCGCTGCATTACCCCGGCGAAGCCAGGTTTTACTGCTGCGACGTCAGCAAGGAAGATGAGATCCGCGAGATGGCGGAATTCGTCATGCGCGAGTTTGGTCCCTGTGAGGTGCTGTTCAACAATGCCGGCGCACACCAGACCGGCAAGCTGCATGAGACAACACCGGAAAACTGGGATCGTATCATGAACGTGGACGTGCGCGGCGTCTATCTGTGCAGCTATTACTTCCTGCCGCAGATGCTTGCGCAGCATTACGGCACAATCATCAATATGTCCTCCGTCTCAGGTCTGCTCGGCGACACCGACATGGTCGCCTACAACACCGCCAAGGGTGCCATCACCAACATGACACGTTGCATGGCGATTGATTACGCCAAAGACGGCATCCGCGTCAACGCGATCTGCCCCGGCGCGGTCGAGACGGAGATCCTGCTCCATACCTTCCACTCCGTTCCTGGCGCGGAAGAAAAATTCAACAACGCATACCCCACCGGCCACGTCGGAACTGCGGTCGAGATTGCAAACGCCTGCGTATTCCTCGCGTCCAGAGAATGCGATTTCCTCAACGGCGTGAATCTTCCGATCGACGGTGGCATCACCGCCCACACCGGACAGCCCTATATGGGTAATTACTAAGGAGGTTTTGCCCCATGCTGATCGAATTGAGCTACCCTCTGAGCGAAACGACCCCAAAATGGCCGACCAACCCGGATGAACAATACTACAGCGTTTCCGACCAGACGCGCGGCGACGTGAGCACGACCTCTTCGGTTTACCATCATATGCACAACGGCACGCATATGGACACGCCCCGGCATTTTGATCCGAACGGCCCGACGATCGAGCAGCTCCCAATCGAGGATTTTTACTACACCCGTCCGTTCGTGCTGCGGCTGGACAAGAAAAAAAGGCGAAATGGTCACGATGCAGGACGTACAGGCGCATCTGGACGAACTGAAAGCCTGCGACCTGCTGCTGATCTACACCGGCTACTCCAGTCTGCGCGCCAAGCACCCGGAGCAATTCATGGACGATTTTCCCTTCCTCTCTCCGGAATTCGCGCGCTATCTCCGCAAGGAACTGCCGCAGCTGAAAGCGATCGCGCTGGACGTTTTGAGCGTGGACAGCGCCGTATGCGGCGAAGAGATGGGTTTTGCGGCGCACCACGCGCTGCTGGAGGTCAGCGAAGCATTCCCCGAACGGACACTCCGGATCTTTGAGGATGTCAATATCGGCGCGTTGGCCGGTATTTCGAACATTCAGGCAGTTTGTGCATTCCCTGTGCGCTGGGTAGGTTTGGAGGCCGCACCCATCGCCATGGTGGCAATTATTTGACAAAACAAAGGAGGAACTTGTCAATGTTTAAGCTAAAAGGCGTCATCCCCCCATGATAACGCCCTTCCAGGAAGATGGTACTCTGGACGAAAAGAGTCTAATCCATCTGGTCGAATACCTTTCCGAGCGGGTAGACGGTCTGTTCATCTGCGGTTCCTACGGCTGCGGCGCGCTCATGACCATTGAGGAGCGCAAAAGAGTCGCGGAGATCGTTAAGAAGTACGCACGCAAGGATCTGACCATTGTCGTTCACACCGGTACGACCAACACCATCGAAACGATCGAACTGACCCGTCATGCGCGGGATATCGGCTGCGACGCAGCGTCTTCCGTCGGTCCTTACTATTATAAATATCAGGATATCGACCTTTACCATTACTATGCGGATATCCTCAAGGAAACCGGTGACTTCCCCTTCTACGTCTATCACAACCCCGGCTTCCAGGGCTACAAGACGAGTCTGAAAGTCCTCAAGGATCTCAAGGAACTCGGTCTGCACGGTGTCAAGGACGCGACCTTCGACATTCTGGAGCACGCGACCTATATGCGCGAGCTTGCGGACGATAATTTCGACATTGCCCTTGGCACCGAAGCCATGTGGGTCTCCGCGCACGCGCTTGGCTGCCGCGCATACATCCCCGGCATCGGCAATGTGTACCCCGAGCTCTGCACCAAGATGTACGAGCAGTCCATGAGCGGCGACGCCGAAGGCGCGCTTGCCACGCAGTTTAAGATCAACAAGCTGCGGACGCTGCTTTACCTCGCCCGCTCCACGCAGCTCGCCATCTATGCCATCGCGGAGCTCCGCGGCATCATGAAGGCGTATCCCCGCGCGCCCTTCGTCGCTGCCACACCTGAGGAAATGGCGCATCTGCGCGACGCTCTTGCACAGTGGGAGGCTGAATGAGCCATGTATTACATCATCATTGACTGCGGCACAACCAATTCTCGCGCTTATGTCGTCGACGCGGTCGGCACCGTTCTGGGTCTTGCCAAGAAAACGGTCGGCGTGAAAGATACGTCCGTTACCGGCAGCCGCGACACGCTCCGCAGCGGCCTGCGCGAGATCATCGCCAGGGCGATCGAACTTGCTGGCCTTCAGCCGTCGCAGATCGCCGCCGTGCTCTCCAGCGGGATGATCACCTCAGAGATCGGTCTGCATGAGATCCCGCACGCGGATGCGCCGTGCGGCGCGGACGAGCTTGCCGCTTCGATCACGCGCGTTGACGACACCGGTCTTCTCGACGGTGTTCCGGTCTATTTTGTGCGCGGCATCCGCAATCCGATCCCGCAGAACGGCGAACGCGCAACCCGGACCGTCGGCGTGCTGGACTTCATGCGAGGCGAGGAAACACAGATCGTCGGCATGATGCAGTGTGCAGACTTCCAGCTCCCCGCTATGGTCGTCGGCCTGTCTTCGCACACGAAGTTCATGCCGATCGGCGCGGACGGGAAGATCCTCGGCAGCCTCTCCACGCTGAGCGGTCAGCTCTTCGACGCCGTCGTCAACGGAACGTTCCTGCACAAGTCCGTCGTCCGCGGTGACCACGTCGAAGCGCGCCCGGAGGACTATTTCGACGAAAAAGATCGTCGACGACGCGATGAACTGGAACCGTGAGCTTGGACTTGCCCGCACGCTGATGTTCCCGCGCTTCCTCGACGTCCTGCTGGACACGAAGTGGTATGAACGCGAGCTGTTTTTGGACGCGCTCGTCGCCGCAGAGGATATGCTGGCCGTCAACCAGCTCAAGCTGTTCACGCAGACGCCGCTGACAAATTACTATCTGATCGGCAATTCGGTGCGTTGCCGCCTGTACGACTACATCATCCGTAAAATGATGCCGGGCACAACCGTCACGTGTATTTCTAACAGCAAGACGATTGACCGTTTCTCCATTGACGGAATGCTCCACATTGCACGAAAGGCAGGTTTAGTCCAATGAGCAAATACAAGATTGTTTTTTCCGACTATTACTATCCCGATCTGCACGCCGAAATGAAGGCGTTTGAAAAGCTGGATGCAGAACTTGAGATCGTAGACTGCACCAAGATCGTCCCCGGCGGCATTTTCGACCCCCGCGAGCTGATCAAATATGCGCATGACGCCGACGCGATCGTTGCACAGTTTGCAAAGTTGGACAAGCCCTTCCTCGACGCGCTGGAGCACTGCCGCATCATTGCCCGGTACAGCATCGGTATGGACACCGTGGATCTTCCGGCCGCGCACGCAAAGGGTATTCAGGTTGCGAATGTCCCTGACTACTGCATCCACGAGGTTGCAAACCACGCTGCGGCGCACATCCTCAATGCTCTGCGTCAGATCACGCATTCGCGCGATCTGCTGTTGCGGAAACGAATTTGACTTCAGCAAGATCCGTCCCATGCACCGCTGCGAGGAGCAGACGCTGTGCCTGCTCGGCTTCGGCCATATCGCGCGTGAGCTTTACGGAAAAATGAAGCCGTTCTTTGCAAAGGTCGTCGCTTTCGACCCGTATTTCAGCGGCCAGGCCGCCTATCCCGACGTTGAATTCCTGTCTCTGGACGACGCGCTGGCCTGCGCGGATGTGATCTCCGTCCACGTCCCGCTGATGCCAGCCACGGCAAAGATGCTCTCCGACGCGCAGTTCGCAAAGATGAAGGACGGCGCCATTCTGGTCAATACCGCCCGCGGCGGTCTGATCGACGAGGACGCCATGCTGCGCGCGCTGGATTCTGGGAAGCTCGGCTACTGCGGTCTTGACGTACTGTCAAGCGAAGACTTCGCCGGTTCTCCGTTCCTGCGGCACGAAAACGTCACGCTCACGCCGCACGCGGCGTGGTGCTCCGAAGAGGCGCTGGCGGAATTGCAGCGTAAGGTTGGCGAAAACGTCGTCTCGGCACTCCTGACCGGCAAACCCGTATACCCCGTGTAAAGGCTTCCATGCAGGACCTGCAAAAAATAAAAAGGACAACATATTAAGGGGGAAACAAAATGAAAACCAGACTCTTAGCGCTTATCCTTGCAGCTCTCATGCTTCTGACCCTCGTGGGTTGCACCAAAACCGGTACGGACACCCCGGCTACCGACGCAGAAGCTTCAAAAGGCGAAGGCTACACCATTGGCTTCTCGAATTTTTCACTTAGCGACTCTTGGCGCGTACAGATGGAAGCAGAATTTAAGCACCACGCGGAAGAACTGAAAGCCAACGGCACCATCAAGGACTATGTGATGCTCCAGGCCAACGGCGACCAGGCCAAGCAGATCTCCGACATCCGCGACCTCATCACGATGGGCGTCGATGCCATCGTCGTTGCCTGCATTACTCCGGACGGCTTGAACTCCGTCATCGGCGAGGCTCGCGAGGAGGGCATTAAGGTCATCAACTTCAACCAGGCCTGCACCGCCGATGTGGATTGCCGCATCGTCATCTCAGACTACGATCTGATGTACGATGCTGGTAAGTGGCTTGGCGAGCTAATGCCCGAAAATGCGAAAATCATCGTGCTTGACGGCATCGAAGGCAACGCGATCAACGCTGCGCGCCATAATGGAGGAATTGACGGTCTCAAAGCTGCCTGTCCGACAGCTGAAGTGATTGCAACACTGAACCTTGCTTGGGACTATGCCACCGCAAAAGCTGCCATGGAGGACATTCTTGCCAACTATCCGCAGATCGATGGCATCCTCTCCCAAGGCGGTGCGATGACACAGGCCGCGATTGATGCCTATGTTGAGCAGGGTCTTCCCCTTGTTCCTATGACCGGCGAGGCCAGTAATGGTTTTCTTCGCGTGTGGTTGGAACAGGCCGACAACGGTCTGCAAAGCATGGCCTTCTGCAACCCTACATGGATCAGCGTCACTGCGCTGGACACCGCGATCCGCATCCTGAACGGTGAAGAAGTTGAGAAGGAGATCACGGTGACCGTACCTCCCGTTACCCTCGAAACGGCGAAGGATCTCTATCGCCCCGACGTCAACGACAGCTTCTGGGTTCATACCTACCTGAGCGACGCCGAGATCAAAGAGCTCTTCCCCAAATAACCACACTTCCGAAGCATTCTTTTCCATCAGCAAGACCCGCACGGCAGGGGCCGCGTCCGCCGTGCGGGTAAACTCCAAGATGCATCCGCAAAGCCGCCAAGGCCGGCGATGATGCAAACCCGACCGCACAGAAAGGGAACATCCATGAAACCTTCGATTGAATTCCGCCATATCGACAAATCCTTTATCGGCGTTCATGCACTCAGCGACGTCAGCTTTGCGTGCTATCCCGGGACCGTCCATGTTCTGCAGGGTGAAAACGGCGCGGGAAAAAGCACCCTTTTGAAAATTCTCACCGGTATGTACCGGCCGGACTCCGGAGAGATCCTGATCCACGGTGAAAAAGTCACATTCCGGAGCACTGCGGACGCAAAGCAATATCGGATTGCCATGGTCTATCAGGAAATGTCGCTGCTGCCCGAGTTGACCGTAGCGCAGAATATTTACTTAAATCAGAAACATGACGGGCTGCTGATCCGCGAAACGCAGCTCATCAGGCAGGCGCTACAGCTTGCCGGGAAATACGGCATCGAAATCGAGCCGTATGCTGCGGTGGGCGATCTTCCGATCGCAAGTCAGCAGATGATTGAAATATTAAAGGCACTGTCCACGGATCCGGATATCCTGATTCTCGACGAACCGACCTCCACGCTGACCTCGACCGAGGTCGATAAGCTGTACCGCATTGTGCTGGAGCTGAAAAAGGCCGGCAAGACCGTGATCTTCATTTCGCACAGGCTGGAAGAGGTATTCCGCTTCGGCGACTGCGCGACCATCCTGAAAGATGGCTCGCTGATCGACACCGTCGATCTGCGCGAAGTATCGGAAAGCCGCATCGTGCAGCTGATGGTTGGCCGTGAGCTCAAAAGCATCTTTCCGCCAAAGGCAGAGCAGACCGGCGAAGAGATCCTGTCCGTTCATGGTCTGAGCGACCGCTCCTATTTCCACGATATCACCTTCCGCATCTGCCGCGGCGAGATCGTCGGCATCGGCGCACTGGATGGGCAGGGGCAGAGCCAGCTCTTTGAATCGCTGGCCGGTCTGCGCCATCACACTGCTGGAACGATCCGTCTGAACGGCGTGGAGCTGAATTTCCGCGACGTCAAAAAGGCCATCCGCAGCGGGATCGGCTACGTTCCGGAAAACCGCAAGGTGCAGGGGCTGTGCCTGCAACTGTCCGTCAATGACAACCTGAGCATGGTCAGCCTACGCCGCCGCCAGACGCTTGGCTTTATCCACCGGCGTGCAGAACGCCGGCAGGCGCAGGATATGGTCGCCCGACTGAACATCAAAACCTCATCGTTGCAACAGGCCGTCATGAATCTTTCAGGCGGCAACCAGCAAAAGGTGTCGATCGGTAAAAGTTTGGAGGACCTGCCCAAGGTTCTGATTCTGAACGAGCCGACGCGCGGCATTGATGTGGAGGCAAAGCAGGAAATTTACCGTCTGCTTCGCTCCCTAGCGCACAGCGGTGTGGCAGTTCTCTGTTACACCAGCGATATGATGGAAACGATCGGTCTTTGCGACCGCGTACTGACGCTTTACGAGGGTCATTTGACGGGCGAACTGTCCGGAGAGCGGATCACTGAGAAAAACATTATGCATGGCGCAATGAACCGAAATCTGAATCAAACGGAGGATCCGGAAACATGAACGATCGGCTGCTTACCGGGAAAAAACCTGCGGATGCTCTACCGACGCAAGAGCGAAGTCGTCGTTGTTTACCTCGTGATGCTGGCGCTCGCCATTGTCGGTGCTTTCACGAGTGACGTGTTTTTCACCGCAAAGAACCTTCGCAACATTCTGTCTGCAAACGTCGGCCTGCTCTTTATCACATTTGCACAGCTCGTCATCATCACGCTGGGCGGCGTGGATCTGTCAACCGGCTCGATCATTTCGCTCGTCAACGTTATGGCTGTTACGATGATGAAAGACAGCGTTTCCTCGCTCCTGCTGACTGTCCTGCTGTGCCTTCTGACTGGCTTCGTCATCGGTCTTCTGAACGGTCTTCTGGTCGTCAAGGGCGATATGCAGCCGATCATTGCCACGCTGGCCACGCAGACGGTGTTTGCCGGCGTGACGCTGCTGATCATGTCCGCGCCGGACGGCACCCTCCCCTACCGCTTCTGCAAGTTCATCACAAAGGGTTGGGGATACCTGTTCCCAGTTCTTCTCATGATTTTGATAACCGCAGGAATGTGGCTACTCATGTACCGGACAAACTTTGGCCGTAATCTTTTTTGCGATCGGCGGCAATGAGCAGGCCGCGGAGTGCACCGGCATCAATGTCGGACGAACAAAGCTGATGGCTTTTGCGTTTTCTGGACTGCTGTCCGCGCTGGCCGCGCTCTATATCTCTTTTTATTCCACCTCCGGCAATCCTCTACTCGGCTCGCCGTATACACAGCGATCCATCACGACGGTCGTCGTGGCCGGTGCCTCGCTGTCGGGTGGCAAAAGCAGCGTAATCGGCTGTCTCGCGGCCGTTGCGATCATGGGGATCATCAATAACCTTTTGAATTTGATGCAGGTATACTCCTATTATCAGTTTGTCATCCAGGGTGTGATCCTGATCGTTGCGCTGGCTGTCAGCGCAATGCGGGCAAAGAAGTGAGGTGCTGAATATGAACAAACATCTGAAAAGCGATCCTCTGCGCCTGAAAAAAGCACTTCCGATCCTGTTCGTCTACCTTGTCATGGTGTTCTTGGCAGTCGCCATCAACTTTGTCAGCCCCGGATTTTTGACGCTGAACCATATTTGCAGCATCCTCAAGCAGGCCTCCTTCCTCGGCCTTGTCTGTATTGGTCAGACGCTCATCATCCTCTCGGGCGGCATCGATCTTTCAGCGGAATATACGCTGCTTCTGGCAAACGTTGTCAGCGCTGCCATCATCAGCGGCAAGAGCGAAAATACGCTGCTCGCCTTTCTGACCGTTCTCGGCATCGGTATTGCCGCAGGTCTGATCAACGGCGCAGGCGTCTATTTCCTGAAGATCCCCGCGATGATCATCACTCTGGCCACCGGTATGGTGCTCTACGGTCTGTCGTACATCTACTGCTGCAATGGCGCGCCGGGCGGCTACGCCTCGACATTCTGAGCAGCCTCGTCAACAGTCGCTTTCTTTCCATCTTCAGCGGTGCGTCCGTGATCTGATCGTTTTGTCTGCGCTCTGTATCGTTCTGCTGTCCCGCACTACTGTCGGTCGGTCGATCCACGCCATCGGCACAAATCGCACCGCCTCTGTCTACTCTGGTATCAATGTCTGTCTGACCACGCTTGGTATCTATGTGATCGCAAGCGTCATGGCGGCGTTGAGCGGCTTCCTGCTCCTCGGCTACACCGGCACGAGCTATATGTCCACTGGCAGCGGCTATAACATGGACTCCATTGCTGCAGTTGTCATTGGCGGAACCAGCATCGTCGGCGGTTCAGGCGGCTACATCGGGACGATCGCGGGCGTCGGAATCATGATTCTTATCAACAGCCTGCTCACGGTCCTGAACGTTCCGGAAGCCGTCAAGCAGATCGTGCAGGGCAGCCTTATCATCGTGTTGCTACTCGCTGTCTATAAACGTAAAAAGATGCGGTAAGGAGGAGTACGTTATGAAGATTTCCGAGGTCATCGACCTCAGCTGGCGTTATGGTGCTGAGACAAGACTCGCTCCCGGCAGCGTGCCGATGCAGATCCGAAAAAGCGGCTGCACCGCCAACGGCGACGCGATGGAGCTGACGAGCGTAGAGCACTTTTGCGTCCACTATGGGACGCACCTTGATTGTCCCGCACACATGATTCAAGGGGATTCCATATAGAGGACCGGCCTGTAGGCTTTTTTCGTCGGTCAGGGTCTGGTGGTCGACTGCTCGGGTTATGCACCCGGAACCCGGATTGGCCCGGAAATCCTCGAAGGCGTCTGTCTGGACGGCGTCGACTTTCTTCTGCTGTATACAGGTTGGGCCAAAAAATTCGGCACCGACGCGCAGTACGGCAGCTATCCCCTCCTGTCAGAGGCGCTTGCCCAGCAGCTCGGTGCACATCCCACGCTTCGCGGCATCGGCATGGAACTGAACAACTACGATGTGATTGGCGACACGTCCTTCCCGATCCACCGGTTGCTGCTCGGACAGAATTCCAAAATTCTGCTCGAAGCGCTGCGGAATCTGGACCGGCTGCTTGAAAGCGGTTTTTGCTCGTAGCCGCGCCGCTGGTCTTCGAAAAACGCCGAGGGCGGCCCGTGCCGTGCGCTGGCTCTGGTCGAAGCGGACTGAAGCAACCGCTCCCACACAGTATTTTTGCATCAGAGGAGAAGGACGCGTCGCAAAGTAGCACCAAGAAAACAAAGGTACTAGTCTAGATTCAGAGAATCGATATTCAAAACTCGCATATAAGAAGCCTCTTTCTAACGATATGTCAATTGAAGCTTTTTATATTTGTGCGAAAAGTCTGGATACATAATAATGTATTCAGCTTAATCCCCGGACAAATCACTAACGAAGAACAGAATCACATTTTTGACAAAGATGGCGTCTCCGAATGATACCATAGAAATGTCGCTTGTGGAGCAAGTGGTAAAGATTGGCGATACAGAGGCCGTCGACAGCGCGCGGGAACTTGCTTAAAAAAGTATCTTCGCTGGATTTTCCTCCTGCGCGGCATTGACAGTTACCAAAAAGTTTGCGCTTGCAGGCAACCGCGGCAATTTTGTGAGCATTCTCCTGACTGCAGCGCCTGCTATTTCAGCAAGTTTCTGTACTGCTGATCGGTTCGTCTATCTCTCTGCCTAATCAAGCAGGTGCGGTTTCTACTGGCTTTCTGAAATTTAGCTTTATCCTTTTCATGACTTGACTATCGGCAAAGGTCAAGCTACAATCCATATCCAGTCCGGCAGAACTTCTTCAAATCCATCTGCCTGTCCTGACCCAGATTCTGACCCAAGTGTGTGCGGAAGCGGGTGGACGCAATGGATAAACCTTGCAAAATCCCGCACTTTTCGCTGGCGGAACGGACGTATTGTACTCAAAATCACCAGAAATCACGAACCGATCGCAGCTGGCAGTCATGAGGTCAGCGGTTCGATCCCGCTTATCTCCACCAAATGATTAAGGCTGGAAATCGAATGATTTCCAGTCTTTTTCTTTGCTTTTGCGAATTTTTATCATCGAAACAGGCATTCTGCCCAGTGTGTTGATTTTCTGCATTTTTTGAAAAACCCGCACCAAAACCCACACGGGGTAAAAAACAGCGCAGGAAAATCATTGTTCTCCTGCGCTGTTTCTGCATCTGTGGTTAAGAGAAATTTCCGAGGTTGTGCGCAATGTTCGCAAGCTTTTCAAGCGTCAGCGCATGGGCCTCCTGCGGGGAAACCTTCATGCCGTTGATGGTGCAGTTGATCTGCTTTGCAATCATCGTGCCGATGTTATGGCTGTCATAAGAGGCGTTGTGGACTTCGTTCGCACTCGTACCGTTGCTTGCCATCATCCATCTGATCTGGTCCATGTTCTGGCCGAAGGTCTTGTCCTCAATGGGTTTCAACAGCCGCTTTCTGAGCAGCGCCGTTACATCCGGTGGGGTGATTCCCTCGTCCTGCATCGTGGCTTTGATACCGCCCATACCGCGCAGGATTCCGCCTTGGTCGTAGACCTTGTATGCGATGCCATACTTGTCTGTGATGGATGTTGTTCCGCCCTCGTTCTTCACCCAATGGGAACCATCGCCACCGTCCAGTTTCTCACCGGCGAGGGCATTGTTCAGGAAATTCAGGCCGTTCGCGCTGGAAATCTTGTAGTCATCGCCCTTTCCGTCCAATCGTTTTGCAAAGACGGTGCCACTGTATTTCGGGCCAGAAGCCGAGCCGCCGGTAGAATCTTCTGTCCCACCAGAACTGCCATTCGGGTATACCGTATAGGTAACGCCGTCCTTATCAACGATTGTGACTGTTCCGTCCTCGTTCTTCGTCCATGTGGAGCCATCGCCGCCTGTCATTGTAGAACCGGCAGGCTTATTGTTGATGAAATCCAAGCCCTTATCGCTGCCGATTTCGTACTTATCGCCATTCTTGGAGATACCGTACAATTTCTTGGCAGTGTCATTTACGGCGTCGGAAAGCTGCGACACATCGAATCCGAACTGTTTGAAAAGCTCTGCGTTTTCCTGAATGATCTGACGGAGTTCCGGCGTTGCGTTTTTCCAGATATCCTGCAAGATCTCGCCAATGCCGCGTGTCTTCTCCTTGATGGATTTCAAAAAATCTTTGTAGGCCGTTTCCAGATCGTCATACCGCTCGTTGATCGTTTTCTTCTGCGCTTCCAGTTCGGCCAGTGCGGCCTCATAAGCCATGTTCGCCTTGAAGTCCTCAAGGTCTTTCTTGGCCTCGTCCAAGGCTTCCTGTGCGCTGTCAACCTCCTTCTGGTCAGCCACCCACTCCCATTGACCGGTACGGGCATTAAATTGCCGGACGGTCCGCTCGTTCTGCGCGTTAGCAAGCTTGGCCTGTGCCTGTTGGACTGCGAGAATTTTTTCCTCTAGCGTAAGCTGCTCGTCGCGAGTTTCCTTCTCCTGTTTTAGCGACTCGATCTGTTTGTCGATTTCGTCCAGTTCATTTTGTCGCTGCTCAGAAAGGTCGGAAAGCTTGTCCGCCATAACGTCTTGCAGTTCGTTCAGCAGATCATCTGTGCTTTTCAGAGTGCCATTGATTTTTTCCTGCCACTCCCACCATTCAGCAGAGAGCGCGTTGATGTCTGCTTGACTGCCGCCGATGGACCGCAGATACTGCGCCTGCGCATGGAGCGCCTGCTGGATCTGCCGCATCTTATCCTTCTGCGTGTCCTCGCTGGCATTCTGCTTTTCCAGCAAAGTCAGCTCGGATTTCAGAAGCTCGACTTTCTGTTTGTGCGATTCAAGGTTCGCATCGGAAGAGCTGCCTCCGCCACCACCGGTCGAAGTCCCGGTATAGTCGGAAGTGTACTTTGAAAGCTCCTCCATCTGCTTCTTGTATTCTTCCTGCTGCTTTTTGTAATACTCGGAAGACTTGTTCAGCAGATATTGAGAAGACCATTGCGCATAGTCCTCTGCGTCCTTCTTCCAGTTCTTCCCCGTCTGCTGGTTGAACAGGCGGCGCATATTGAACTCCTGATTCTCAGCCGACCATGTATTTGTGGTCAGTCCCGGAATCAAGCCGATCATCTGCTGAATCTGCTGAGACGTAATGATTGCAGAAGAACCGACCGCCTGAATCTGGGCAATCAGGTTATTATAGTTTGCCGTCGCAGCCGCATTTTGCAGTCCCAGCTCTTTTTTTTCGCCAGATCTGCAAGGGCCGTATTTGTGGTGAGCGCCTTTTTTCGCGTGCTCGGTCAATTTTCCGTTTGCGTCGAACAGGGACTTCGTAAGTTTTGCAGCGGCGGTGTTTGCGTCATAGGTCGCGACCTCGACATCTCCAAGCGCGCCAGTCATATCGTCTGCGCTGTCGGCGGCCCCATCCTCTGCATTTTTAAGCTTCCATGTACCGTCCGCCGCTTTTTCGCAGGCACTCCGATATTCCCACGTTCCGTCTGCAAGCTGTACAAAGCCCTGCGCAAGTCTGGTGTTTGCGCTGTCGATATATCCGAGTTCATCAGCCAGTTTTGCGGATTCCTCAACCGTCAGCCCGGTATTATTTGCAATGAATTGAATCGCGTCTCCGGCGGACAGTGATGAAACTTCAATTTCCTGCGCAGCCGCGGCGAGGCGCAGATAAGCGTCTGCCTGCTCGTCGCTCACTTCCTTTGTCTGAATCATGTTTTGCAGGTCGGCAAGATACAGCTGGGCATTTTTCTTCTGTGCATCCGTCAGTTTGTCGTAAGACGAAGCCCATTCATCCACCTTTGCAAACGCTTCATCGGTACTTTCCACTACAGCGCTGATCTGGATTCCGAAGGTTCCCAGCATGGAAAGCATTTTCTCCAAAGTCTGAGATTCCGTCAAGTCTTCAAGCTTGCCCCAGTCGAAATTCGGGATCGTCTTTGCAATCGCGTTGGCTGCGGCGAGTTCTGAATTGTAATTTGCCCGCGCGGCAGATACCGTTTCATTTGAAATTGCCGCACCGCTGATTTTGAAGTATAGTATTTCTTTCCTGTATCATCATAGTTTTCTATGACCGAGTTATTCCCTGAATATCCGGTAATATGACCGGCTCCATACAGCTTTTTTCCCGTATGCTTTGCAATTTCTTCAAGGGTATCCAGATAAGCCTCCGCGATTTCCTTGTTGTTGGAAAGCTGTGCATACTCGTCCTGCCACTGCCCCGTTCTGTCCGCAGGTTCGACCTGTTCAAGTGCCCGAAGCTTATCCGTATATTCCTCCAGCGCTTCCTTCGTTTTCTGGATCGCCGACCGGTTTTCCTCCCAGTCCTGATTGAGTTTATCAATCGACGGATGTGCTGCGGCATAGGCCTTCTGAGCCGCCTGAACCGCGACGACGATGCCGGTAATGGCCGCGCCGATTCCAAGCAGCCACGGACTGAGCGAACCGAGCTGGAGCACGGAGCCGACCCGCTGAAAGCTTTTGACAGCCGCTGCAATGGCGAATACACCGGTTTCAGCAGCAGCAAGCGTCAGGATTATATGGCCGAGGTCCGTGTCCAGCAGCTCCACCAGTTCGGTCACAGTCTCAAGCCCGCCCTTCACAGATTCTGTCTCGATCATGTGGTTGACAAGCTCCGTCCACTTGTTGTCAAGGATATTCGCTTTACTCTGCCATGAATCGAGCATGGTGCCGATCTCGCGGTCGGCGCTTCCGGCAGAAGTTGTCACCTTGTCCAGCATTTCAAGGTACATATCGTAATGCTGAATCAACGCGTCGAGCTGATTTGTGCGGAGCTTGCCGCCGAGATCAGATTCGAACTGTGCAAGCTCGGCCTGCGTCAGAACGCCCTCTTTGTATGCCTTTGCAAGACCCGCGACGGCCTCCATGGGATTTACAATGCTGCCGGTAGCCTGCGCCGCTTTCATGGCGTCTTCCGAATACGTCCAGAGGATCTGGCTCAGACTCTCGATCTCATCCTTTGTCCATGTGATGCCGTCTTCCAGTTCGGTTTCGGTATCGCCCATGATATTCAGGATCAGTGCACGCATGGCGCGGGCCGCCATAGAACCGGATTCCTGCGTTGCGGCTGTGATCGTGCCGAGTGCCGCCGTCAGCTGCTCTGCGGTCATGTTTGCCATCGATGCAACGTTCGCGACGAGCGGGAAGCCCTCGGCGATTTTCTGAATCTCGGTCGCATATTCGTTCTCGATTGTATTAGCCGCGTCCAGCACCTTCGACAGCGCCGCAACATTGCCCTCCAGTTTGAACGCTGCATCGGCAGACAACAGGAATTTATTTGCAGTATCGGCATTCACATCTCCGACAAGCTGCGTTTTTGTCGCCAGTTCCGCCATGTCCTCCGACATTTCTTTATAACCGGCTTTGGAGAATGAACCGACGCTGCTTAGATAGTCCGTAACCGAGACGCCGTATTTGGATGCTACGTCATAGCCGTGTTCTCCGATCTTCGACATCTGCGCATCGGTATTGTTTGTGACCTTCTGAATGGCCGTCAGTTCGGTATCAACATCCTTCATGGTTTCCAGCGCAGCCTTCAATTCCTGCACAAGCGCGTTCACAGCATCCCGTGTAAGCTGCCAGACCGTAAGCTGCGGGAACAACCGCCCGAAGGAATCAACCAGACCGTCGCTCTGCGTCACGGCCTGTCCGGTCGCGTCTGCCGCATCTGATGCCGCGCCTGCATACTCCCGTGCACCCCGCGCAGCATCTGTCCAGTCCACGTCGATCACAGGCCCCTGCGCTGCCGTTGGGCCGTGTGACGTTCCCTGACCAAACACCTCGTAATCGCCCGCCTCCAGCATGGGGACGCTCTGCCCGGCCGCACTGGAAGCACGGATTCGCTGCATCTGCGCATACAGATCGATCAACTGCCGAATCTGGCCTGCGCGGTCTTCCAACGCGCTGTTTCTGGCGGTCAGCCGCGCAAGAAACTGTGCGTCAGCGTCCGATTCCTGTCTCTGCGCATCTGCCATCTGTGAAACCGCCTGCGCAGCAGTCCCCGCCGCAGAAGCCTGTTCTTCCGTCGCAGCCGTTGTTTGCCTGTGGACAGCCAGCGCCTGCATTTCTGCCGAAGCAGCCTGATTGACCTGCGAAATATACTGCAAAAGCGCCTGCACCGCCGCCTGTGCAGAATTGCCCATGCCAGAAAAAGGCCGCTGCATTCTGCCCAAGCTGCGCGTCAAGTTCCTGCAAGCCGGTGCGCATCTGCTGAACGGCATCAGAAAGCTGCTCCAGCGCTGCCGCGCCCGCCGTGTCTACCTTTACAGAAATCTTCTGATTTTTCAGGCTGTTTATGTCCGCAATAAGCTTATCAAGCTGTGCACGCAGAACCTCTACCTGAATCTGTACTGTGTTTTCATTATTTGCCATTCTTATATTACTCCTTCACCTTGAATCCGCTTTCCGTCAGAGACTTTGCCAGCGCATCCCGCACAAGCCCGGTTCCGATTGCAAGTTCCTGCGCTTTCTGATGGAACGGGCGTGCCTGCTTTGTTTTGTAAATCGCCGACTTCTTCCATTGATAGCCCTTGCCGCTTTCCACGACTGGCGCGATCAGCCGTCCGCTGTCCCGGTCCCGGCTCCTGTCCTGCACTTCCAGCGTCATAGTTGACGGGTCATATTTTGCTTCCATCACGTTCCAGTCCTGCAAGCCGCCGGGTTCGCCGGTGTCATCCCGTCGGATATACGGATGATCTTCACTGCGCTTATAAACCTTCTCGCTGTAGACCTCGGACTCAACCGCTGATACAATCGCCGCGCGGACAGCATCGGCTACATCGCCTTCCATTGCCCTTCCGATTGCATCGTCCAGGCGTCGGTTAAAATCCTGGACAAAATCTTCGATTGCCATAAAAAACTCCTTATAAAAGCAGAAGCCCGGCACAGTGCCGGACTCCTGCGGTTTCCGCCCGACTTTTCGGGGGTATTTGAATTTTTCGTTCAATACGAGTCCCGCTCTTTCAGAGTTCGTACCGTTCCCCGTCCTGCACCGTACAGAGCGTTGCGCGGTTCAGAAACGTCTGGCTCAGCGCTTCCCGTGCCACCGTCTGATTTGCGGCCCGTACCCGAACCGTTGTCCGTGTACCGTCTTCATTTTCCCGTGAAAATGTGTAGATCGCCGTTTTTGCAGTCTGCTGCCGGGCCTGCGCCGCAATCTCCGTCCGGTGCTGCTCTGCTTCCTGTTTCAGCTCGAACCATGCAGGCGGCTGTCCGTCGTCTTCGTCTCCGGGCTTCCAGCTTTCCGGAAGGCCCAAATACCCGGCATCGTGCAGCATATTGAGTGTGATCCGGAGCATTTCGCCTGCCTGCGCGTTGAATGAGCCGTCCCATTCAAATCGTTTTTTGAAGTTTGTCAGCCAGATAAAGTGTTTCCTTTGCCCACCGATGTCCAGTCTGGCAACGGCAAGGTAGTGCCATGGCATATGATTGAACGCGATGCAGACCGGCGTGGATTTCTTCAGCATATCATGTGTGACCAGCATCTGAAGCCTCCGTTTTCTCGAAGCCGTTCTCTGCGGTCAGAACTGGAGCCAGCCGTTCAAACAGCTGCGGCGTCACAAAATAGTCTCGCTCCGGAGTGTGAATGACCAGCCCGATCAGCTTGCGTGACTTGTGGTTCACCACAAGATCAACGTGCCGCATACGCTGGTCGTCCGGTTCGCCGACGCCGATGCGCATACCGCCCAGCAGCATCAGAACCAAACTTCGGAAAAGGCCAGTTGCCGGTTGGCCGGAATCGCCGCAGGCATAGTCCGTCTCGAAAAAGATTTGCAGGATCGGCGCGTTCGTCCGCTTGATATGCCGCAGAAGCGCAATCGCAGGAAGCGCACTCATAAATGTGGTCCGGTCATGCAGCAGATATGGATAAATCGGAATGCCGCCGATCTTGACCGGCTGCTTTTTTATAGCAAGCTTCCGACTGCGGTGATGGGAGAACCTCCACATTACTGGACCCCCCATTTTTGAAAAAGTTCGCCGAGCGTGTTTCCGCATTCTGATGCACCCAGCCCGATTTTTCTTGAGCAGCGCTTTGATATCATCTGGGACAGGCCCGTAAATCTTTCGCCCGTATGCGCCGTCATATGTGCCGTCATTCTCTGCCGTTGCAGGCGTGACCCCGTTCCGCCGGAGAAATGCGTCAATATCGCTCTCTGCGGCCTCCCGGTGTCTATACTGGACATTGTTGAACGGCGCATAGAGTTCGCTGGGAGCCAGGTTCTTCGCCTTGAGTTCGGCCGTTTTTTTTGCTTCTTCGACGGCCCAATGAAATTCTGACTCATTTGGGCAAAGCACATTGATCCACAAAATCGTATCAAGGCCGGGGAGTTCAGGGCGCTCGATCATAAATGCCGGACTTGCGCTGAGCGGGTAAGAGGTGCCGCCCTTGACAAAGTAGCCGCACATCGACGCGTTGCCGATGTAAGCGCAGGCCCGCGCCTTGTCTGCCTCGTCTTTCCATTTTTGCCATGTCGGGAAGCGCTTTGCATCCACATAAATCCGCATGACCTTCCCCGCAGAGATTCCGTCTTCTGCCACGTCAAAGTATGGCTCGTCACCGGATTTTCCCTTGAATTTGTCTCTCCAGAAGCTCAAACAATAGACTGATTCACCTGGTTTTCTCATTTACATTTTCCTTTCCGCCGCTTGTTGCGGCCTGCATTTGATCGAATTTCCGTAGCCAATAGCGGTCACGGCTCTCTTTTTCCCGCTCGCGCATTTCCTGACTGTTTCGGCGGCGTTTTCGCGCATAGTCCCGCATGTACGCCGCACGGGCAGCCCGTATTTTTCGGTCTCTGTCAAAGGACATTCCTCCCGTCAAAAAATGTTGCAGGGTGCGGCCAACAAAACATAAAGAAAAAGCGCCGGTTTGATACATCTCCAAAAGGAAATCGCACCAAACCAGCGCATATGCTTCTCTATTCTGCTGACCGCACCCCACCCTTTGTTAGCCTGTCTGGTCCGGCGCTGGGGGTGAGTGAAAGATTTGAAAAGGCGTTCCGCCTTATTTTTATTATACCACAAAAACAGTAGAAAGTAAACAGTGAACATCAAACAAATTTTCGTATTTCATACTTGGTCCTTAAAGCTTGCCCTCTTTCCGCAGCTTCTCCTTCAGGATCGGAATGACAGCTTCGTAATATCGGAACGTTTTCACGATCTTTGTTGAATGCGCCGCTACATCCAACACCCATTCACCATATTCAGGCTGTTTCAGGTCATATTGGTTTGCGATCCGTCCGACGAGATTCGATGTGATCCCGATTTTCTCGCCGATTTCTCCCGCCGTACACAGATCATAGGGCGACTTCGGAGGAGGGATAATCTCGCTGCCGCAGATAAGCTTTGCAGCGCAGGCATTCAGCGTCTGCTCAAACGGCCCACCCTGATATTGCTGTGCCATCTCACGCAGCAGCTGCGCTTTCTGAAGCTTACAGTTTTCCATGCGAAGCATAATTTCCGCCTGCGCCGTGTCTGTCTGCTTTCGCATGGCATCGAAGGCACAAACATATCTGGCAGAAAACTGGACGCCCTTTTTTCCGGTCATTCGGCTTGCTATAAAATCACAACCCTTGCGTGTTAGAAGATAGCATGGAAGCGTTCGGCCTGTTGAATCTTTGTAGTTGGATTCGATGAAGAAATCACTCAGCCCAAAGTTGGGCTCAGTGGTATTCTTGAGAATTTCAGTGTATCCTCGAATGTCCCTGATAAGATGCCGATGATCCTTTCCAATCATTTCTGCGACTTCACGGCTGTCTATAACATCGACGTTGTTATGATTGATACTAATAACTTTTTAAAAAGATTGATAATTTGACGCCGTTGTTGTATAATGAAGATGGTGATGAGAAATGAAAAGATACACTTTCACGCTTGAGGAAACGCAAGAAATCAAGGCTGCGAGGAAAAGAATCGAGACAAGAATGTTGAAAAAAGATTGGCAGCACTTGAGATGCGAGCAGAAGGGAAGCAGAACAAAAGAAATTCGTGAAAAACCGGCTTCCACACGCAATATATTAACAAGCTTCATATCCCGGAAAACATAGAGTTGTTTTTACATTCCACCGTATACGCCTGAGATGAATCCCATCAAGCAGATATGGAAAGAACTTCTGAATCACGGGCTTCCGCAATGAAGTGTTTGCTTCTTTGGAGAAGGTAGTAGATCGGCTTTGCGATACCATTTGCACCTTGACCTCTGATACGATAAAGAGCATTACACGGCGTAGTTGGATAATCAATTGTTTTAACTAGATTTTAGTATGATTACTTGTAATTCCTCCATTGCGTTTGCTCCTTTTCCTGCGTCCTCTGGTTT
>VOFC01002909.1_pt1 | contig 48954 bp, 78 predicted proteins | sample 5384161 | NCBI WGS metagenome assembly VOFC01 (sample SAMN12384722, study PRJNA508395) | human gut metagenome | isolation source: healthy gut B | host: Homo sapiens | reverse complement strand
AAACTGGTAATTCCATCCAAATTGGATGGTAAACCGGTTTATAAATTATGCAGTGAGCAAGAAGAACCTGTTGGGGCAGATAATTTGTTTGGTATATACATTGATGATGAGAATAGTAACTTTGTGCCGCAAAAGATTATTAAACAGACTGCGAAAATAAAAAAGATTGTTTTGCCAGATACAATTGTTGATATTTCTGAATATTGTTTTATGGGGTTACAAGATGGCAAGAGCATAAATATTCCCAAAGGCCTTAGAAAAAAATGTGGAATATATATGTAAAGATGTAAAAAATGGAGAAAATTTAAAGTATCAGGAAAAAACAAAAAGTATAAAGTACAAAATGGGGTGCTTTTATCAAAGAATGGCAAAACGATGTACACCACCATTCGGCCATTAAAGAAATTGAGTATTCCTAAAAAGTGTAACAAAGATAGAAAATTTATATGGCAGTTGTTGTTACAGTAAAGATACTGTTGAAATTTATATTCCGAAAACATTGACACAGGATGATATAGGGTGTTTGTTTGCTTCCAATCATTATGTGAAGTTTAATATTTCGCCGAAAAAAATAAGAAATACGGGGTTGCTAATGAATGGCTGTATCTACAACAAGAAAAACAAACATCTTGTTGTTGGTGTAACGAAAATGATACGTTTGTTGTACCAAAAGAAATTAAATATTTGAACAAGGTGAATTTTGCTGCTAAAAGAGTGAAGAAGATGGTGATACCTGCATCTGTTAAAGAAGTAGCAAAATGTAAACGCAACAGGAGAGCATCATGTAAAGGAGTATTGTTTTTTGTCTAAAAAGCCACCTGTTTTAAGTAGATTTGAGATGAGTTCGCAACTTTTGTTCCTAAAGGAACAAAACAAACGTATAAAAAAGCCATGGAAAAATTTAACAAATATGATTTAGATTTGAAAATTGTAGAAAAGTAAAATCGGAAAGGAAAACAAAATGATAGAATTAGAAAAAAACATATATATCTTCATCCATGGAGACGCAGATTGCTGAAATGATAGGGAGAGATACGCATGAAAGTAAAAATATAAAACGTTATTAATGATTGCATTTGTTAGTATTTTAGTATGTGGAATTGAAATCTCAGCAAAAGAAAAAAAAGAGTTGGTGCATTTCAATTTAGTTATGTTACGTTAGATGGGGACAATGTGCAAATAACAAAAATTATACCTACACAGGAAACGATTCCTAATAAGTTAATTATACCGGATAAAATCGATGGGAAAAAGCGTTGTAAAACTGGGGGATTTATATGATGACGATGATGGCGGCCGGGGTATTAATTTATTTGGTATTTATCTTTCAGAAGAATCAAAAAAATGAAGTTATTGCCGACAGAAAGATACAAACAGATGGGTAAAATTAAACGTATTGTTTTGCCGTCAGCTTTAATTGAGATTACTCCCCAATTGTTTTGAACATATGCAAGACGGAAAGGAAATAAATATCCCGAGTGCTTTTGAAAAAAATGTTATTTCGTTATGTCAAATTGAATGGAAAAAGGTGGTTGCTCATTCGACAAATAAGAAATTCAAGGTAAAAAATCATCTTTTGCTATCGAAAAGCGGTAAAAAAAGTTTATGGATGTATAGAGAAAAGCAAAAAAGATTAAAGTGCCTAATGGAGTAGAAACTATAATAAACGATGCGTTTAGTGGGAGGAGAATTAAGAAAATAGTTTTACCTAAAACAATGAAAAAAATTGGAAGTGAAGCTTTTTCTGGAAGTAGAATCACAAAGTTTTGTATAAACTGAAGAATAAATATTACGCTTCGAATAATGGATGTCTATATAACAGAAAGAGCCGAGAAATTGGTTGCGGTGCGCGTAAAGGGAGGTGTTGCTCGGATTTCATCCAGAGTTAAAGTGATACCTAAAGGCGTGTCATTTTATCCGGGATATGTGAAAAAATAGTGTTTCCGAATGAAATCAAAAAACTTTCAGCTTATTGGAGACATTCCATTCCATATTTAAATAAAATTAAATTGGTATTTACAGGTGAGTCTTTGCCAAAGCTGGCGAGAGCCAATGCAGATTTCCCAATGGATTCTGTAGTTTATGTTCCAAAAAGGAAGGATAAAAAACATATAAAAAAGGCTTATCAGAGAAAATACGATGATATGGATTTGAAATGGGAGGAATTGAAGTAAGAGATAAATAAAATGTCCGACGGCACACTGTGGTAGGTGCTAACTGTACTTTACATGAGCCATGGTCAGTGCATTTGTCTTGATTTGAAAATCCGGTCAATCCAAAAATCCATGAGCTTACTACCGCAGAAGAAATCTGGCGGGATACGGACGGGAAGATAGACATCTTTGTAGCTTCCGTAGGAACCGGTGGAACACTGACCGGAACAGCAAGAGGCTTAAAGGCAAAGAAAGCAGACATTAAGATTGTGGCAGTAGAACCTGCAACTTCCGCCGTTCTTTCCGGAAAAGAACCGGGACCACATAAGATACAGGGAATCGGCGCAGGATTTATTCCGAAGGTTATGGATTTGTCACTGGTTGATGAGATTATTCCGGTAGATAATGATGTGGCATTTGATACCACAAGAGAAGTGGCAAAGACGGATGGACTCCTGATTGGAATCTCGTCCGGTGCAGTCTTACATGCAGCAGAAGAACTGGCAGGCAGACCGGAGAATAAAGATAAAAATATTGTTATCTTAATGCCGGACAGCGGAGAGCGGTATTTATCCACCTCTTTATTCGAATTATAAAATCAATGAAAAGAGATAGAAAGGAAATGTTGGGTGACATGCAAAAGAGCAGAAAACAGCAGGGAAAGAAAATTACATATCGTTACCGCATGACTGCACTTTTACTTGCAGTCATGATGTTGCTGCTCAGTGGATGTGGCAGACAAAAGAGTGATGTCATTACCATAACCAATGTTTCCTATGATCCGACCAGAGAGTTTTATGAAGCATATAATAAAATGTTCATACAGCATTATGAAGCAGAAACCGGAAAAAAAGTGGAAGTCATCCAGTCTCATGGAGGCTCCGGCATGCAGGCACGTTCCGTAGTGGAAGGTTGTAATGCGGATGTGGTGACACTGGCACTGGCACATGACATTTCGTTGATAGAGGATACCGGATTGATTAATGAGGGCTGGGTGGATCAGTTCCCGGATGAATCCGCACCATATACTTCAACCATTGTCTTTCTGGTACGAAAGGGAAATGAGAGAAATATCAAAGACTGGGATGATTTGATTCAACCGGGTGTTGAAGTAATCACGCCGGACCCGAAGAGCAGCGGCGGTGCATGCTGGAACTTTCTGGCAGCATTAAGCTATGCAAGGGAAATGGATTATAGTGAGGCAGAACAAAAGGAATTCTTAAAAGAACTTTATGCCAACGTTTCCGTGATGGATTCCGGAGCAAGAGGTTCCACAACCACCTTTGTGGAAAATGGAAAAGGCGATGTTCTGATTGCATGGGAAAATGAAGCCATGACAGTACTTAAGAATTATCCGGGAGAATATGAACTGATTTCTCCGACGGTCAGTATCTTAGCACAGCCCAGTGTGGCAGTGGTAGATGATAATGTAGATTTCAATGGAACAAGAGATGTGGCAGAAGCATATTTATCTTATTTATATGAAGATGATGCACAGAGGCTCGCCGCAGAGAATGGTTACCGTCCATCCAATCAGGAAATTTTAAAGGAATATGAAGATACCTTTGATCTGACGATGACACTTTGGAGTATTGATGATTTTGGTGGCTGGGATCAGGCATACAAAGATTATTTTGATGATGATGCCTGGTTCGATGAGATATATAACTACTAGAAGAAGAGGCAAGTATGAAAAGACGATTCCGTAAAAATAAAAAAATCAGAGTCATACCGGGATTTCATTTAACGCTTGGAATTACAGTTACAATGCTTTCACTGATTGTACTGATTCCACTGGCATCCGTAATGGTATATTCCTTAAAGTTATCTCCGTCAGAATTTTTCGGACTTCTGACCAAGTCAAATGTATTATATGCATTCGCCACCAGCATCGGATGTTCTTTCTTAGCAGCATGTATCAATGTGGTATTTGGTGTGATATTAGCCTGGACGCTGACCCGGTATGATTTTCCGGGAAAACGGATTTTAGATGGATTTATTGAACTTCCATTTGCACTGCCTACTGCAGTTGCGGGTATTACTTTATCAAAGATGTATGCCGACACCGGAATCATTGGAAAGCCGTTAGCAGCTCTTGGAATAAAAGTAGCATATACCCATGTGGGACTGGTCATTGCACTGGTATTTGTGGGAATTCCGTTTGTCGTGCGTTCTGTCCAGCCTGTATTGGAAAAATTGGATGGACAGTATGAAGAAGCAGCTTATATTCTTGGAGCAACACCTTCGAAAACATTTTTCAAAGTAATCTTATCTGAGATGAAACCGGCAATTTTAACCGGATTTGGACTGGCATTTGCCAGAGGGGTAGGAGAATATGGAAGTGTTATATACATATCCGGCAACAGTGCCAAGGAGCATACACAGGTAATTTCCTATGTCATTATGCAGAAATTAAATTATATTGATTATGCCTCTGCAACAGCAATTGCACTGGTTATGTTAATCATATCATTCCTTATTTTATTTGCGGTAAATATCATTCAGATGAAGCAGGCACAACGCACGAATCAGTTATAGAAGGAGAAAAGTATGAACGAGCTTGAAAAACTGGAAAAAAGAAAAAAACGTACGCGTCATATTCTGATTACAGTCAGTGTACTGTTCCTGTTCCTGATGCTGGTTCTTCCGCTGCTCTGCATCATTGCAAGTTCCTTAAAAGAAGGATTTGCCTTTTACATGCAGTCCATCCGGACAGATTATGTAAAGAGTGCTTTAAAGGTAACTCTGATTGCAACAGTGGCAGCGGTGGTGATTAACACATTCTTTGGATTATGTGTTTCATGGCTTTTAACCAAGTTTTCCTTCCGAGGAAAACAGGTGCTGGCAACCTTAATCGATATTCCGTTTTCCATTTCACCGGTTATCGTGGGACTGGCATTTTTGATGACATTTGGAAGACTGGGCTGGACATATCCATTTATCCGGGCAATCAACCAGTTCTTTGGAACGAATATCAGAATCGCTTTTGCAATTCCGGGCGTTATTTTAGCAACGGTATTTGTAACATTCCCTTATGTATCAAGGGAAGTGATTCCGGTTTTAAATGCCCAGGGCAAGGACGAAGAGGAAGCAGCAGCCCTGATGGGAGCCGGCGGACTGAAAATCTTTTTTAAGATTACATTTCCACAGATGAAATGGGCATTGCTCTATGGAGTCATCCTTTGTACATCGAGAGCGTTGGGAGAGTTCGGTGCGGTCAATGCTCTGTCAAAGACAAGAGGAGAGACCTTTACACTTCCACTGGAAATCGATGCATTATATATGTCGGGTACAGAGCAGTCTGTTACTGCAGCATTTGCAGTATCCTCGCTTTTGGTTATTCTGGCAGTTATTATATTATTCCTTCGAAATATTCTGGAATATCGGGCAAAAACAAGAAGGGAGAGCCGCTGATATGTATGTTGAAATGAAAGATATATGCAAACAATATGGCAGTTTTAAAGCTTCTGATCATGTCAGCTTTGGCATTGAAAAAGGAAAACTGGTGGCACTGCTTGGACCATCCGGCAGTGGAAAGACAACACTGCTTCGTATGATTGCAGGACTGGAAATGCCAAATTCCGGAGACATTTACATCGACGGAAAACGGGTCAATGATGTACCGGCTTCCAAACGAGGCATCGGATTTGTTTTTCAGAACTACGCATTGTTCCGCTATATGACCGTATATGACAATGTGGCATTTGGACTGGAGCTTCAGAAGGTGCCAAAGAAAGAGATTAAGAAGCGGGTAACGGAGCTTTTGGAGATTACCGGACTTTCCGGTATGGAGAAGCGGTATCCGAACCAGTTGTCCGGCGGACAGCGGCAGAGAGTTGCTTTTGCAAGGGCATTGGCACCAAGACCACAGGTACTGCTTCTGGATGAACCGTTTGCAGCAATTGATGCCAAAGTTCGTTCGGAATTAAGACTCTGGCTTCGCAGTGTGGTTACAAAGCTTGGAATCACCAGCATTTTCGTAACTCATGACCAGGATGAAGCCGTTGAGGTGGCAGATGAAATTATCATTACCAATCACGGAACCATCGAACAGATTGGAACACCGGCAGAGATTTATAATACACCGGATACTCCGTTTGTAGCACAGTTTATCGGACGTTCTTCCCTGGTGGAACATTACGAAGAACTGCATGGATTTGATAAAATCGAGGGTGCAGCCAAAGCAGTCATCCGACCGGAATTTGTAAAGATACATAAATTTGGCAAAATTGACCGCTATATGAGTGCATCCCAGGATGGCATTGTAAAGGATATCGTATTCCGTGGAAACCGTCTGGATGTTACGGTAGACGTAGGCGGCATAGAGATAATCTGTGAGTGGCCATTGGAAAAAGAAAGTCTTGAAATCGGAGAGAAGGTAAGCCTTTTGATTTACCGGTTATATGTGCTGGATAAAGAGAGGACGTATCTCTGTGAAAATAAAGAAATGCAGGAGGATGATGTATTCTACATCTAAGTTGCTATGGAAATTAAGAACAGGAAAATATTGGATACAGACATTTTAATTATTGGCGGTGGAACCGCAGGCTGTTATGCAGCACTGACCATTGCAGAACAGTCCGATGCGAAAGTTATCATTGCAGAGAAAGCCAACATCAAAAGAAGCGGCTGTCTTGCAGCCGGAGTAAATGCCATTAATGCATATATCGTAGAGGGCAGAAAGCCGGAAGACTATGTGGATTATGCCAAAAAGGATGCAGACGGCATCGTAAGAGAGGATTTACTTCTTACCATGTCGGAGGGCTTAAACCGTGTAACAGAGAAAATGGAGAAGCTTGGTCTTGTCATTTTAAAAGATGAGAATGGTAAATATGTGGCAAGAGGAAACCGGAATATCAAAATCAACGGTGAGAATATCAAGCCGTTACTTGCTTCTGCAGTAGAAGCGCTGCCGAATGTTACCATATTAAACCGGGTGGCAATTACCGATTATCTGGTAAAGGAGAACAGGATTTATGGTGCAGTGGGATTTTCCATTGAAAATGAGACAGCAGTAGAAATCCGGGCGAAGAAAGTGCTTTGTGCAACCGGTGGAGCATCCGGTCTTTACCGGCCGAACAATCCGGGATTCTCCAGACATAAGATGTGGTATCCACCATTTAATACCGGAGCCGGTTATGCCATGGGAATTGAGTCGGGAGCAGAGATGACCACCTTTGAAATGCGTTTTATTGCATTGCGTTGTAAAGATACCATCGCACCAACAGGAACCATTGCACAGGGTGTGGGAGCAAAACAGGTAAATGCCCTTGGCGAAGTATATGAGACAAAATACGGACTTACCACTTCACAGCGTGTGTATGGAACCGTAAAAGAGAATTTATTAGGACATGGTCCATGTTATCTTCGGACAGAAGGAATCAGTGCAGAGCAGGACGATTCTTTAAAGAAAGCTTATCTTAACATGGCACCGGGCCAGACCTTAAAATGGATTGAGCAGGGAAAGAACCCAAGTGAGCAGAATGTGGAAATCGAAGGAACCGAGCCGTATGTGGTAGGTGGACATACCGCCAGTGGTTACTGGGTTGACACCAGAAGAGAATCTACGATTCACGGACTGTATGCAGCCGGAGATGTGGCAGGAGGCTGTCCACAGAAATATGTAACAGGAGCCATGGTAGAGGGCGAGATTACAGCAAAGGCAATGGTAGAAGACCTTGCAAAAGAAAAGGCTGCAAGCCATGAAATGACCGGAGAAGAGAAAGCATTCTGTGATAGCAGATTTGAAGAAAAAATAAAAGAGTATGATAAGATTTTAACAAATCAGTCTGGTTTATATGATACAGAACAGTTAGAGGAAGCTATGCAGAAGGTAATGGATACCTATGCAGGCGGAATCAGTAATCATTATCAGTTTAATGAAAACCAGCTGAATCTGGCAGAAGAGAAAATCGAAAAGTTAAAGGAACTTTCGAAGGAGCTTGGAGCTTCCAATATGCATGAGCTGATGTTTGTCTATGAGCTTAAGAACCGGCTGACGGTCTGTGAGACACTGATTTATCATCTGAGAGCCAGAAAGGAAACCCGCTGGCACAGTTTTGCAGAAAACTTAGATTATCCGGATAAGAGTGATGAGTGGTTAAAATATGTGAATACCAGAAAAGAAAATGGTAAAATCCATGTGCTCTTCCGGGAATTAGTAAAGCGAGGTGAGACCTATGAGCATAGCTATTAATCAAAGTAAATGTGTGGGATGTGGCAGATGCAGTCAGGTCTGTCCGGGAACACTGATTGGAATGGACTCTGACGGAAAGGCATGTATGCTGTATCCGAAGGACTGCTGGGGCTGTTGCTCCTGTATTAAGGAATGTAAGGTAGATGCCATAGCACTTTACTTGGGTGCAGATATGGGCGGCATGGGAAGTAAGATGAGTGTAGCTAGCCGGGAACAGTATCTGGACTGGAAGATAGAGAAACGGGATGGCACCGTAGAAACCATCGTTATTGACAGAAAGCAATCGAATCAATATTAATAAATCGCCACAGGGTGGCAGAAAGAGGTAAGTATGGGTGAATTATCACATTTGGATGAACTGGAAGCAGAAGCAATTTATATCATAAGAGAGGTAGCTGCAGAGTGCGAGAAGCCGGTTATGCTTTACTCCATTGGAAAAGACAGCTCCGTAATGCTGCATCTTGCCATGAAAGCATTTTATCCGGAGAAGCCGCCATTTCCATTCCTGCATGTAAATACCACATGGAAATTCAAGGAAATGATTCAATTCCGTGATGAGACAGCAAAGAAGCTTGGAATTGAAATGTTAGAGTATATCAATGAAGATGGTGTAAAGAAGGGCATTAACCCATTCGACCATGGCTCTGCATATACCGACATCATGAAAACACAGGCATTGAAACAGGCACTAAATAAATATGGATTTACTGCAGCATTTGGCGGTGGCAGACGAGACGAGGAAAAATCCCGTGCAAAGGAAAGAATTTTCTCATTCCGTAATGAAAATCATGCCTGGGATCCGAAGAACCAGAGACCGGAAATGTGGAAGCTTTACAACGCCAAAATCAACAAAGGCGAGAGTATTCGTGTATTCCCGATTTCCAACTGGACAGAGACCGATATCTGGCAGTATATCAAACGTGAGAAAATTGATATCGTGCCATTATATTTTGCAGCAGTACGTCCGGTAGTATATCGTGATGGAAATATTATCATGGTGGACGATGACCGTATGCGTCTGCTTCCGGGAGAAGAAATCCAGTACAAGAGTGTACGTTTCCGTACCTTAGGATGCTATCCTTTGACCGGAGGAACAGAGTCAACAGCAACTACATTAGATGAGATTATCGATGAGACTTTAAGTGCAGTATCTTCCGAGAGAACCACCCGTGTCATTGATAACGAAGCAGCAGGAAGTATGGAAAGAAGAAAGAGAGAGGGGTATTTCTAAGATGAGTGGATTATTAAAATTTATTACATGCGGTAGTGTGGATGACGGAAAGTCCACTTTGATTGGACACATTCTTTATGATGCAAAGCTTTTGTATACAGACCAGGAAAAAGCACTGGAATTAGATTCCAAAGTAGGAAGCCGCGGTGGAGCAATTGACTATTCTCTTCTGTTGGACGGACTGATGGCAGAGCGTGAGCAGGGTATTACCATTGACGTAGCATACCGTTATTTTACAACAGACAACAGAAGCTTTATCGTAGCAGATACACCGGGTCATGAAGAGTACACCAGAAACATGGCGGTTGGTGCATCCTTTGCAGACCTTGCAGTTATCTTAATTGATGCAAAACAGGGGGTACTGGTACAGACCAGAAGACATGCCAGAATCTGTGCATTAATGGGAATCAAGTTCTTTGTATTTGCAGTAAACAAAATGGATCTGGTAGACTACAGCGAAGAGCGTTTCAAAGAAATCGAAGCACAGATTAAAGAATTAGCAGACGAACTGAAGTTAGAGAGCATTTACATTATTCCGGTTTCTGCAACAGAAGGTGATAATGTAACAACCAAATCCGATAAAATTAGCTGGTACAAGGGAGAGGCATTGCTTCCATACCTTGAAAAAGTAGATGTAACAGAGAAGAAGCAGGAAGAGGGCTTCTATATGCCGGTACAGAGGGTGTGCCGTCCGGACCATACTTTCCGTGGATTCCAGGGACAGATTGAATCCGGTGAAGTAAAAGTCGGAGACGAAATCGTTACCCTGCCAAGCAATGAGCGTGCGCATATCAAGAGCATTTTAGTAGGAGATAAAGACAGCCAGAGTGCCTTTATGGGACAGCCGGTTACACTGCAGCTTGATAAAGAAGTAGACGTATCCAGAGGCTGTGTCATTGCATCCGGCAATAACCTGCCAATCAGCAAATCCTTCACTGCAACCATTCTCTGGATGGATGATGAGGAGCTGACACCGGGAACCGATTATCTGGTAAAACTTGGAACCAAGCAGATTCCTGGTATCTTAAAGAACATCCAGTACAAGATTGATGTAAATACCGGTGAATTTATTCCGGCAGGACAGCTTAAGAAAAATGAGATTGCAGTCTGTGACCTTGATTTGCAGGAGCCGGTTGTCATTGATGAATTTAAAAAGCATAAGACTTTAGGAGAGCTGATTCTGATTGACCGTATTTCCAATTGCCTATACTGCCAAGCTTCGGAATGGTCTGTTCCGCAACACAGGAGCCTGTCTGTCTCCGCAGAATGCATTTTATAACTGTATCGGGTTAGAGACACTGGGAATCCGGATGGAGCGTATCTGTGACAATGCAGCAGAACTGGCAAGGTTTTTTGTAAGAGAATATCCGGATGTAACAGTCAATTATCCGGGATTGGAGAGCAGTCCATGGCATGAAATCGCAAAGAAACAGTTTAAGGACCGTTTTGGTGGAATCTTAACCATACGGACCGGAAGCAAGAAACGGGCATTTGAAATAATCAATGCATTAAAGCTTCCGCTGATTATTTCCAATATCGGAGATACGAAAACATTAGTGATTCATCCGGAATCTACATTAAATGTACACAGTACCCCGGAAGAAAAAAGAGACGCCGGAGTATTTGATGATTTGATCCGCATCAGTGTCGGAATTGAAGATATCGAAGATTTAATCGAAGACTTCAGACAGGCAATGGATCAGAGCAAACCAGAGAAAAGCGAAGAGTAAATGGAGGAAGCAGATAATGGCAAAAATTGATTATGCGGCATTGAAAAAAGGCGGATTTATGCGCCAGAAACAGAAAGGATTCTTTTCTTTAAGAATTCAGGTAGTTGGAGGAAACCTGACAGCAGAAAATATTAAAGCAGTAGCAGATGTGGCAGAAAAATATGGAAAAGGCTATGTTCATATGACTTCCAGACAGGGCATTGAGATTCCATTTATTAACTTTGAAGATATAGAAGAGGTTCGTGCAAAGTTAGCAGACGGTGGTGTAAAACCTGGTGTATGTGGACCGAGAGTCCGTACCGTTACCGCATGTCAGGGTTCTGAAATCTGCCCAAGCGGATGTATCGATACCTATAGCCTGGCAAAGAAATTAGATGAGCATTACTTCGGAAGAGAGCTTCCGCACAAATTTAAATTTGGTGTTACCGGATGTCAGAACAACTGTCTTAAGGCAGAAGAAAATGATATCGGTGTAAAAGGTGGTATGGAAGTAAGCTGGGTAGCAGATAAATGTATCAATTGTGGTGTCTGCGAAAAGGCGTGCCGTGAAGATGCTATCAAATGTACCGGAACAGAAGTTACCATTGATTATGATAAATGTACCAACTGCGGCCGTTGTGTAAAATCCTGCCCGACAGATGCATGGGAAGGAAAGAGCGGATATATTGTATCCTTTGGTGGATTATTTGGAAATCATATTTACAAAGGAGAACAGTTACTTCCGCTGATTACCGATGAAGAGACATTATTCCGTGTGACTGATGCAGCCATTGGATTCTTTGAAGAGCATGCAAATCCGGGTGAACGTTTCCGTTTACTTTTACAGCGTGTAGGAGAAGATGAATTCCGCAAAGTAATCCGCAATGCATTTGAAGAAAAATAAAGTTGCCGGAAACAGCAGAAAAAGAAAGAAAAAATCGGAATGAAAATTCAAAATAAAAATTATTATACGAGGAGATATAAGATGGAAATCGAAGGAATCAGAATTGATGACACAGTAGATATTACCGATAAAGTGTGCCCGCTTACTTTTGTAAAGGCAAAGGTTGCAATTGATGAGTTAGAGGATGGCGAAGTCATTGCAATCCGTATGAATGACGGCGAGCCGGTACAGAACGTACCACGCAGTATTAAAGAAGAAGGACATCAGATTTTAAAACTGGTTAATAACGAAGATGGAACCTATAACCTCATTGTAAAGAAGGTTGAGGACTAAACATCTGGAAGGGAGAAAGAAATGGCAGAACGCGTAACAAAAGACACTTTTGAAGAAAAAGTATTGAAGAGCAGCCTTCCGGTGCTGATTGATTTTTACTCAGACAGTTGTGTTCCGTGCAAGAAAATGTCACCGGTCATTGGTGCTATCGCAGACGAACAGGCAGAAAAATTAAATGTTTATAAAGTAAATACCAACTTTGATTCAGAACTGGCAGAAAAATACAGTGTAATGTCTGTACCAACCATTGTACTCTTCAAGAATGGCGAAGAAATTGCCCGTAAGAGTGGTGCAGAGAAAAAAGCGGTACTTGAGGAGTGGATTACCCAGTCCCTTGACAAATAAAAATAAAGAAAAGTGAGAGGAAGGAAATTATGCAGATTACAGTAGCAGGCGAAAAGAAAGAAGTAAAAGACGGATTAACACTTCCGGAATTAATTGAGCAGGAAAATGTAGAGACACCGGAATATGTAACCGTATCCATTAACGATGAATTTATAGAAACAGAAGCAAAGGCAACAACCGTTCTTAAGGATGGTGATAATGTAGAATTCCTTTACTTCATGGGAGGTGGAAGCTATGGCATTAACGGATGAGCAGATTGAACGTTATTCCAGACATATCATTTTAAAAGAAGTTGGCGCTAAGGGTCAGAAAAAACTTTTAAATGCAAAAGTTTTAATCATCGGAGCAGGCGGACTTGGAGCACCGGCAGCAATGTATCTTGGAGCAGCAGGTGTAGGTACCATCGGAATTGCAGATGCAGATGAAGTAGATTTAAGTAACCTTCAGAGACAGATTATTCATCAGACAGCAGATGTTGGCAAAGCAAAAGTGCAGTCTGCAAAAGAGACCATTAATGCAATGAACCCGGATGTAGAAGTCCGTACATATCGTGAATTCATTACCAGTGAAAATATCATGGACATCATTGCAGATTATGATTTTATCCTGATTTTATCGTTGATGGAAGCAGACAATCCGGTATTGAATGCGTTCCGTGTCGATGAGGAAAAAACAGGTGACAAAAGAGGAATTAGTAATTTCGTAATAAAAAGGAAAAGAAGGTATCTGCCTTCTTTCTTCTATAATCGAGGAGGTCGAAATGGCATTTTTTCCATTTATGATTCAGATGCAGGATAAGTTATGTGTTATCGGCGGCGGTGGCAAAGTGGCATACCGAAAAGTTTCTATGATGCTGTCGTTTGGGGCACGTGTTGCGGTGATTGCACCAAAAATTTGCGATGAATTGCAGAAAATTGAATCGAAACAAGATGCCCTTTTTATTGGTTCAAAGACCATTTGGGGATGGTGATATCGAAGGAGCCGATGTGGTGATTATGGCGACAAATGACAGCGAAGTCAATTCCCATATTGCAGCCATTTGCAAGGATAAACGGGTTCTTGTTAATGTGGTGGATGTCAAAAAGACTGCGGTTTTATTTTCCGGCAATTATAAAAGCAGGATGATGTCGTAGTTTCGGTTTCGACCGGTGGCGGTGCTCCGGCGTTAGCTTCTCAGATAAAAGTATTAGGAGCCATCTGCCGGATAACTGCGGAGATATGGCAAAGACGCTTCTTGAAAAAAGAAATGCGGGTTTGAAAACAGAGCCGGAGGAAGAAAAACGGAAAGAGATTATGTTAGACATGGTAAAAAAAGTGGAAAAAATCAGTCATTCAGATTGGTACAAAGAAAAAGTGAACTGGCAAAAATTCAGACCGGACTGGTTGTTTCAAAATTGCAGGAGGCATTTCCGGAGTATGAATACGAAATTGTGTATATGACAACCAAAGGCGATAAGGAAAAGGATTCGCCGATTCCTTCCTTTGGCGGGAAAAAGCTGTGTTTGTCGAAGAAGAATTTGAACAGGCACTTTTAGACGATACAATTGATTTGGCAGTGCACAGTGCAAAAAGATATGCCAAACCCGTGTAAAGACGGACTTACGGTTGCCGGTGTTTTGGGCGTGCCTGTGTGCAGGATGTACTCATTTACAAAAAGGAAACTTCCTTTACAAAGGATTCTGTTTTTTACCATTGGAACAGGGAGTCTGCGCAGACAGTGCCAGATTAAAAAAGATGTATCCGAATGCCGTCTGCAAAAGTCTTCGAGGAAATATCGGCACAAGGCTCAATAAACTGCGGGCAGGCAGAGTACGATGCGATTGTGTTGGCTGCTGCCGGAATTAGGCGGCAGGGTATTGACAACGATTCGGATTTTTGTTTACGAGTATCTTTCTGTAAAGGAGATGCTTCCGGCGGCAGGTCAGGCAGTGATTGCGATGGAGACAAAAAAAAAGGAACGCTTGCTAATGAACTTGCCGAAAAATTTCGGATGTTCATACAGCAAGTGTCTGCGACAGAGCGCGCGGTCCTCACGAAATTAAATGCCGGATGCCATGAGCCAATTGGTGTTTTGTGTACCCTCGATGGACATAGGATGAATCTTTCTCTGATGGAAGAAAAAGAGGGAGAAGTAATCCGGCGGTCGGTGCAGGGGGACAGAGGAGATTGGCAAAATCTTGTAGAAAAAATTGTGTCAGGAGAGGAAATCATAGTATGGTTTATTTAATCGGAGCGGGTCCCGGAAATCCGGAGTTAATTACGGTAAAGGACTTCGTCTGCTGCAAAAATGCGATGCGGTCATATATGACAGGCTTTTGTCGGAGGAACTGCTTTCTGTGGTTCCTGAAAACTGCCACAAAATATATGTGGGAAAGAAACCGATGAGCCACGCAAAGAAGCAGGAAGAGATTAATGAGATTCTGATTCAGACGGCAAAACAGTATAAAATGTTGTCCGCTTAAAGGGCGGTGACCCATTTGTTTTTGGACGCGGCGGCGAGGAGGTTTTAGCACTGCAGAAAGCGAAAATTCCATTTGCTTTGGTGCCCGGGGTGACAAGTGCAGTGGCAGTGAGTGAGCTCGCCGGAATTCCTTTGACTCATCGTAAGGAAAGCCGCAGTTTTCATGTGTTTACCGGTCACACAAAAGAGGGGGCAGAGCAATCTTTTTTCCCATATTACGAAACAGGATGGCACGAGTGTATTTTTGATGAGTGTCGCAAATATCCGCATGATTGCAGACCGGCTGATGGAACAGGGACAGGATGAGTTAACACCCGTTGCGGTGATTTCCCACGGAACGATGCCGGATGAGAAACGTGTCCATGGAACACTTTTTTGATATTGCGGATAAAGTAATTGAAAATAAAATTACTTCCCCGGCGGTTTTTTGTTGTGGGACAGACGGCAAAATATCATTTTGTCAGTGAGGATTTTTGGTGTGCTTGCCGGAAAAAAATCGGTACAACAGCAACGCAGAAACTGCATAATAAACTGCGTGAGATGATGGAAGATAAAGGGGCTTTTGTTTTCCTCTTTGTGAAATGAAAAGTTGTCCTTACGGATGGCACAGAAGAAACTTTTGGATGAATTATCTCAGATAAAAAATATGACTGGATTGTTTTCACAAGCCAGAATGCGGTTCATTTATTTTTTGCTGAGGCAGATAAGAAACAAATTGACAGACGGGAGTTTGCGAAGGTTCGTTTGCTGTCGTTGGCAGCGGAACGAAAAGGCACTGGAAACGTATGGATTTTATGCGGATTATATGCCAAAACAGTTTACGACAGAGGCTCTTGCCAAAGGGCTTACAGATGTCGTGAAAGCGGGAGAACATCTGCTTCTTCCGAGGGCTTTGCAGGCAAGCGAAGAACTTGTTTAGAACTGCAAAAAGAAGCCTGTTACGATTACGGAAATCCCTTTTTATGATGTCGAGGGAACCTTTTCGGGGGATTTGTCCATGTGGAAGAATATGGACGTGGCTGCATTTTTCAGCGCATCCGGCGTTGAGGCGTTTGTTTCCCGAATGGGTAAGGACAAAGATAGGAGAATGGGAGCGTGGCCGCAAAAAAAGCATGTTGCGGTTGCGGCGATTGGTGAAGTGACGAAAAAGACTGCAGGCGTATGGAATCGATGTGGATGTGGTTCCAGAGCAATGCGATTTAGAACATTTAGGCAGGGCGCTTGAGCAGTTTTATCAATAGAGAAAGGAAGTAAGGCTATGACACAGTCGGAACAGTTATTTGAAAAATCCGAACACTTTCTGCCCGGTGGTGTAAATTCGCCGGTTCGTGCATTCCGCAATGTGGGCGGGACGCCGGTATTTGTAAAAAAGTGGAAAAAGGTTCTCATATTTTGGATGAGGATGGGAATGATTATATTGATTATGTTTGTTCGTATGGTCCGGGAATTTTTGGGACATGCATATCCGGCTGTGATTGAAGCGGTGAAACAGGCATGTGAACAGGGACTTACCTTTGGGGGCGCCGACGAAAAAAAATATGAAATTGCGTCGTTAATTCATGACATGATGCCATCGATGGAAATGATGCGTATGGTAAATTCCGGAACGGAAGCGGTGATGAGCGCCATCCGTGTGGCGAGAGGATATACCGGCAAAGATTACATTGTAAAATTTAAGGGTTGTTATCATGGTCACTCAGACGGACTTTTGGTAAAGGCAGGTTCTGCGGCACTTTGCAGGCTGTGCCGGACAGTGCCGGTGTGCCAAAGGGTTATACAGAGACAACATTGATTGCTGAGTATAATAAACCGGAATCGGTAAAAGCATTGTTTGAAAAATATGGTGATAACATTGCGGCGGTTATTGTGGAGCCGGTGGCAGCCAATATGGGTGTGGTTTGTCCGGAAAAAGGTTTTCTGCCTTTTTTACGGGAGATTACAAAAAGTATCAATCTCTTTTGATTTTCGATGAGGTCATTACAGGCTTTCGTCTGGCAAAAGGAGGTGCGCAGGGAGTATTACGGCGTGACACCGGATTTGACGACACTTGGAAAAATCATTGGCGGCGGTATGCCGGTAGGCGCATATGGAGGCAGAAAAGAAATTATGTCGTGCGTTGCACCGCTTGGGGAAGTGTATCAGGCAGGAACGCTTTCGGGAAATCCGATTGCAATGACTGCAGGAATTGAGACACTGAAAATTTTGCGTGATTCGGATACGATTTATGAAACCATTGAGAAAAAGGCAGAAAAACTGGCAGCAGTGATGCGTGAAACATTTGGAGAAACGGTCTGTGTAAATCAGGTTGGCTCTCTTATGAGTTTGTTTTTTACCGGTGAAAAAGTGGTTGATTATGATACGGTGCAGACCTCGGATACAAATCGCTATTCGGCTTATTTTAAGGCGATGCTGAAAGAGGGCATTTATTTGGCACCGTCTCAGTTTGAGGCTATGTTTGTGTCAGCGGCACATACGGATAAGGATATCGAAAAGACATGTGAGCAGATTAGAAAGTTTGCCAATCAGAAGTAGATTAGGAGGGATACGATGGCAGAACAGGTAAAAGATTTGGTAATTATAGGAAGCGGACCGGCGGGCTTGTCAGCGGCCGTTTATGCAAAACGTGCAATGTTAGATGTTGTTGTCATTGAGAAGGCAGGATTTAGCGGCGGACAGATTGTGACGACGGAACGCGTGGACAATTATCTGGGACTTTACGGAGAATCCGGATATTCGCTGGCAATGAAATTCAGAGAACATGCGGATGCACTTTCTGTTCCGTTTATAGACGCAGAAGTGAGTTCCGTGGAAAATGAATCCGAATATAAAAAAGTGCATTTAGAAGACGGTGAAACCATCTGCACAAAAAATGTGTTAGTGGCAACCGGTGCAGGGCATAAAAAACTTTCCGTAAAAGGGGAAGAAGAATTGACTGGTGCAGGCGTTTCGTACTGTGCAACCTGCGATGGTGCATTTTTTAAGAATAAAACGACGGCGGTTGTCGGCGGTGGTGATGTGGCGTTAGAGGATGCGCTGTATCTGGCAAATCTTTGTGAAAAAAGTGTATTTGATTCACCGCAGGGGAAGGTCTTCGCGCGGCTAAGGAACTTTCCGAAAAAGTGATGGCAGCGGAAAATATCGAATTTCTTCCTTATTATGAAGTGAAAGAAATTGCCGGAGACGGTATGGTACAGAAAGTGATTCTTACACAGAACCAGACCGGGGAGGAAAAAAAGAAATTGAGTTATCCGGTATTTTCATTGCTGTTGGCATGGAGCCGCAGACAGCATTTGTGAAGGATGTAGTTGAGAGAAACGATGCCGGCTATATTTGTGCCGGGGGAGGACTGCCGGACGAATGTGCCGGGAATTTATGTGGCAGGCGATGTGAGAACCAAACCGCTTCGTCAGGTTATTACAGCGGTTTCCGATGGTGCCGTGGCAATTGCTTCTTTGGAGCAGGATAGAAATTAGGAAAGAGGGGGTTGTTATGTATATTACGAGAAAGGGTCAGTATGCATTATTTTTTCTGATTGACCTTGCACTGCATGATGGCAGTACGGTGACGGTCAAACAGGTGGCTAAGGAATACGATTTGTCAGAGAAATATATGGAACAGGTGGCTTCTAAATTGCGTCACGCCGGGATTGTGCGCGTGATTCGCGGCAGCAAGGGCGGCTATTATCTTCCGGAAGAAACCAGACGATGTACCGCTAAAGATGTGGTCGGTGCCATTGAGGGCCAGCGAAATGCCGTGGATTTGGATGGCTACAGAGAAAGTGAAAACAACCGCACGATGAATGCACTGGTTCGCGATTTGGGTCAGGAAGTGGATAATGCTGTAGATGATGTGCTTGAGAGAGTTACACTCGCTGAATTGGTGCGGCAGTATCATCATGAGAGAGACGTTTTCCTACATTATTTAGGAGGAGAGTTTTCAGGACTTCACAGTCGGCAGGGAAAAGTTTGAGTGTCATGCGCCGCTCCCGCTGATATGTGCGTAGGGGTATCGATATGCACAATACGCATATCAGATACCCACGCACATATAACGCATTCCACTCAAAACTTTTCCCTGCCGATTGTGGTGTGCTGAAAAAAATCATCCTTTTAGATAATGTAGGAAAACTTTTGCTATAGACCAATTGTGGGGGGATGGATGGTTGGCTTGTGACAAATGTTCGCTGTCAGTTGCTTTGAATTCCAGTAATTTCGTAGAAAAACTTTGTGACGAGTGGGTTTGAGTACGTCGGTATGTGGCACTGGTAGTTTCAGTGCCCATACCGCTACGCACTCAACGAGCGAGAGCACCCACGAGACGCAAAAGCTTTTCTACGAAATTACGGAAAGCAAAAAAGAGCCAACGAACACTTACCACAAACAACAACTTATCTCTTGTACCAAGTGAAGAAAGATGCTATAATAGTATAGCATAATATTTATATATTATAGTTTTAATTTATCAAAAGGGGAATTTTTGTGAATCAAAAAGAAAGGTGCGCGTCTGGCACTAAAATTAAGTCTGACAGTGGTTATTCCGATTTTCTGATAACGATTGCCGGAATTTTGCTGAGTGCATACAAGCAAAAGTAATTTGTCCGAGGATTTAGTCAAACGAGAGATAAAGCGGTGTTGCCAAAAGTTTACGACAGACATATTTGGCAACAGAAGGGAACGAAAAGTTTGTCATGAAGGGGATAACCTCTATAAGGGCAATACGATGTTGAGTGGAAATTATAAAACTGGTTGATCAGCTTAAAGATGAGCAGGATGTTGAAGTGTCATTGTTCTTCGGTGATGTTAGAGAAGTGACGACATTAAAAAGATGAATCGGGGAAACGTGAAATTAATACAAAAATGTCATCTGAGGTTTATGATACTTTGAAAAAAGGGCGAAGAGTATTTTTGCAACAAATGTAGATGTGCTGGGAACGGATTATTATGGATATTATGTGCCGGTTTACCAGCCGGGTACGAAAGAGTTTGCCGGCAGTGTGTTCTGTGGACGTACACAGACTCAGGTAACGCAGAGTCTCAGAAATACCGTTATATCAATGGCAGCTGTTATGTTGGTGATTTTTTTTGCGGCATTTATTATTGTACTTTTTATGGTGAAACGTATTGTAAAGAGTATTGATGGTGCCGTGTCAAATCTTGGCAATGTAGCAAAAGGTGCACTTCAGTTTGAGATGAAGCCGGTACTTTTTGGAACGAGGCGATGAGGTTGGTGATATTGCAAGAGCGATTCAGAGTTTGATTCATTCGCTCCGCGAGATTCTTACAAACATTACATCTTCTGCGAAAGCACTGGATGGTTTTTCCAATCAGTTTGCGGAATCCTTTGCGAATATTACGGATTCGGTTGACAGTGTAAATACGGCAGTTGAGGAAATTGCTTCCGGTGCGACCAGCCAGGCGGATGAAACGATGAGTGCGAACCAGCAGGTTGCTGAGATGGGGCAGGCGTTGGAGGAGACTTCAGCAAATGTGGAGAACCTTCATGCTAGTTCTGAGAAGATGGAAGAATATAATGAGACCGCCGGCAGTAATCTGGAAGAATTAAATGCGATTAGTGAGCAGACGAAGCAGTCAGTTATTGAAGTACAGAAGCAGACCAATTTAACGAATCAGTCGGCAAAACAGATTAAAGAAGCAACTGAATTGATTACGGATATTGCTGCTCAGACCAATCTGTTGGCATTAAATGCGAGCATTGAGGCGGCAAGAGCAGGTGAACACGGCAAAGGTTTTGCTGTTGTGGCAGATGAGATTCGTGCTCTTTTCTGAGCAGTCCCGCCAGTCGGCAGAAAAAGATTGTTGAAATTGTGGATACACTTTTTGGTGAATTCTGATACAAGCGTTCAGACGATGGGCGATGTAATGGATAAGATTGGTGTTCAGAATGATAAACTTTCGGAGACTAGTCAGATGTTTAATCTGTTGCATAACGAGATTGGTACAGTGGCAGATGCCATTGAGCAGATTCGTAAGCAGGCAGAAGCCTTAGAGGATAAGAAAAATAAAGTTACATCAATTGTTGATGGACTGGCAGCGATTGCGGAAGAAAATGCTGCCAGCACGGAAGAAAACATCAGCATCCATGCTTGAGTTTTAATGAAATTCTTTCAGTGTGCAATAAAGCGACCGGAGAACTTCGCAAACTGTCAGAAGAATTGGCTGAAAATACAAAACATTTTGACCTTTAAACGCGAAAAGATGAAATAAAAACGAAAACAGGGAAACCTTTGTGGCTTCCTTGTTTTTTTGTTTTTCCATTAAAAATGACACTTTTCTATCACTATTTTTTTGTGATAAAATATGAATCAGGAGGTGTTTATTTGCTAAGTGAAGAAAGAATTCGTAAAATGATACGATTGGCGGATTATGAAAAGGGAATAGGCAGCTCTGATTTGAAGCGGACGCACTATTGGCGGATGGATTATGTGCGTATGCAGATATTGAAGACAATATTGGCAGTATTTGTTGCTTTTGTTTTGGGTATTCTTTTATCGGTTTTGTATCACATGGATTACGTTATGCAGCATGTCTGGGGAGCTTCCTTACCGGACGATACTTATTTATGGCGGTATTGTATTTGTGGCGGTGGAGATTCTTTTGTGATTTTTACTGTCAGAATTGCCGGGCGTGCATATGATGAATCGCGTGCAAGAGTAAAAAGAATATTATGTAACGTTGATGGAGTTAGAGGAACTATATGAAAAAGAGGGAGAGGAGGAAACGTTATGATGATGGCTTTGCTTACCCTGAAAAGCAGGTTAAAGGGTTTTTATGAAAAACATTACCGGATTTTGAGGTGCTTTGGAAAGGCTGTTTTGATGATTATAACTTTTAATGATTATCACCAGTCAGTTGAATTATCAGGCGTTTCTTGCCAATCACTGGATTGTGCTTCTTCTTGCCGTGATTTGTGCGGTTACACCGGATGTGGCATCGCCTCTGTGTGCTTTCCTCGTGACGGAAATTGAAGTATTTCAGGTTTCTGAACTGATTGCGGTTGCCATTTTACTGATTGTGCTGATTTACTATCTGTTGTTTGGACGGCTTGCGAATCGCCAGAGTGTGGTGCTGGCATCGGTTCCGGTGCTGAGTGTCCTTCAGATTAGCTATTTAGTTCCGATTGTGGGCGGCTTGTTTTTTCACCGGTGATGATTCCGGCATTGATATCCAGCGTATTTTTCTATTTTGTACTGTGCGGTGTGCAGGAATATGCACTGGCGGCATCGTATGACGCAGGAGAGTATTTTTGAACCGCTGAAGTATCTTTTGGATTATTTGCGGGGAAATTTACTTTGTACACATTGTTAGTGGCATTTGTGCTGACATTTATTTGTGTATCTGATTCGGAGAAGTAAGATACAGTATGCTTCACAGATAGCAATTTTGGTAGGAGCCATATTAAACTTATCCATTTTGCTTTTGCTAATATTTTTTAGAGTTAAATGTGGATTTACTGCCGATGGTTGTATCTATTGTCGTCTGTATGCTGGTTGCTTACATGATACAGTTTTTTCGATTGACACTGGATTACCATGGAACACGTAAGCTACAGTTTGAAGATGATGAATATTATTATTATGTGACAGCAGTTCCGAAGATTAAAGTTGCCGCCGTTGATAAGACAGTGACAAGAATTGTCCCGGACGAGGATGATGAAAAATCAGGATTTAAGAAGTGAATTGGAGAAAAAGAATTGGAAAAATGATTTTAATAATTTTGAATAGATTGGAGCGTGTGGCGGATGAACACAATCATTAGTTTTTTAGGGATTATGTGGCGTGGCTTACGATTCCCGACTTTACGATTACAGATGTGCTTGAAATTGCCATCATAGCCTTTGCCTTTTATCACATTATTTTGTGGATAAAAGATACGAGAACATGGGTTTTGCTAAAAGGTATGGTGATTCTTGGAATTATTTTTTTAGTGGCACTTGTGTTGGAAATGAATGTTGTGCTCTGGGTATTCCAGAATGCGATGGTAGTCGGAATTATGGCACTTGTTGTCATTTTTCAGCCGGAACTTAGAAATGCTCTGGAGCAGCTTGGAAGAAAAAAAGATTTTAAGCTCACTGACCTTTGATAATCAAAAAGTCGAAAAATGAGAGATATTCGGCAGAAAGCATTGAAGCCGTGATAAAGGCTGTTTATGATATGGCACGTGTGAAAACGGGCGCATTGATTGTTGTGGAGAAAGAAATCCAGTGCCGCGAGTATGAGAGAACCGGAATTCCGATTGGTGCAAAAATCAGCAGTCAGTTATTAGTAAATATTTTTGAGCATAATACACCGCTTCATGATGGAGCAGTGATTTTACGCGATAACCGGATTGTGTCAGCGACGTGTTATCTGCCACTGTCTAACAATCTGGCAGTGAGCAAGGAATTGGGAACGAGACACCGTGCCGGTCTTGGCATCAGCGAAGTGTCGGATTCTCTTACTATTATTGTTTCGGAGGAAACAGGTTTTGTTTTCATTGGCTTGTGATGGTAAACTTTATCGGAAAGTGGATGCGGACACACTGATGATACGTTTGCAGGAAGCTGCTAAAAGAAATCCGGATGAAGGAAAACTGAAATGGTGGAAGGGGCGCAAAAAAGATGAAAAAGAAACTGACCAGTAAATTAATGCTAAAAATTGTATCGGTGATTGTCGCTTTTTGTTTTTGGCTGGTTATCATTAATATAACGGACCCGACGACATCAAAAACATTTTATGACATACCGGTACAAATATTAAATGAAAATGTAATCACATCGGCAAATCAAGTCTATGATATTGTGGATGGTGATACGGTTAAGGTTACGGTAAAAGGAAAACGAAGTTTTGTAGAGACATTAAAGGAGTCTGATTTTACAGCAACGGCTGATTTGAGCGAATTGTCAAAAAGTAAATGCAGTCAGTATTAATGTAAAGCTAAATAAGGAATCAACTTCCAGTGTTGATGTGGATTGGAATAATGCTGTTCTTAAAGTGGCCCTTGAAAAGCGCATCACAAAGAGTTTCAAAGTTGAGGTGGATTACGAGGGTGAATTGAGTGAGAATTACGTACTCGGTGAGATGACAGCAAAGCCAAATATGATTGAAGTATCCTGCGGAGAATCGAAATTCAAGAAAATTGATCATGTAGGTGTTATGGTCAGCTTAAAAGGTCAAAGCGAAGACTTTGATTCTGAATATTCGCCGGTATTATATGACGCGAATGGGGATGCTTTAAATGATGCAAATGTCAGCTTTAGCAATGATACAATTAAGGTGTCAACCCAGGTCTTATCGACCAAGGAAATACCGGTTTATGTGGAGACAGAAGGTGCACCGGCATCCGGCTATCGTCTGGTTCAGACTGATTATAAACCCGAGAGTATCCAGGTTTCAGGAACGAAAGAAGCACTGGAGAAAGAAGTCTCAATTAAGGTGCCGATATCGATTGCCAGAGCAAAAAAGGACATCGAAAAGGAAATTGATTTAAGGGAGTACCTGCCATCAGGGCTGTCGAGTGTAGGGGAGACGACGACGGTTTCCGTCCGTTGTGATATTGAGAAGAATGGACAGCGTGTGCTGGGACTTACATCTTCGGATATTGCCGTGAGAAATCTGCCGAAAAATTATACAATGAATTTTGAGCCGGAAAACGGAAAGTATTCCGTAGAATTGTTAGGGCGAAGATGCGACGCTGGCGGATGTAAATGTAGGAGATTTAGGAGCTTATGTGGATTTGAACGGATTATCGGATGGCTCGCATACGCTTGAATTAAAATATAGTCTGCCGACCGGCGTGCAGGTGAAAAATAAAAATCAAGATTAAAGTCAAACTAAAACGTCAGGAAGGTGAGGTGACAGATGCACCAAGCACACCAACTCCGACAGTGGAGTAGAAACTAAAAAAATCCCGGTGGCCTGCCAAGGAGCAGACGCGGGGATTTTTTGATATTTTTTACAATGGGATATTTCCGTGTTTTTATGAATTACATCAATCGAGCGTTTATCTGCAAGCATTAAGATGTCGGCATAAACACGTTCTCTTGTTGCCTCCGGTTTAATGATTTCATCCACATAACCGTGCATGGAAGCAATACTTGGATTCATGAATTTTTCATTGTATTCATCAATCTTTTTCGCTGCGGAAAGCTGCTTTTTCTGCAGGGTTCATATTCTTCATCTGTTTACCATACAAAATATCAGCGGCACCATCGGCACCCATAACAGCAATCTCAGCGGTTGGCCATGCATAAACAAAATCAGCACGCAGGTGTTTACTGCTCATTGCGATGTAAGCACCACCGTAAGCTTTTTACGAAGGATAACATTAATTTTAATTGTTGTGGCCTCAGAGTAGGCATATAGTAATTTTGCTCCGTGGCGGATGATTCCTTTATATTCCTGGTCTTTACCAGGTAAAAATCCCGGCACATCCGTTAATGTAAGAATCGGAATATTAAAAGCATCACAGTAGCGGATGAATCGTGCTGCTTTATCAGAAGAGTCACAGTCAAGGACGCCTGCCATAAATTTTGGCTGGTCAGCAATGATACCGATGACAACTCCTTTAATGCGTCCGAATCCAACGACTACATTTCTTGCAAATTCTTCCTGAACTTCGATAAAGGAGTCTGTATCTACAATTCCGTTAATGACATCGTGGATGTCGTAACTGTGATTGCTTTCTTTTGGAATGATATTTGCTAAATTCTCATTAAAAAGTAACATTTTCGTTGTATTTAGGAAGTGCCGGACGGTTTGTGTGCAGGTAGCCATCCTCATAGCACGGAGGAATAATTGAAATCAATTCCTTCACGCGGCGGAAACATTCCTTTTCGTTTGGCATATGAAAATGAGCGACACCGCTTTTTGGATGCGTGCACATTGGCACCACCTAATTCTTTTGCTGTAATATCTTCATTTGTTACGCTTTTGATAACTTTTGGTCCGGTAACAAACATCTGGCTGATTTCATCAATGACAAAGATAAAATCGGTAATACCCGGTGAGTAAACCGCACCACCGGCACAGTTACCGGCAATAATCGAAATCTGCGGAATGTATCCGGATGCCATTGTATTATAGTAGAAAATCTCACCATATCCGGCTAAGGCATTTACACCTTCCTGAATACGGGCTCCGCCGGAATCGTTGATGCCGATAACCGGACAGCGGCTCTCGATTGCCATTTTAATTGCATTGGCAATTTTGAAACCGTGCTGTTTACCAAGAGTACCGCCGATAACGGTGAAATCCTCAGAGTAAATCACGACTTTTTGTCCGCCGATGGTACCGTAACCGGTGATTACGCCATCATAAGGAAATTGTCCCTTTTTAATGTTAAAAGCATCTTCTAAGTTCGTAATGTTCGAGCCAATTTCACGAAATGAATCTTCATCTAGCAGCATGCAAATACGCTCTAAAGCGTGAAGTTTGCCAAGCTTGTGCTGCTTCTCCATATTGTAAGTTGACATTGTTCATTCTCCATTCTTTCTTAAAAATATCACTTGATACTACGAAACCTATCATATACCATAAAAAAAAAAGAAAAAATGTCAATCCTATGTTGGCTTTTTTTTTGTAGAATAGTTGACGAAATACGTATTTGGGTGCTATAATCAAATGATTGAAAAAAATAAAAAGGATGGACTAGAGAATGATTCAATTTTTTAATAATTTCCTAAAGTACAAGTATCTTATGGGACAGCTTGTGAAGAAAAATATCAAGCTCCGTTACCGTCGTTCTTATTTAGGAATGTTATGGACACTGATTGAGCCGCTGCTTACAATGATTGTATTGTCGGTTGTGTTTGGCAGCTTGTTAGGAAGAAACAGTACCGATGCTGCATTTGCAGGCGTGCCATTCCCGATTTATGTCTTGACCGGACGTTTGCTGTATTCGTTCTTTTCATCAGCAACCAACAGTGCGATGCGTTCCATTCGTACAAACGGCGCTATGATTAAGAAAGTGTACGTACCAAAATACATTTATCCGTTTTCCGGCATTTTGGCAAACTTCATTATATTTTTGATTTCGCTTGTTGTACTGGTTGGTGTAATGGTATTTTTCTTAGCAACCGGTCAGTACCATGCACCGATTAACGGTTATATGGTTATGACGGTGATTCCGCTCTTAAATTTGTTTATCCTATCAACGGGAGTCGGCATGATATTATCGACTTTATGTGTATTCTTCCGTGATATCGAGTATTTGTGGAGCGTTATGTTAATGCTCATCATGTATTGCAGTGCGATTTTCTATTTCGCAAGCAACATGAGTGGTGACACACAAAAACTGGTAAAATTGAATCCATTATTTGGCGTGATTGACAATTTCCGCCGCGCCTTTTTTTGGACAGCCTTTTGATATGAGATTATTGCTGTATACATCCGTTTTTGCGGTTGGAACATTGGTTATTGGTATGATTGTATTTTTATCGGAAACAGGATTCCTTTATCCTGAATATTTAAGGTGTAAGGCAAATTGAGGTTATTATGGCGAAGAAGTCATTAGCAATGAAAATAGAGAATGTGAGTATGAAGTTCAATCTCAGTTCTGAAAAAGTTGATAACATCAAAGAATATGTTATTAAAATGATAAAAAGGAATTGATGTTTCAGGAGTTTTTGGGCACTCAGAGATATCAGCTTTGAAGTTCAGAAAGGTGACCGTGTTGGTATTATGGGATTGAATGGTGCCGGGAAAAGTACTCTTTTTTAAAAAAGTAATTTCCGGTGTGTTAAAAGCCACACAGGAACGGTTACAACAAATGGCAAGATTGCACCGCTTGAACTGGGAGCCGGATTTGACAGACAGTATACCGGTGCTGAGAACATTTATCTGTATGGTGCGATGCTTGGTTACAGTAAAGAGTTTTTGGAAGCACGTTACGACGAAATTGTAGAGTTCTCGGAACTTGGCAGTTTTATCGATGTGCCGGTAAAGAATTATTCTTCCGGTATGCGTGCCAGACTCAGGTTTTCCGTGGCAACAATTGTTGAGCCGGGATATTTTGATTCTGGATGAGGTACTTAGTGTTGAGATGCGAAATTCCGTAAAAAATGTGAAAATCGTATTCAGAGCATGTTTGATAAAGGTGTTACCGTCATTTTCGTATCACATTCGACCAGTCAGGTCTTAAGAATGTGCAACAAGGGCATTCTTTTGGAACAGGGCCGTCTGATTGCACAGGGGGACGTCGAGGGACGTAGTAAGTGTGTACGAAGCAAAGATGAGTGAGAACGAATAGGGAGGAAAAGAAAATGAAAAAAGTGATTACTTATGGAACTTTTTGACTTACTTCATGTAGGCCACATTAATTTACTTCGCCGCGCGAAAGCATTGGGGATTATCTGATTGTTGTTGTTTCCTCAGATGAATTTAACGCCGGCAAGGGCAAAAAAGCGTATCATTCTTTTTGAAGACCGCAAAAAAATTCTTGAAGCAATCCGTTATGTGGATGAAGTGCTGCCAGAATATACATGGGAACAGAAGATTGATGATATAGTAAATAATAATGTCGATGTTTTTTGTTATGGGAGATGACTGGAAGGGCAAGTTTGATTTCCTCAAAGACTACTGCGAGGTTGTTTACCTGCCGCGTACCGAAGGAATTTCCACAACAAAATTAAAAATGATTTGAATATGAAAGACTGAGAAAATGATTAAAAAACAGGCTATGTGCTGTTTGCTTTCTTTTTCTATCTGTTCCGCCTATTACCCATAAATCGGCAGAAAGTATTTTTGTCGCAACGCATGATGACAGCAAAGAGGGAAATATCGGCATTGTGGCAGATGCTATAAAAAATCAGTTTCCATCCATGAAAATGGTGTATCTCACAAAAAAGACGGCATACGAAGACCATTTTTTCGTTTTTCTTTGAAAAGCGTTTCATATGGCAACGGCAACGGTGATTTTTCTCGATAATGAGTTCATGCCGATGGCGTATATGAAATTTAATAAAAATGTGAAAGTGGTGCAGTTGTGGCATGGAACCGGTACGATTAAGAAATTCGGCTTGGATTCGGATACCGGGGAAGTAAAAAGACTAGCAAAAAAAGCAAATGAAAAATATTACGCACTTGATTGTCAGTTCCGAATGTACGGCAAAATGGTATAAAAGTGCGTTTGGTGTAGACGATGAAAAAATTTTCCCGATTGGACTGCCGCGCACCGATTTGATGTTAGATGAATCTAAGAGGCAGAAGATGCAAGAGCGTTTTTTTGGGCAGTATCCTGATTTGAGGGGAAAGAAAAATTACGTTATACGCACCTACCTTCCGAGATTCACAGGTTGAAAATCCGGAAATTTGTTTGGATTTTGATTCCTTAATCAATGTATGGGAGAGAATGAGGTGCTTCTTATCCGTCTGCATCCGCACGTGGCAGAGCATTGTCCTGTCGGTATATGGGATATGTATCCGGATAAAATAAGAAATGTTTCCGATTATCCGGGAGTGGCTACGCTGTTATCTGTGGCAGACCAATTGATTACGGATTATTCATCTATTATTTATGAGTACTGCCTTTTGGAAAGAAAAAATGATTTTTTATGCGTATGACTATGAAGTATTTCAGAAAGATGGTAGAAATTTTTTACGAGGACTATGAGAAATTTGTGCCGGGAATGATTGTATATACGCAGCCGGAGCTGGAAAAAAACTGGCATACGGCTTACGAGGATGACTCACAACGAGAGCAGTTTTGCAGGCGCATTTTCAAGTATCAGGATAAAAATGCTGTAAATCGACTTTTTATGTTTGATTTTTGACAAAAATAAGATATAATGTTGTGAGCGTATTATTAGGCTAATTTGAGAACGGAGGGCTACGAGTGAAAACATTATTAGAGAGAAAGATTAGTTTAGTAGTAATTATTTTGCAGTTTTTAGTTTCCTTGTTAGTTTGTATTTATTTTGGAACAACAGGGCTTGTACCGGTTAAGTACATGGTTGCGATTGCAGTCGTTATGGTTGTATTGCTTTGTCTATCAGGTGATGAGCCAGCTGACAAACTCCAGTTATATTTTGGACGTGTGTTAGCCGTTCTGTTTTGTGCCGTGTTCCTTGTTGGTGCGAACTATGTGAGAGAGAGTATGGCAGCATTCCAGAATGTCGGTGGTGCAACCAAAAAAGGTTGATGTTATTTCTTTCTACGTCATGAAGGACGATGCAGCAAAGACATTAGCAGATGCTAAAAATTACTCTTTTGGTATTCTAAGACAGCAGGACCGTGAGAATACGGACAAAGCGGTTCAGGATGCAAGTAAGAAACTGAACAAGACATTGAACACGGTTGAGTATGATGATCCGTTGACTATGGTAGATGCCTTGTACGCAAAAGAAGTGCAGGCAATTATCATGAATAAAAAGTTTTGTAGATACGGTTAAGAGCCAGTATAAGACATTTTCTACGGACACCAGAGAGCTGGATGCAAGCAAGATTGAGTCAGAAGTAGAAGAATTGGTTGATACCGATGTAACAACAAAAAACCATTTAATGTTTATATCAGTGGTATTGATGTATATGGTAAGATTGGACAGACAAGCCGAAGTGATGTAAATATTATTGCGACAGTTAATCCAGTTACAAAAAGAAAGTATTACTGACATCTACACCTCGTGATTACTATGTACCGCTGTACAGTAAGGGCGGTAAATCGTATTCCGGAGGTATTCCGGATAAACTGACCCATGCCGGTATTTATGGTGTTGACTGCTCGATTAATACACTGGAAAAATTGTATAACATTGACATTGATTACTACGTGCGTGTCAATTTCACCAGTCTGAAAAAAAAGATTGTTGATTTGCTTGGCGGTGTAGAAGTGTATTCGGATTATGACTTCATTTCTGACTGGGGTCCACACGGTGCCGGTACACATTATAAGTTCAAAAAAGGTTATAACAAAGTAAATGGTAAGAAAGCATTGGCATTCTGCCGTGAGCGACACCATTTCGCAAATGGTGACTACCAGCGTGGACGTGACCATCAGCATATGATTGAGGCAATTTTGAACAAGGTGATGTCACCTTCCGTACTGCCAAATTTCTCAAGTTTGTTGAAAGAATCGAAGTCCATGTTCCAGACAAGTATGTCAAAGGACAAGATTGTATCGCTCTGCAATATGCAGTTGAATGATATGGCAAAATGGAAGATTGCTTATGCGAATGCCGAGGGTACCGGAGCTAAGAAGACGACCTTTCTCGATTCGCTCAACGGCACTGTATGTTTGTGAGCCAAACTACAATTCCGTGAAGAAGATTACAAAGAGAATGAAAAAAAATAATGAAGGAAACGAAAGAAAGCGAGAGCTCGGCTTCCGATAAGAATGACGTTATTAAGTAAGACATTACATGAGATAAAACGGCCGCTTTTTAGCGGTCGTTTGTCGTGAATAAGTGGGGAATAAAATTGATTACGAAATTACAGGATTTGTTTATTCTTCTCCCCTTAATCCATGGATTCCGATTGTGGGAAGAATAAAAGACAAGGTAAGGTACCGGCTGATTACGCTGTGCTTTGTAATTGACCTTGTTTTGTTTTGTATCGTCCGCTACGGACTTCATAAGGAAAGCTATTTTTTATAATACGGTTTGTGGTATTTTTGTTATGTTTGCCATTGCCATATTATCGCTTGACCGGACATTGGTTCATATTCACTGGAGACGTTCTCTTTGGATTGCTTGGTTTGGTATGTGCATTTCCTTTACCGTTTCGGATATTCTAGTGCCGAAAAAAAAATGTGTGGACTGGGTCTGATTTTAGCTTTTGTCTTTACCGCTGTATTTTTGTGTGGCAGAATCATACGAGAAAAGATTTGTTGTGGCAGTGCTTCAAGAATGCCATAAAATGGTCGTTTGCCGTTATGTCGGTGATTTCCTTTTTGTTCCGTCCTCTGTATGATGGAGGCAGGTATGCCGGCATTTTTTACAAATCCGAATACGTTTGGATTGTATTTGTATATTATTATCGCTGTATTTTTGTCGGATTTGGACTGGTGTGTGGAGGCCGGCCGGTCTTGCCGGAAAAACATTGTAACGTATGTTTCGCTTGCCTTATGCTTTTCTATCTGGAAAAAAAGTCAGGCGAGAACTTCACTGATTGCGGTTGCAGCAATTGTGCTGCTTTGGATTGTACTGCGGTTTTATTTGGCCAAAAGACAAAAAATTACCGGACCTTTTTAGGAAACTTAGGCTGTATGGCAGTATTCACCGTAGTGCTGTATCCTCTGTTTTTAATCTGCCTTTTGCATCTGCCAAAACATTGTTGGACATCCGATTGTGTTTGAAGGAAAACCTTTGTATTATACAAGTGAATTTCAGGGGAATAAAGAAAAAGCGGATGAGCCGGACGATGTTGTGGTGCCACAGTATAAAGATGTGGAGGACACAAAACAAGAAAAATACGATTGCACCACGCAATATGTGGGAACGCATTTGGTATAACATCAAGTATTCAAAAGGGCTTGAATGCTATTACGAATGGAAGAATTGATATTTATCTTGCCTATTGGGATAAAATGAATTTTAAAGGACATGCCAGCACCTCAATGGTAGTGGATGGGGAAAAGAAAAACCATTCGCATAACAACTGGATTCAGTTTGGTTACACCTATGGACTTTTCAGTATGTTTTTCTATGGTGTGATTACGTTATTAGGGGTAGCGTTTTCTTTTGAAATTTTACCTGACACAGAGAAGAAAAAATGCAACATATGCTTTTTGATACCGGCAATCTGTATCGGATTTGTTATTGCTACACTGACGGAATGTTTGTTTCTGCCGTTTGAAGTATTTCCGGCATTTGCGTACTGGTTTGCATTTGGTGATTTATTTGTGAAAAAAGTACCAAAAATAAATTTTTACAGGAATTAGAGGACGAGGCATGATATAATTTTTGACATGTAAACGTCTTAGTATAAAAAATGATTGAAAGATAGGAGAAAAAACATGAAGGAAAATAATAAAAATATGGTTGCGTTATATCATATGTTTTGGGCTGATTGCCATTCTATGCTACTTGTTTCCATATACCGGAGATGACTGGGCATGGGGAAGTAAAATCGGTATCGACAGATTAAACAACTGGTTTGAAAATTACAACGGACGATATGTGGGAAATCTTATCGTTTTGGCAATGACGCGCTCTCAAACCTTTTAAAAGGCAGTTATTATGTCATTTTGCTTAACAGGAATTGTAGCACTTTGCGAGTATATATTTAAAAGAAAATGGGTTTTTTATGTAAGTTGTGTTGCACTTGTTTTGATACCTAAATTGATTTTTCGTCAGGCCGTTGTATGGACGGCAGGTTATGCAAACTACGTAACCTCAATGTTTTTCACATTGTTATTTATAGCGTATGTTTATCCTATTTTTTCAGGAGACAATGCCACGAAGAAAAGTTTGGCATTGTCTGCCGCCCTTTTGTGTTAGCGGTAATAAATGCATTAATTGTAGAGCATTTGACAATTTATAATGTGGTTTTGGCTTGTGGTGTGCTTGTGTATACAATTTGTGTTCATCGCAAGGTGGTTGCTTCTCATGTGGCGTATTTAATCGGAAGTGTGGCAGGGGCAGCTTATATGTTTTTCAAATTCGGCATATCATACGATCGCAAATAATCCAGGATCAGTATCGTCAAATGGCAGAGGGAGGAGTAATCAGTCGTGCATTTGACAATTATGTCAATGAAATTGCAAAGCATCTTTGCCTGAATAATTGTTGGATGAATTTAGCAATCGTTATTGTATGTGCCATGATTTATAAAAAAGATCTATTCTGACGTAAATAAAAACAGAAGTGTGTTAGTAGCAAAAATTTGTCTGGTAGTTATGGCAGGATTTACGACATGGTCTTTGTTGTCGTCCTTTGGCATCAGTACATTTGCAAAACAGAACCGGTTATTATATTTTGAAGCGGCTTTTTGTGGCAGCTACATGATTGCCCTCATTATTTATTGTATTCTTATTGGCAGTCAAAAAAAAAATGTTTATGGAAAGTTTTGTTTTGGAATGCGGGAATTGTTTGTGTTGCCGCGCCGTTACTTGTTGTAAACCGATTGGTGAGAGATGCTTTTTTGCCACGTATATACTGTTTTTGATGCTCCTTTTGGAACTGCTTATCCTTTTAGACGGAGAAGAGAAAGAAAGCCGGATTTTTACAAAGACATTTTGTAAGACATGCGCAGTTGTGTCCATTTTCGGATTAGGGTTTTCTTAATATTTTTCCCTCAATCTATCAGGTGGATAAAGATCGATTGGCTAGAATTGAGAGAGACAGGTAGAGGCAGGTAAAACGTCCGTGGAAATTCGGCACTTGCCATAATGAATCTTATTTATGGACAGCCACTCCTGAATGGGAGCCATGGATTGAGCGTTACAAACTGTTTTATGGTCTGCCTGAGGATTTGGAAATAAAAGCAGTATGGGAATACAGTAAGAAAAATAACAAGATTACGGAGGAATGTTTTATGGAAAGGAAAAAAATTTCAGTTGTCGTGTCCGTATATAATGAGGAATTGTCTTTTGAACCAATTCTATAAGACAACAGTAAGTGTTTTGGACAAGTGTGTTTGGGACTATGAACTTATTTTCGTAAATGATGGCAGCCAGGATGGCAGTATTGAATTGTTAAAAGGTTTTGCAAAGGAAAATGCCAAAGTTAAGGTGGTGGATTTTTCGCGTAATTTTGGACATGAGGCGGCAATGATTGCCGGTATTGATCATGCACAAGGGATGGAGTTGTGTGTATGGACGCAGATTTGCAGCATCCGCCGGCATGTATTCCGGACATAATTGCTAAGTTTGAGGATGGTTATGAAGTGATTTCGATGATTCGAACGAAGAATGCAGATGCCGGAATTATTAAGCGAATTACGTCAGGTGCCTTTTATAAAGTTTTGAATCTTATGTCGCCGGTTAAATTTGAAAATAATTCTTCTGACTTTTTTGCCATCAGCAAAAAATGTTGCAGGTGTTCTGCGAAAAGACTATAGAGAAAAAATCCGCTATTTAAGGGGATATGTGCAGAGTGTTGGATTCCGTAAAACAACATTGGAGTTTGAGGCACAGAAGAGAGAGGCAGGGGAAGAAAGTAAGTACAGCATTCGAAAACTACTGCATTTTTTTTTTCCATTAATGCGCTGTGCAGCTTTTCGGATTTGCCATTGAAACTGGGAATGTATTCAGGTGTATTTGTGGCTCTTTATTGGTTTTATATTGATGATTTTCACTATTATAAACAAAATTGTCAATGGAGCACCGGCGGGGTATTCTACAATCATTGTAGTTTTATGTCTCATGTTTGCGGTTGTTCTTATGGTAATTGGAATTATAGGAGAATATATCGCCGTTTTATTTGCGGAAATTAAGGATCGACCGATATATATTGTCAGAGATATTTATCAGGAAGAGAAAAAGACTCATGGAGGAGAGAAAGAGTGAAAGTTTCGGTAATTGTTGCTGCTTATAATGCAGAGAAATATGTAACAGAGACGATGGAAAGTCTCGCCAATCAAAGTATCGACGATTATGAAATTATTGTAGTCAATGATGGTTCCAAAGACCACACGATTGACATTTTGAGGGATTATGAAAGCCGTTATGACAACATAACAGTTGTGGACAAGGAGAATGGTGGACCTTCTTCGGCGAGAAACTGCGGACTGGATTTGGCAAAAAAGGAGAGTATGTATACTTCTTTGATGCAGATGATGTCTTAGAGTTAGACGCCTTAGAGGCACTGTATGAGCGTGCAAAAAAAAAAAGGCAGATTTAGTCATTGCTAAGTATGATATTTTTTAATCGTTTTCAGACTTTTGCAGTCAATGGAATCAATGATTTGGTGCAGATGGAAAAAATAGATAAATATGAGCCACAGATTCTGTGGACGTTTTCTCTGTGTAATAAATTATTTAAACGCTCAATTATTGAGCAGTATGAACTGCGTCTTCCACCGATTTCCTATTCGGAGGATGGGGCATTTTTGATGCGTTATGTATACCGTACGAGCCGAATTACCGGACTTGACCGTGTGATTTTCCATTACCGCAGAATGTTCGATGGTGAGGCGGAGTCGATTACGGCTTCGATTTCTTCTTGGAAAAATCAAAGATTACATTGAGGCACACCGGCTGATTTTGAGTCGGCAAAAGAAAGTATTTTAATTGATTTTCCACAGTACAAAGATATTGAGGAAGTAAAAGAGAATAATGACGATATTCACAAATATTTAAATGAAATCAGCCGAAAAGAAGTGCAGATTCTGTTGGATCAGTTTTATGCGAAATACTGGACACTGCCAAAGGAGACAATTACGCATCTGGTTTCGGAAATGAATGATAAAATTTCAACATTGGATATGCGTGATATTTCGATGTTAAAAGATTCTCACCGGAATTTGCACTTGACAATCTTGCGGTAGACAAAAGGATTTGCTTTCTCATGCGTGGTTTACCATTGCCCTTTATGGGGAGAAAGAACAGGAAGAAAAAATTTTTGTTAAGTATTCAGAGTCTGACACTACAAAATCTGATTGCCATTCGGATTATAATGCCACTTTTCTGGAAAGAGACAGTGGAAAAAGCCGGATTTTTACAGGATAATATGGAGTTTTTTGATGTAAAAACAAGAGATGAACTGTATTATCAGGCATTGGAACAGGCACAGACGCCGTACATTACTTTTGCGGATGCCAAAGTCAGTTATGCGAATAATGCATTTAAGTATGTGGTTAAGAACTTTATCAAATCACCGGCAGATTTTATGTCAGAATTGATATATCACCGCAATTTTGGAGATATGCAGGCGGTACTTTTCAGCACGGTGGCATTGAATTCCGTAAAGACAGGCTATGAAAATAACCCATACATGGGTATGGATTACACACTTGCCAATAAATTTTTTAAGACGGAATTTCTGAAAAATCAAACCCTAGATAAGTCAAAAGTCTGCTGTCACATCTGACACAGTGGTACCATAGAGGATATTTTACGTTTATGAATGACCGTATTGTATTCTATGAGGATTTGGAAGCAACATATGTGGATTATGTTGGAACGAAGGAAACCATTCCGATGATGAAGGAATATTTGGTAGATAGAAAAGCAGATTTGAACAGCCCGGAGATTGTTCCGGATTTAAATGAGATTATGCCGAAGATGCTTCGTTTCCCGTCTGAAAACATCGGTCAGATTTTGTTCCGTAAGATGGTAAATTTCCTGCGACGCTATCCGGTAAAAGAGCAGGTGCTGTTTTTTACGGTGCGAAAAGACGGTGAACTAGAGGGCAATGCAAAAGCATTATATCCGTATGTCAAAGGAAAGAAAGTGATTTGTGCCAAGCGTCTGCCACATAATCCTTTTACGAAACTTTATATGTACTATAAAAACATTACAAACCGTGTTATTGTAACGGATGACTATAACCGTTATCTGCGTCACTTCCAGCTGCGTCAGAGCCAGCGTGTTGTACAGTTGTGGCATGCCTGCGGTGCGTTTAAGAAATTCGGACAGCGGGGAACCAACATGTCGATTGCTGCGGATCATGCTTATCATGTGCAGTACAATATGGTGACGGTAAGCAGTGACAGAATAAGAAGTATTTATGCAGATGCCTTTGATATCGATGTGCACAAAGGTAAAGGCGTTGGGATGTCCGAGAACGGATGCATTTTATGATGAAAAGCTGATGGATGAGACAAAGCAGAAAGTATATGCTGCATCCGGAATTCAAAGATCGCTATGTTATTGTATATGCACCGACATTTCGTGATATAGGGGGATGACAGAACGCAGTTTAAACCGGATTTGGATTTTGATAAATTATCAAAAGACTTACTGCCAAATCAGATATTTGTAATCTGCCCGCATCCGGTCATGAAAAATAAAATTGTAGAGAAGTCTTATGACAATATCGAAGTTATCAGAGATTTCTCCACAAATGATATGATGTTGGTATCGGATTTGCTGGTAACGGATTATTCTTCTGTTATTTTTTGAATATGCGCTTTTGCGAAAACCAATAGCATTTTACTGTTATGATTTACTCAATTATAACCGGGGCTTTTATCTGAATTATCCGGATGATTTGCCGGGGGATGTTTATGAGACGCAGCAGGCACTTACAGCGTATTTAAAGTCACCGGAAAAAGATACGTTGACAGAAAAATATGACCAGTTCATTGAAAAATATATGGGAGCGTGTGACGGACACAGCAGTGAGCGGATTGCCGCTATGATTAATCAGTATATGGAGGAAGCGAAACATGAATGAGACAGAAATTACATTTTTGAGCAGCCGCGGACGTGGGCTGAGTAATGACCTTGCGCTTTTGAAAGATTATCTTGCGAAACAATCCGGAGAGGATGTAAAGCTCCGCTATTATTTGAATAATGAAAGACATAAAAATCCACTGGCAGCACATGGTTACCGCCGTGCGAAAAGGATTTTATGGAGGGTATGACAAATGTTGTCTGTGTGGATGCTTCTCTATCAACTAAAATTAATAACTTAGCACCGGAAGGCAGTCGGATTTTACTGGGTGTTCCGTATGATTACCAGTTTAAGAATATGTTTTTAATGGAGTCAAAAGGAAAAAATTTAATTTAAATACCTTTGCAAGATTTACGCACATCATTCCGGGCTCTCCATTTACGGCAGATTTGTTAAAACGGGCGTACCGTTTAGAAGATAAAGAAATAATCGAGGGTTTTTCCCTGCCGTTTGCCTATGATATAGGGGATGCTAAAAGAAGAGAGAATGTCTCGGAACTGATTTATTATTACTTTCCGCATGCAAGAGACAAAAGATTCTTTCTGTTATTGTATATGGTGATGAAGAGATGAAAAGGAAGGATTGGGAAACTATTGATGTAAAGCAATGGATGAAAGAGCTTGGGGAAGAACGGTTTGTTTTTACAAACAGTGAAATTTTGATGGAAAATGCATTTTCTATGGGAAATCAATACAAAAAAAAGCTTTGGCTATGTAAACCGGATTCTCCCGGTTCCGGATTTGTTGTATGCTACAGACGTTTTGGTGACAAATAACGGACGTTTGGCTTCTGCATTTTCAATTTTAGAAAAGCCTTTATATGTTTGCCGCTACAACAAAAAATTATTTTGAAAAAATATGTAAGTTTAAAATATCCGGAAATGTATTTTGAAAATGCCGGGAGGTTGTGTGAGACAGCATATCAGGTGGATGTGTGCAATAGAGCACAGGCGGATTTTAACGCAAGTATGTCATATGGTATTGAGAAAAATATATATGATCAAACGTTGAAATGCTTGTTAGATTGAATGAGAAAGAGAGGAAAAAGATGAATCGAATTGCAAAATGGGATAATGCAAAATTTGTGTTAATAATATTGGTTGTTATTTGCCATTTTTACGAAAAATTATTTAGGAAGTTCTAAATTGGTAAATTCCTTGTTCTTCTCCGTTTATACGTTTCACATGCCGGCCTTTTTCTGATTTCAGGTATGTTTTCCAAGAAAACCGTTAAGGAAAGAAAAATTGTAAAAGTAGTACCATATCTGCTGGTTTATTTGTTTATGAAAATGTTTGGTTATTTTGTATCCGGTATTATGAATGGAGGAACATTTATATCGGTTGATTTCTTCAGGGAACCGGGTGCCGCTTGGTTTATTCTTGCGTTATTTTTCATGTATTTAATTACGTTTTATACCAAACAATTTCGACCTGCTTATGTTTTGATTGTATCTGTTTTTGTTTCAATGGCAGCAGGTTACTCAATATGGATACGAATCTTTTCTGCTGGTTGAGGATTGCAGTTTTTTATCCATTTTTTTATACTGGATATGCATTGTCAATGGATACAATTACGAAATGGACAGAAAATAGAAAGTTGAAAATAGTTTCTGTGGCAGTTATCCTGATATATTTTTTAGTCTGCTATGTCGGAATTGATAAATTGTTTTTGGGCGAGATTTCTGTTGACGGGAAGAAGTTATGAGGCACTTACGCATGGTGCATTTTATGGTGGTATTTTACGGTTGTTTACGTATGTGTTATCCTTTGGGCTTGTGTTCGCTTTTTTATGCATCATTCCAAAAGGAAAGAATATTTTTTTCTCAATTAGGAACGAGAACTTTTGGGTGTTTATGTATTTCATTATAATTTCATTAACCTTTTTGTGCATTCTTGTTGGTACAAGGCACTATATCATAATTTCCCAAATACATGGGAAATTATACTTGTTTTATTTGGAATTGTGGTGACCTTGATTTGCTGCTTGAAACCATTTGATGCATGCTGCCGTGCGATTTTGTCCAGTAAATGGAAACTTCGCCTCGATGATGAGTTGAAATGACAAACTATCTGTGATATGATGAAAACAACGAATTTTTTTGGAGGTTTTAGCAGATTATGATATTTGGAGTATTGTTAGCAGGCGGTGTTGGAAGCCGCATGGGAAATGTAGAGAAACCGAAACAGTATATGAATATTGGTGACAGACCGATTATTATTCACACAATTGAAAAATTCTTTGTGAATGATAAATTTGAAAAAATCCTTGTTTTGTGTCCGGAACAGTGGATTTCACACACCAAGAATCTTATAAAAAATATTTGGGGGAGACAGACCGTATTGCTGTGATGGCAGGTGGTACAACAAGAAATGAGACGATTATGAATGCCATTTCTTATATTGAGGAAAACTATGAAGTGGATGATGATACGATTATTTTGACTCATGATTCCGTCCGCCCATTTGTGACACATAGAATTATTGAGGAAAATATTCGTTATGCACAGGAGTATGGTGCCTGCGATACGGCGGTAGCTGCGACTGATACGATTGTACAGAGTGAAGATGGCAAGGTGATTTCATCTGTGCCGGACCGCAGTAAGATGTATCAGGGACAGACGCCGCAGACATTCCGCTTAAAGAAACTGAAATCGCTGTATGAATCTTTGACCGATGAGGAAAAGAAAATTCTTACGGATGCAGCGAAGATTTTTTGTTATGAAGGGCGAAGACGTATATCTCGTAGAAGGAGAAGTATCAAACATTAAGATAACTTATCCTTATGATTTGCGTGTGGCAGAAACATTGATTCAGTCGGAGCAGGAGGATTAAGAGCGAATGCTTAATACAGTATACCAGTTGGTGGCTCCTCGTAAATTCGAGGTCACTTATGAAAATATCGGATTGCAGGATGATGACATTATCGTTCGTCCGACACATCTTTCGATTTGTAATGCAGACCAGAGATATTATCAGGGGCTTAGGGAAGAACATGTACTTCGTCAGAAACTGCCGATGGCATTGATTCATGAAGGGATTGGTGTTGTACTTCGTGACCCAAGTGGCGAGTTTGAGCCGGGGGAAGAGGTTGTGATGATACCGAATACACCGGTAGAAGAAGATGAGTTTATTGCGGAGAACTATCTTCGCTCAAGTAAATTCCGTGCCAGCGGATTTAATGGATTTATGCAGGAATATGTCAAAATCCGCAAGGACAGATTAGTTCGTCTGCCACAGGGAATCAACAAAGAAGTAGCGGCATTTACGGAAATTGTCAGTGTCAGTGTTCATGCGATTTCACGCTTTTGACCGTTTTGCACATGGTAGAAGAAATGTGGTAGGTATCTGGGGCGATGGTAATTTAGGTTATATTACGGCTGTATTTTTCAAAACAATGTTCCCGGATACAAAACTATATATTTTTTTTGGTGTCAGCAAAGATAAGCTTTCTGATTTTACATTTGCTGACGCAACGTATCAGGTAAGTGACATTCCGGAGAATATGGAATTAGATCATGCTTTTTTGAGTGTGGGGTGGAGCCGGTTCCGGAAAGGCAATCGACCAGATTATTGATTTTATTAAGCCTGAGGGAACGATCTCTATATTAGAGTATCGGGTATCCGGTACCGATTAATACCCGCATGATTTTGGAAAAAGGATTGAGAGTATTCGGAAGCAGCCGAAGCGGAAGAGTGGATTTTGAAAAGACGGTTGAATTATATAGAGAGCATCCGGAAATTATCAATTACCTGTCTAATATTGTAGGTGCGGTAATTCCGGTTCGTTCGATAGCTGATATGAAAAAAGCATTTGAGATGGACATTCAAAGTCCTTTGGAAAGACGATTATGCTTTGGGGAGAAATGAGGTATCTTATGATAGCAGTGATTGTACCAATTTATAATACAGAAAAATATTTACGGGAAACAATAGACAGTGTCATTTGCCAGACACTGTCTTTTTGCAGAGCATATCCGGCTGATTTTGTTAGATGATGCCAGTACAGATGGCTCATTTGCCATTTGTGAGCAGTATCAGAAGCAGTATCCAAAGCAGATTTTAGTAAAGCACTATGACACAAACCAGGGTGTTTCTGTACTTCGCAATGAAGGCGTACGGATTGCGGGGAGAGATGGGTGACGAACTTATTACCTTTTAGATTCGGATGACAAGTTAGCAGATGATGCAATGGAAAAAGCAAAAATGTATTTTGAATCACATGAGGATATTTCGGTTGCGGCTATTGCTGTAAAATATTTTGGCACAAGAGACGGAGAGCAGCGCTTAAATTGGCGCTTTCAGGAAATGGATGTTGTGGACATTAAAAAACAATATACGTTTCCACATTATTATGTAGGTGGCGTTTTCTTGAGAAAACGTGTTTTAAAATGAACTTCATTTTGATGAGACCATGAATTTTTTGGGAGGATGCGCTGGCGATTAATCAGGTGATTGTGTCAGAAGGAAAATACGGACTGATTCAGGATACATTTTATTTTTATAGAAAGAGAGAGGATGAGTCCTCTTTAGTGGATACGGCATGGCATAAAAAGAGCGTTATACAACGCTGTTATCGTCTGGTTATGGACAGTTATTTGCCTACTCAAGGAAAAAGCACCATCGTATTATTCCTTATGTGCAGTACATGGTAGCGTATCATATGCGGCTTATGATGATGAAAAGTAAGCAGAGCATTATCGAAGAAATTTTATCGGAAGAAGAGTTGGCGGCACTCAGAGATGATGTGCAGAAGGTATTAAAAAAGATAAAAGTGAAATACATTTTACAGATTCCGACGTCACTTCCGATTATTGAGGGAATGCTCTCAATGCGTGCCGGAAAACAGGTGCGTGCCAAACGCGTCTACAAGGACAATGACTGTGTACTTATGTATAAGGGCGTTGAATTAGCCAGAATGTCTGAGCGTTCCGTTAAATTGTTCCATATCATAGAAGATGAGGGATCGGAGTTTAACGGTATGTGGAGAGGGCGTTTCTGCACACCGATTTACGCTATGAAAAAAGAAGATTATATCTTTGCCGAGCATAACGGTGTACGGATTAATTCAGAAGAATTTATTTGCCGTAAACAAATTTTTATTCTTGGAAAACGTCTGCGATGCTACTATCATGCAGGGTTTGCCATTGCGATTCCGAAAGAATGGGATCGTGCTGTGTTTGGAATTCATATTGCAGAAGCAGATGCGGATATTTTGATGAATGAGATTGTATTTAATGAGGTAAAGGCTGATTTATTTTAAAGGGGAAACAGAAGAACATGATGAATTCGAAATCGACAGAGATGATGAAAAAGACATGTAAAGATCATTTTTTTTAAAGCAGGGCAATGGTTTTGGTTTGTGTTTGTGTACGGCATTGCTTTGATTGCCTTTAGCAGTTTGATACAAAAAAATCTTTTTTTGCGATGATTTTACTGCCAATTGTTGTTTATGGAATATATCATTTTTTATGAGAGAACGAATTGCCTTTAAAGAGATAAATTATCAGATTGTTTTTTATGTCGTAAGCATTGTTTTTGCTGTGTTTATGTTTTTTTGTTGCTTATTCCGTGCGTGTGCAGATTTTTTTCATGGGATTGGGGAAAAGTAATTCGTTCTGCAAGTGAGTATACATTAACAGATAAGTTGACAGATACTACGTACTTTGCAAGATATCCGAATAATCAGTTTTGGTATTGTATTTTGACATTTTTTTCAGAATGGTTCATTTTATATGGCCGGAGACGGGGCTAAATGAATTTTATTTAGCGTCTATAGCACTTGGATGTGTTATGACAGTGGCATCTATCTTGTTGCTTCATCACATAGCGGTTCTTATTTGGAATGAAAAGAAGGCGTTTTTTGTTGGTTTAATGACATGGTTTTGTATGCCGTTGTGGTTATGGGCTATGTATGCTTATACGGATATAGCAGGAATGCTTTTGCTGGTAGTTATGCTGTATTGCTACACGAAGGCTGTTTTGAGTGAACCCGGCTGGAAAGTTTTTTGCTGGTTGTGCTTATTTGGAGTGGCTGCATCTGCTGCATTTTCAGTTAAAGTTACTGTGTTTATTCTCTTTATTGCAGTTTTCGCCTGCTTATTACTTCAAAAAGAAATCATGGAAAAAGATTATTGCCGGTATTGTCATTGTAGCAATTTCGTTTGGAGTCGGTCATGGATTGTGTAATTATGTAAAGTCTTCTGTAATTCCGTTAGAAGAATCGTATTGCGATGCCTATGAATTTCCATGACCCATTGGATTATGATGGCACTTGGATATGGGGGGATATCAGCAGGAGGATGTCGATTTTACCATTTCATTTAATTCATATGAAAAGAAAAAAAGCTAATATAAAAGAGATTAAGAAACGATTGAAGGCACGTTCTTTCCATGAAAGTTTTAAATTTTTTGGTTATGATAAACAAGTTAGAACATGGGGAGATGCTACACTTGCCAGCTGTGTATATTTAGCTGAAGGCCCACAGGAGCCTGACAATATATTAAAACAATTTGTGACATTAAAAGGAAGCAAATACTGGATAGCTCTTTTTTGTATATGACGCTATATTATGGCTTAATACTTGTTGGGATGTTTTTATCGGCACGATTTGCAGTAAAGAAAATCTGATGCAAAAAGCGGTGGATATGCCGATTTTTGCTTCAAGTATTACGATGCTTGGAATAGCATTGTTTCAGACTATTTGGGAATGTAATTCAAGATATTTAGTTGTATTTATTCCTATTATGATTTTGTTAGCTGCCGATGGCTTTTTTGCATGGAGAGATTACCTTAGAGGGAGAGGATAAAGTGAAACACTATCATTTTTCAAAATCCGACACATCAATTGCGAAATTAATTGCTATTAGTTTGATGCTTTTTGCATCACTTATTTGGATTTACGGATCGGATTTTGCCTGGAGAATATGTACCAGAGTTTATATATGTTTCGCGGGCAGCCTATAGAAGCAGCAATCTGTGCTTCTTTAAAGTGTGTGTTGCGTTCTTTTTGTTCCTTAGTGGATATGGAACATATCTGAGTATACGTAAAAGTAAATCAATTTCGAAAATGATTGCAAATCGTATATTTCGGTTTTTTTAAAATACATATGGCAGGTTATGATTATTTTTGTTCCAATTGATTTTATATTAGGTGTGACAAAGGTAAATCTCACATCCTCATGGACAATTCAATATGATTTTGAAAGCATTATTCTTAGCATGCTTGATTTGAAAAGTATAATGGTGAGTGGTGGTTTGTTATGCCATACATATTTTTACTTATGATGACGCCGCTTATGTTTCGGTTTTTAAAGAGAAAAAAGCTGATTTCTTTACAGATTTTCTCGTTGTTTTGGGGATTGCTTTGTTTTCTTTGTATGGTATCCCTAGGTTGATGAGTTATGATATGTTGATTGACTTTAAAGGGACAGTATGGGGGATTCTGCTTTGCAACGTTGTTTACCTACTTCCAATTTATCTATTTGGTATGATTTTTTGCAAAGTATCAGGTATTCTCGTATTATCATCAGATATTACCGAAAGGAATATTAAGTTACCCTGTATTATTATTTGTTGCGGTTGCAGGTTTTTATATGCGTTATAAAATTGGATCTTCTTATGACTTTTTCCTGGTTGGACCTATGATTTATGCGTGTGTTATGCTTATTAAGAAAATTCCGGGAGTTATCTCTGGGTGTCAAAAAAGGCAGGAAGATATATTACTTTGTTTGGTTGATTCATAGTTTTTACGTGTTTCAATTTGGACAGAAATTTATATATTCCTTCGGAAATCCGATATTAATTTTATCGTGCTGACAGTGGTTTCTTTTTTGCTTCAGCAGCTGCTGTTTACTGGCTTTTTACCGGATTATCCAAAGGAGTCAAGAAAATCAGATGCTTTCATAATCGGACAGTGTAAGTCTGTTTTCCAAAAATTATATCAATGGCCTCACGTACAGGAGCGTCGCCGGACTTTTGAGTCAGAACAAAATCAACATATGGAAGCAATGCGGCAGCGCAGTCAGCCGGTGCAAAGGTAATGCCGGCTGTTTGCATTGCAGACAGATCATTCATATCATCACCAATATATACCGTTTGTTCAGGAGTGCAGTCATATTTCGCCATTACATTTTTTCAAGATATCAGCTTTATCGCGAACACCCTGATAAAGCACGGTAATTCCTATTTCTTCGCATCGTCTGGTGACAATTTTTTGAACGGCGGCCGGTGATGATAATAGGAACAATACCCTTTTTTATTAAGAGTTTAATACCTAATCCATCTTTTGCGTTAAATGCTTTCATTACCTCACCGTCCTTACCAATATAAATTTTTCCATCGGTTAATGTTCCGTCGACGTCCATTGCAAACAATTTAATTTTTGAAAAATCTTTTTTCATGTGAGTACCTCCGGTATTAGTGATTATTCATCCATTACCGTTTCAAAGTAAGATGGTGTAATGAATGAGATAGGGCAGCTTGATTTTCTCGTATTTTTATAATCAACAAGCATGCTTTTTATATCTTTATTTGCTTCTTCAGCATTTAATGTATTTCTGGTTTTTTCCATGGCTTTTTTCAACGTAATTCGGATTTTCACTATTATGGCTGTAACCATCAAAACCTGCGATGGAAATGCTATTCACATTCATCAGGTCTAGCAGACGAAGAAGAAGCACGCCAGAATTATCGAGCTGCTCCCAACCGCATTTTACCAATCGAAGAAAATCGATAATAAAGAGATTATCATCTTTCCTTGTCGTTACATTTGATGTCACAATTTTTTTACATTTATTAAAAGCCGCTTCATTACGCCAATACTGGTACCGGTTTTTGTTGCTGAAATATGCAAAATCAATCGGATAACAATCGGTGAGAAGATTAACGCTAATTACAATAGGATTCTTCTCTTTATAAAAATGCTGAATTTGTCCCTGGCATGTTTTAATCGTGTGACCGGGAAGAAGAACCAAAATATCTTTCCCACTGAGTGCATTTTGAAGTGATGCAATGGCAGAATCATCCTCGCAGTGTGTATTTTGATAATCCAAATAGGTCTTTTCGAGAAGCGAGTAGTCGTACCGTTTTCGCTCCACCGGGTCCAAACGGTTTAGTAAAAGTTAATATCGCGGCTTGCAATTCCTGCCTTTGCCGAAAGGTAGGAGATGTTGTTTACATGCGCACTGTGCGAACCGGCAAGAAAAATATGGATGGAGTAGCCCCATTCATAACTGTTATGGAAACCGTCGATATAATTGTCTATAAGATCTAAAACAATATCAATATCATAACCACTATTAAACTTACGGTTCATATACTGCATGACAAGTTCTGTATTTGTATTTCCTGCGCCACGTCCCATGCCTGCCATTGTGCTGTCTACAACAATATCGCGGAGTCCCTGGCTCATATCGATAAAATCCTGAGATAGAGCAAAGGACATCTGCAGGTTATTATGTGAGTGGAATCCAATTTTAGCATTTGCCCATAAATTATGATGAACCAGATAAAATACACGCTGTAAATCCTCACGATACAGAGAACCGAAGGTATCGACGATGGAAAAAAGCATATGGTTCCAATTCATTTATTTTTTCGATCAAGTCTAAAAAGCTCAGCATCTGTATATCCTAATATGTCAACAGGCTGCACATAAAGTTTGTATCCTTTATTGACGATTGCTTTACAAAAATCAATAACTTCAAAACGTTCGCTTTTAAAAAAGCAGGCACGTACACCATCAATTGAAGTGCCGTCATAAGGCTCTAAGTTATCAATATGGTATCGGCTGTAATCGGCAAGGCAGACATAAGATGAATGCCTTTTTGTCTGTAGGTAAAAATGAGCGGAGCTGTGCAGCATTATTAAAGATGGTTGTGCCCTCCCGATGTGGTTCGTCTTTCAGAAATCCGCATTCAATAACATCTATGCCGCTTTCTGTTAAACCTTCAATAATTCCTTTTATTGCAGTATTGCCAAATTGACTGTCAATCAGGTATGCACCATCGCGCAGTGTACAATCTAATATATTTACTCGTTTCATAAAAAACCTCCCTGTTAAAATTGATACTACCATTCTGATGGAAGAAGCCAATTCTCATATGGTATCATATGTCCAAATGCGTCAATGGCCCCTTTCGCTGTTGGATAGTAGCGGCCTACCATACTATTTTTAATTGCAAGAAGTTCCGGGGCAATCTGTTCTCCCGGAATTTTATTGCTTGAATTGTAATAGTCCAAAATAATATAGGGTAGCAGATTTATTGGTCATCTTATTATAACATTGTGTTACCATTTGGGAAATCGTTTTGTGTAAAAACTTTCCATATTCACCAAAAAGGATTATGAGTGGCAATC
>VOFC01005905.1_pt1 | contig 48980 bp, 73 predicted proteins | sample 5384161 | NCBI WGS metagenome assembly VOFC01 (sample SAMN12384722, study PRJNA508395) | human gut metagenome | isolation source: healthy gut B | host: Homo sapiens | reverse complement strand
AGTTCAGGTACGTATTGCTGGCATGAACTCCTCGAAGAAAAGCGTCGTAATCCCAGCCGGGACGTTGAAATAGCCCATGTGGTCGCCCGTGTAGTTGGGATGGGACCCGTACCCGAGGCGTCGGGCATGATGACGATCATCGGCAGGGCCATGCCTGCGGCGTCGCTTCGTCGGTGATGCGGGCCATGTTGCCCTTTCTCGACCAGTCGCCGTGGTAGCCGCTGGCGCCGTGCAGCAGGTAGAGCACGGGGTAGTCGTTCGTTGAGTTGTCATAGCCCTCGGGCAAATAGACCGAGCAGCTCTTCTCGCATCCGAGGATGTCGCTTTCGAGCGTGAAGGTTTCGATGCGCCCCTGGGCTGCGGCGGTGAATGCCGCGAAGCCGAACAGCAGGGTGGTCAGCAGTCGTTTCATGGTTTTGCGGTGTTTGGTTCGTACTTGTCGTCGTGGCTGTCGAGATACTTGAAGGCGTCCTCGCAGAAAGCCTCATGGCGATGGTCCTCGGGCGGAAAATTGAGCGCCACGTTGGCGTTGGTGAGCTCCACGGCCTTGGCCGAGCTATCGACGGAGTGGACCTGGCTGGCTCCGCCCCGCATCGCATAGACGGAGAAGCCGCCCGTGTAGCAAAACATGTTGAGCACCGTCCTGCCCTTGGCATAATGCTCCAGGAGCGCGCGGTTCTCTCGCTGATCGACGAAGAAGCCGGTCTTCTTTGCGAATCGGTTTTTGGGTACGCGTTGCAGCCGGTCGTAGATGCGGGTGCAGACCCATGCGTCGGTCGCGGCGTAGAGCTGCTGTTTGTCCGTGAGGGTCGCGGCTTCCCAGTTGCTCAGCCGCTGGGCTTTCGAGACGCGCCGGCCCAGCACGATGGCCGAGAGCTTGCGGAGGCTCTTCTCCTCGATGCCCCATTCGGGGCTATGGTCTGCAGATCGACAAATCCGCCGTCGCGGAAGTGGCGGATCTGGCGCAGCGAGCGCAGGTCGCCGGCCACGTCGGCCCCGATCTTGAGGATGCGGCGGTCTTCGAGGATCTTCAGGATCGCCTTGTCGAGCGGTATGCGGTTGAGGCGGAAGAGGTAGCAGACCTCCCGTGTGGAGAGTTGCAGCAGCGACACGCGGAAGGTTACGCCCCTGCCGGAACGACGGCCGGAATCTCGGTGTCGAAAACCCAGCAGGGTCTCTCCGGCGAGGTGCTTGCACGCGGCGGCGATGTCGCGCTCCTGGTCCACGATGCGGATCTCGCCCCGGAACTCGATGGGCCGGGAGCAGTGCGGTCTGCTCGTTGCTGATCTTGTCTATGAAGTTGTTTACGGTAGTCATTCGACGGATGTTCCTGCAAATTTAGGAATAATTTTTCCGATCTGCCGCCGATCGGCCCGCTATTTTGCCGGGGCGGCCGCAGGACCTTCTGCCGTGCGTTCGAGGCGGCCTCCGGATGTCGTGCGCACCGTGCCGCTGTCGAGCAGCCGGCGGATGGCCTCCGCATACCGCTCGGGCGGGCAGGCCATCTCCGCGGCGATCTGCCGCGGATCGGTTATTCCGCGTTCGAGGCATTCGAGGATCCGTGATTCGAGATCTACGAGGGGCATTGCCGACTCGATGCGGAGTCGCGTCGGGGATCTCCGCGGTTTTGCTTCGTCGCTCCGGACCGCCAGCCGGGCCGCCTTTTTCCGGGCCAGGCAGATGTCGCAGACTCCGCACGGGGTTGTTTCCCCCGCCTCCGAAGTAGGTTTCGAGCACCTCGCTGCGGCACTGCTCCTCGTTCATGGCATAGGCGATCATGTGGTCGAAACGCTCGCGCATGAGCTGCTGCCGGTGGAGATAGGTTTCGGGGGGCTATGTAGATGGTCCTTGCGGGGCAGCCGCTCCTCGTTCATGAAGAGAATGGGCGAGCGGTTCGAGGGGATGTAGCGGATGACGCGCAGCTGCCAGAGCAGTTTCAGCAGTTCGCGCACCCGCTCGGGCGTGTACCCGCTCCAGGCGGCCAGTTCGCCCTCGTCGATGGCCCGGAATTCGGTGAAGACCCCGTTGTGGAGGCGCAGGATCGTGCGGATGAGCGGGTCGAGGTCGTCGCGCTTGACGCGGAGCCGGTACAACTCGTCGCGGCTGACGCAGAAGAGGATGCGGGCCGGGTTGTCCTGGGCGTCGGTGAGCGTGAGGTAGCCGTTCTGCTGCAGGAGCTTGAGGGGCTCCGGCCACCGTGCCCGAATAGAGATGCTCGCGGGCGCAGAACTCGTGGATGTTGAACAGGAACGATGCACCGCCGCCGTCGCCGATGCCGATGTTGAGGTAGGAGCAGACACGCTCGTATATCTCCTTGATCTGTTCGAGCGGCGGAAACTCCTTCTCGAAACGCCGGACGATGCGGTCGCGGTCGTCCGCGGCGACAAGCAGCAGGGCATAGGCGCGTTTCCCGTCGCGCCCGGCGCGTCCGGCCTCCTGGTAGTAGCTCTCCAGCGAGTCGCACATCGAGTAGTGCACCACGAACCGCACGTCGGGTTTGTCGATCCCCATGCCGAAGGCGTTGGTCGCCACCATGACGCGCACCTTCCCCTGCAGCCACTCCTCCTGGCGCAGCGACCGCTCGGCATACCCCAGTCCGCCGTGGTAGGCCGTGGCCGGGATTCCCTCCTGACGGAGCAGGTCGGCGATCTGTTCGGTCCCTTCCCGCGTGCGCATGTAGACGATGCCCGACCCGGGAACGTTGCGGGCGATGCGGAGCAGCTGCCCGTTCTTGTCGTCCGTATGGCGCACGCTGTACGAGAGGTTGGGCCGTGCGAAGCTGCTGCGCAGGATGTGGGGCTCCGCGAACTTGAGATGGTGCATGATATCCTCGGCCACGAGCTCCGTCGCCGAGGCCGTGAGCGCCAGTACGGGCACACCCGGGAGGCGTTCGCGCAGTTCGGCGATGCGCAGGTACGAGGGGCGGAAGTCATATCCCCACTGCGAGATGCAGTGTGCCTCGTCCACGGCCAGCAGCGAGACGTTCATCCGCACGACCCGCAGCCGGAAGGCCTCCGTGGCGAGGCGTTCGGGCGCGACATAGAGGAACTTCACGTCGCCGTAGACGCAGTTGTCCAGCGCGATGTCGATCTGCCGCGGCGAGAGCCCCGAGTGGATCGCCACGGCCGGGATTCCGCGGGCGCGGAGCCGGTCGGTCTGGTCCTTCATCAGCGCGATGAGCGGCGTAATGACGATGCACAACCCTTCGCGGGCCATCGTGGGAACCTGATAGGTCAGCGACTTGCCGCCTCCGGTGGGCATCAGCGCGAGGATGTCGCGTCCGGCCATCGCCGCGCATATGATCTCCTCCTGCACGGGCCGGAAGGAGGTGAATCCCCCAGCGGCGCAGCGCCTCGTAAATCCTTTCATCGCGCGGTTCCATGATACAAAGGTAGGAAAAATTGTGCGTTCGGGGAAAATTTCCTACATTTGCCCCTGCTGCGATGAGAACCCGTCAAACCATAGCCCTGTTGCTTGCTGCCGTCTACCTGCTGATGACGGTCGGGGCTCCCGTCGCCACCTTGTCGTGCGAATGTCTCTCGTCGCACGACCATGCGGAGCTCTTCTGCCCCTGTCATGCGGGCGAGGCTTCCGGAGTCGGGCGCGTGCCTGGCCGAGCCCTGCTGCCCGGATCTCCACTCTACGGAGATCGCACTCTATCTCTCCCTTATCGAGAGCATCGGAAAATACCTGCGTTGTGCCGTAACCGATCTGCCGCCCGCCCTTGCTGCGGACCGGACGCTTTCGGCGCCGCTTTCCGAAGGGACGCTTCTCCGCGTCGCACGATGCGTCGCGCTTGTTCCCGATCCCGTTTCGCTTGCTCCGGGATTCCGGGCGCCTCCCGTGCGGGGGTGATCACCTGGTCCGCATCCCGGTATTGTGTGATACGGCCTGCCCGTGCGGAAAAAGCTATCCGCGCAGGTTCTCCTTTTTTAATTCTTTCCGCCGGTCGGGCTGTTGAGACCGCGGATCTGCCGTTTCGCAAGATCCGCCGTCAAAGCCGCATGGCGGGATCTGAACGGGGGCAAATACGCCTTGCAACCGGGTTGCAATGCATTTCCGCTACCTTTGCCTCGGAAAAAAGCAAGTTTCATGAAACAAACTGTTTTATCTCTTCTGTTTCTGTTGTTTTCTTCGGCATCCGTCTCCACGCTCCGTGCGCAGGACCTGCGCGGTGTGGTGCGCGATGCCGACAACCAGCCCCTCGTCGGGGCCTCGGTCTACTGGGCCGGGACAACCATCGGTGCCAGCACCGATGCCCAGGGAGCCTTCCTGCTGCACCGCGTGAAGGGCTACGACCGTCTGGTCGCCTCCTACCTGGGTTATGTGAACGATACGCTGCGTATCGACGCCGCGGCTTCGCGTGCGGAGTTCACGCTCCGTGCCGAAGGCGTTGAGCTGGAAGGGTCGTTGTCGAGGGTGCCTTGAGCGGCAACTTCGTCAAGCAGGACGGTATCGTCAAGGGGAGATGATCTCCTTTGCGGGCCTCTGCAAGATGGCCTGCTGCAACCTGGCCGAGTCGTTCGAGAACTCGGCCTCCGTTACGGTGGGCTACAGCGACGCCATCTCGGGCGCCCGGCAGATCAAGATGCTGGGCCTGGCCGGCACCTATACGCAGATCCTCGACGAGAACCGCCCGATCATGCGCGGGCTTGAGCGCCCCCCTATGGCTTGAGCTATACGCCGGGCATGTGGCCCAACTCGATCCAGGTTTCGAAAGGCGTGGCCTCCGTCACGGCGGGCCATGACGCCATCACGGGACAGATCAACCTCGAGCACCGCAAGGCCCACCGACTCCGAGCGGCTCTTTGTGAACCTCTATCTCGACGACGAGCTGCGCCCCGAGGCCAACATCACGACGGCCTTCCCGTTTCGAAGGACGGCAAGCTCACGAGCATCCTGCTGCTGCACGGTTCGGGGTGATACCGACGTGCGGAAGATGGACCACAACGACGACGGCTTCCGCGACCTGCCCCTCTCGACGCAGTTCAACGTGGCGAACAAGTGGCTCTATGCGGCCGACAACGGCACGCAGGTCCGCTGGGGCTGGAAGTTCGTGCAGGAGAGCCGTCTGGGCGGCATGCTCGGCTACCGCAATACGTCGGCCATGCGCGAGGCGATGGCCGATGGGTGGGACTGGACCCGGACCGGCACGGCGATGCCGCTCTATGGTTCGCACATCCGCAACCGCAACGCCAACGGCTACTTCAAGGTGGGCATGCCTGTCGGACCGTCGGTCTACGATGCCGACGAGCAGGACGAGATGCGTTCGAACCTGGCCTTCGTTGCCGACTTCGACCACTTCGACGAGAACGCCTATTTCGGACTGAACACCTATGAGGGCAACCAGAACTCCGTGTCGCTCAACCTGATGTATAACCACTACTTTACCTACCGCTCGTCGTTCAATGTCGGCATGCAGGCCCATCTGGACTATTTCCGCGAGTCGCTGGACAACGACACGCCGTGGCTTGACAGCAGCCGCTCCTACAACCTCGACCGCGACGAGCAGGAGGTCGGCGCCTATGCCGAGTACACCTATGCCGTCAAGGACCGTCTGTCTGTTGTCGCCGGTCTGCGGGGCGACTACAACGCCTTCTACGACCGTTTCTTCCTCACGCCGCGCGGCCATGTGAAGTGGAACATCACCTCCTCGACGGCCTTGCGTGCCTCGGCGGGTCTGGGCTACCGCTCTACGGACGTCATTACGGACAATATCGGCATGCTGGCCACGGGTCGTGCGCTGATTATTCCCGAACTTGATGCCCTGAACCGGCTGGAGAAGGCTCTGACCGTGGGCGGCAGCCTGACGCAGACCTTCGGACTGGTGAATCCGGGCGATGCGACGTTGAGCCTCGACTATTTCCGCACGCAGTTCTACAACTCAGTGGTGGTCGATCAGGAGTATGATCCCGAGACGATCCGTGTCTACGGCAGTACGGGCCGCTCCTGGACGGATACCTACCAGATCGACTTTACGTGGACGCCCGTCGAGCGGCTCGACATCTTCGCGACGTTCCGCTATACGGACAGCGAGATGACGATCGACCGTCCCGACGGCCGTACGGCGCGTGTTGAGCGGCCGCTGGTGAGCCAGTACAAGACGCTGCTCAATATCCAGTACGCCACGAAGTTCCGTCGCTGGACCTTCGATGCCACGGCCCAGCTCAACGGCCCTCGCGCATCCCGACGCAGACGGGCGACCTGGCCGACAGCTACTATTCGCCGCGCTATCCGATGTTCTATGCGCAGGTGAGCCGCAAGGTGGGCAAGTTCGACATCTATGTCGGCTGCGAGAACATCGCCGACTACCGCCAGGAGGACCCGATTCTCCACGCACAGAACCCCTACGACTACAGGTTCAACTCGATGAATGTCTGGGGACCGCTCATGGGCCGCAAGTTCTACGCCGGCCTGCGTTTCAACCTTTATTGACCGATCAGAAAACATAAACACGATAAAGCCATGAAAAAAAGATGATGCTTGTATGCCTCGCGCTCGTATGGAGCCTCGGGGCTTTCGCGGCCACGGAGCCTGCGAAGAAGGAGAAGAAGACCGTAACGACGGTTTTCGTTACTGACATTGACTGCGACCACTGTGTCCAGAAGATCATGAATAACGTCCCGGTGCTCGGCAAGGGGATCAAGGACGTCCGGGTCGATGTTTCGAAGAAGGAGGTTACGGTGGTCTACGACGCCTCGAAGAACGACGATGCGCATATCGTCAAGGGCCTTGCCTCGCTCAAGGTGAAGGCCGAACCGAAGGCCGCAGACGCCGCGAAGAAGTAACTTCCCGGCCGGACCGAACCAACCGGGCCCTGTTCCGAAAAGGAGCAGGGCCCGGTTGTCTTTTGGGGCGGTTCTTGCAGAAGGCGGATTCTCCGGTCGAGATGCCGTGCGTCAGATCGGCTTTGCCGCGTTATTTGCGCAGCGAGGCGATTTTTCGGCGGATGATCAGATCGACGAACAGCAGTACGAGCCCTGCTGCGGCGAGCAGAATGCGTGCCTTCCCCATACGTCGCATCTTCCGGAGCAGGCGCCGGCAGGAGATTCCGAGATCCGGCATCTGCCATCCTGCCGGGTCCGGCCATGGGGGATTCCGTCGCCCTCCCTTCAGCCTTGAGGGCCCAGCGGGCTACGGCGGCGATTCCCGCGATTCCCGCTGCAAATCCTGTTCCCGTCAGGATCGCTTCGATGCGCCGGCGGCGTCGCTCGGCACGCCGCAGACGCTCCATGATCCGTGCCGACAGGTCGGCGGGCGGTTCAGGGAACCGGAATCTGTCCGACGGCGCGCCGGATGGCTTCACTTCGTTTCATCTCTTTGTGTTGTTACCAGTAAATACAACTTTTTCCGGATACGATGCAGCCGCACCTTGACATTGCTCTCCGAGGGGCGGTGATCTCCGCACATTCGGCTACGGAACGCTCCTCGTAATAGAAGAGTGTTACCAGCGCCCGTTCTTCGGGATCGAGACGGCCGATGGCTTGCGCCAAGGCGTCGAGTTGCTCCTGATGCGCCGCCCACTCCTCCATCCGGTCGGCCTCTTCGTCGGGGGAGCACGGCAAGCCGCCGTTCGTCGATCTCCGCGCGGCGGGGTTGTGTGCGCCGGGCTTGTGAAATGGCCGCATTGCAGGCAATCCGGTAGAGCCATGTCCGGAAACTGCTCCGGCCTGCGAAGCGGTCGAGCTGCCGGAATGCCTTCAGAAAGGCATCCTGCGTGATCTCCTCGGCCTCTTCCCGCCGACCGATGATCCGCATCACCAACGTGAAGACCGTTCGCTCGTAGCGATCGACCAGCTGTGCGTAGAGATCGTTCTCTCCGTGAATGATGCGTCGGATCAGTTCCAGTTCTTCGGTCTGCATGGTATTCCGTTAGACGCGCGGAACCGAAAAAAGGTTACATGCGCGAAGCGGTTTGCTCCCCTGTTCTGTAACCTTTTCATGCGGGAGGCGTCTAACCATACAAAGATCGAAAAAACGAATGAATAACCATTAAAAACGGATCAAGCCATGTTGGATTTTATTGTGTATCCCCTGATTGTCGGGATTGTTGCCTTGAGCATCTACAAGATTTTCGAACTTCCCATCTGCCGTCGCGAACGGCTCAATATCATCGACAAACTCGATCCCGGAATGTTGATTGATTACCTGAAAAACGTACCGATGGGAATGCTTGTCGGCCGTGTTCCCGCCGTGGAGGGTCCGCGAGGCTTCTCTTCCGGAGCGCTGCGTGTCGGCTGCCTGCTGCTGGGTCTTGGAGTGGGCCTGCTGGTCGGCTATTGGATCAGTACCTGTTGTTCGAACGGTGCATATTATCATGACGAAGTTATCTATGGCGGTTCGGTGCTCTGCTTTGGCGGCCTGGGATTGATCGCCGCCTTCGTGGTGGAACATCGGGTCAGCCGTTCGTCGCACGAGTAGGAGCTTCTGCAGCGTATGAAACGACAGCCCCGGAATCCAACGGATTCCGGGGCTGTCGTTTGTATCTGTGCTTGTCGTCCGGACGCTTACTCCATCGGACGCACGCGCACTTCGGTAATGCCTTCTTCGAGTTCGCGGACAAAGCCGGTCGATGTCGGTCTTCTCCTCGACCTCGCCGATAGTGGTAAGGGTAGAAGATCGCCGGATGCAGCGTCTTGACGGCCTCCACGGCCTGGTCCACGGTCATCGTGTAGGGCTGATTGACCGGCAGGAAGGCAATGTCGATGTCGCGCAGGGCCTTCATCTCGGGAGTCGGCTCGGTATCTCCGGCGATGTAGATGCGCGTACCGCCTATCGTCAGCACATAGCCGCAGTCTTCGCGGTCGCGGGGATGGAACTGCCGGTGGTCGGGCGAGGTGTTGTAGGCTGCCACGGCTTCGACCTTGAGCCAGTCGCAGGGGGTGGCTACGCTTCCCGGACGCATCGTGTGGCAGTTCATCTCGAAGGCCTCGGCGGAGGTCCGGTCGCAGAGTATCTCGCTGTGGGGTGTGAGCAGCTCATCGGTAGCCGCACGGTCCAGATGGTCGTAGTGCGAATGGGTTACGAGCAGCACGTCGGCCTTCGGCAGTGCGTCGTAGTCGGCATATCCGCTTACGGGATCGACGTAGATGTATTTTTCTTCGACACCGATGGCCATCGAGGCGTGTCGGAAGAAGTGGAACGAAAGGGGCGTGCCGTCGCGAGCCGTCAGCGTGTCGGTGGGGTAGTCGGTGATTTTTCTTGCGTTTGCCGCCGAATAACGAGCGTATGGACATGGTTGTAAGGTTTGTGCGTGTTGTTTGAATTGAGAAATCTCTACGCCCAAGATACGAAAAAATGTGAATTATTCCTATCTTTGTCCCGTGAATGTTGCGGAATTTTTTGTGGCGGCCCGACAGCATGCCGGGCGGTTCCGGACCCTGAAACGCCGCCTGCGAAAAAGTTTTCGGTGCCGTGCAGTAAATGCGGACTCCGCACGTTTTACGGAAAGTAAACTTAACCTTTGAAAGACATGAACAGAATTTTGGCTACAACGCTGCTGGCTGCCCTGGCCTTTACGGGTTGTATGAAGGACAACAGCGAGGAGTATAAAAAAACAGCAGCAGGTTATTCCGGGCGTGGATATCTACAGCTCGGCGATGGTTCAGCAGAATGTTTCGACGCAGATGGCCGAGGCCGGCCTGCGTCTGGCGTCGCTTCTGGCCGAGGCGAAGACGCAGCATCCCGACACGCCGCTCGAGGAGATCAATCTCTCCGACGTTGAGGTGAAGGTGTGGGACGACGCGTCCGCTGCAGCTGCTGCTCTTCGGATCCGGCACGCAGATTGCGCGCGTCGGCACCGACGCGTGGCGCATCACCTATCCCGAGGGGCTCGTGCAGTCCGACGGCTTTCTGCTCGAGGGCTCGCTCGTGGTGAATACGAGCGGTGCGGAGCTCCTTTCGGATACCTCCTTCGGCACTCCGTGGCAGGTGGTCATGCAGCCCGATTTCAAGATCAAGGCCAACGTCGGATGGTCTGGGCGGCAGCCGGCAGATTGCCATTGCCATGCAGGGCGGCACGACGAAACTTTATCTGGACGAGACGGACAATTACGTCATCATCCTTGACGCGATCCGCGCGAACTTCGAGGATTCGGACAGTATGTTTCGAGTTGGAACGGTCAGATCAACATCAAGCCCGAGTCGGGCAAGAACCTGGCCTTCTCGGAGATTTTCGACAAGGATATCCATGTCGAGAGCGCCAATGTGTCGCTGGCACCCTTCGGAGCCGGGTGCTGGGGCTCGACCTTCTATGCCAACTCCGCCAATTCGGGCACCATGGGCATGAGCTACAAGCTGCAGGGCGGCGTCTATCGTTGCAATCCGCGGGTGGTTTCGAACGGCGTGAGCGTCTACATGCAGATCATCGAGGGTTCGCAGACCTGCGCCTTCACGAAGTGTCGGCGACTACAATACGGCGCTGTATCCCTCCGGCGAGGTCGAGTACAAGTGGACGAATACGAACGGAAAGTTGAGCTATACGATCTTCTACAACGGATATACCTATACGGTCTGATCCGGAATGCGTATAATGAATAACGGCGGGGCCTCGATGGAGGTTCCGCCGTTGTTGTTGTTTTTGTGCGCTTTTGCCGGATGCTTCCGGCCGGAGCTGTTCCCTGGACTCCGGACCCGGCGGGACGGAACTTGCGGTGTCCGTTTCTGCGGCTTCCGTGCTGTCTGTCCGTTCCTGCGGGAAGAGCCTGCCGTATCCGGCGGTTATTCGGACTTTGGTCTTTCGGATCGAGCCGCATGACCGCCGGCATGCGGAAGGCCGCCACACCGATCGCGCAGATAACGGCCCCCGAGTACGAAGATCGTTGTCAGTCCGATCCGGTCGGCCAGCAGCCCCGCTCCGACCACTCCGATAGCCGAGGGCAGCAGTCCGAAACTGCGGTAGAGCGAGAGTACGCGTCCCAGGATGCCGGCATCGATGCGGCTTTGCACGACCGAGATGAACGAGGCGTTGAAAACGCTGCTCGAAATGCCGGCTGCGGCCGTGAAGACGGCAAAGAGGAGAAATCCCGACTTCGGAAGCAGACCCGAGAGGAGGAACGAGAGCCCCACCGTGAGATACATCAGGTTGATGAGCACGATGCGGCTGACGCGGTAGATGCGGGCGCCCATGATGGCCCCTCCGAGCAGGGCGCCGCCGCCCCAGACGATCTCCACGAAGCTCATCTCGTAGGCGCCTCCTCCGAAGTGCTGCAGGGTCATGAGCAGGGAAGAGCACGCCTACGGGCATGATGAAGAACCATACGGCGATGGCCAGCGTGAAAAGCTTCCCATTCCCGGAATGGCGTGCATCGCGGCGAACCCTTCGCGGAATTCGCGGCGGAGGCTGTCTTTGACGCCCGTTTTGCGCGGGGATTCGGAATGCGGACACAGAGCATCGAGATGCAGGCCGCGGCAGCTCCCGCGACGTCGAGCAGCAGGATGTTTCCGATCGAGGTCAGTGCGAGCATGAGGGCCCCGAGCGCGGGCCCCGCGATATCGGATACGGAGGAGATGATCTGGTTGATTCCCGCGATGCGCGTAAGCTGTGAAGCCGGAGCCAGCATGGGCACCGGGCCTGCATGGCCGGGGTGTGAAAGGCCGAGCCTACGGGCGGCAGGCCAGCAGCAGGTAGATGTACCACATCCGTGCGATGCCGAGATAAAGAAGTGCGGCGAGCCAGCGTGCAGAGGGCGATGAACGTATCGGCGAGAATCATCGTGCGGCGGCGGTCCCAGCGATCGACATAGACGCCGACGACGGGTCCGGCAGCGACTGGGGCAGGATGCCGGCGATGGCCGCCAGCGCAAAAGCACCTCCGCGGGCCGTTTCGAGACTCATCAGTATATGATCGCGTCATAGCCGACCACGGCGCTCGAGAATCGAGACCAGTTGTCCGCTCAGATGACAGCAAATGTCCTTTTCCAGCTGTTCATGCGCTTTTCGGGGGATTCCGGGTAACAAAAGATAGGATTTTTTTCCGCTCATGCCGTCGGATTCGGGGACATAATCCGTCGCGACGCATGTCGAGCCTTCCGAAGAGCCGAAAAAAACCCCGAACGCCTGCGGGCATTCGGGGTTAGGGGCCCATGCGACCGGTTCGTCCAGAAGATGAACTTCTCGATCTTCATCTCACCGAGCTGCTGGATGCGCGGTACGAGGTCGTAAAGTGTGCGGCCTGGCTGTGTGCGGCGAGCGCCCCAGCATCGCTCGCTCCTTGGCCGTTGCGATCAGCTCTTCGCGGTTGCTCTCCGTCGTGCGGATGAATACGTTGAGTCGTATCATGTCAGTTTCGTTTTAGAGGTCCAACAAAAAGGGTGAGCTCCTTATATCGCACCGCTACGACCGCATACCCTTGCTCGATTCCTCGCCTGGGGGATTTCTGCGGGAGCTGGTCGTGTAAGACTCACCCGGGCAAAAGTAGGAATATTTTCCCTATCTTTGCAAAAAATTGCGAAATGCGTAAAAAACTTTGCTCCGGATCTGTTCCTTGCGGGCGTTGTCCCTGGGCGCCGTTGCCGCGGTGCTGCTTTCGTCTCAGTTTCAAGGGCAGCGCCGTTCGCGGGGGAGTCCGAACTCTTCGTCGGATCGCAGACTCCTCCTACGGAGGTTGACCGATTCGCTGATGCCCCATCTGGCACCAGGCGGCCTTCCGGGCCTTTACGCCCGGCGCCTCGACCTGGCCATGGGTTCAAGCCGGGCCACTATCTGCTGCGCCCGGGATGAACGTCATCGAGGTGGTGCGGATGCTCAAGGCTCGGGATGCAGACCCCGTGCAGGTGACGATCCAGAACGTCGGACCCCCCCAACTGGCCCGGCGTCTGGCGTGGCAGCTCGATGCCGATTCGGCGTCGTCATTCGCCGCGGCCCTGACCTCGCCGGAAGCGGCCGCCGAGGCGGGCTTCGACAGCGTGACGCTCTTCTCGATGTTCATCCCCGACACCTATGAATTCTACTGGACGGTGGCGCCCGAGGATTCGTCCGGCGCATGAAGCGCGAATACGACCGTTTCTGGACCCCGGAACGGGATGCCAAACGCCGGCGGAGCGGCTTGAGCGCCTGGGGGTGATGACCCTGGCCTCGATCGTCTACGAGGAGACCCGCAAGACGGACGAAATGCCCCGGATCGCGGGAGTCTACGTCAACCGGCTGCGTCGCGGCATTCCGCTGCAGGCCGACCCCACGGTAAAAAGTATGCCATGCAGGATTTCGGGCTGCGGCGCATCTTCTACAAGCACCTGAAATACCCGTCGCCCTACAACACCTATCTGAACAAGGGGCTGCCCCCTCGCCGATCTGTATGCCGGGGAAGAACGCCATCGAGGCGGTGCTCGACTTCGAGCACGACTATATCTTCTTCTGCGCGCGCCCGACCTTCGACGGCTACCACAACTTTGCGCGGACGCTGAGCGAACACAACCGCAATGCCTGACCCGCCGCCTACAAGACTCCCGCCGCCCGAAGGCGAACTGCCGGAAAAATCTGCCCGCAATACTCCGCCGTTTCAATATCGGTATTTTTCGTATATTTGAACCGGTCCCATGTTGCCGTAAAGATATACGGACAGAAACCCTTCCCGGAGAGGGTTTCCTAGTTGAAGCGGGTCGTTGAGGCCCTGGAGCGCGACGGATCAGCGGGACGATCTGATTTATCCCACCGACAGCGTCTATGCGTTCGGGTGTTCGCTGCGCTCGGCCAAGGCCGTGGAGCGCCTGCGCCGCCTGCGCGGACGCAGTGACGCGCCGCTGACCGTGGTCTTCGACGACATTGCCCCGGAGTGGCCGAATACTGCCGGGTGGACAATGCGGCGTTCCGGATCCTGAAACGCAACCTTCCCGGGCCCCTTTACGTTTATCCTGCCAGCCTCGTCGCGCATCCCGGACAAGGCCCTGGAGCGTCGCCGCACGATCGGAATCCGCATTCCGTCGCATCCCGTGGCGCGGTCGATCGTCGCGGCGCTCGGCGCCCGATGGTCACCGCCTTCGGTCCGCGACGATGACGAGGTGGTCGACATGATCGATCCCGAACTGATCCACGAGCGTTACGGCCGCGAGGTCTCGCTGGTCATCGACGGCGGTATGGGACATATCGTCCCCACGACGGTGGTCGACCTGACCGGTGACGGAGCCGGAATCCTGCGCGAAGGACGGGGAACTGCTGCATGTAGGACGATGTTATAATTAAACAAAAATAGCTATGGAAAAAACCAATTTCTGGGACGATGCGGCCCGCTGGGCGTCATCATTTGGCCCTGGTGCAGATCGTCTTTTCGACGATCGGCATTTTCTGAAGTCGTCATCGTCTCGCTGTCTCGCTGGTCGCGGTCGTTGTGTTCTCTCCTGCTGCTGACGTCGTTCACCGCCGCGGACGCTCCTCTACGGCGCGAACGGCTACGGTTACGGCGCCTGCCTTCATCTTCTGGATGATGCTCTTCTCGGGCATTCGAGGGCCTGGGCGTTGCCGCCAACCTGCTCTTCACCCGGCCGATTACGAGGCGACGGCTCTTGAGGAGGCCTGAAACTGGAGAACACCGCCGCTTTACACGCACGACCCAGCTGGATATGATGATGATTCGCGGATGTTCGTTCGCCGATCTGGATCGTGGTCTTCAGCGATCCTCGGTGCGGCGATCAAGGGCTGCTTCTTCGGCCTGTTCGTCGCTGCGTTCGCCAAGCGGGAGATGCCTGGCCGACCGACGGCGGCGATACGCCGAATCCAACAACGCGACGAATAAAACTGGACATATCGGTCGTTGTTCCGCTCTACAACGAGGCGGAGTCCCTGCCCGAACTGGCGTGCATGGATCGACCGCGTGATGCGCGAAAACGGGGTTTTCGTACGAGCTTATTCTGATCGACGACGGTTCGTCGGACGGCTCGTGGGAGGAGGTCGAACGGCTCAAGACGCAGCTATCCGGCCATCCGGGGCATCGGCTTTCGCGCGCAACTACGGCAAGTCCGCGGCCCTCTACTGCGGATTCGCGGCTGCGGAAGGCGAGGTCGTCATTACGATGGACGCCGACTTGCAGGATTCGCCCGGACGAAATCCCCGAGCTGCGCCGCATGATCCTCGAAGAGGGCTACGACCTGGTCTCGGGGTGGAAAAAGAAACGCCACGACCCGATCGGCAAACGCTGGCCCAGCAAATTCTTCAACTGGACGGCCCGGGCCGCGTCGGCATCCGGCTCCACGATTTCAACTGCGGTCTGAAAGCCTACCGCCGCAAGGTCGTGAAGTCGATCGAGGTCTACGGCGAAATGCACCGCTTCATCCCGTTCCTGGCCAAGCAGGCCGGGTTCCCGGCCGCATCGGCCAGAAGGTCGTCGACCATCGCGCCCGCAAGTACGGCAGTTCGAAATTTCGGCCTCGAACGCACGGTGAAAAGGGTATCTGGACCTGATCACGGTGATGTTTATGACGCATTTCGGGCGGTCGCCGATGTACTTCTTTCGGCGGCCTCGGAACGGTGATGTTCCTCATGGGCGGGGGCACGACGGTGCTGGCTCATCGGCGAGAAACTCTGGAAACAGTTCCACGGACCTGCCCCTGCGGGCGTCACGGACCAGCCGCTGTTCTATCTGGCGATTCTGGCCGTGATTCTCGGCGTTCAGCTTTTTTGGCGGGTTTTTGGGCGAGCTGATCAACAGAGGGTCTTCGGACCGAAACAAATACCTGATCGACAAAAACCCTGATTAAATGATACAACGAATTCAAACGCTTTATCTGTTGATCATCGTGGCGCTTCTTGTCGTGACGCTTTTTCGTTCCCCTGGCCTGGTTTGCAAGCGAGGCCGGCGAATGTTCGGGCTTACGCCTTTTCGCTGCAAAGATGCCGATGGCAGCGGTGCAGTCTACGGTCTATCTGGGCATTCTGTTTGTCCTGTCGGCCCTTCTGCCGCTTCTGACCATCTTCCTCTACCGCCGCCGGCTGCTTCAGATTCGTCTGTGCGTGGTTGAGATGGTATTTCTCGTCGGAACGGTGATCATGGAGGCGATCTATTACTTCCCTGAGCCGTCGGGTCTTCTCCGAACTGGCGCTTCACAACCAGGGATTCAAGCCTGCGATCGTTCTGCCGATCGTGGCGCTGTTCTTCACTTTCCTGGCCGCGCGGGCTATCTTCCCGCGACGAGATGCTTGTCCGCTCTGCCGACCGGATCCGCTGATTCGGAGGGGTATCATCTGCCCGGAACATGACCGTAAGGCGTGTCCGGGCTTTTGTTCCCCGTAATTTGCCCAGTCGGTGTGAATTTTTGCGTAACAGATATTGCAGTTTCAGATTTTAACTATAACTTTGAACCTGAAATATTACAAATTTGCAACAATTTAACATTATATAACACTCTTTTTTTTAACTAATTTTAATTTCTATGAAAAAGATGAATTTCTGGAAAACGTTGCTCGGCTCGGTGATGGTGCTTGCCGCCTTTACCGCATGCTCGACGACGACACGGAAACCGGAGGTTACAAGGGTATTCCCGAGATAACCGTCGATGGTGGTACATCGACTACCATTGCAGGGTCGCTCGAGGGCGGCAAGCTGGAGCAGACCGTTGAAGTGGTGGCCAAGGGCGATTGGGAGGTCACCTTCGCCAACGAGTCGGACGCTACCTGGTGTACTCCTTCGCCGATGAACGGCACGAGCGGCACCACGCAGGTGTCCTTCACGCTGGGACAGGCCACGGCCGAGCGTCAGGCTACGCTTACGCTGACGGCCGTCGGTTTTGTCGAGGGCATTCCCGTAACGAAGAAGGCTTCGATCATCGTAAAGCAGAATGCCGGCGGCACGACCGCAATCACGACCAACGTGAAGGCCGTTCGTGATCAGCTTACCTTCGAGCAGACGGGTAAGGAGATCACCGAGTCGCTGGTACTGACGGGTATTGTTGTTTCGGACTATGTCGGCAACAACATCAACAACCACCAGATCATGGTAACCGACAACACGACGGAGCCGGGTGCCGGTCTGATGATCCGCTTCAAGGGCTATGTCGGCGACAGCGGCACGGACTACAACCTGACGCGCGGTTCGATCGTATCGCTGGATCTGAAGGGTGGTACGGCACAGTCCTGGTACGGCACCTACCAGGTTCAGTTCTCGACTTCCGATCCCGAGGTCAAGATTCTGGATGCGAATGACAATACGCCCGAGGCCATCGAGGTTTCGGATCCTTCGAAGCTGATCGACTACCAGTCGCAGTATGTGAAGGTCTACTCGCAGCCCGTGGAGTCGATCCGCGGCGAGAAGTACTACAACGTATCGTCGGGTTATGCCAACCATACCTTACAGACGAAGGACGGTTCGACCTTCTTGCTTTCGTTCAACAGCTATTCGAAGGATTGGGCCAGCACGATCGAGATTCCCGCCAAGGCCGGTTATGTCAAGGGGCTGCGTATCGCTCAACGACAACGCCGGCAGCATCTCGCCGCGCAATGCCGACGACCTGGCCGGCATGACCGAGGAGCTGTTTACGGTAGAGGTTTCCTATAAGAAGACGACGATCGACCAGCTCGGCAAGGGCAACTATGAGGTCGAGGGAGCTACCATCGTCGGTGTACACCAGAAGGGTGTGATGTTCGGCCAGGAGAATGGCGGCAAGGTGTCCTATGTTCTTGGTTTCGAGAACAGTTGGACCACACAGACGGCCAATCCCTATATCGGTGAAGTAGGCAAGAGCGCAACCGTGAAGGGTGAATGCGCTCCCCGTTACGGACTTTATCAGTTCTCAAACTTTGAGGTTACGGTAGGTTCCGCATCGTCGCTGCAGCTTCCCGAGCCTGAGACTTTCGATGCCGCCGCTATTGAGAAGTATGCTGCAGAATATCAAGGCCGACGAGGGCTAACGCTGCTTACAAGTATGTGAAGCTCACGGGTGCTCGGTATCTCGAAGGGTTCGTCGTACAATACCTACGTTGGATGTTACCGGCCTCTCGGGAGGTGAAGAACATCACCTTTGCTTATGGTTTGGACAGCTACTACGAGGGATTGAATGATGGTGATGCAGTTGAGGTTACCGGTTTTGCACTGGGCTATGATACCTCGAGTTCGAAACTGAATATCATGCTTACGGATATCAAGGCAGACACCTCGACTCCGATCGTAACATTCACCACGCAGCCGGCAACCTTTGCCGCCTCGAATCCCGAGCCGCAGACGATTACCTATACGGTAGCGAATGTTGATGCTTCGGCAGTCAAATTCGATAAAGAGGGGTACGAACGCCGACAAGTTTACGATTGTTAGCAATGATGACAAGAGTGTTGTTGTGAAGGCCAATGGCGACAATACGACGGATGCCGCCTATACGGCAACGCTCGTCGCCAAGGTCAATGGCAAGACGCTGGCTTCGGTGGATCTGAAGCAGGCTGCTCCCGCATCGGGCGACGGCTATGCGCTCATCTCGTCGCTGGCCGATCTGACCGCCGGTGAGTACTATATGGCAGGTATGCTTGATGAGTACAACAACAATACCTACAAACCTTATTCGTACCATATTTGGGTAGGAACCATATCGAGTAAGAAGGACCTTTCGACGGTGAACTATCAGTATGAGTCGAACCAGTTGACGCTGAATCCCAATCTCATCGATCGCGATAAGGAGAAAGGTACGGCTGCTTTCATTACCCTGGAAGCCGTTTCGGGCAAGACCAATACCTATTATATCAAGTCCGGCGACAAGTATCTGAAGAGTCTCAAGGAGGCAACCAACCGTAGTATGGGTCTGGTAGATACCCCCGATGGTGCCGAGTGGCAGTTCGAGGACAATGGTGAGAACGGTATCAAGATCTCCAACAACGGCGTTTATCTCGGTACGGCCGGAGCAACGTATGATCTGCTCCGTTCCTACTCGAACGAATCGACCTTTGAAATGGGGCGTATGCTTCTTCAAGGAGAACAAGTAATTCAATAGACCGATTTTTGAAACCACTCTTGGCGGGGCGCAGTCCCCACCAAGAGTTTGGTTTCTTTGAAAACTACGGGCCCGAAGAACGGAAACATATTAGATGATATTGAAAGCCAGAATGTTGAGTATGTTGCTGCTTGCAGCGCACATGCTTCTGTGGTTTGCGGATGCAACGACGACAAGGGCGGGGGATTCAGAAGGAATCGCTTGCTTCGATCGTGGCAGAGACCGTGAATTATTCGACAACGACGAACTGTATCACGACCCAGGGCGCACGGGGTGTAACCTATGCAGCCGTTATCGCCGGTCAGGGCGAGGAGGTGTGGTGCTCGTTCGCACTCAATGAACCGATCACCGAGACAAACGGCACGGCGGGTGATCCCTCTATCTCTATCTGCAGCCGAACCGCACGGGCGAGGATCGCACCGCCCGTATCGACCTGAACTTTTCGGACGGTTATGCCGCGTCGTTCACGATGACGCAGCGCTCGTCGGGTTCGACCATCACCTACGACTACGAACGTTCGTGGGGCGAGCAGCCCGTCTATCTCGAGAATGCCGATTTTATCTACAAGACCTATTATACGACGCTGACGACGACCGAATACGTTACGGGCGGCTACAAGCGGAACTATTCGATCTGCTACGACTGCGGGAAGCACGTTTCGCGCTGGGTGGCTTATCCGGTGCACTATTGCTATACGACGCCCGCCGGAAGCCGTACGGATGCCTGGTCGTTCGATCCGAACAACCAGCCTCCCGCCATTCCGCGAGAATACCAGCAATATGTTCTCAAGGGTTACGGACCCTACGGCTACGATCGGGGACACATGCTGGCATCGGCCACGCGCTACAACAACGACGCCACGAACGAGATGACCTTCTATGCCACGAACATGATGCCGCAGGCGAGCCGCTTCAACCAGGGTATCTGGGGCACGCTCGAAGGCCTGGAGCGCGGCTGGGGTCCCCGAGCGGCAGAAGACCGACAGGGAAGTTCATCAATTACGACACGCTCTACGTCGTAACGGGAACGCACTTCGCCACGGACAAGACGATCGACAACCAGAACGGGCCGATAGCCGTTCCGTCGCATTGCTGGAAGGTGATGCTGCGGCAGCGGGCAACGAGAACCGGCAGATCTCGGAGTTCGGCGCCGACGAGCTGAAGGCCATCGGCTTCCTCTTCACCAACGACAATGCGGGCGCCGGAATGTCGCTCCGCGAGGCGGCCTGCACGGTCCGCGAGATCGAGGAGCTGACGGGCTTCACCTTCTTCCGCAACCTCGACCCCGGGGTCGCCGAGACGGTCAAGGGCCGGATGGATTATTCGGACTGGCCGGGGTTGTAAGGATTCGGGAACAATTTTAATCGAAACCATATATGAAGAAAATTCTTTTGACAGGACTGTTTGCCGTCTTGCTTGCGGCAGGCTTTGCGCAGAAGCCCTACAAAGTGGTCTTCTACAACTTCGAGAACCTCTTCGACACGATCAACGACCCCGGTGTGAACGACACGGGTTCACGCCCGAGGGTCCGAAGAAGTGGAACTCGTACAAGTACAACAAAAGATCGGCAATCTCGAACGGGTGCTGTTCGATATCGCCTCGGCCGATCAGGATTTTCCCGATCGTCATCGGCGTTTCGGAGATCGAGAACCGCTCGGTGATGGAGGATGTGATCGCCACGCCGAAACTCGCGAAGGGCAACTACCGCATCGTGCACTTCGATTCGCCCGATGCGCGCGGTGTCGATGTGGGTTTCTACTACCGTCCCGACGTCTTCAAGCTGGAGGGCAGTGCGGCCGTTCCGTTCCACATGCCCGACAATCCCGACTTCCGCACGCGTGATTTCGTAACGATGTGGGGTACGATCGAGGGTGAGCCCTTCTATTTCGTTGTCTGCCACTGGCCCTCGCGTCTGGGCGGGCAGGCCGCTTCGGCTCCGAAGCGGCTGGCAGCCGCCACGCGGGTTCGCGAGCTGGTTGATTCGGTCCAGCAGGCCAACCCCGCCACGAAGGTGGTCGTGATGGGCGACCTGAACGACGACGCTACGGACCGGAGCATTGTCGAATGCCTCGGTGCGAAGGGCAAGCTCAATGAGGTAACCTATGGCGACATGTTCAACCCCTTCATCGCCATGCTGAAGGCCGGTTACGGATCGCTGGCCCCGCGACGACTGGAATCTGTTCGACAACATCATCGTTTCGGAAAATCTGGCCACGGGATCGACCGGTGAGCTGAAGCTCCAGCGGGTCGGCGACACGAAGTTCTACGGAGGTATCTTCCGCCGTCCCTACATGATCCAGAAGGAGGGCCAGTACAAGGGTTATCCGCTGCGTACGTTCGTGGGCAACAACTTCCAGGGCGGTTTCAGCGATCACCTTCCCGTCTATATCTACATCGCAAAATAACGTTCGAGTATATGAAACAAAAACTTTTCCTATTTCTGATGCTCATCGCCGTGACGGCCTCCGCCTATGCACAGGATGGCGGTATCCGCGGCAAGGTCGTTTCGCGCAACGGTCGTGCGGCCGTGAGCGACGTGAAGGTAACCGTCGAGTCGCTGGGTCTTACGGCTACGACGGACCGGGAGGGACGGTTCCTCTTTGAGAATCTGCCCGCGGGCCAGTACATGATCCAGTTCTCGACGCCCGAGTATGAGGATCTCGAGCTGATGGTCCGCGTGAGCAACGACTTCATCCAGGATGTCAAGTCGGTGGTTATCTCGCCGCTCGGAGGGTTCAATGCGGTCGATGGAGCCGTCTTTGTCGAGTCGGACAGCGAGACCGATTCGGACATGCAGGCGCTTCCCGGCAAGCTCTCCTCGTCGAAGGATCTCTTCAGCAACACCGCCTCGTACCGCTTCAGCGAGATGCGTTTCAATGTCCGCGGTCTCGATGCGCAGTATTCGGACATCATGCTCAACGGCATCCGTTTCAACGATGCCATGACGGGCTACGGACCCTGGTCGCTGTGGAGCGGTCTGAACGACGCCACCCGCAACCAGGAGAACACCTCGGGCCTTGAGATGATGGACTACGGCGTGGGCGGTATCGGCGGCATGACGAACATCAACGCGCGTGCCTCGCAGATGCGCAAGGGCTTCCGCGTGAGCGTTTCGAATGCCAACCAGCTCTACCGGTTCCGTGCGATGGTCTCCTACGCTTCAGGACAGCTGGACAACGGCTGGTCGTATGCCTTCTCGTTCGGTACGCGCCAGGGCGGCAACGGCTATGTGGACGGTATCTACTACAACGCCTACTCCTACTTCGCTTCGGCCGAGAAGCTCTTCGGCAACAACCACCGCCTGGGTCTGACGATCATGGCTTCGCCTACGGGCGCGGTGCGCAGCAGGCCTCGACCGACGAGGCTTACGGCCTCTTCGGCAACAACTACTACAACCCCAATGTGGGTTATCAGGCCGGCAAGCTGCGCAACTCGCGTGTGCGCGACATGCACGAGCCGATCGCCATGCTGACCTACACCTGGGACATGTCGGAGCGCACGCGCCTGAATGCCGCCACGTCGCTGCGTTTCGGCAAGAACGGCTACTCGGCGCTGACGTGGAACGGCGGTCGGATCCTCGCGGCGATTACTACCGTTATCTGCCCTCGTACGCCTTCGGACAGTATATTCCGGGCGAAACGTCCGAGCAGACCTTCTATTTCGACATGCAGAAGTATCTTGACCGCGCCGTGAACTGGACGGGCATGCTCGACTTCGACGACTTCTACAGCAAGAACAAGTATATCGACACCGAACTGAAGAACATGTCGGGTCTTGAGGAGTATGCGGGTACGCATTACCGCTCGAACTACATCCTCGAGGAGCGCCATACGGACCAGCTCGACTACAACTTCGCCGCCAGCATCCAGCACGAGATGCGCCACAACATGCGCATCATGGGCGGCGTGAACCTGCGTGTGAACCGCACCTGGTACTACGACGAGATCAAGGACCTCCTGGGCGGAGACTACTGGTACGACATCGACAAGTTCGCCGAGCGCGACATGTCGAGTACGACGGCCGCCCAGAACGACCTGGACTACTACGAGGCTACGGGTCATGCCCGCATTGCCCGCGAAGGCGACAAGTTCAGCTACAACTACCGGGCGCACCTGCTCGAAGGCAATGCCTGGGCGCTCTATTCGTGGCGCAAGGGCGGCTTCTCTCGATGGCCGTTGCCGGTGAGCTGGGCTATTCGACGATGCACCGCGAGGGTCTGTGGCGCAAGGGCCTCTTCCCCAACAATTCGAAGGGCGACTCGAAGAAGCTCAGTACCTGACCTACACGGCCAAGGGCAATTTCGGCTACAAGTTCTCGCGGGCCCATTCGCTCGAGGCGAACATTGCCGTGATGCAGCAGGCTCCGAAGTTCGCCACGGCATTCGTTTCGCCGCGTACGCGCAACAACACGACCCCGGGTCTGAAGGCCGAGAAGGTTTTCGGCGTAGACCTCACCTACAACCTGAATCTGCCCTACATCAAGGCCCGCCTGTCCGGGTTACTACACGACGATCGAGGGATCAGTCGAAGGTGATCTCGTTCTACGACGACACGCGCAGCTCGTTCACGAACTTCGCCATGAGCGGCATCGACAAGCGCCACTACGGTCTGGAGGCCGCCGTTTCGATTCCCGTCTGGAACGGTCTTTTTCGGTCGTCGGCGCCCTGAGCCTGGGTGACTACACCTATACGTCGAACCCGAATTTCGTGCAGACGGTGGACAACGTCGACAAGATCGTCCTGCGCGACAAGGTGAACTGGAAGGGCTTCCATGTCGAGCACGCCGCAGACGGCGCTGAACGTCGGTCTGGACTACCGCGGACCGCAGAACTGGTTTGCGTCGGTGAACTTCAACTACTACGACAAGCTCTACCTCTCGATGAACCCGTTCTACCGCACGGCGAAGGCCATCGAATACTACACGAACGTCCTCTCCAACACCAATTCGACGACCGAGCAGCAGCTCTCCGCCATCGAGTCGATCCGGGAGGTTCGCAAGCAGGAGTGCTTCGGCGATTACTATACGTTGAGTGCGAGCGTGGGCAAGAACTGGTACATCGGTCGTTACATGCTGGGTTGCAGACTGGAGGTGAAGAACATTCTCAACGATCAGGATATCCGCACGGGCGGTTACGAGCAGATGCGTATGAACCGTGTTCGCGCCAGCAACGGCGAGACGCGTTACAAGCGCTTCGACTCGAAGTACTTCTATATGCTGGGTACGAACTATTACCTGAATGTATATCTGCGATTCTAACCGAGAAAGACGACGATTTATGAAAAGATTGCATATGATACTGGCATTCGCGGTCGCACTGCTACTGACCGTCGGGTGCTACAACGATTTCGACACCCCGGCACCCGAGAAGCTCTATACGGACGGGGACATGACGGCGCTGGGTCTCGAGCAGCTCTCCATCGCCGATCTGAAGGCGCAGTTCGAGAAGGCCTTCGGCAGCATCTCGGTACGGGTACGAACAGCAGCTTCTCGACGACCTGCACGCTGAAACTCGGTGCGCTGGATCTCGACGAGGAGGGTTTCGAGGGTCTCCGCGGCTGGGAGGATGCCTCGAAGTACTATATCAAGGGCAAGGTGATCAGCAGCGACCGTCAGGGCTAACATCTACAAGTCGCTGTTCATCTACGACGGCACGGCCGCCATCGAGCTGAAGCTCTACAGCGGACTCTACATGGATTTCTATCTTGATCTGGAGGACATGGTCAGCCAGTGGGTCTATGTGCGTCTGGACGGCCTCTATCTGGGCAACTACCGCATGATGCTTTCGATCGGCGATGCCCCCTCGGACGGTTACAATAACGGCCGGCCGCCACAAGTACTACGCCAACTCGAATCTCGACGATCCGAAGATCTCGGCACTCAATGTCTTCGCCGGTGAGAAGACGACGCTCGATGCGTCGGATATCCTGGAGGTGGACGAGAACAGCTACCGCACGCTGCTCACGGGCGCTGCGAATATCAAGAGTGCTCTGGGACGTCTGGTGCGTTTCAAGAATGTCAAGGTGCGCTACGCCGGGGTCAGGACCAGAACGGCGATGTGCCCTCGATGATCAAACGGCTCCTATACGAACCCCTATCCGAGCTGGATCGTTACCGACTGGGGCGATGCACAGTTCGGGCACCTGGTACTACTGGGCCTACAACCGGAACAATGTCCGGCTCTACGGTTCGGTGATGATCTCCTACGACGATGCGGCGAAATACACCTCGGATCCGGGCATCTATACGGTACGTACGAGCGGTTATTCGCAGTTTGCCATGAAGCCGATTCCGAAGAACGGTGCCGTGGGTACGGTGCTGGGTATCTTCGGCATCTATTCGCAGAAGAGCGACTTCACGGGAGGCTCCTATGACTATGCGCAGTACCAGATTTCGGTCAGCCGCCTGGAGGATCTCCAGTTTGCCGAGGAGGATCTGCTCACCGAGGAGTGGATCCAGGCCAATACGCCGGCCGAATCGCTGAATCCGCCCGTAAAGGTCGGCGGCGACGACTACGAGAACCAGTAACGATTCCCGTCCCGATTGCAAAAAAGCCGGAGGCACCAGACGTGCCCCCGGCTTTTTGTCTCTATGGAGAACCGTTTATTGGTCGCGTTTATCGGTCGCTGTTTGCCGTTTGTCAGACGCCGGAACCGGCCGCCATTCCGGTCTCCGTGCCCGCCATTCCGGTCTCCGTGTCCGCTGTACGCCCCCTCCGTGCCCGCTGTCCGTCCTTCATTTTCCCTGTCCTGCCGCGTTTTCGAACGATCCGACTTTCTGCCGTATTCTGCCGCTTCTCACCGCTTCTCACCACTTCCCACCTTCTCCTTTCCCGGTATTTGGGCATCTCCCGGACTGCCGACCGGACACGGGGACGACTTCAGCTTCGGATTCCGGGAGGAGATGGTGCAGCTGCAAAAAAACGGTTCCCGCTTACTGGCGGGAACCCGTTCGTTAAGCCGGGAGAATGTCTACTCCTCGGCCGCTTCGGGACGCATCATGACCTTGACCATGTTGCCGTCCTCGAGGATCTTCCTGGCCAGGGCCTGCACGTCGGCGTTGGTCGTCGTGCGTACGGCCTCCTCCTGGTCGGCCAGATAGTCGAGGCCCGAACCGTACTTGGCCTGCAGGTAGCTCATCCACGAACCGTTCTGCTCAAGGCTGTTCTTCCAGTTCTTGACGAGGAACTCGCGGGTCTTCTCGATATCCTCGGTCAGCGGGCCCTCCTCGGCGATCTTGCGGAGCTCCTTGAGGATGATCTCGCACAGTTCGTCGGCCATCTCCTCGTTGGTGTCGAAGGCCATGGTCAGCGAGTAGGTCTCGCGCGGAATGTATCCGGTCGAGCCGTATACCTGTACGCCGTAGGTTCCGCCCTTCTCCTCGCGGATCGACTCCAGGTAGCGCGCATTCAGCGCTTGGGTCAGGAACGTCAGGGCCACCTTGTTCTTGATCGAGTAGTCCATCTCGCCCGTGAAGGTGAAGTTCACCGAAACCTTGGGCTGCTGCATCGGGGGTGCGGAACGTCTCCTCGACCTCGCCCTTGACGGGATAGGCCTTGTCATCGACGAAGGTCATGGGCTTCTTCGATGCGGGGATCGAACCGATATACTTCTCCACGAGGGGCTTGAGCACCTCGGGATCGATGTTTCCGACGAACGTGAAGCGGAAGCTGTTCACGTCGGGGGTAGAACTTCCTGTAGATGGCGGGCAGCGCCTCGAAGTCGAACTTGTCGATGATCTCCGTGTTGATGACCTGACGGCGCGGGTTGTGTCCGTAGAGTACGTCGAGGGTCTTCTCCTGCATCTGGAAATCGGGATTCGTCCTGGCGGTTTCGAGCTGCGTGCGGAGCATCTTCATCAGGTTGTCGTAGTCCGTGCGGTCGAAGCGGGGCTGCGTGCAGTTGAGGTAGACGAGCTGGAGCATCGTCTCGATATCCTTGGGCGAGCACGAGCCGCTCATTGTGCTGGCATATTCGCTCACCGAGGGCTGCACGCCGGCCGATTTGCCGGAGAGCTGCTTGCGGAGCTCCGTTGCGGAGAACTTGCCGACACCCGACATCGAATTCACGGCGGGCATCATCTCACCCATGTAGTACTCCTCGTCCGTAAGGATCGACAGACCGCCTTTGGCCTGGGCGTTCATGCGCACCTCGTCGGCCTTGAACGTCGTGGGCTTGACAACGATCTTCGTGCCGTTTGCCAGCGTCCAGACCGTAGCGCCGTACTCTTCGTTCTGCTCGGTCTTCTTCACGGGCGAGCCCTTCAGCTCCGTTCCTTCGGGAATGAGCGGCTCCTTCACCACATCGTCCTCGTAGGCCTCGATCTCGGCGGCCATCACCTTGTCGCGGATGGCGAGCACCTCCTCTTCGGTGGGGTTCACGACGCCCTCCTTCTCCGGGAGCGGTAACGACGATAACCTGATTTTCGGGCTTGATGACCTCACGGGCATAGGCGTTGATCACATCGACGTTGAGCATCTTGATGATCATGCTGTCGAGCTTCCATTCGGTCTCGGCATCGGGCATGGGGGCGTTCTTGCGGTAGTTGCTCAGATAGGTGCTGACGAACTGGCTGTTCGTGCGGTCGTTGCGGTTTTGCATAGGTGCGCTCCACCTGACGCATGAGGTTCTCCTGGGCGCGCTCGAACTCACCCTGGGTTAATCCGTGGCGTGCGGCCTTCTCCATCTCGGTGTAGATGGCCTCCATGCCGCGTGCGAGCTGTCCATCCTGGGTCATGGCGGTGAACACCGTGGCGTTGAGCGTCGGGATGATGCCGATCACGTCGCCCGTCCCCATGCCGGCACCGAGGAAGGGAGCGTCGGGCTGCATGGCGATCTCCTGCAGGCGGGCATTCTCCATCGTGCTCATGTAGGCCTCGGTGATATTGACGATCTCGGCAGCCACCATGTTGTTCATCTCCTCGGGCAGTGCCGGGCGCTTGATGAAGATCTGTACGCGAGAACCCTGCATTTCGGGGTCGGTGAAGATGCTGACGATGGGCTCCCTCGTTGTCGGGCACCACGATGACCTCCTTCTGCGGGGCATCGGCGGCCGGTGCGGGAATGTCGGCCATCATCTCCTTCAGACGGGCTTCCGGTGGCCTCGGCATCCAGATCACCGACGATGATGATCGCCTGGTGGTCCGGACGGTACCACTTGTGGTAGAAGCGCTCCAGAGCGTCGTGCTCAAGCTCTTCAGAGCGTCGAGATAGCCGATCAGGTTGCGGTGCTCGTAGCGGGTTCCCTTGCCGAGAGCCTGCAGGAGCTTCATCGTCGAGCGCCACGAGGCGCCGTCGCGCGTGCGGAGCTCCTCCATGATGACGCCGCGCTCGGAGTCGATCTCTTCGGGCTGCAGCGCGATGAAGTGCGACCAGTCGTGCAGGACGAGCATTGCGGAGTCGATGATTCCCTGACGCGAGGTCGGCGTCGGAGATGTTGTAGACGGTGTAGTCCCAGCTCGTTCCGGCGTTGAGGTTGTATCCGAACTTCACGCCGACGGTCTCCCAGATACTCGATGAGCTGCTTTCCGGGAGGTTCTTCGTGCCGTTGAAGGCCATGTGCTCGAGGAAGTGGGCCAGACCCTGCTGGTCGTCCTCCTCCTGGATGGCGCCCACGTCGTGGAGAATGTAGAAATCCGCCTGCCCCCCTGGGCTTTTTCGTTATGACGGATGTAGTAGGTCATCCGTTCTCGAGTTTGCCCGTGCGCACCTCGGGGTCCGCAGGTATGGGCTGCATCGGGTTGATCTGCGCCGACACGCTGCCGAAGAAGCAGAACGCGGCGACGAGCATCATCAGTTTTTTCATAAGCATGGTGTTTAAATGGTTTTTTACTTTTCGGGTTTCGGCTCGGGCCTGTATTCGATGATGTCTCCGGGCTGGCATTCCAGCTCGCGGCATACGGCCTCAAGGGTTGAAAACGGATGGCCTTGGCCTTTCCGTTCTTGAGGATCGAAGGTTGGCGGGCGTGATGTCCACGCGCTCGGCGACTCTCCAGCGAATTTTGCGCTTGGCCATCATGAACGTCTATGTTGATGATTATCGCCATACGGACCTCGCTTTGTTCGTTGGTTGTTCTTATGTACTGCATGTCGTGTCCGTTTAGATGGTGAGTTTCTGCTCCTCGCTGAGGTTCTGGCCGATGGCGAAGACCTCGGCGGCGAAGGATCAGGATGCCCATGATGATGATCGAGTAGGACACCTGGAAGCTGGTATCGACCACATATCCCGTGCCGGGTCAGGAGCTCGGCGGTGCGCTGGCTCATGACCAGTTTACGAGGTCCGTGATGAGTTCCGAGGCGATGGTCAGCAGGCCGATGATGCGCAGGTACCAGACATTCTTCCTGTCGAGGTGCGCTCCTCGCGGATCGAGCGGCGCAGCGAGTGGATGATCATGAACATGAAGATGATGATGACCACGTAGAACAGCGGGCAGAGTATGATCATGAAATAGAGCCAGCTGCTGCCTCCAATCGACCGGAAGACCAGCGAGAGGGGCGAGATGCCCAAGCATCCTGTTCGACAAGCAGATTGAGTTCGCGGATTTTTGGCGCGGATCTCGGTTCCCGGCGTTTCGAGGGGATTTCAATGAACTTTTCGGGGGCTTTCAGGATCTGTGCGTCCAGCATGTAGATCATGCGGGGGAGTTCCGGAGTTCCATTTCTCGGCGAGATCCTCGCCCAACTCGACCCCTCGGTGGCGCCCCCGGTAGAAATCGGTTACGAAACTGTGTGCGATACTGGCCACCAGCACGATGAAGAAGGTGATGTAGATAACCAGCAGGCGCTGCAGGAGTGTTTTTTTGTTCTGCATTGGGTTTTGGCGTTTTGGTTCCGAGGGCAAATATAGTGAATATGTTCCGAAAAACAAATAATATTTATCGTTTTTCGATAATGTCTGGCTTTCCAGCATAAAAAAGCGGTTCCCGGAACCGCTTTTTATGTCTTTGTGCGGGATGCTATTCCACGTTGTCCTTGAGCTGCTTCCAGATCGAGGCATTGACTGCCATCGAGATCGAGAGGGCGAGAACGATGAGGACAAACATCACGATGAAGGTGATGAATCCGACGTTGATAAGCGAGCAGATAGCGCTGAAGATGCCGAACACGACACCGAACACAACGCCCACGACCAGCATGATGAAGAACATGATCCATTTGCTGCCGTAGGTGGCGTCGTTCGAGGCCTTGATGGCCTGTATGGGGTTCTTGCCCTTCTCGATGAGGAAATAGTAGGCGAGCGACCAGGCGAGCGAGAGCACGATGCCGGGAACGTAGAGGAAGGGGTGGCGATCAGGATGGGGAAGATCATCAGCCCCATGGTAATGAAGAACTCGCCCATGTAGCGGCGGTACTTGCTGTCGAAGATGCCGACCGGGTTGATTACCTCGCCTTTGGCCAGCTGTGTCGGCAGGAGGGTGACGGCGATGAAGGTTCCGATGTTCAGATAGGGGGATCCAGATCGTGATGAGAAACAGCACGAGGGCTGCGACGATCGAGGGAGCGTTCTTGACACCGATGTAGAGGGCGTCACGCAGTGTGGCGGCGAAATCGAGTTTTTGGTCTCCATGGTGAATTGTTTTAAGGGTTGATTGTAACAAATATACGCAAAATTCCTACCTTTGCTTGAATCAAAAGCAAAAAAAAAAAGACAGATGGCAGAAAAAATCGTTCTATTCCTTTCGCGTCGAGCCGCAGGAGGTGGATTTCACCCTGCGGGCGACGGTAGCGTCGCTGGTTCGGCCATCCTCAATACGGCGGGCATCGATGCCTACGGCAAGGGCTTCGGTGTCGATGTGCTCAACGCCGAGAATCATTCGTGGGTGCTTTCGCGCCTGGCCATGGAGTTCGATGCGCGCCCCGAACAGTATACCGACTACACCATCGCCACCTGGATCAGCGACTACGGGCGGGTGCTCTCGACCCGAAACTTCACGCTGACCGACGCTGCGGGACGCCAGTTCGGCCGTGCCGTATCGCAGTGGGCGATGATCGACCTGCAGAGCCACGGCGGTCGATCTTTCGTGGGTGGGCGATGCGCATGCCGACGCTATTGTCGCCGAGCCCTCGCCGGCCGAACGTCCGCGCAAGATCCGCGAGGTGCATCCGACCCGGACGACGGAGCACCGGGTTGTCTACAGCGATATCGACTTCAACCGCCATGTCAATACGATGCGCTATATCGAGATGATGCTCGACATGCTGCCCGTCGAGCTGCTGACGCTCGATGCACCGATGCGCCTGGATATCCACTTCCTGCACGAATGCCGCTTCGGGCAGACGCTCCGCATCGGCTGCGAGGAGCGGGAGCGTGCGGCGCTTTTCGAGATCTCGGCCGACGACGGTGTTGCGGCCGTGCGTGCCGGTGTCGAGTGGCGGTAACCTTACGATACAGAGACGTATGAAGATCACCATCCTGGGTCCTGCGCATCCCCTATCGGGGCGGCCTGGCCTCGATCATGGAGATGCTGGCCCGCACCTTCCAGCGCCGCGGCCACGAGGTGGATATCCGCACCTTCACGCTGCAATACCCCGCGCTGCTCTTTCCGGGGAAGAGCCAGACGGTTGCGACCCCGCCTCCGGAGGATCTCCGGATCCGCCGCTGCGTCAATACGATGAATCCGCTGAACTGGCTGCAGGTCGGGCGTGCGCTTCGCCGCGAGCGCCCCGATTTCCTCCTGCTGAAGTACTGGACCCCTTTCATGGCTCCCTGCTTCGGCACGATTGCCCGTGTGGCGCGCGGCAACGGCCATACGAAGGTGCTCTGCCAGATCGACAACGTCGAGCCGCACGAACACCATCTGACGGACCGCCCTTCAACCGCTACTTCCTCCGCTCGGTCGACGGCTTCATCTACATGTCCGAGCAGGTGCACCGCGAGCTGCAGGCCTACAGCTCCGCTCCGGCGTCTCTTTTCGCCCCATCCGCTGTTCGAGAATTTCGGTACGCGCTGCCCGCGCGTGGAGGCCCTGTGCCCGCCTCGGTCTCGACCCGTCGCTGCACTATGCCCTCTTCTTCGGCCTGATCCGCGACTACAAGGGCCTTGACCTGCTGCTCGACGCCTGGGCGCAGCTCAAGCGGCAGGGGCCGCACCGCAGGACGTCGCCTGATCGTCGCCGGGGAGTTCTACACTTCGAAGGAGCCTTATCTGCGGCAGATCGCTGCGGCTGGCCTTGGCGACGAGTTGCTTCTTCATGACCGTTTCATTCCCGACGCCGAGGTGAAATATTACTTCTCGGCCGCCGATTTCGTCGTCCAGCCCTACAGGAGTGCTACGCAGAGCGGTGTTACGCAGATTGCCTACCAGTTCTGCACGCCGATGCTCGTAACTGACGTAGGCGGCCTGGCGGAGATCGTGCCGCATGACCGGGTGGGCTATGTCTGTGCGCCCGAAGCCGGAGCCATTGCGGACAGTATCGACCGCCTGTTCGATTCGGAGACTATCGACCGTTTTTCCCGCAACTGCGTGGAGGAGCGGCGCCGCTTTCGTGGGAGGCGATGTGCGACCGTCTGACGGAGCTCTACGACAGGGTCGCCCGATAACCGGGCCCGTATCCCGTACAACCAATCGAGGGGGCTGTCGCAAGACAGCCCCCTCGATTCGTATCCGGACCGGAGTCCCTTATTTCTTGATGTTGGGCAGTTCGAGTCCGTAACCCTTTCTGCGGTCCTCGATCTTGAGGAAGAAGCTGAAGATGAAGGCCAGCACGCCGAACGACGAGAAGATGACCATCGGCACGGTGTAACCACCCGTGGCGTCGAGCACCTCGCCGATGAGCAGCGGCACGAGGCAGAGGCCGACGTTCTGGATCCAGAAGATGAGGCAGTAGGCCGATCCGAGGATCTTCGAGTCGATGATCTTCGGCACCGAGGGCCAGAGTGCCGCGGGTACGAGTGAGAACGATACGCCGAGCGTTACGACGAGCAGCAGCGCGAGCCACTTCGAGGGGAAGAGCGGCAGCAGGAAGGCGAAGCTCAGGTGGCAGGCGATCATGATGACGGCGCCGACCATGAGCATCGTGGCGCCCCTTGCCGCGGAAGTCGAGCAGCGCCCCGAGGAAGGGGGTGAGCACCATGGCCAGAATGGGGAAGCAGCTGAAGAGCTGTGCGGCCGACTGGGCGTCGATTCCGAGCGTTACTTCGAGGAAGTTGGGCGCATAGCGCTGGAAGGGGAAGATCGCCGAGTAGTAGAGTACGCACAGCAGGGCCACGAGCCAGAACATCTTGCTTCCGAAGATGTACTTGAGGTCGCTGACGTGGAACCCTCGTCGGAGGATTTCTGCTCCTTGAGTTCACCTGCGGCGATGAGCTGCCGGTCGAGCTTGCGGTCCATGTAGACGAATACGGTGTAGCACAGCAGGCCGACGATGAGCAGCACGGTGCAGAATGCCACGGGGGCTACGACCGACATGTCGAAATGCTTGGCGATCATCGGCGAGAGCCACATGACGGCGAAGACGCCCAGACGGGCGATCGCCATCTCGAGACCCATTGCCAGGGCCATCTCCTTGCCTTCGAACCACTTGGCGATCGCCTTCGATACGGTCGTTCCGGCCATTTCGCAGCCGCATCCGAAGATCATGAATCCGAGCGAGGCCATCTTGGCGCTTCCGGGGAAGGAGACCCACCAGCTGTTGAGCCAGGCGCAGAACTGGGTTGCCTGGAACCAGTCGGAGATGCCGACGAACTTGATCGCGGCACCGATGACCATGAGCGATGCGGAGAGCAGTCCGGTGAAGCGGATTCCCATCTTGTCGAGGATGATTCCGGCGAAGATGAGGAAGAAGAAGAATACGTTGAGGAAGTATTCCGAGGCGGCGTAGGTTCCGAACGTTCCGCTGTCCCAGCCGCGGGCCGATTCGATAAGCGACTTGAGCGGGGACATCACGTCCACGAACATGTAGCCGAAGAACATCATCAGGGCGATGAGCACGAGCGCCGTCCAGCGTGCGGCGGGCGAATCGTTGATTTTGCGTTGGATAGTTTCTGCCATATCGTTTGGTTTTTGATCAGTCATCGTATTGTGCATACCGTTTGAGGACTTCGTAGGCTTCGAGAATGCCGAGTTCGCCGGCTTTCGAGAGATCGAGACAGCCCTTGCGGGTATCCTTATGAAGATCTGTATGATGCCGCGGTTGTAGTACGCTTCGGCGAATGAGGGGTTGAGTTCGATGGCCTTCGTGTAGTCCTCGAACGCTTCGGGCAGCTGTCCCGAGAGGGCCTGCAGGTTTGCCCGGTTGTAGTAGGCGTAGGCGAAGTCGGGGAAGAGCTTGATCGCCTTGTTCAGGTCGGCGACGGCCTCGTCGTAGCTGTACGTCCGTTTCGAGTTGTTGTTGAGCCGGTTCGCGGGATCCGAATCGATCGTGATCCGCTGGTAGGAGTTGTCGATCGATGAGATGAAGTCGATCATTTCGGCCCGTGTGGTCGAACGGTTGAGGTAGAGGAACGGATTCGACGGGTTGCGGTCGATGGCCGTCGAATAGGTGTTCACCGAATTGGTGTACTGTTTGATGAGCGATTGCGAGACGCCGCGCTCGAAGAGGGTGATCCACGAGGCGTCGGGCATCTTGAGCTCTTCGGCATACTGCCGGTCGAGGATCACGAGCGAGTCGGCCCCGATGTTGCTTTCGCGGCACGAGAGGGCGAGATACCGGTTTCCTACGCGCTTGAGGAAATCCTCGACGCGCTGCAGGCGGTAGGGCTGCGGTGCCGGCACGGAAATCCGGGCGCATGAGCGTGAACTTGTAGAGCGGCAGCAGGCGCATCTCCTCGCGGCCGCCGTTGTGGCCCGTGATGCGTCCGAAGCTGCCGCCGGCGAACTTGCTGTCGAACGAAAGCAGCTTGTCGAAGCGCTGCGTCGTGTCGGCGTAGATCGAGTAGGTGCTGTCGCTCAGCCGCGACTTGTATTCGGCGATTTTGCGCTGGGCGGTCTCGAGATCCTGCCTGGCGCCCTTCGGGTCATGGAGCAGTTCGCGCAGCCGTCCGCGGTAGATGTAGGCATTCGCAAAGTCGGGGTAGAGGTCGATGGCCGACGAGTAGTCCTCCACGGCCTTTTTCGATCTCTCCGAGCTGGGCATAGACGCCGGCGCGGTTGTAGTAGACCAGCACGTTGTTCGGCGAGTAGAGCGCCACGCGGTCGTAATCCTCCAGCGCGCGGTTGTAGTCTCCGATCTGCGTGCGGAGCATGGCGCGGTTGAAGTAGGTGAGCGAATTGGTCGAGTCGAGCCGGATCACCGTGTCGAAGTCCTCGAGCGCCAGCATCGGGCGGTTCGTGGCGTTGTAGACGAGGGCGCGGTTGAAGTAGGAGAGCAGGTAGGTCGAGTCGCACTCGATGGCCTTGTTGAAGTCGGCCTCGGCCTCCTTGTACTGCTCCTGTTCGAGATGGAGCCCGCCGCGGCGGTTGTATCCGTTGGGATCCTCGCGGTTGGTGCGGATCGCGAGGTTGAAATTTTCGTAGGCGCGCGTCGTGTCCTTGAGGTGCAGGTAGCTCAAACCGCGGCAGATGTAGGCGTCGGCGACCTTGTTCTCCTGGCGGATGAACATGTTGAAGTCCTCGATGGCCTCCTTGAACTGCTGGTTCAGCAGGCGCGTAACGCCGCGGCTGTAGTAAGGTCCCGGCAGGTCGGGCCGCAGGTCGATCGCCTCGCGGAAATCCTGCAGGGCATCATCGTAGTTTCCCAGCCGCGAACGGGTGATGGCCCGGTAGGTGTATGCCTGCGTGTAGACGGGGTTGAGGCGTATGGCGGTCGAGAAGTCGGCCTCGGCGCCCAGCAGGTCGTCGAGGTTGTATTTGGCGATTCCGCGCAGGAAGTAGCCTTCGAAGGCCTTCTCATCGAAACGCAGCAGGGTGTTCAGGGTCCGGATGGCCTCCTGGTAGTCGTTGTTCATCATGCACGAGCGGCCCACCCAGAAGAAATACTCCCGGTTGTACTGCGCCCGTACCTTCACACCGCTCATCAGCGCGATTGCCAGAAGGATCCCGAAGAGTGCTTTGCCTGTTCTGCCCATGCCTGTGTGCAAACGTTTTCTCCGACGGTTTTTATTATTCGAGTTCGTATCCGAAAGCGCCGCAGCTGGCGGTCGTTGTTGCGCCAGTCTTCGCTGACCTTGACAAAGAGCTGCAGGAAGATCTTCTTGCCGAAGAACTGCTCCATGTCTTCGCGTGCGGCCTGCCCGACCTTTTTGAGCTTTTCGCCCTTGTGGCCGATGACGATGCCCTTCTGGGATTCGCGGGCGACGTAGATCGTCGCGGCGATGCGGTCAATCGCAGGCTCCTCCCTGTAGCTCTCGATCTCGATTTCGCAGCAGTAGGGTATCTCCTTGTCGTAGTAGCGGAGGATCTTCTCGCGGATGATCTCCGAGGCGAAGAAGCGCAGGGTCTTGTCCGTGAGCGTATCCTTGGGATAGAAGGCCGGACCTTCGGGCAGCCGTTCGAGGATCGTCTTGAAGAGCCCTCGATGTTGAACTGCTCCCTGGCCGATACGGGTACGATCTCCGCTGCGGGCAGCACCTCGTGCCATTTGGCAACCAGCGCTTCGAGAGCCGCGGGGTTCGACAGGTCGATCTTGTTGATGACGACGATGGTCGGAATGCCGCTTTCGCGGATCCGGTGGAGGATATCCGCCGCACGGTCCGTCTGCTCGACGGTGTCGGTAACGTAGAGGATCACGTCGGCGTCGGTGAGCGCCCCCGTTACGAACTTCATCATCGACTCCTGGAGCTTGTACGACGGCTTGAGGATGCCGGGCGTATCGGAGTAGACGATCTGGAAATCCTCGCCCGAGACGATGCCCATGATGCGGTGGCGCGTGGTCTGCGCCTTGGAGGTGATGATCGAAAGCCGCTCGCCCACAAGGGCGTTCATGAGCGTGGATTTCCCGACGTTGGGGTTGCCGATGATGTTTACGAAGCCGGATTTGTGCATGAATCGGATATTTGGGATCAAAGGTACGAAAGAATTTTCGAAAAAGGCCCTTTCTGCCGCCTTTTTTGCCGGTCTGCGGGTTGGATCTCCGCGTAAAAACGAAAAGCCGGACCCGAAAGTCCGGCTTTTGCATTGTATCGGCGCTCTACCGCCGCCGCAGCATGCCTCCGGGCATCTTGGGCACCTTCAGTCCGCCGCCCGCCACGGCCTTCATCATCTTGCGCGTATCCTCGAACTGCTTCATCAGGCGGTTCACGTCGGCCACCGTCGTTCCCGAACCCTTGGCGATGCGTTCGCGGCGCCGGGCGTTGATGATCTCGGGATGTTCGCGTTCGGCGGGGGTCATCGAGGAGATGATCGCCTCGGTCTGCTTGAAGACGTCGTCGGGGATATCGACGTTCTTGAGCATCTTGCCCATGCCGGGAAGCATCGACGCAAGGTCTTTCATGTTGCCCATCTTCTTGATCTGCTGGATCTGGCCGATGAAGTCGTTGAAATCGAACTGGTTCTTGACCAGCTTTTTTTCAGCTTGCGGGCCTCCTCCTCGTCGAACTGCTCCTGGGCGCGCTCCACCAGCGAGACCACGTCGCCCATGCCGAGGATTCGGTCGGCCATGCGTTCGGGGTGGAAGACCTGCAGGGCATCCATCTTTTCGCCCGACGAGATGAACTTCAGCGGTTTGTTGACCACCGAACGGATGGAGATGGCGGCACCGCCGCGGGTGTCGCCGTCGAGCTTCGTGAGCACGACGCCGTCGAAATTGAGCCGGTCGTTGAACTCCTTGGCCGTATTGACGGCATCCTGACCCGTCATGGCATCGACGACAAACAGCGTTTCGGAGGGTTTCACGGCGGCCTTGATGGCGGTGATCTCCTGCATCATCGCCTCATCGACGGCCAGACGTCCGGCCGTATCGACGATCACGACGTTATAGGACTTCTGCCGGGCGTAGCGGATGGCGTTTTCGGCGATTTCGACGGGGTTTTTGTTGCCCTCTTCGGTGTAGACCTCCACGCCTACCTGCTGGCCGAGTATCTTCAGCTGTTCGATGGCCGCGGGACGGTATACGTCGCCGGCGACGAGCAGCACCTGGCGTCCCTTCTTGCTCTTGATGTATGCGGCGAGCTTTCCCGAGAAGGTCGTTTTACCCGAACCCTGCAGACCGGCGATGAGCACGACGCAGGGGTTCCTTCGAGGCGGATGTCCGAGGCGGTTCCTCCCATGAGTTCGGCGAGCGAGTCGCGCACGATCTTGGTCATCATCTGCCCGGGCTTCACGGCCGTGAGGACGTTCTGTCCGAGGGCCTTCTGCTTCACCTCGTCGGTGAAGGTCTTGGCGACCTTGTAGTTTACGTCGGCGTCGATCAGCGCGCGGCGGATCTCCTTGAGAGTCTCGGCGACGTTGATCTCCGTGATGCGGCCCTCGCCCTTGAGTATCTTGAACGACCGTTCGAGTTTGTCGGTAAGGTTTTCAAACATAATGGCGTGTCGATTTGTGTGTTCCGGAGGGCAAAGATACGAAAAAAGGCGGAAAAGCCGCCATGCCCGCCCTTTTATCCGTTTGCCCGATTCCGCCCGTTCCGGACCCTCTTTTCCTGCGCCGGACGGCCCGGATGTCTGCGTTGCGATTTTTAAAGATTGCCTTTGAAAGAAAAAAAAACTTTTTCCCGACTCTTCGTTTCGTGATGAATTTATTTATTATCTTTGAATCCGAAAACGAACCCCGAAACCGTATGAAGCAACTCCTGTTCTCCCTTTTCGTGGCATGTGCCGTGCCCTTTTGTGCTCCTTCGCGTCGGCCGGGGAGTGGAAAATCCTCGAACCCCGCGAAGCGGCTCCGGCCTACGGGCCATGCGGCCCGTGAGTTCCGCAAGTTCTACCGTGCCGTTACGGGCCGCGAACTGGAGATCGTCCGCGAGGCGGAGGCCGGCGTTCCGCTCGTGGTCATCGGTTCCGACTGCGTGAACCGCTTCACGCGCGATGCGGTCGAGCGGGGCCTTATCGAACCGCTGGACCTCGGCGCCGGGAGCGATGCCTACCGCATCGTGTCGGCCCGCGACGGGGAGCGCGACCTGCTCTTTCTGGCCGGCGGCAACGGCCGCGCCACGCTCTATGCCGTCTACGACTTCTTCGAGCGCCAGGCCGGCTGCCGCTACTTCTGGGACGGGGATGTCATTCCGCCGGGCGATTCGATCCCGATGACGGGGCTTGACATCCGTGAGGAGCCGCATTTCTATTACCGGGGCCTGCGTTACTTCGCCCACCGGAGCCTGAGCCGTTTCCAGGCCGAGCACTGGGGCCCCGCGGAGGGGAGCGCGAGATCGACTGGATGCTCAAGAAGCGACTCAACCTCTTCATGCTGCGCATCGGCATGGACGACGTCTTCCAGAAGGCCTTCCCGGCATCGTTCCCTATCCGCCCGCCGACAGCATGCTGCCCGAGGCGAAACCGCGCTCGTTCTACGACCGCACGACGGCCTGGCCGCTTGCCTACCGCGGAGAGCTCCGCCGCCATGTGCTGCACTACGCCGCCGAGCGGGATCTGATCCACCCCGAGGACATGGGCACGATGACCCACTGGTACAGCTGTACGCCGCAGGCCTTCCTCGACTCGATCCGTCCCACGTTCTGCCCGCAGTCGGGCGGCGCCTATGTGGGCGATCCCTGCAATGCCGTCTGGGACATCCGCGACGACCGAAACCTGGACAACTACTGGCGCCTCACACAGACGCATATCGACGCATACGGCTCTCCGCAGATGTTCCATACGATCGGCATCGCCGAGCGCGAGGTCTTGCGAGCCGTCCCGAGAACCTCGAAATGAAGCTCTACGCCTACCGGCGCATTATCAACAAGCTCCGCGAGAACTATCCGACGGCTCCGGTGCTCATCGCCTCGTGGGACTTCTACCTCCCCGGCTGGCGCGATTACGAAATCCGCCGGCTGCTCGACCAGCTGGATCCCACGCGGACGATCATCCTGGATTATACCTCCGACCTCCCGTCGAACGAGAGCAATACGGACTTCACGAACTGGGGAGTCGTCGGCCGCTTCCCCTATACCTTCGGTATTTTCCACGCCTACGAGTGGGAGAACGACCTGCGCGGCTACTACGACCTGATTGCCGAGCGGCTTCCGGTCGCTGCCGCCGATCCGATGTGCCGGGGCTTCGTCTTCTGGCCCGAGACCTCGCACAGCGATCCGCTCATCATGGAGTTCTTCACCCACAACGCCTGGAATCCCGATACGATGCATCCCGAGGAGCTGCTCCCGGAGTTCTGCCGCAGCCGCTACGGAGAACACGCCGCCGCGATGGAGCGCGCCTGGCGGGCTGTCCTGCCGCCGCTGGCCGAGCGGTGCACGGAGCTGCCGCTCGTCTTCCGCGACATCCGCGAAACGGCCTCTTCGAAACCCGACTCCGCCGCTCTTGCCGGTTACCGCCGCTCCCTGGAGCAGGTCGCCCCGCAGCTGGAACAGCTGCCCGGGATCATGGCGGCCCTTGCCGAGGTGCCCTACGGCGCCGGCAACGCCTTTGTCGATCGCGATGCCATCGACCTGGCGCGAACCCTCATGGGACGTCTCTATACGGTTGCCTGGTACCGCTATCTGCTGGCCCAGCAGGCCTGGGAGCAGGGGCGCCGCTCCGGCCGCGGAGGTGCGCCGCTGGGGCTCCGACGCACGGACGCTGCTTACGGCCCTGCGCGACGTGCTGAATCTGCACGACGACTACTCGATGCAGGCCTCGCTGCGGCAGATCGAGGCGGTGCGCGCACCGATCAACCCGGCCTTCGAGCAGGCGCTCAAGGGCAATGCCGAGAACAGCTATTGCCGCAGCTACATCAGCGAACTGTTCGACTACTACTACCTCCCCGAGTTCGAGCACTACCGGCGGAGATCGAACGGGAGCTGCAATCCCGTCGCGCCGGCTGACCTATGATGCCGAACGCATGGAGATGCAGTCCATTGTCGATGCCTTCTATGAGAAGCCACTCGACGAGATGCGCCCCCTGAATCCGCGTCCGCGCACCCGGGAGGAGTTCCGCCGTCAGATCGGGACGCTTGCCGCACGCCTGCAGCGCATGTAGCTCCGCTTCCCGGAAACGTTTCGCCCCGACCTGCATGGCCGGGGCGAAATCGTTATTGGTGTTTTGTACCCGATCTTTGGCATTCTCGGCCGTTGGATTTGCCGATTGGCCCGAAACGGCTATATTTTGCCCCCAAAAAAACAGCTTTGGCCAAACTATCGACCATGAAACGACTGACGACCACCCTTGCCGGATGTCTCGCCTTCGTGGCGCTCCACGCGCAGCCCGCCTCCGAATCCGCCCCCGGATCCCGCTGCCGTAAGAAAAACAGCTCCGCAACAGGGAGATCGGCCTGCGCTACGGCGTGCAGGTCGGTGTCGGCGCGGGGCTCCCGGCCAGGCCATGCAGTATGCGGCCGTGGATTTTGCCGCCTACAACTATCGCAATATCGGCCTGCGTACGGGCCTCAACCTCTTCACCACGCCGCTCCACGACGGACAGTACGCCTCCATCCCGCTGCAGTTCTCCTGGCGTTCGGGCGTGCGGCGCATGCCGACCTCCTCCCTGGACGGCTCTTATTACAACGGAACCTGGTATCCGGACCGCGAACTGGCAGACCCTTCCGTCGGCCGGATTCTCTTCGAAACCTTCGTGCCGGAGGTCCCCTCGGTGTTCGAGCTGCATGCGGGCCTGACGCCCGGCCTGCTCTTCGGCCCGTTCCGTTCGCCCGACGAGGGGTTGTATGACATCCGTCGGCGGTTTGTCTGTACGGCCGATCTGGGCGGGCGTCTCCAGCTGCCGATCGGCCGTGTGCGCCTGTTCATCGACTTCACCTACCATTACTACCTGACGCGCAATTTCGCGGAGACCCCTCCGCATCCCGACCGGGACCTTGACCCGCCGCACCGCTCGTTTGTCGGCGTCAGCGGCGGCCTTGCCCTGATGTTCTGACTGGTTTACAGCAGTCCGGCCTCGTAGTAGATGACGATCTGCTCGATGATCCGGTCCCCGCCCTCCCTGTCGTACTCCGATTTGAGGTTCTGCCCGAAGATCCGGGATATTCCCTGCCAGAATCCGGCCACGAATCCGCCGCGGAATTCGCGCAGCACCTCGTAGGCCGTGTAGTCCGTCTCGCGGTCGATGAGCTTGAGCAGCACGTGCCCCTCGGTGCGGGTCATGTGCTTGGCCACGGGAGTGTACTCCTCCTTGATCTGGTTGTAGACCTGCTTGATATAGGCTTTCTGCGCCTTTTTCGTGGGCAGTTCGAGCAGAATGCCCTCCATCTCGGCCATCTTGGCCCGGGCGGTCTGCGCCATGGGGTAGACGCGCTTGACGGCCCGTACGAGCTTCTGGTAGCGGCGCAGATCGACCGGACGGTCGAAGACGTAGACCGGCAGGAGGTAGATGTGGGGTATCGAATCGCCCCGCTCGACGATCCACTCCTGCCGCAGGAACCCGCGCCCGCCCTGCGCCGCCGCTTGGTGGTGGGGAGAACCAGCGCCGCAAGCAGTGCGGCGAGCAGTATGGCCGACCGTTTTCTCATCTCTGGAAAAATCGTTACCTTTGCCGCATCCGCGCCGGGAACACCGGAGGTAAAAGCCCGACTGGCGCGGTGTGCTTCCGCACAAAGGTAGTTATTTTTGTAGAACCTGATAGTGAAAAAACGAGATCGAGATGTTGGAAAAGGACTTTCCGCCTGCAGCACGACGACGGTTACGGCGGCCAATACGGCCGCGGCGATGGGCTCGGGCGACATGGAGGTATTTGCCACGCCGGCCATGGTGGCGCTTATGGAGAATGCGGCGATGCGGGCCGTTGCCGCCGCCTTGCCCGAGGGCTCCACGACCGTGGGCTCCGAGATGAACACGACGCATATCAAGCCTTCGGGCCTCGGGGCCGGGATTACGGCCACGGCGGTGCTGACCGAGATCGAAGGGCGCAAACTGACCTTTACGGTCGGGGCGCGCGATGCCGAGGGGATGATCGGCGAAGGGGTGCACGTCCGCTACGTGGTTGATCGGGCGAAGTTCCTCTCGAAGGTGCGTTGAGGCACTGCCCGATAAGATGCAAAAGGGAGAGATCGGACGATCTCTCCCTTTTGTGTTGAGCTGCCGGGATTCGAACCCAGAACGACAGAACCAAAATCTGCTGTGTTACCATTACACCACAGCTCAGACAGTTGCTCGAAAGCGGGACAAAGATACGAAAAAAAACACAATCTCCAACTTCGCACCCGAAAAATCGGGCTCTCTGCACCTCTCCCTTTCCGGGGTGTCGTTCCGGGTTCATCTTGTTAGCCGGCAGCGTGTTCCGCCGGCTGCAGCTTTTGTCGTCGGGTTACTTCCCGTGCTTTCTGCCGCGCGAAACGAGCGCGGCGATCCACAGCAGGACGATGGCGCCGATCACGGCCGTCGCGAGGCTTCCGAGCGTCCCCACGGCCACCAGACCGAGCAGCGAGAGGAGCCAGCCGCCCACGAGGCCGCCGATGAGTCCGACGAGAAGGTTTACGAAGAGTCCCGAGCCGCTGCCCTTGACCAGGTAGTTGGCGATCCATCCGGCCGCCAGACCGATTAGCAGATACCATAGAAAATACATACTCTCACAAATTTTGGATAACGGTCTGCGGAGCGCAAATTCCGTACCTGTCGTGTCCGGAGCCGCCTTGCGCGGTCATTTTCTAGGACTGCGACGCCTTGTCCTCCTTCAGCGCCCGGGCCAGCTGGTCGGGGCAGGAGGTCCCTTTTCCGTGGCAGTCGATGCCGTCGAGACGGGCGATGACCTCGTCGCGGCGCATGCCGCGCACGAGGGCGGCCACGCCCTGTGTGTTTTCCGTGGCAGCCTCCGGTAAACCGTACGTTGAGGATCGTTTCGCCGTCGAGGTCGATGTCGATTTGCCGGGAGCAGGTTCCCCGGCAGATATGGGTCAGATGTCTGGTCATGTTCGTGTGTCCTGTTTTTTGCGGCCGCAAAGATAGCACGGGCCGGCGGGAGCTCCAAATCCGCCGGCAGCCTTTTCGGGGCCGATCGAAGCAACTTATTGATTCTGCGGGTGGTATCCGTTTCTTTGGTAAAATGTTGAAAACTTTTCCGCCGCGGGCTTTGAAATCCGGGTTCTTTTGGCGGATCTTTGTTTCCGCAAAGGTATTCCCTTGACCCGCCGGGTCCGGGAATAAGAGGGAACCGGGTGCGAATCCCCGGACAGTTCCGCTGCTGTGAGCGCTCTCTGCGCCGCGGACCATCTTGAGCCACTGCCTGTTCTTCGCAACGGGCGGGAAGGCGTCCGCGGATCGGCGCGAGTCAGAAGACCTGCCTTTGCGGAGCAATGCCCGGTCCTGCGGGGAAACGGGGCCTATTGTGAAACATACCTATTCATTTTACAATGGATTACGCACAGATTACCATCATCAAGCGTGATGGCAAGACGGAGCCGTTTTCGCTGGAGAAGATCGTCCGCGCCATCACGAAAGCCTATCGCGCGGGCGGCATTACGGACCGCGAGCAGACGATCGCCCGCATCGCCTCGGACGTCGCCTCGTCCATCACGAAGTCGGAGATCTCCGTCGAGGAGATCCAGGACCTGGTCGAGGAGCGGCTCATGGGGCGCGACCCCGTCGATCGCCAAGCGGTATATCATCTACCGCGAGTGGCGCAATGTCGAGCGCGACCGCCGTTCGACGATCAAAGGGGTTATGGACGGCATCGTTACGGTCGAGCGCAACGACGTCAACCTCTCGAACGCCAACATGTCGTCGCACACGCCTGCGGGCCAGATGATGACCTTCGCCTCGGAGATCACGAAGGACTACGCGCTGAAGTACCTTGTGGGAGTTCGCTACGGCCGGGCGCACCGCGACGGCGACATCCATATCCACGACCTGGACTACTATCCCACGAAGACCACAACCTGCATCCAGTACGATCTGGAGGATATCTACCGGCGCGGTTTCCATACCAAGAACGGTTCGGTGCGCACGCCGCAGTCGATCCAGAGCTACGCCACGCTGGCCACGATCGTCTTCCAGACGAACCAGAACGAGCAGCACGGCGGACAGTCGATTCCGGCCTTCGACCGTTTCATGGCCCCGGGCGTGCTCAAGACCTTCCGCAAACACCTGGTCGAGGGAGCCGCTTTCCTTGCCTCGCTCAAGGAATCCACCGCCCCCGGGCGGGCACAGCTCGGGCGCTCTGCGAGGAGCATGTCCCGACGATCGAGGCTTCGGACGAGCGCCTTGCCGACCTGCTGCAGGCCCTTTCCGCAGCAGGCCTCGGGATCACCGAAAAGGAGCTGCGGCAGATTTGGGATCATGCCTATGACGCGACGCGACGTGAAACGCACCAGGCCATGGAGGGCTTCATCCACAACCTCAATACGATGCATTCGCGCGGCGGCAACCAGGTGGTCTTCAGCTCGGTGAACTACGGCACGGACACCTCGCCCGAGGGCCGCATGGTTATCCGCGAGCTGCTTGCCGCCACGGTCGAGGGTCTGGGCCACGGCGAGGTTCCGGTCTTCCCGATCCAGATTTTCAAGGTCAAGGAGGGTGTTTCGTGGAGCGACGAGGACTGCGAGGCCGCCGTCCGCGATTTCGACGGGGCCCTTGCCGGCCGGATTCCGTTCCGGCGCCGAACTTCGACCTGCTGATCGAGGCGTGCCGCACGACCTCCGTGGCGCTCTTCCCGAACTTCATGTTCCTCGATGCGCCGTTCAACCGCCACGAAAGTGGCGTGCCGACGATCCGGACCGCTTCCGCTACGAGGTGGCGACGATGGGGTGCCGCACGCGGGTCTTCCGAGAATCTCCACGGCGAGAAGAGCTCCTGGGGCCGCGGCAACCTGTCGTTCACCTCGATGAACCTGCCGCGCCTGGCCATCGAGGCCGTGCGCGAGGCTTCGGACCTGATCCCCGACGGCAACAAGCACGCCATCCGCAAGGAGGCGCGGTCGATCTTCCTCGAGTCGGTGCACCGCACGGCGTCGATGATCGCCGAACAGCTCTACGAACGCTATCTGTTCCAGCGCACGGCCCTAGCGCGGCAGTTCCCCTTCATGATGTCGAACGACGTCTGGAAGGGCGGCGGGCGGCTTGCCCCCAGACGATGAGGTGGGCGACGCTGCAGCAGGGTACGCTGGGCATCGGGTTCATCGGGGGACACAACGCCATGGTGGCCCCTCTATGGCGAGGGCCACGCCACCTCACAGGAGGCCTGGCAGACGTTCTACGACGCCGTGCTGGTCATGAACCGCGTTGTCGAGGGAGTACAAAGGCCCGCTACGGGCTCAACTACCTCCGTGCTGGCGACGCCCGCCGAGGGTTGAGCGGCCGCTTCACGCGCCTCGACCGCAAGCGCTACGGCGTGATCCCCGGAGTTACCGACCGCGACTACTACGTCAATTCGTTCCATGTCGATGTCCGCGAGCCGGTCTCGATCGTCGAGAAGATCCGCCTCGAAGCCCCCTTCCATGCCATCACGCGCGGCGGACATATCACCTATGTCGAGCTGGACGGCGAGGCGAAGAAGAATCCCGTGGCGATCCTCAAGATCGTGAAGGTGATGCAGGATACGGGCATCGGCTACGGCTCGATCAACCATCCGATCGACACCTGCCGCAAATGCTCCTACCGCGGGGGTGATCTACTCGAAGTGCCCGGTCTGCGGCTCGGAGGATATCTCGCGCATGCGCCGCATCACAGGGCTACCTGACCGGAAGCCTCGAATCGTGGAACTCCGCCAAGCAGGCCGAGGAGCACGACCGGGTGAAGCACCATTGACCGTCGCCTGCCGCTTGTGATGACACCGCTCCGCATCCTTCAGATCTACCCGGAGACGATCTCCGACGGTTACGGCATCCGCTATGCGATCTATTTCGCCGGCTGTGCGCACCGTTGCCCGGGCTGCCACAATCCGCAGAGCCACGATCCCCTGCAGGGCACCGTGCTCACCGACGCATGGGCCGAACGCATCTGTCGGGAGATCCGCTCCAATCCGCTGCTCGACGGCATTACGGTCAGCGGCGGCGATCCCGCTGCTGCGGCCCGAGGCGATGGAGCGCTTCCTGCGGCAGCTCAAGGAGCGCACCGGGCGGAACATCTGGTGCTATACGGGCTATACGTTCGAGGAGTGCCTTGCCGATCCGGCGCGCCGCGCCTGCCTGCGGTGGATCGACACGCTGGTTGAGGGGCGCTATGTCGAGGCGCTGCGCGACCCGACGCTCCTCTTCCGGGGCAGTTCGAACCAGCGCGTGATCGACATCGCGGCGCTGCATCTGTCCGACTGACCAAAGAAAAGGGAGTTGCCCGTCGGGCAACTCCCTTTCGTATGGCGCATGCTGCGGATTACTGACGCTGCAGGTCCGTATTGTCGGCCACGACCATGTTCTTGTCGATGCGCAGCGTTACGTTGCCGTCCACCTCGATGAGCAGGGTAGTCTCCTTGACCTCCTTGACCACGCCGTAGATGCCGCCGGCGGTGATGATCTTGTCGCCCTTCTTCAGGCCGTCGCGGAAGGCCTGCATCTGCTTGCGGCGCTTGGCCTCGGGACGCCACATGAAGAGCCAGAGGACCAGCACCATGAGGGCGATCATAATGATGAAACTGTACTGTTGCATGAAGCCGGGCTGGGGCTGCTGTGCGGCGGTGCCGGCTGCTGCCTGAAGGAAATTGATCATAACGGTTATTCGTTTTTTAAGTGATTGTTCGCTTTATCGACGGACAAAGATAATGCAATTCGGATATAAAACAAACAACAGCTCCGATTTGTTTGCCGGATGCCGTTTTTCTGGTCTTTTTTTCGATGAGGAGGGGTTTTTTCGGGTCCCGGAAACCCCGACCCGGCGGGAACCGTCCGTTTTATTCGACTTCTGCCTCCACGAAGAGCTTGAGGGGCTTGCTGCCGCCGGCCAGCAGGATCTCCACGGTCTTGAGCTGCCAGCCCCTGTTTGCCTCTTGAATCGAACGAGATGACCACCTGCCGTGCGGCGCCCGGTGCAAAGGGCTCCTGCGAGTATTCGAGCGTCGTGCAGCCGCAGTTGCGTTCGTAGGAGCGGATGGCCGTGGGGCGTTCGGACCGGTTGGCGATGCGGAATTGCAGCTGTGCGATCTCGCCCGAGTGCATGCGCCCGAAACGGATGGTGTCCGTAGCGCCCCTGTCGAAGAACTCCTCCCCGATGCGGATGGTCTGGAATGCGCCCCCGGCCGCCTCGTCCGAGTGTGCCTGTCGTTTTCCGGCCGCACCGCCGCAGGCTGTGCAGAGCAGGCCGAGCATCAGTGCATATGCCGCTGTGCGGAGTCTCATATCAATCCGCGGCCGGCCTTCCTGATGCGCCCCTCTTCGGTGAGCGACTCGACGATCTTGTCCAGCACGCCGTTGATGAAGGTGCTGCTGCCCGGGGTGGAGTAGTATTTCGAGATCTCGATCCACTCGTCGAGGGTCACCTTCACGGGAATCGAGGGGAAGTTGATGAGCTCGGCCATCGCCGTGGCGAGGATCAGGTTGTCCATGAAGACGATGCGCTCGACATCCCAGTTCGCCGTGTAGCGCTCGATGTAGTCCTGGTAGGAGGCATAGTTCACGAGCGTCTTCTCGAAGAGCGTCTTGACGAATTCGGGATCTTCGCCGCTCTTGAACTTCGCGGGGACTTTCAGGTCGGTATGCGCGGGGCGCAGGTTCTCCAGCGTGCGGAGGATCATCATGATGATGTAGGGGAGGTCGTCGCACCAGAGTACGGAGATCTCTTCGAGGACGTCGTCGAGCGCCTCGCACTCCTGCATCGACCGGAAGAATGCATCGAGCAGGCGGCGGTCCTCGTCGAGCGAACGCTCCTCGCGCTGCATGTACTCCTTAGTAGTCGCTCTCCACGAGCTGCGTGTAGAGCGTGCGGATCAGATCGGGGATACTGCCCCATCCGAGCTTGCGTGCGGCGACATGGTCGTTCACCGCATCGCTGTTGGCGATGATGCGGATGACCGCGTTGTCCACGAACTTGGTGTTGGGGTTGAGGTCTTCGAATGTCGGCAGTTTCTTCTGTTTGGCCAGCTCCTGACGCTGTTCGGCGTAACGCGCGATCTCCACGGGGAGGATCAGTATCTGGAAATAGAGGTCGTGGAGGCCTTGTCTACGGACGCCATGAGCGTTTTTTTCCG
>VOFC01006467.1_pt1 | contig 48986 bp, 72 predicted proteins | sample 5384161 | NCBI WGS metagenome assembly VOFC01 (sample SAMN12384722, study PRJNA508395) | human gut metagenome | isolation source: healthy gut B | host: Homo sapiens | reverse complement strand
CCTGGCCCAGGGAGAGGGGGGTGCGCCATGAAGGGGACCTTCCTGGCCTTCCTCCCTCTGCCTGGCCCTGGCCCTGGGGGGGCTTGGGGGCGGCAGCCCACACCCTGGGGACCCAGGGCCAAGGGGTGGAGGTCTCCGCCCGCCCCGCCAAGGGACCCCGCCGCCGCCCAGGGGCTGGTGGCCACCCAGCAGGCCCAGTACCAGCCGGGGGAGAAACCGCCCCAGCCAGTGGAACGGCGCCTTGCTGTGGGACCTCACCATCCCCTTGGACAACCCGGCAGCCAGCCGGACGGCCTGCACCTTCCATCAGGGGGACCTCCCGCGCCCAATGACAGGCAGGGGATCACCCTCACCTTCCCCCACCAGCAGGACCTGATCTTCTACGGCTATGGCTGCACCGAGGCGGAGCTCCGCCTGGGGGGAACCGACGCAGACCCCGGCTGGCCCCCTCTACGCCGACGTGGCCGCGCACCCCGCCGGGGAGACCCGCACCGAGACGGTGGACCCCCGCCAGTACCTGGACTGCTACCCCCTCCAAGTGACCGTCAACCTGGCCAACCAGGAGACCGACTACGACTGGTCGGTGTCCCCAAACCGCCCCGGGCGCAGGAGGCCGCCCTGCAGGAGGCCTTCCAGGCCTTCTTCGCCTTCCCTTTGCCCCGGACACCCGCTGGGCCGTCACCGTGTCCAAAGAGGACCGGGGGCGGGCCGGAGGCAAACGCCATCACCCAGGCCTCTATCCGCCCGGTGGGGCCGGATGTGGCCCTGGACTGCCCGCTGGGCCCTGGGGGCGGACGCCGTCTACTTCACCTTCGCCCCCCCCCAGGGAGGCCGGCCGGCCTGCCGGAGGTCTCCCAGGTGCCCGGGGGGGTACGGCATCTACCGCCTGGCCCTCTCGGAGAACCAAAAGGGCGCCTTCCAGGCCGACCCAGACAGCCTGGCCCTGGTCTACCCCTGGACCCCCAGGGGGCAGGGGGTGCTGACCTCACCCTCTCGGCGGACGGGCAGACCCTCTTCCTCACCACCAGCCAGGGGGAGGCCCTCACCTGCGCCGTGGTGGACACCGCCGGCATGACCTGCCGCCAGACCCTCTCCCTGCCCCGGAGAGCCTGTACCCCATCCACCGGGAGAGACGGCACCCGGGCAGACCCGGCCACCACCGACCCCGCCCAGCTCCAGCCCACCGTCCAGCTGATCCCGGGGAGGGGTTCCTCTTAGCCGTGGGGCCGGAGACCTTCACCTGCTTCCTCCAGGATGCCGGCGGGGCCTACCAATCCGCCTGGTCCGCCCCCCCGCGGCCTTCCTCCCCGCCCCCGGTGCAACGCCCAAGGGGGCCTGGAACGGGAGAAGCTGGCCCTGGGCTGCTTTGACGGGGGTCAACGGAGCCCAGGCCTGTCCCTGTGGGTATACGACGCCCATGGCGCCTCCTCTACCAGGGGGACTACGCCACCAGCCTAAGCCAGGTTTACGGGCGGTACGAAACCCTGCCCAACGGGCAGGACGGGTCTCGGCCCTCTCCCCATCGGCCGGTCGGTCTGGCCGGACCTGGCCCTCACCTTGACCTGGCAGTCTTAAAGACCGCCCCAGAGAAAAAACACCCCCGGCGCAGCTTGCGCCGGGGGTGTTGGTCCACCTTTGTGGGTTTGCTCAGCGGGCCGTCTCCAGAGCCTGGCCGATGAGGCAGGTCTCCTCCTCCACGTCCTGGAGGAACAGGGGGGGCAGGTCCTCTACGGAGGTCTCCACGGTCACCTGGGGGCAGGGCCAGGTCTTCCTCCTCTGGACGTCGGCCACCTGGGAGGTCACATACCAGTAGGCGTTGGAGTTCTCCACCCGGGTGCCCCAGGCCTCTTCGATGGGGATGATGCCGGTGCCGGCATACTCCGAGGGGTCGGCGCAGTAGAACTGCCGTCGCTTGTACTCCGTGAGCAGGATCCCGTGGGGCACGCAGGCGGCGTGGAGCATGATCCCCTCGGGGTGCTCGGCCAGCAGGTCAATGAGGACATCCTCGTTGGCCGCGCCGCCGGGCAGAGGTGTCGTGACCCACGGTCATCTCCCCGTAGGAGAAGTTGTAGGGCAGGCCGCGGCCGGCGATCCAGAACGCCTGGCGGCAGGAGGCCTCGGTGATCTGGGCCCAATTCTCGTCCCCGTTGAGGAGGGCGGCTCTCCGGGCATCATGGCGGTGGAAGCCAGGGGTGCAGGTCCCTCTCTGTTCCTGTTTGAGGAAGACCTGGTCTTGGTTGATTTCTTCATAGGTGGCGGCCAGGGCCGAGGGGACCATCACTGCCAACATCAGCACGGCCATTGCGATCCGAAGAATCCGCTTTCGCATCCAATCTCTCCTTTGTTTCACACAATTCTGGAAATCTACAGGGAAGCGCCCGGCCATTGGTAACGAAATGGCCGGGCGGCTGTTACCGTCTGTTACTTTTTGTAATCATAGCATACCCCTCCCCTGGATGGGAAGGCTTTTCCGCCAAGTTTTCCCCTTTCTTTTTGTTTCTAAAATGGGTTTTATTTGTGGTTATTTTGTTCTTTTGGGGAAAGTGCATAGGGTTTCCCCATTTCTTCCCAATTCCCTTTGGAATTGGTAGGGTGATGATGCTGGGAGAGAAGAACCCTGGGGTTTTTCGCAGGATAGGGGCCAGCTTTTCCTCCCCGTTTTTTGGGGGAACGCCCTGGAAGGCCCTGGGCTTGGCCCCCTGCCCCCCTTGCAATCTGCCGCATTTTGCAGTATGCTTAAAGGTAATATACCCAACCACCAAAGGAGGGATGGAACCATGGCCTATGGATCCGTCAAAATGTGCCTGCAGTGCGCCACCTGCGGCATGGTCTCCACCTGCCTGTTCCGGGCACTGAGGTTTCTCTCCTACCGGGACAGCCGGGTGCAGAAAGAGGCCTGCCAGTGGCCCAAAGGGAAAAACCCTGCGCCTGGAGATCCCAGGGGCCAGGGGCTTCACCGTCACCGGCACCGAGCACGGCTTTCGCAAACTCCCCCAGGACACCCCCGGGGGATGTGACCATTCGCTTCAAAAGCCCCGCCGACGCCTTCCGGGTCTTCACCGGGCAGATCGGCATCGCCCAGGCCTATGCCCAACACCGATTTACCCTCCGGGGAACATGGGCCTGGCCATGCCCTTCGTGCGATGCGTGGACATCGCGGAGGGGTACCTCTTCCCCTGGTGCCTGGCCAAGCGCATCTTGAAACGACGACCAAAAGGAAGTATCCACCGCCCGGGTCTACCTGGCGGTGCTGTTTGGGGAGGTAATGCCACATGTCTGCCTATTATGAGTTCAAACTGCCCACCAAAATCCTCTCCGGGGACGGGGCCCTGGAGCACATCCCCCACGAGCTGGAGGGCCTGGGGGGCCAGCCGCCCCCTCCTCCTCAGCGACCAGGGGCTGGAGCAGGTGGGCACCGTGAAAATCGTCCAGGAGGCCCTCCACCAAGGGGGCATGGACCCGGCGGAGACCTTCTGCCGCATCCCCCGGACTCCTCCATTGAAGTGGTCAACCAGGTGGCCGCCCTCTTCCGGGGCAAGGGGTGCGACAGCCTCATCGCCCTGGGGGGCGGTTCCGTCATCGACACCGCCAAAGGGGTGGGCATGGTCCTGGCCCAGGCGGGCGGACGACCTGCTGGACGCCGCCGGGTGCGAGGTGCTTTGCCCCGGGGGCCCACGTCCCCTTGTGGCCATCCCCACCACCGCCGGGACCGGCAGTGAGGCCACCATGGTGGCCGTGGTGGCCGACCCGGCCAACCGCGTGAAGATGGAGTTTCTCAGCTACCACCTGCTCCCGGACGCGGCGGTGCTGGACCCCGGATGACCGAAACCCTGCCCCCGGATCACCGCCGCCACCGGGTTTGACGCCCTGTGCCACGCCATCGAGGGGTACACCTGCCTCCAGCGCAACCCGGCCAGCGACGCCTTTGCGGAAAAGGCCATGGCCCAGATCGTCCGGGCCCTGCCCGGGCGGTGCAGAACGGGAAGGACCGCAAGGCCCGCATGGTCATGGCCAACGGCGGCCTGCTGGCTGGGGCGGCCTTCTCCAACTCCATGGTGGGGCTGGTCCACGCCATCGGCCACGCCCTGGGGGCGTGTGCCACGTGGCCCACGGGGAGGCTATGACCATCCTGCTCCCCGCCGTCATGAAGTACAACTTAGAGAAATGCAAGGAGCGGTACGGGGAGCTCCTCCTCCCCTGGCCGGGCCGGAGGTCTACGCCGCCACCCCGGCGGAGCTCCGCGCCCAGAAGACCATCGACACCCTGGTGGCCCTGCGGCAAAGGCTCTGGCCGACCTCACCGGCCTGCCCACCACCCTGTCCCAGACCGGCCGGGTGAAGCCCGAGCAGTTTGACGAGGTGGCCAGCACCGCCCTGAACGACAGGGCCATCATCGTCAACCCCGCCGAGGCCAACCACGAGGAGATCGTGGGCATCCTGAGGGAGGTGTGGGCATGAGCACCCCCGGAACATGTGGCCATGATCGAGGCCACCGTGGCCCGGCAGCAGGCCTTCTTCCAAACCGGCGCCACCCGGCCGGTGGCCGTGCGGGTGGCCGCCCTGCACAAACTCAAGCGGGAGATGCAGGCCCGGGAGACCATCCTCCTGGACGCCCTCTACGCCGACCTGCACAAGTCCCACGCCGAGGGGTACATGTGCGAACTGGGCCTGAACCTGGACGAGCTGGGCTACCTGGCCCGGAAGCTCCCCCAGTGGGCCAAGCCCCAGCGCCACCCCACCCCCTGGCCCAGTTCTGCTCCTCCAGCTACCAGCTGGGCCGAGCCCCTACGGGGTGGTGCTGGTGATGTCCCCCTGGAACTACCCCTACCTGCTCAGCCTAGACCCCCTCTTCGGGGCCATCGCCGCAGGCAACTGCGTGGTGCTCAAGCCCAGCGCCTACGCCCCCCAACACCAGCCGGGCCATGGCGGAGCTCATCGCCGCCGTCTTTCCCCCGGACTGGGTCACTGTGATCCAGGGGGCGGGAGCAGAACGCCGCCCTGCTGGACCAGAAATTCGACACCATCTTTTTCACCGGCAGCGTGGCGGTGGGCAAGGTGGTGATGGAAAAGGCCAGCCGCCACCTCACCCCCGTCACCCTGGAGCTGGGGGAAGAGCCCGGTCATCGTGGACCGCACCGCCAACCTCCCCCTCACCGCCCGCCGCCTGGCCTTTGGCAAGATCCTCAACGCCGGCCAGACCTGCGTGGCCCCGGACTACTGCCTGGTGGACCGCACCGTGCGGGACCGGCTGGTGGAGGAGCTGAAGAAGCAGTTCCAGAAGATGCTGGGGAGGATCCCCTGGCCAACCGGGGACTTCGTCCGCATCATCAACCACCAAGCACTACAACCGCCTCCAGGGCCTGCTGGAGGGGGAGAACCTCCTCTACGGCGGCGGCCACCGGGACGACCCGGACTCCACAGCGGCTGGATCGCCCCCACCCTGGTGGCGGACACCCTGGAGGGGGCCTCCAAGCCCATGGGGAGGAGATTTTCGGCCCCATCCTGCCCATCATCCCCTACGACACCCTGGACCAGGCCATCGACTTTATCCGCCAGCAGGAGAAGCCTTTGGCCCTCTACCTCTTCACCCAGAGCCGGAAGACCAAGGAGCGCATCCTGAACACCTGCTCCTTCGGCGGCGGCTTGTCAACGACACCATCATCCACCTGGCCACCCACCACATGCCCTTCGGCGGGGTGGGCCAGAGCGGCATGGGCAGCTACCACGGCAAGAAGAGTTTTGAGACCTTCTCCCACTACCGCTCCATCGTGGACAAGGCCACCTGGCTGGACCTGCCCATGCGGTACCAGCCCTACACCAAGCTCAACAACCTCCTGGTGCGGATGTTCATCCACTGAACCGCCCCCCAGGCGACAGAACGCCCCCGGGCGGCCCTGTTTGGGCCGCCCGGGGGCGTTTTCGGGTTTCGTCAGGGCTCCTCCGGCGGCAGGACGGGGTCAAAGGCTTCCAGGGCGGCCTGGTCTGCCTCCGATGCCCACACCCGGCCGAAGGTGGCCAAGAGGCCGGTGGTCTGGCCGCTGGGGGCGTCAGGGACTCCCGCTGTCGCCCTGGCCCTGGATGGAGAGGGTGACGTCCTCATCCGCCAGGGCCCCCTGGAGGCGGCGGCAGAAGGTGGCCAGGGCCGCCTCCCGCTCCGCCGTGTCCCGGAGGGTGTCCGTCTCCCCCCTGGGTGGGGTAGGCGCAGTGGGTGAGGAGGATCTCGTCAAACCCCAGGTCCGCCAGCTCCCGGCACAGGCCGATGAGGTAGGTCTGGACGGTCTCCTGGGTGGGGTCCAGCCAGGTCTGGCCGGCCTCATCCCGCCAGGGGGGGAGCCGCTGACCCGGTGCAGCCCCAGGTCGGGTTCCGCCGTCCCCAGGGCCCCGTCCCGGAGGCAGGAGACCTGGGCCACGGTGTACAGCCCCGGGGGTGTCGTTGAGGGCCCGGAGGGCCCCATTCCGGTCCGGGTCCCCGGAGGAGGCGTGGATGTCCGCGGCCAGGGCCAGGGCGGAGACATACCCCAAGGTGCCGTCAGGGGTCCTTCATGGACAGCACCACCCCGTCATACCCGGCGGCCACTTCCTGGGCCTGGTCCAGCTGGTCTAAGGGGGAGAAAGACCCCTGGAAGGGCCTCCCCCCCTGGGCGGGGACCTCCTGGGTGGGGGTGGCGGCGGCAGGGGCGGCGGCCTCCTCCGGCCCCAGCCAGGCGGCCACCTGCTGGGAGAGGGGCCTCCGGGAGAGAATCCCCACCCCGCACAGCAGCAGAAAAGCACCGGCGGCCACCCCGGCGGCACACACAAGGCCAAAGGATCCGCCCGATCCGGGCGGAGAGAGGGGCTTTCATGGTGGCAAGGACCTCCTTCTTGGGGGCCGCGGTCGGGGCGGCCGGGGTGATTGTCGGTGGGTGGTTCCGTTGGAACCAGCGCAGGGTGGACCCTGCAACGTGGGTTCCCGCCCGGTCCCGGGCGGGGGATCCAGGCTTTCTCTAAGAGAAAGCCCGGACGCAAAGAAGTCGCGGGGTGGCCCCCCGCCCCCTGGGTTAGGGGCCGCTCGTTCCCCACTCGCTCGTTTTGGCGTGGTGGGGCGCGGCGGGGCGGTCGTGGGGCTATTTCGTAACCCATCTACGTGCCCTGATTTGGAAACTTTCTTTCGAAAAATGCTTTTTGAGCATATTTCCCGGAAAAATGCGTCCCAAATCGGTCTTAGCATACCGGAGGGAATAGCCCCTCGAACGGATCAGAGAGAACGATCCCCAAAACGAGCGAGCGACAGCAAGCGGACTATAAAAACCGGGGTCCAGGGCGAAGCCCCGGCCCTCTTTCTCCCCATTTCTCGGGAGAAATGGGGACCCCCTGCCGGGCAGGCAGGGGCCCCAGGGCGCCGCCCCCAAGGCCGGTAAGCGCCCTGCCCACCCGAAGGGTACGCAAAGCACCGCGCTGCCCCTGGCGGGGGCTGGGTTGGGACCAGCGCAGGGTGAGCCCTGCGGCGTGGGTTCCCCGCCCGGGAGGGCACGCCTCGCAGAGTTTCCCCCGCCCGCAGGCGGGGAAAGAAAATCAATCATGTTTTGACCGGCTCCGCCGGCCAAAACATCCCTCTCCCCGAGAGTGCCAGCTTCGCTGGCGCGGGTCGGGGTGCATCCCCCAATTCGAGAGGGGCCCCAAACCAAACAGAACCCTTGACACCCCCGTACACTGCCGCCCCGCACGAAGCGCAACCCTGCCGTGCCCCTCTCAGAAATTCTTCAGCAACAGCAAAGCAGCCCCAACCCCGGCACCCCCAGCACCCCCAGGGTGAGGGCATTGAAGGCGTTCACCCCAGGCTCAGCCCGGCGGCCAGGCCGCTGTAGGACCACAGGGCCAGAAAGCCCAGCCCCAGGGCCGACCGGACCAGGAGCTTTCCCAGCCAGGCCAGGGGCCGGCGGAAGATCACCAGGAACAGCACGGCGAAGATTAAAACGGTCAGCCAGGGCCCGTTGGGGTCTAAGAATGGCATGGAACGGCCTCCCTTGTCTCAGGGGCCGGGGGAGTCCTCCAGCCCCAAGGATTTCATCTGCCGCAGCAGATAGGTGTGCTTGGCCCCCAGGGCACTGATCTCATAGAGATAGTACTCCAGCAGGTCCCGGTCCGCCGTCTGGTCAAACCCCGCCCGGGCGGCGGCCAGGTCCCGGTGGTCTCCTCCAGGCGGCGGCGCAGAACCTGGGCCTGGTCGAGGGGTGGGTGTGCCATGGAATCCCTCCTTGGAAGGGGTTTCCTTCCGGTGATTTCAGTATATGGGTAGCCTGCGCGGATATGCCGGGGGATATGTGGGGAAATTTTTGCCGCCCTTTGCCGGAAAACTTCCACAGAATGTGACAAACCCCTTCCCCCGCCGCCGGGATATGGTATAATTAGGCCACAAACTATATTCCTTCCACCAGCCCCGCCGCCCCCCGGCCGCAACCCATGAAGAGGTGAACCCATGAAACGGAACCCGAAATCCATCCCCGCCTTCCTGCTGGCCCTGGTGCTGGCCGTCTCCCTGGTCCTGCCCGTCGGGGCCGCCGGGTCAGGGATTACCCTGGATAAAACCTCCGCCACCCTGGCGGTGGGCCAGACCCCTCACCCTCACCGCCACCCTCCCGGAGGGCAGCCAGACGCGGCCATCACCTGGGCCTCCGCCAACGAGGCCATCGCCGCCCTGGTGCCCCCTGCCCAGGGCCAGCCCGCCAACACCGCCGTCTTCCGGGGCATGACGGCGGGGACGGTCACCGTCACCGCCACCGCCGGCGGCCGGACGGCCCTGTGTACCATCACCGTGGCCCAGGACACCCCGCCTCCGTCACCATCACCCCCGCCGGGCCGGAGGCCCCTCCCCGTGGGGAAGACCCGCCAGCTCACCGCCCAGGTGAACTACACCCTGGGCTCGGCAGGGAACCAAAATGTGGTCTGGAGCTCCAGCGACCCCCAGGTGGCCACCGTGGACCGCAACGGCAAGGTGACCGCCGTGGCCGAGGGCACCGCCACCATCCTGGCGGTCTCTGAAGCCAAGGACGCCCTGGGCAGCGTGGTTACCGGGGAGTATGCCCTCACCGTCACCCCCCGCCCGGCTGCTTTGCCGGACCGGCTGGTCCTCTCCGCCCAGCAGAAGCGGGTGGAGGCCGGCCAGGGGTGGAGACCGTCCTCACCGCCCCCTCCGCCCTCCTCCACAACGGGGAGGCGGACGTCACCGACGACTACACCCTCACCTACCAGTGGACCGATGCCCAGGGCAGCCCCGTGGGCACCGGCGCCACCCTGCAGGTGACCCCCACCGCCGACACCACCTACACCTGCACCGTCACCGCCGCCTGTACCCTGGACAGCACCCAGGTGCTCACCGGCCAGTGCGTCTACACCCTGCGGATGCACCCCGGCACCACCCTCGGGGCGGTGACCGGCCTGGCCCAGGGCACCCGCACCCTGGACCAGCTGGAAAACCAGAGCGGCACCCTCTCCCTCATCGACCAGCTGGTCCAGGGGGACAGCGCCTCGGAAAGCACCCCTGCCGTCCCCGGGCTGCGCTCCGTGGTCTTTGAACTGGACTCTGCCACTGGCACCCAGGTGGGCACCCTCTCCGTCCAGGAGGGGACCTACTACTACCTGGAGGGAACCCAGGGCCAGCCCCTCCTGTCCCAGGTGACCTTCACCCCCCGCCAGGCGGGGACCTATGGCATCAACTTCCGGGCCTACGGGGACGCGCGCTCTACTGCGGCCGCCTGGAGATCCTGGTCCAGGAGACCGACGTGCCCCCCCGCCGAGGGGGACAAGGTCTGTGACGCCACCGGCTTCCCTTCACTGGGGACGACTTCTACCACAGCGACGCGGAGGACCCGGTGATCGCCGTGGTCTTTGGCCAGCCCTCCGCCGGCCGGTTGCCGCGGGATGTGCGCCACGGCGCCGGCACCCCCGACGACGGGGCCCGGTACTACACCAACGCCGCCAGTGACGGGACCTACCACGTCTCCCCACCCTCCACTACCTGCCCCCGGCGGGCTTCCGGCCAGGTGACCATCCCCATGACCCTGCTCACCCAGCAGGGCCAGGAGTGGGAGGACACCCTCACCGTGGCCGTCACCAGCAAGACCCACTCCGACCAGTTCACCGATGTGAACGAGGCCACCGTGGGCACCTGGGCCGCCAACGCGGTGGACTTTGCCTACCACTTCGGCCTGGTCAACGGCACGGGGGAGGACACCTTCTCCCCCAGCGGCAACATGACCCGGGCCCAGCTGGTCACCGTCCTCTACCGGGCGGTGGGGAGCCCCACCATGACCATCACCACCAACTTTGAGGACCTGGACGTAGGGGCCTACTACTACAGCGCCGTGGTGTGGGCCAACTTCCACGGCATCGTCAACGGCACCTCGGACACCACCTTCTCCCCCAATGATTTCATCACCCGGGAGCAGCTGGGCTGCCATCCTCCACCGTATGCCCGGGCCTACGGCGGGGACCTGTCCCACACCGGAGACCTCAGCGCCTTCACCGACCAGAACCTGGTCAGCGAATACGCCCGGGAGGCCATGACCTGGGCGGTGGACAAGGGATCCTCACCGGCGTGGGGAGGCGACACCCTGGCCCCCAGGGCAAGGCCACCCGGCCCAGGTGGTGGTGATGCTCCACCGCTACCTGGCAGAGTAACCCCGCCCTACCCCAGACCACCACAGAAAGGAGAACCCCCCATGAAACGGAAACATCCCCTCTGGTTCCTGCTCCCCTGGCCTTTCTCCTGTCTCTGGCCGCCTGTTCCAGCCAGGAATCTGACACCGCCGCCCAGGAAAACACCATCGCCCCCTATACCCTGACCCAGCGGGGAGCGAACCCTGCTGGACGCCTTCGGCCACACGGAGGGCACCGCGCAGGTCCTCTCCTTCCAGGCCCCGGCGGAGGCCAGGTGCCTCACGATCCAAACCGCCCAGTTGGGCGAGGACGGCCAGTGGGAGGTTGTCTCCGCCCCCGCCATCGCCCTGCTGGGGGAGGATCAAGCAGACCTTTCCCTGTCCGGCCTGTTCACCCTGTCCAGGGCGGACAACTATGCCCCTCACCTTCCACATCGTCTGTGACGGTGCCGGCGGCATGACCAGCCAGACCGATCCCCTCCCTCCGGACCCGAACACCACCATGCACACCTGGGCCTTCCTCACAGACCCCCAGACCATCCAGCTGGACCAGCCCATCCCCGTGGCCCTGCTGGCCTATGACAGCGGCACCTCCATGTCCAGCCTGAACCTCCAGGACTACTTCACCCCGGAAAATCTCACCGGGCCGGACCTGGTCCAGGCGGTGACGGTGACCTTCTCAGAAACCGCCTGACAGGGCCCCTCGATTCCACCACAGAAAGGAGAACCCCCATGAAACGGAAACACCCCCTTTGGTTCCTGCTTCCCCTGGCCCTTCTCCTGTCCCTGGCCGCCTGCTCCAGCCAGGCGCCTGCCGCCGATGCGCCCCCAGGAGGCGGCCGCATACACCGTGGCCCCCCTATACGCCCACAGAGCAGGAGCAAACCCTGCCGCAAAGCCTACGAACTGACCCAGGACAACACCGTGGCCTTCACCTTCCAGAACCCAGAGGAGATCCTGGGCCTCTTCGTCCAGATCTATCGTCTGGGAGAGGACGGGACCTGGAAAACGTGGATGACATTGCCGTGGGCAGCCTCCTGCCGCCCCAGGCGGAGGGGCTCATCACCCTCCAGCTGGAGGACTCCGAGGCTATCATCGCCCGGGTCCTCTGTCAGGGCAGCCTGCAGGTGGGAAGTGCCGGCCCCTTGAGGGGGGACTTCGTCGCCCGGACCCAGAGGTTCCTCACCGAGCCCCAGCCCATCCAGCGGAACGAACCCATCCCCATCGCCCTGCTGGCCTACGCCGAGGCCGGGAACCCCGCCGCCCAGGACGATACTCTGGGCAAGATCTCCTCCAGGACTTCTTCACCCCGGAAAACCTCACCGGTCTGGACCAGGTCCAGGCGGTGACGGTGACCTTCTCCAGCGAAGTTTGAGAAAACAGGCCCCGCCGGTTGCGCCGGCGGGGGCCTGCCGCCTTTCCCCTGGTTTGTGGGAGAGGTCTGTTTTTTTCTGTCGATCCATGGTATAATAGGCCATTGCCTGAACCACCAAGATCCAGATAAGGGAGGGATTCCTATGGCAAATCGAGTGACCATTTATATCCATAACCAGAGTTACAACTTCCTGGCCGAGGAGGATGCCAGCTACCTCCAGCAGTGCGCAGACATCGTCAACAAGGAGATGGACGAGGCCATGTCCGGCACCACCATCTCCTCACCGACGGGGCGGTGCTGGCGGCCATGAACGTGGCGGACAAATACTGCAAGGAGCGGGCGGTGTCCGACAACCTCCGCGCCCAGCTCAAGCAGGCCCTGGACGAGAACGCCCGCCTGGCCCGGGAACTGTCCGAGGCCAAGCGGGAGGGGCGGAAGGCCTCCCGGGGCGGCCGCCCCCCAAGCACCCCCGGCAGAGCCTTCCAAGCCCGCCGGCGAAGAGGGATAACCCATGGAGCTGCTGGCCCCCTGCCGGGTCCCCGAGGCCCTCCAGGCCGCCGTCCAAGCCGGGGCGGACGCGGTGTACCTGGGCTTCGGCCCCTCAACGCCCGGCGGAACGCGAAAAACTTCACCCGGGAGCAACTGGAGGAGGGGGTGGCCTACTGCCACCTCCGGGGGTGAAGGTCTACCTCACCCTGAACACCCTCCTCTTTGACCGGGAGCTGGACACCGCCGCCCAGGCCGGGGCCCTGGCCTCGGACCTGGGGTGGACGCCGTCCTGGTCCAGGACCTGGGGTGGCCAAACTCCTGCGGCAGACCTGTCCTGACCTCCCCCTCCACGCCTCCACCCAGATGACAATTCACAACCTGGACGGGATTTTGGCCTGCGCGGAACTGGGGATCACCCGGGGTGGTCCTGCCCCGGGAGATGCCGGCGGAGGCCATCCGGGCCCTGTGTCAGGCCTCCCCCCTTGAGATCGAGGTGTTCGCCCACGGGGCCCTGTGCATGTGCTACTCCGGCCAGTGCACCCTCTCGGCGGTGCTGGGGGGCGCAGGCGGCAACCGGGGCCTGTGCGCCCAGCCCTGCCGCCTGGCCTACCGCTGGCCGGGGGACCGGCAGACCTCCCACCCCCTCTCCCTGAAAGACCTCTCCTGGCCGGCCACCTGGGCCAGCTGGAGGAGATGGGGTGGCCTGCCTGAAGATCGAGGGGCGGATGAAGCGCCCCGAATATGTGGCCGTGGTCACCGCCATCTACGCCGCCGCCCTCCGGGAACACCGGGAGCCCACCCGGAAGGAGATGGCCCAGCTGGAGGCCGCCTTCTCCCGCCAGGGCTTTACCCAGGGGTACTTTTTGGGGCCGGAAGGGCCCGGCCATGTTCGGCACCCGGCCGGAGGGGACCCGGGACCCTGCCGACCTCTTCGCCCAAGCCAAACAGTTTTACACCCGGGGGAGCACCGGCCCGTGCCGGTGACCCTCTCCGCCCGGGGGCAGCTGGGGGAACCTGTCACCCTCACGGCCCGGGACGCCGACGGCCACACGGTCACCGCCCAGGGGCCGCCCCCAGCCCGCCCGCACCCGGCCGGTGACCGGGGAGCAGATCGCCGCCCAGCTGGCCAAGACCGGGGGCACGGTGTACGCCGTCCAAGACCTCCAGGTGGACTGGGGGAGGGGCTCTCCCCCCCCTGTCGGCGGTAAACGCCCTGCGGCGGGAGGTGCTGGCCGGCCTGGACCAGGCCCGGCACGGCGCCCCCTGCCCGGGAAACCCGGCCCTTCGCCCGTCCCAAGGTCCGGAAGGGCCCTGGAGAGCCCCCTGCCTTCACCCTGTCCTTCCGGCGGTGGGAGCAGCTCTCCCCCTGCCAGCCTGGACCAGGGGCCGGCCCTGGTCTACCTTCCCGTCCAGGCATGGGCTTCCCACGAGAGGGAAGGGGCGGAACTCACCCGGGCCTATCCGGACATCGCCTTCGGGGGCGGTGCTCCCCGGATGGCCTTTGACCGGGAAGGTCCCGCCCTCCGCCAGGCCCTGGAGGCCGCCTGCCGGGCGGGGGTGACCCAGGCCCTCCTGGGCCACGTGGGCCAGCTGGCCCTGGCCCGGGCATTCGGCCTCACCCCCGGGGGGACTTTGGCCTGGGCTTCACCAACACCCTCACCGGGGAGGAACTGGCCCGGCTGGGGTTTGCCTCGGCCACGGCCTCCTTCGAGTGCCGGCTGTCCCAGATCCGGGACCTGGGCAAGGCCCTGCCCACCGAGGCCATCGTCTACGGCCGCCTGCCCCTGATGCTCATGGAGAACTGCATCCTGAAAAACCGGGGGAAGGGCTGCCATTGCGAGGAGGCCCCCAGTCCCTCCGGGACCGGAAGGGGGAGGCCTTCCCCGTGGAGCCCGCCTGGGGCTGCCGGAACGAGCTCTTCAACGCCAAGGTCCTCTGGCTGGCGGACAAGGCCGACTGGAAGACCGCCGGCCTGACCTACGCCCGCCTTGCCTTCCTCCGGGAGACCCCGGCGGACTGCGCCCGGGTGTTCCGGGCCTACCGCACCGGGGCGGGGAGGCCCCAGCGGGGTTCACCCGGGGCTGTACTACCGGGGGGTGGAGTAAAGCCCCCATCGGACGGGGCGGTGGGGGATCGCGTACCCTTTGGGTGGGCGGCTCCGAAGCACCTTTGGGGCGCGGCGCCCCGGGGGCCCGCCTGCCCGGCAGGGGTCCCCATTTCTCCCGAAAATGGGAAAAAAGGCCGGGGCTACGCCCCTGGACCCCGGGTTCATGGCCCGCTCACTCTCGTTCGCTCGTTTTGGGGATCGTTGGCTTTGGTACGATAGTGGGGCTGTTTCCTCCGGTATGCTAAAACCGATTTGGGACGCATTTTCGAGGGAAAATATGCTGGAAAGCATTTTTGCGAAAGAAAGTTTTCAACCCAGCGCGCTCCACCCCCAAAGCCTTCCCCTCGGGGGAAGGTGGGCCGGCGAAGCCGGGTCGGATGAGGGGGCGATTTGTACCCAACCTTTCCTTGTAGAAAAGGGGGTTACTGACAGTCGCCCCGACAGACTTCTTCTCCTGCCCCGTTGGGCAACCCGGTCGCCCCCTCATCAGTCACCTTCGGTGACAGCTTCCCCCGAGGGGGAAGCCTCTGGGTTGTGCAGACCCTACACGAAAAAAGCGCCCCAAATCAGGGCACGTACATGGGCCGCGAAATAGCCCCACAACCGCCCCGCCGCGCCCCACCACTCCAAAACGAGCGAGTGGGAACGAGCGGGCCATAAAAAAGGGGGGCGGGGGCCCCCCGCGACTTTGCGTCCGGGCTTTCTCTAGAAAGCCCGGATCCCCCCGCCCGGGACCGGGCGGGAAACCACGCCGCAGGGCCCACCCTGCGGCGGTCCCAACGGTACCGCCTATCGATGACCGAGGCCCCCAGAAAGGAGCGTTTTATGGGAACGCGAAGAAACCTCTTCTGCGCCCTGGCCCTGTGCCTGGGCCTGGTGGCGGCGCTGGCGCCTGCCAGATGGACTACAGCGGCGGCGTCATGGGGACCTCCCGGGAATTGCACATGAAGTACACTGCTTTCAACACCACCGAGGCGCAGGCCCTGGACCTGGAAGCCGGGGATGAGATCGCCGTCTCCGTGGTCAGCCAGGAGGGCGCGGTGTCCATCGCCATCCAGAAGGAGGGGCCCAGCCCATCTACCAGGGGGAGGACCTGACCACCCAGGACTTCACCGTGGCGGTGGAGGAGGCCGGGTGGTACACCGTGACCGTCACCGCAGCGGCGCCGTGGGCGCGTGGATGTGGAGGCCCAGACCCCGGCGTAAAGCCGCCGGCGGCGGAAAAATTTTCCCCAGCACCCTCATTTCGATGGAAAAAACGGAGGCAAGCTATGAAAATCGTCTTAGCGTCCCAATCCCCCGGCGGCGGCAGCTGCTGGGGCAGATGGGACTGGAATTTACCACACAGTCGCCGGAGATCGACGAGAGCGCCTTCCACGGCCGGGACGCCCGGGACCTGGTGGAAACCCTCTCCCGGGAGAAGGCCCGCTGGGTGGCCCGGCGGCAAAGAGACCCCAGACACCCTGGTCATCAGGGGCGGACACTGTGGTGGTCCTGGACGGGGCCATCCTGGGCAAGCCCTGACGGGGCCGAGGCCGAGGCCATGCTGGCCGCCCTGTCCGGGCAGGACCACCAGGTGTTCACCGGGGTCACCCTCTGCCAGGGGGACAGGATCCTCACCCAGGCGGAGGAGACCCAGGTCACCTTCCGCCCCCTCACCGGCCAGGAGATCCGCCAGTACGTCTCCACCGGGGAGCCCATGGACAAGGCCGGAGCCTACGGCATTCAGGGCCTGGGCGCCTGCTGGTGGAGGGCATCCGGGGGGACTATCACAACGTGATGGGCCTGCCCATCTGCCGCCTGGGCAGGATGCTCCTGGACTTCGGCGTGGACTGCCTGGCCCTGGCGGGTCGCTGACCTCTCAGCCCTCCGCCGGCCAGGCCGGAGGACCGCCGTGAAACGCTGGACACAACGCACATGGATCAAAATCATCGCCGTGGCTCTGTCTCTGAGCCTCATCGCCGCCGCTGTGGCCCTGGTCCTCTCGGGGACCGGGGTGTCCTGGACGGGATGGGCCGAGACGGTGTCACGGCCTTTTTCCTGCCTGGCGGCCACCGTCACCGGCTGGGCGGAGCAGGGGGCGGCCTATTTCCAGGGGGTGGAGGCCCTCCAGGCCGAGAAGGCCTCCCTGGAGAAGGAGGTGGCCCAGCTCCAGGCCGCCGCCCGGGCGGGGGAGCTGGCCCGGCAGGAGAATGCCCGCCTCCGGGCCCTGCTGGACTGGCCGGAGACCGGCTAGGACCTCACCCTCACCCCCGCCTGGGTCATCGCCCGCACCCCGGACAACTGGCAGGGGGGGGTCACCCTGGACCAGGGAAGGCCCAGGGCCTCCAGCCCGGCCAGTGCGTGGTGGACCACCGCCGGGCCCTGGTGGGCCGGGTGAAGGAGGTGGGGAGACCTGGGCCACCGTCACCCTGGTCACCGACGGGGCCTTCCAGCTGGCGGGCCAGGCCAGTGCCTCCGGGGTGCTGGGCACCCTCCAGGGGGACCTGGCCCTGCTTTGCCCCAGGGGAGGTGGCCTTCGCCAGCCTCACGGAGGCCGACCCCTGTCTCCCCCGGGGAGGCGGTGGTCACCTTCGCCGCCGGGGGAGACCTACCCCTCCGGTCTGCTGGTGGGCACCGTGGACCGGGTGGAGGCCGACCCCCGGGGCCTCACCCGGTCGGCCATTCTCACCCCGGCGGCGGACCTGGCCAACCTGGCCCAGGTCTTTGTGGTCACCGCCTTTGAGGAGGTGCGGTGAATGGGAACACGCCGTCTGGTCCTGGTCACCGGCCTGGCCTTCCTGGTGGAGGCCCTGGTGCTGGTCTGGTTCCCCGTCTTCGGGGTGCGGCCCCGGCTCCTGCCCCCGCTGGCCGCCCTGGTGGGCACGGGCACGGCCCGGGCGGGGGGCGCCTGTGGATTGTTGGGGGAGTTTTTTCCACCTTGGCAGGGGCTTCCCCTTCCAAATGGCTCTGCTGGCCCTGGCGGGGGGATTTCAGGATACTTTTCCACAAAGCGGCCTCCTTTTGGGGAAAATGGCTGGCCTGCCTGGGCATCCTAACGGGGATGGAGGTCCTGCTGGCCCTGGGCCACGGCCTGGCGGGGGCTTCCTGCTGGCCGCCCTGGGCCTGGCCGGGCGGGAGCTCCTTCCTCTCGGCGGCCTGCTTTCCGCTGGCCTTTCTGCTCACCCGGCAGGGGGGATGCGCCGCCGGGGGCGGGGGCGGGGGCGGCGGCGGCTTCGGTAGGTAGGGCCGTCTCTGCCGGGACGGCAGGTGGTCCCATTTGGACCGGCGCAGGTTGGCACCTGCGACGTGGGTTCCCGCCCGGCCCCTGGGCGGGGCCCCCATTTCTTGCGAAGAAATGGGGAGAAAGAAGCCCAGGGGATACCCCTGGACCCCCTTTCTTATGGCCCGCTCGTTTCCACTCGCTCGTTTTGGCGGTTGTGCCACATTGTTCCGGTGGTAGGGCTATTTCGCTACCCATCTACGTGCCCTGATTTGGAGACTTTCTTTCATAAAAATGCTTTTTAGCATATTTTTTCCTGGAAAATGCGTCCCAAATCGGTCTTAGGATACCGGAAGTAATAGACTCTCTGCCGTACCAGAAACAACGATCCCAAAATCAGCGAGTGGGAACGAGCGGCCCCCTAACTCAGGGGGGCGGGGGGCAGCCCGGTCCTGCGTACCCTTTGGGTGGGCGGCTCTGAAGCACCCTTGGGGCGCGCAGCCCCAGGGGCCCCGCCTGCCCGGCAGGGGTCCCCATTTCTCCCGAGAAATGGGGAGAAAGAGGGGGCAAGCCCCCTGGACCCCTGGTTTTATGGGCCGCTTGCTGTCGCTCGCTCGTTTTGGGGATCGTTCTCTCTGATCCGTTCGAGGGGCTATTCCTCCGGTATGTTAAAACCGATTTGGGACGCATTTTCGAAAAAATATGAGGAAAAAGAATTTTTGCGAAAAGAAAGGTTCCAAATCAGGGCACATACATGGCCTCGAAATAGCCCCACCACCGCCCTGCCGCGCCCCCACCACACCAAAACGAGCGAGTGGGAACGAGGCGGGCCATAGGAACGGGGATCCAGGGGGCACCGCCCCGGCGCTTTTCCTCCGGCTTTCTCCGGAGAAAGCCGGGCGGGAAACCACGCCGCAGGTCTGGACCTGCGCCGGTCCCAACGGAACCGCCTACCGATTCCATCCATTCCAAAAAGGAGGTAGAAAGATGCCCTTCCCCATCGTCTCGCCGCCGCTGGGCGGCCCTGGCCGCCTGCCTGGCGGCTTTTGTTGTCCTGCTGTGGGACATCCAGGTCACCAACGGCCCGGCCTACGCCGCCCGGGCCCAGCGCAGCATCGCCCAGATGGAGACCGTCCCCGCCGCCCGGGGGCGGCTTCTGGACCGGAACGGCACCGTCCTGGTCCAGGACCAGGTCACCTGGCAGGCCCAGGTGGACCAGGACACCGACCCCGCCGTCCGCCAGCGCCTGGCCGCCCTCTGCCGGGAGGAGGGGTGGCCTGGTCCGGCACCGGGCCTGTGGAGGAAATCACCCCCCCCGCCTGCTGGCCCGGGTGAAGGAGGAGGGCCTTTCAGGGGTCACCTTCACCCCGGTGGCCCAGCGGGTGGGGCAGGGGACGTTGGCCCCCACGTCCTGGGCCGGGTGGGCCAGATGAGCCCCGAGGAGTGGGAGACCTATGGGGCCCAGGGCTACACCATGGACGCCCTGGTGGGCAAGGACGGGGCGGAGGCCGCCTTTGAAGCCTACCTCCACGGCACCCCCGGCCAGCGGATGGTGGAGACCGACGAGGCCGGCCGGGTCACCTCCACCTCCTATGCCCAGGAGCCCCAGGCGGGGCGGGACGTCACCCTCACCCTGGACTGGGACCTGCAGACCGCGGCGGAGGAGGCCCTGGCGGCCTTCCTGGACAGCCACCCCCAGTCCACCGGCGGGGCCCTGGTGGCCCTGGACGTGAACGACGGCGGGTGCTGGCCATGGTGAGCCAGCCAGGGTATGACGAGGCCACCTTCTCCGCCGACTACGCGGCCCTGGCCGCCGACGAGGCCAACCCCTGATGAACCGGGCGGTCCAGGGGCTCTACGCCCCGGGGTCCACCTTCAAGCTGGTCACCAGCTGCGGCGGCCTTGGAGGAGGGGTACCTCACCCCGGGAGACCCAGATTTTGGACACCGGCCGGTACACCTACTACGACAGCCCCCAGCCCCAGTGCTGGCTCTACCGCCAGGAGGGAAAGACCCACGGGCTGGGGACCGTCTCCGAGGCCATCGCCGACTCCTGCAACATCTTCTTCTACGACGCCGGCCGGCGGGTGGGGATTGCCACCCTGGGCCAGTACGCCCACCTGCTGGGCCTGGGGGAGAAGACCGGCATCGAACTGGCGGGGGAGCAGGCCGGGGTGGTGGCCGGGCCGGAGTACACCGCCTCGGTGGGGGGCACCTGGTACGAGGGGAGCGTCCTCTCCGCCGCCATCGGCCAGGAGAACAACCGCTTCACCCCTCTCCAGCTGGCCCACATGACCGCCACCCTGGTGGGGGACGGGAACCGGTGGCAGGTCCATCTCCTCCACCAGGTGGAGGGGGAGGACCCCCAACCCCGGTGAGCCTGGGCCAGGTGAACCTGTCCCAGGAAAACGTGGCCGCCATCCAGGAGGGGATGCTGGCGGTGACCCAGACGGGCTCCCTGGCCGCCGCCTTCCAGGACCTCCCCTTCCAGGCAGGGGCCAAGACGGGCTCGGCCCAAGTCACCGGGGAGGAGAATGCCAACGCCGTCCTGGTGTGCTTCGCCCCTACGACGACCCCAGATCGCCCTGGCCATCGTGGCCGAGCAGGGGGCTCCGGGTCGGCCCTGGGGACGGTGGCGGTCCAAACCCTCTCTGCCTGGGCCGGCAAGGCCGGTTTGTAAGGGGTGGGATCATACCCCTTGGCCACCCCCTAGGGAACAGCACAGGGCCCTGCCGCGCCGCGGCAGGGCCCTGTTTGCAGAGGGGGGGGACTTACCCCTCCATCCCCCAGAGGTTGTTGTATAGGCCGATCTTGGTGATGGTCTGGTCCTGGACCTGAAAGCACAGATGGAAGGCCGAACCAAACGGCTCTGCCCGCTGGTAGATCCCATGGCCCAGGTCCACCAGGGGCCGTAGAGAAGCTGGGCCCGGTCCAGGGTGTCCCCCACCTTCAGGCCCCGGGGGGGGGCCTGGTCTCCGGTGGTAAGCTCCACCCCGCAGAGGGTGCCTGCCTCCTGCCAGTCCGGCCCGCCGGGTTGGGGTTGGAGCACCCAACAGGCCACCCCCTGTCCCCGTCCAGCACACCCCGTCATAGGGCTCGCCGGTGGCGCTGGGCTGCCGCCCGGTCTCCGCCATGCCCCGGGTCAGGTCCGCGGGCAGGTCCTCCCACTGGGGACGGCTCGCCAGAGAGAAGCCCCCCAGGGTCAGGTCGGCCTCCAGTTCCCGGCCCAGGATCACCAGCCCAGCCGCCGGGTCCTGGGTGGGCTGGGTCCAGAGGGTGCCCCCATAGAGCAGAGGCTGGGCCAGGGCCAGGGGGAGGTACCACACCCCCTCCCGCACCTGGGGGGGACCACCGCCTCCGGGGCAGGGTCTGGGCGGGGTCCTGGAAGGCCGGGAGGTCCTCCGGCGCCCAATCTGTCCCCGTTTCGCTGGGCCCCGGGGGCGCCGATGGTGTAGACCACCGTCTGGTCCAGCCAGCGGACGGTGGCGGTGTCCCCTTCCACCTGGCAGGTGCCCCCAGGGCGGCCACCACGGCCTCCAGGGGCAGCCAGAAGGTCTCCCCCTCCACCAGGGGAGGCTGGGCCAGGGAAACCGTCTCCCCTGCCGCCTGGTCGCCGTCGGTCCGGGTGCCGCTGACCACCGCTGTGGTGCTCCCCCTGCCTGGAGGGAGAGGACGCAGTCCTGGGTAAAGGCGGCACGCCCCTCCCCTGGCAGCCGCCGAGAAGGACCAGGAGCAGGGCGGTGCAGAGGGCAAGAATCCCTTTGGGACGCTGTTTCATTCCATATACACCTCCTTTCCCCTATTTCAGCACAAATGGCCCCGGTTTGCAACCGGAAGCGCCCAGGGCGGCCCCTTTTAGAGGGATAGACGGGAGCGCCCTGGCCATTTTCCCTTTTACGGAGAATTCATGGGAATTTAACGGAAGGCTGGTGGAAAGGGCTGCTTCCTGTTTCGTATACTATCTTTATCCTCCTGGCTCGGAAACCCGCCGGGAAATCACAGAGAAACAGAGAAAAGGAGAACTTCCATGAACCTACGAACGATCCGCAAACGGGGCCTTGCCCTCTTGCTGGCAGGGGTCATGACCGTGGGCCTGGCACCTGCCGCCCTGGCCACCGACGGCACCCCTTTGGAGAGCGGTCTGCTCACCGAACCCTTCCTCCAGGTGCCGGGGGGAGACCTCAGTGAACGTGGTCTGGTTCACCGAAGGGGACCAGGCCCCACCACCAACCAGGTCCTCCTCTATGAAAACGGCCAGGATCAGGACCCCACCCGCGCCATCGACGCGGAGACCACCCAGCTCTCCCAGGTCCGGGGCGGCAAGACCACCGAGGATTATAACGACCCCACCGTCCAGCGGATCATTTGGCGGCATGAGGCGGTGGTCACCGGTCTGCCGGAGTACCACGGAGCGGACGAGGAGAAGGTCCCCTACCAGGTGGTTAGCGACGGGGCCCAGAGTGAGATCTACACCCTCCAGGCCCAGGCCCAGGAGGGGGACTCCCATGAAGATCCTGCTGACCTCCGACATCCAGACCAAGAACATGCGCAGACCAACTACGAGAAGCTCTACGAGGCCATCGGCCCTGTGGACGCTGTTCTGGCCAACGGGGGACATCATCGACGTGCCCGACCGGGCCTACGACTGGTTCGACGCAGACAGTTCCTTCTTCCGGGTGCTCCAGGGTACCTCCGACCGGGAGATCGGCGGCGTGGCATACAGCGGCGCCCCCTGCTCCAGAATGCCCCCTCTATGCCTCCATCGGCAACCACGAGGTCATGGGCCGCTACAGCGACACCACCCCTGAACACCCAGTTCAACGACCCCACCACCCGGGCTTACGCCGAGGACCTCTATGACCGGGTCAACAGCGATGACGACCCCACCAACGATGTCTCTGAGGCGGACAAAGCGCAGTTCATCCAGGACAACTCCTTCAATACCACCACCTGGGAGGAGGTCCTCACCCTCCCCGAGAGCGACACCGGGGACGAGCGGTACTACGCCGTCACCATCGGGGACCTGCGGGTGATTGTCCTGGAGGTGGCCCGCATCTGGCGGGGCAACAGCGTGGGGTCCACCAGCAAGTACTCCGAGATCCCCGGAGCCTCTGTGGACCAGTACGGTTTTGGGCAGCACATCTTTGAGCCTATCGGCGAAGGCAGCGACCAGCTGGCCTTCCTGGAGGAGGAACTCCAGAGCGACGCCTTCCAGAACGCCAAATACAAGATGGTGATGTTCCACTGGCAGTTCCACTCCCGGGGGCAACCAGATCCCCGCCTACACCGATCCGGTGGCCTCCTCCGTCACCGACCCCGTCACCGGGGGAGGAGATGACCATCTACGACTACCCCCTGGCCCAGGACTACCTGGCCAACTGCGTGGAGCCCCTGCTGGAGGAGTATGACGTGGACATGGTCTTCAACGCCCACTCCCACCTTTGGAACCGCTTTCAGACCGACAGCGGCATGAATATTCTGGAGACCTCCAATAACGGCAACACCTACGAGGGCCTGGTGAACAGCTACTACTTTGATACCGGCGACCCAGACAGCCAGGTGGTCCGCTTTGACTCCTTTGCCCTGCAGAAGGACGCGGAAGACCCCGACCCCTTGGTGCCCTTCCAGGACGTGGACCAGAAGGACTGGTTCTACGGTGCGGTCCAGCACGCCGAGGAAACCGGCCTCATGGAAGGCGTGGGCGAGGACACCTTCGCCCCCGACGGCACCACCACCCGGGCCCAGCTGGTGACCATCCTCCACCGCCGGCCAGTGGTTTTTACCGACAGCGGCCTGCCATCTGGGAGAACATCCAGCGATCCTGGACCGTCGGTTCAAGGAGACGGGCCACGAAAACGTGTACCTGCCCGTTCTCATTCCCGAGTCCCTGCTCCAGAAGGAGAAGGACCACGTGGAGGGCTTCGCCCCCGAGTGCGCCTGGGTGACCATGGGCGGCAGCGAAAAGCTGGAGGAGCGCTACTGCATCCGTCCCACCAGCGAGACCCTGTTCTGCGAGCACTATAAAAACGGCATTATCCACTCCCACCGGGACCTGCCCAAGCTGTACAACCAGTGGTGCAGCGTGCTGCGGTGGGAGAAGACCAGCCGTCCCTTCCTGCGCCACCGGGAGTTCCTCTGGCAGGAGGGCCATACCATGCACGCCACCGAGGAGGAGGCCCGGGAGGAGACCATGCGGATGCTGAACGTCTATGCGGATTTCTTTGAAAATGTACTGGCCATGCCCGTGATCCGGGGCCGCAAGACGGATAAGGAGAAGTTCAATGGCGCGGAGGAGACTTATACCGTGGAGTGCATGATGCATGACAAAAAGGCGCTCCAGGCGGGCACCAGCCACTACTTTGGTGACGGCTTTGCCCGCGCCTTCGACATCACCTTCACCGGCAGGGACAACCAGCACCACTACCCCCACCAGACCAGCTGGGGGGTGTCCACCCGCATGATCGGCGGCATCATCATGACCCACGGCGACAACAACGGCCTGGTCCTGCCCCCCCGCATCGCCCCCCCATCCAGGCCATCGTCATCCCCGTGGCTCAGCACAAGGAGGGCGTGCTGGAGGCCGCCGGCAAGCTGCTGGACCGCCTGAAAGCGGCCGGTATCCGGGCCCAGATGGACGACAGCGACCAGTCCATGGGCTGGAAGGCCGCCCAGTACGAGATGAAAGGCGTCTCACCTCCCGGTGCATGCCCCTCAACAGCAGGAGGCAGTGGGCGACACCTGCGTCTGCTGCGGCAAGCCCGCCAAACATGATCTACTGGGGCGTGGCATATTGACCTTTGATGGATGAAATATGGAAGGGCTCCGGCAGTCAGAAGCTGCCGGAGCCCTTTTTGTATCCCGCCTCTTCCCAATGCCATTCGGAGGCCGGCCTGCATCTGCGGCTCTGCTGTTGCTCCAGGTGCTCATATAGGGAAGCACCGCCCCGCGGGATGGTCTTTGAATTCTGCTCTCTGGTCCACTCCTCATCTGGCCGTGTTCCCGCATCTGGTGCTCTTCCTATGTGCTGCGGCCGCTGCGGACGGACGGCCCTCTGTCAGAAGCGGAGGGGCCTCCGGTGCGGCAGGGGCTGTTTCCCCGATCTTATTCCCCCCGCCGCCCGTACAGCTCCCCCACCTCTGTCCCGGTGTAGTACCAGGTGAGGATCTCCTCGAAATCGCTCCCCTCCCTAGCCATGGCATTGGCGCCGTACTGGCTCATGCCCACCCCGTGTCCGTAGCCGGTGACGTCAAAGGTGAAGGCTTCCCCGTCCCAGGACACGGAAAAGCTGGCGGAGCGGAGCCCGAACAGAGTCCGCACCTCGCTCCCGGTGAGGGTGACGCCTCCCAGATCCACGGAGGCCACCCGCCGGCTGAATTTTCTACCGGCTGCGAGAACCACCCCGAGGGGTCGCCGGACAGGTCGGCCCCGGGATACTGTGCCAGCGCCGCCGTCCTGACCTCTTCCGCCGTCAGGACCACCTGACTGTGGTAGTTGGGCACCTCGTCCCCCCTCCGGGCTCTCCACTCCTACCAGATAGTCCACCGAATTTCCCCATGCCTCCACTGCCCCCACCGTCCGGCCTGCAGCGGAGGAAAAAAACACCGCCTGAATGGGCGCCCCATTATAGAGCACCCCCAGTCCATCGGTCTCCTCCACGGCCCGCTGGATCTTTCCGCTGTACAGTTCCGCATTGGCCCCCAGCGGGCCTCCGCCTCCGCCCGGTCCAGATACGCCTGGCAGCAGCCGCTGTCATCGCAGATCTGGGCGTCCGGGTGCCGGGGGCTGGATGCCTCCTGAAGGGTGACCGTATAGGGTACGGGCGGCGCAGGCCTGTGCCTTCAGGGCCTCCTCCTCAAAGGAAGCGGGCATCTCCGCTGCCACCACCCCCCCACAGGTACTCCTCCATGGTCAGCTCCTCCACTGTCCCGTCCGATCGGCTCAGCCGCACTACCCGCCCCCGGTCCTGACTGGCGGCCGAGACGCTGGACGGCGTCCGATGGAGAGGCAGTGTTCCCTGGGGCAGAAGCTCCTGGGAAAACTCCCCCTGCCGCACCAGCAGGGCGGGCATCAGGAACAGGACCAGAGCCAGGGCCACCCCCGCTCCGGCCGTCCGGCCCAGATCCTTCCGCATCCTCCGCCCCTGGCGGCGTCTCGCCCTGGAATCTCATGTCCCGCCCTCCCGCCTTTCCCCTGATTGCTCTCACACCCTCTAGATTATGCATGTCCCACCCCAAACATGCGCAAAAAGAGATCACCGGACGGCTCTCCCGACCGGTGATCTCTTTCTCGTTCTATCTTCAGGCCCGCTCCCGCCCCGCACGGGAAGACAGCCGCTCCAGCCGCTCGGCCGGGATCATCCCCCTGAAATAGGGCACCTGAGGCATTGCGGACAGCAGCAGGGAGCCCAGAGCATAGCAGGCGATCAGCTCACCCAGCCCCACCGTCACCGCGTTGAAGCCGAATGCCGTCCAAAACGCGGGAGTGATGCCGGCCTCCGCCCAGGCGATCTCCGCCCCCACGATCACTGCGTTGCACAGCACGGGGGGCAGGGGTGCCAGCCATCGGCTGGTCATCCGGCTGGTCCACAGGCAGGCCAGCAGGGTGGCCATGGACCCGAACACCACATCCAGCACGAAGGGGGAAAACAGGTTGGCGATGATGCACCCCACAAACAGCCCCGGCGTGGCGGCGGGGAACAGGAACGGGAGCACGGTGAGGGCCTCGGCGAACCGGATCTGGACCGCTCCGTACTGTGGCACGGGCAGAGTGATGGTGAGCGCTGCGTAGACAGCGGCCAGGACAGCGGCCAGGGTCAGGTCTCGGGTGGTAAATTTGCGCATAAAAAACCTCCATTTTCTTTTTTAGAGAACGAGAGGCAGGGCCTCCCGAACGAACACGGCGCGTCTCACGACCGTGCTTGGACGAGATGTGGGAACTCGTCCCCGGCATCATACCACAGCCCGCTTCCCCTGTAAAGAAAAAATTTTGCCCCCGGTCGTTCGCCTACTGTAGGAGTACAATACATGTTGGACAGATGAATAAAAGGATGAAGGATAGGGCCCGATCGGTTAAAGTTGAAGTTGCGGACAACAACTCAACGAGAGAGGAGGAGAAGATCGGGACAGACTCGGCTTTTCTTTCCCGGGCGGCTGTGATATAATGTTATGTTACAGGCCAGAGGAGGTGAGGCGCATGGAGCGCGGGAGCGGACACAACGACAAGCTGGACCTGTGGAAATGTGTCGCCATTTACAGCGTCATCTTTATCCATATCCTCCTTCCGGGACAGATCGGGGTGGCGGTGAACTGCCTGGCCCGGTTTGCGGTCCCGCTGTTTTCCTCTCCGCCGGCTTCTTCAGCTGGCGCAGTCCGCCCCGTGTGCTGGCCCGCCGGACGGTCCGCACCGCCGGCCTGCTGCTCTTCGCCTGCCTCGCCCTGCTGGGTCTTGGGTGCGCCATGGCCAGACACGGCGGTGCCTCCATGGGTGCCTACCTTCTGGGGCGCTTTACCTGGGCCAACGCAGCATCGCTGGTACTGTGGCAGCTCTTTCCCCTGCCCTACTCCTGGCCGCTGTGGTTTCTGGCCGCGCTGCTGATGATCTACCTGATGTGGTGGGGCCTCACCGCGCTGCTCCGGGGCCGCCTGCCCCACCGCCTGCTGGCTGTCCTGGCCCTGGGCCTGCTGGCCGTCCACCTGGTGCTGGGGAGGGCCGGAGCCTCAGGGGCTGGCAGTGGACAGCGTGCGCATCCGAAACGTGTGGCTGGACGGCCTGCCCTTCTTCCTCCTGGGCACCTGGATGGGATCGCAGCGGGAGCGGATCGAGGCCCTGCGGCCGGGCTGGCTCTGGCTGGGGGCGGCGGCGGGGTCCCTTCTGGCGCTGTGGGAGCGTAGCCGCACGGAATTCCTGGACCTCCATGTGGGGACGGTGCTGGCCGCGGTGTGCGTGATGGCGGCCTGTGTGGCCGGTCCGGCGGTGAAAAGCCCGGTGCTGAGGAGGACCGCCTGCCGCTGCGGGCGGGAGCTGACCTTTTATATCTTTGCCTTTCATGTGCCCATCTACGGGGTGATGAAGGAGTGGAGCGACACTGTGCCGGGCTTTGCCTGGGCCATGGAGCGGAGCTGGCTGCTCCCCTTCCTGGTGGCGGTGCTCTCCACACTGCTGGCCATTGGCCTGAATGGGGCGCGGCCTGGCTGCGCCGCCGGATCAGAGGAGGGACTTATGAAGATCATTGACGCGCACCTGCACATCTTTCCGTCCGAGCCGGGGACCGATGCCATGGCCCGTGGGGTGGGGCACGAGAACTCGGTGGAGCATCTCCGGCAGGTCTATGGGGGAGCTGGAGATCGTCCACGGGGTGGTCATGGGCAACCGCAGCCTGGAGACCGGCGGCCACAACTACCCGCGGGACCTGTTTCACTACTGCGTGGGTCTGGACAGCCTGGTGCTCCGTCGGGGAGCCACATCCCGGAGGACCTGCCCGACCAGGTGGAGGAGCACCTGAGGCGGGACAACTGCTGCGGCGTGAAGCTGTACCCCGGGTACAACCGCATTTGGCTGTCCGATCCGGTGTACGAGCCCGTCTACCGTCTGGCGGAGCGGTATGACAAGCCGGTAGCGGTCCATATGGGGCTCACCGCCCACCCCCGGGCCCACCTGAAGTACAGCCACCCCTGGCGCTGGACGAGGCGGCGGCGGACTTCCCCAGGACCCGGTTCGTCATGTGCCACTTCGGCAACCCCTTCCTGGAGGCGGCCGCGGCGGTGCTGGAGAAGAACCCCAACGTGTGCGCTGACCTGTCCGGGCTGCTGGAGGGGCGTGCGGACCTGGACCGCTACTTTGTGGAGCGGGCCGGATACGTGGGGCTGCTGCGCACCTGGATGGACTATCTGGGCTGCTGGGACCGCTTCCTGTACGGCACCGACTGGCCCATCGTCAATCTGTCAGAATACCGGGACTACGTCACCCGCATCGTGCCGGAGGAGCGCCGCCCCGCCGTCTTCTTTGACAACGCCAACCGGGTCTATGGGCTGGGGCTTTGACTGAAAATCCAGAAAAGAAAGGCAAGTGACTCCTGTGGAGGAGAGAGAATCAAATGTGCTGGGGACGGCACCCATCGGCCGTCTGATGCTGAAGCTGGCCGTACCAGCGGTGGCCGCCCAGTTCATCAACATGCTGTACAACATCGTGGACCGCATCTACATCGGCCACATCCCCGAGGTGGGGGACCTGGCACTGACCGGGGTGGGGTGACCTTCCCCATCATTACGCTGGTGTCCGCCTTTGCAGCCTTTGCCGGGCAGGGGAGGCGCGCCGCTGGCCGCCATCCAGCTGGGGGCGGGAAAAAAGGACCAGGCGGAGCGGATCCTGGGCAACTCTCTGGCCCTGCTGCTGATGACCGCCGCAGTGCTGACGGTGGGCTTCAGCGCCTTCAAGGGAGCCCATCCTGCGGGCCTTCGGCGCCTCGGACGCCACCATTGGCTATGCCTCCAGCTACATCGGCATCTATCTGCTGGGCACGGTCTTCGTCCAGCTGTCCCTGGGCCTGAACACCTTCATCAGTGCCCAGGGGAAAGCGATGACCGCCATGCTCAGCGTGCTCATCGGCGCGGTGCTGAATATCGTACTGGACCCCATCTTTATTTTTGTTTTCCAGTGGGGGGTAAGGGGTGCGGCCCTGGCCACCATCCTGTCCCAGGCGGTGAGCGCCTGTTGGGTGCTTGCCTTCCTTTGCTGTCCCCACAGCATCCTGCGCATCCGCCGCGCCTATGTCCGGCCTGACCCCAGAGTGATGGGGAAGATCGCCGGCCTGGGGGTGGCACCCTTTATCATGCAGTCTACCGAGAGCCTGGTGACCGTGGTCCTGAACACCGGGATGCAGACCTACGGCGGGGACCTGTATGTAGGCTCCATCACCATCATCCAGTCCATTATGCAGATGATCGTCATGCCCACCCAGGGCATCACCCAGGGGGTCCAGCCCATTATGAGCTACAACTACGGGGCCAAGAACTACCGGCGGGTCCGGCAGACCTTCAAGCGGCTGCTGGCCGTCACCATGACGGTCACCTGCTCCGCCTTTGTCATGGTGGCCCTGATCCCGGGGGTGCTGGCCCGTATCTTCACCCCTGAGCAGGAGCTGATCCAGCTGGTGTCCCGGGTCATGCCCCCCTCTTCTTCGGGGGCATCTGGGCCTTCGGCGCCCAGATGGCCTGCCAGAGCACCTTCATGGCCCTTGGTCAGGCCAGGACCAGCCTGTTCCTGGCCCTGCTGCGGAAGGTAATCCTGCTGGTGCCCCTGGCCCTCATCCTGCCCAGAGTCACCGGCAGCGTCATGGGGATCTATGCGGCCGAGCCTATCGCCGACATCCTGGCCAGTGCCACCACCCTGACTTTGTTCCTCTCTCAGCGGAAAAAGCTGCTGCCCACCGAGAAGGACGCTCCGCAGGGCTGAGGGGCGAGACGGGCCGCTGTGGCAGAAGGCCCCACGGTCCCGGTCATGACAATTTGACAGACCGGCCGGAGGGGAGCGGGGAAAAGATTGTGAAAAAAGCTCTATCCCAAAGGGGGGCGGACCGCTATAATATTGCAGTCCAGGAGACGGGCGCAGGCGCCCCGCTCCGCATCAGAAGGAGGGACCCCCTATGACCCGCGATCTCACCACCGGCAGCCCCATGCGGCTGATCGCCGGCTTCACCCTGCCCACGCTGCTGGGCCTGTTGTTCCAGCAGCTCTACAATCTGGTGGATACCATGATCGTGGGCAAACTGCTGGGGTCTGCCGCGCTGGCGGCGGTGGGCTCCACCGGCTCCATCAGTTTTCTGGTCATCGGCTTCTGCATGGGCATCTGCAACGGTTTCGCCATCCCGGTAGCTCAGCGCATTGGGGCGGGAGAGCCCTCCAAAATGCGCCGATACGTAGCCAACGCCGCCTATCTGGGGGCGGGCATCGCCGTGGTGCTCACCGCAGCCACCGGCCTGCTGTGCCGTACGATCCTGACCGCCATGCAGACGCCGGAGGAGATCTTCGCGGATGCGTACAGTTATATCTTCGTGATCTTCATGGGTATCCCGGCCTCCATCCTCTACAACCTGCTGGCGGCCATCATCCGCTCCCTGGGGGGACAGCAAGACGCCGGTCTATTTCCTGGCCCTGGCCTCCATCCTGAATATCGGCCTGGATTTCGCTTTCATTCTGCTCTTCCGTGCGGGAGTGACGGGGCGGCCATCGCCACCGTGCTCTCCCAGGCTCTGTCCGGCCTGGCCTGTCTGGCTTTCATGGTCAGGCGCTTCCCCATCCTGCGCATGCAGGGGGCGGAGAAGCGGTTTGACCTCCACTCCGCCAAGGTTCTGTGCTGGATGGGCATCCCCATGGGCCTCCAATACTCCATCACCGCCATCGGCTCCATTGTGCTCCAGTCCGCGGTCAACGGCCTGGGAACTGCCGCTATCGCCTCGGTGGCCGCCGGAGCCAAAGCTGTTCCAGCTGATCTGCTGCCCCTATGACGCCATGGGCTCCTCTATGGCCACCTACTGCGGCCAGAACGTGGGGGCCTGCAAGCTGGACCGGCTGGGGCAGGGAATCCGGGCCTGCGCCTGGCTGGGGCTGGGCTATGCCGTGCTGGCCGTGGGGGCCATGCTGCTCTTCGCTCCCCAGTGCGCCATGCTGTTCCTGAACCAGGATGAGGCCGATCTTGCCCGGCTTGTGTCCCTCACCAGCCAGTATATCACTACCCTCACCGCTTTCTTCTTCCCCTGGCCCTGGTCAATATCGTGCGCTTCTCCATCCAGGGGATGGGCTTCAGTCAGCTCGCCATCCTGGCGGGGGTGCTCGAGATGGCCGCCCGGACGGTGATGGGCCAGGTCTTTGTCCCCCTGTTCGGCTTCACCGCCGCCTGCTTTGCCTCCCCGGTGGCCTGGATCAGCGCCGATCTGTTCCTGATCCCCGCCGCCATCCTCTGCATCCGCCATCTGCGGAAGCTGTATCCCGATCAGACCGAGGAGGCCGCCCTCCGCCCCGTCCGCGCGGAAGGACCGTAACCCCATTGACACAGAGGGCCCAGGCGCAAAAGCGCCTGGGCCTTTCCATTTGTCAAAAAGTCCGCCCGTACGGCTGTTTCCGAAATGCGGATCACCTGGGATCGGACGGGGAGGCGGCCAGGGGAAGGAGACCAGGGCGGTGAAGAGGTCGGCCTGGGTCTCTACCTGGAACTGACCGCCGCAGGCCCCTGGACAAAGCTGGAGGCAATGGACAGGCCCAGCCCGCTGCCGCCGTCGGTACGGCTCTCGTCCCCCCCGGACGAAGCGCTGGGTGTAGTCCAGGCCGGGACGGAGTTCTGCGGCAGAGGTGTTGCGCAGGGCGGCCACCGCCTGTCCCTCCTCCACCGTGAGGGTCAGGTACACCCGGGAACCGGCCAGGGAGTATTTCAGGGGCGTTGCCCAGCAGATTCTGGAACACCCGGTAGAGGCGGTCACTGTCCCCCCTGGATGAGCACCGAGTGGTCGGGGAGCTGGGTGCGCAGCTGCAGCCCGCTCTCCTGGATGGGCTGGTCCATATCCGCCAGGGTCTGGCGGAGCAGGCGGGCCAGGTCCAGCCGTTTGAGGCTCACCGGCAGCTGGCCGGAGGCCGCCTTGCTCACCTCGAACACATCCTGCACCATCCCCTTCAGCCGCTGGGCCTTTTGGGGAGAGGATGGTCACATACTCTCCGGCAGGGGGCTCCAGATGTTCCTGCTCCAGCAGCTCGGCATAACTGATGATAGAGGTGAGGGGGGTCTTCAGGTCATGGGACACATTGGTGACCAGCTCCACCTTCATCCGCTCGCTGCGGGTGCGCTCCTCCATGGCGGCCTGGAGCCCCTGCTGAATGTGGTTTAGGTCATCCGCCGCCTGGGACAGGTCGTGGTCCCGGGGCAGTTCCAGGGGGCGGGCCAGCTCCCCCGCCCGGACGGCGGCGATCTGACCGGTGAGCGCCCCCAGATCCCCCCACAGCCGGTGCTGGCGGAACAGGAATGCCGCTGTCACAGCAGCGAGCAGAAGGGGCGGCAGACAGAGGAGCCAGGCCGTCTCCAGCCGGACGGAGCCCCAGGACCAGCTGGAGCACCAGATCAGCAGACCGGCTGTGACGCAGTTCAGCAGCAGACAGGACAGGGAGACCAGGCCGGCGGAGCGGCTGAGCCGCTTCTGGACAGGGAGCTCCAGCTCCCGGGCGGCCAGCATCCCCAGCACTCCGTGCCGCCATGCCTGCCTGTTGTACCGCAGGTCGTTGAATACCAGCAGGTACAGAGCCAGGAAGGCCAGAACAGCGGCGGCGGGACGGGTGCCCAGCGCCTGAAGGAAATCGAAGAGCACGTCCGGCCCTTCCCCCGTTCCATACACATGGGTCTCTGCCTGGGACTGAACCACATCCCCGCTGTAAGAATAGAGGGCGACGGCCCCCGTGTCCCACTGTGCGGAGCCGCTGCTGGCGGTGGAAGAGGCCGCGGCATAGGCCGAAGTGGGCGTGGAGGCGATCCAGCCGCTCAACTCCCCCCAGGGGAGGAGGAGCAGCGCCAGAAGGGCCAGGAGCACCTTGACCTCGAACCAGATCCGGCCGGTCCCCGGGCCAGGAAGCGGTCCGCCCTGGCCTTGTCCCGGCGCAGGACCAGAGCAAGGACCAGCAGCAGCACACCGCCCCCCCAGCATCCCCCACTCTGTCAGCAGCTCCCGGCGGTACTGCGCCAGGTTCTGGACCAGGTCGTAGAACTGGGAGGTGCGGATGTCCGCGCCGGAGCCCAGATAATTCCCGTAGACCATAGGCTTTGGATCTGACGCCGCGGCCAGATAGACCTGGATGTTTCTGGCGTCCGCGTCCATGGGGAAGTTCTCATAGCCTGGGACGAACCACAGGTCGTCCTCGGTGTACCAGCCGTCCCCATATACATCCAGTTCCCGGCCGTCCTGGGTGATGGACACCCTTCCGTCCTCACAGCGCAGCGCGAAGCGGTAGCCCTCCGGCGGCTGGCCGGAGGTGAGGAAGCCGCCGTCCGAGGTGTTGGTGTACAGGACACTGCCCCGCCGCGCCACGGCGTAGATCAGGTTCTGGTCCCCCTCCAGCCCCTCCAGGAGCTCCTTCCCGTAGTCGCCTCCGGAGGTGTACTCCCAGGTCCCCGCGGTGAGACAGGCGTCCAGCCAGTTGCAGATGATAGTTCGGAAGGCGGCGGTGTCCTGCCAGTCCTCCTCCAGGCTGTCCCTGGCCCACCGGGCGCCCAGCTCCGTGGACCACCAGCCGTACTGGCCCAATCCGCCGGCCAGCAGGAGGCTGATCCCCAGCAGGAAAGCCGTCAGCCCCGCCGCCGCCCGCAGGCGGCCCTCCCGCCGGGCACGCCGCCGGTGCCGGGGCCCTGTCTGTCTTGTTGCCTCTGTTAAGGATGTTTTTCCATTTTATAACCAATTCCCCACACCACCTTCAAATAGTCCGGCTCCCGAGGGTTGAGCTCGATCTTCTCCCCTGATCCGGCGGATGTGCACCATCACTGTGTTCTCCGAGGCGTAGGCCTCCTCCCCCCAGACCCGGCGGTAGATCTCCTCCGCAGGAAAGACCCGGCCCAAGTTGCACATCAGCAGGTCCAGGATGCCCAGCTCCGTTGCGGTGAGCTTCACCTCGTCCCCGTCCGCCGTCAGGACCCGGCTGTCCGGGTCGTAGGACAGCCGGCCGTTGACGATGCGCCGGTCTCTGGCGGAGGCGTTCACATCCCCCAGCCGGGTGTACCGCCGCAGCTGGCTGCGCACCCGGGCCACCAGCTCCTGGGTGGAGAAGGGCTTGGTCACATAGTCATCCGCCCCCATGGACAGTCCCAGCACCTTGTCGCTCTCCTCGCTTTTGGCGGACAGGACAATGATGGGCAGGTTGCGCCGTTCCCGGATGCGGAGGACTGCGGAGAGGCCGTCCAGGCGGGGCATCATCACATCCATCAGGATCAGCCGCAGCTCCGGGTCCAGGGCGTGGTCCAGGGCCTCCATGCCGTCATAGGCACGCAGCACCCGGTAGCCCTCCTTTTCCAGGGCCAGGGCGATGGCCCCCACGATCTCCCGGTCGTCATCCACCACCAGAACGGTCTCTTTTGTGTCCATAGCGCAGCTCCTCTCTCGGTTTGCCTGGGAACAGGATAGCAGAGATTTCTTACAAAAAAAAGCTGGGGAAGTCTTACAAGTTTCTTACAGATGGGGCCGGCCGCCGGCCCTTCCATTTTCCTGATATATATATACCATAAATGAGGAGATCACAAAAGAGGAAAGGTGCGGACCGCCCCCAAAGCCTTCCCCCTCTGGGGGAAAGGTGGCACGGCGAAGCCGTGACGGATGAGGGGTCTTTCTTCTCCGTCCCGCTTCTATGAGGCAGACACCCACTGTGTGCCCCTGCGCAGGTCCGGTTCAGGGGCCGCGCAAAAATTTTTGATCCCTGCAACATTTTGCCCCGCTGTGGGGTGTTTGAGGTGAAAGGAGGGGGGGGATGACATGGACCGGACGAGCCAGGCGGAGGAGACGGTCCGCCGCTACTCTGACATGGTCTATCGCCTTGCCTTTGCCCGGACGGGGAACACCGCAGACGCTGAGGATGTGTACCAGGAGGTCTTTCTCCGCTACCTCCGCAGCGACCCCCAGTTCACCTCGGAGGAGCACCGGAAGGCCTGGCTGCTGCGGGTCACTATCAACTGCGCCAAAAAGCTTCATGCGGCGCCCTGGCGGCGGCGGACGGAGCCCCTCAGTGAGACGCTGGAGGCCCCTCCCCGGAGGGAGAGGCGCTCTGGGAGGAGCTGCGCCGCCTGCCGGACAAGTACCGCACGGTGCTCCACCTCTACTACTACGAGGACATGACCACGGAGGAGATCGCCCGGCTGCTGGACCGGAGCCCGGCCACGGTGCGGTCCCAGCTGATGCGGGGCAGAGACAGGCTGCGGGTGCTGCTGGAGGAGGGATAGCATGGATCGAAGAGAATACAAGCAGATGATGGAGCAGATCCGTCCTGCGCCCGAGCTGATGGAGCGGGTGCTGGCGGAGGGGCAGACGGAAAGGAGCAGACCGATGAAGCACAGGATACGTGCTGCGGGGGTAGCGGCCCTGGCGGCAGCACTGCTGATGGGCACCGCCCTGGCAGTGAACAGCGGATTTTTGGAGCGGTATTTCAAGGGCGACCTGAGCGTGGTTGAGCCCTATATCCAGGGGGGGAGAGCGTGTCGGACGGGAAATTCCGCCTGACCCTGGACAGCGCCGTGGTGGACCAGTACGGCCTGGTAGCCCAGGTGACCCTGGAGGCCCTCACCGACGAGGGGGCGGCCTGGCTGATGGAGGGGCCCAGATGAGCCCATGGGAGCGCTATGATGCCCCTGAGTCCACCTTTGATCCCGGAGACGTATGGCTGGCCAGCGCCGACTACGCGGGGGACGGCTGTCCTGGCGGTACTACAACGCCTCCCCCAGACTGGAGGGTGAGCGCAGCAACAGCTATTGGGAAGACATCAGCCTGCGCACCGACCGGGCGTGACCACCCAGCTCCGGGTGGAATTCGACCCCAACGAGATGGAGGAGGGACTGGACACCCTGTGGATCGGGGTGGACTGCATGGGACCGAAGTATGCCATCCGTCTGCCGGAGGTGGGCTCCATGGGCGCCGTGACGGTGGAGCCGGAGGGCAAGATCCTCCTCAATCCGGAGTGGGACCGGAGCGGCACCGTCCACCTGCTGGAGTTCGGCCCCCTGAGCTACAAGCTGGTCTACTCTTATGGGGGAGTGGGAGGAGTCCTGGGACACCTTCCTCCAGGGGAGTTCTTCCTGAAGCTGAAGGACGGCACCATTTGCACCCCCGGCGACCTGAAGGCCGGGTGGGGTACCGTCCGGAGTATGACGACGCCCCGGAGGGCCAGCGCACCATCACCGCAACCACCATCGGCTTCTTTGACCGGGTGGTGGATCTGGACCAGGTGGAGTCGGTGATCCTGGGGGACCTGGGTACCCGGTGGACAGCAGCGGGCCCGTCCCGGCGGAGCTGGACGAGAGCCTGCGGCCCTTCGTCCTCTACTACCCCGGCTGGAGCGCTGACGACCAGGTGCCGGCGGCGGGCTGTGCAGCCGGCTGGGGAGCCGGCTGTCATTGGGACCGTGAGGCCGGGACGGTGACCATCACCTACCGGGGCCACACCGCGGTGCTCACCGTAGGGACTGAGGAGCTGGTGGTGGATGGAGCAGAGGAGATGACCTTCGGCCCCACTGTGGGCGGGACGGCCAGGTGTACCTCAACTGGAAGGTCTGCGACTACCTGGAGATCCCCCTGCCAGAGCATGACCTACGCCCTGCGGATCATGCCGCCTGGTCTGAAATAAAGGGGGGCTGGCATCGGGCCCACACCCCGGCATATCAACGCGCCCCGGGACAGAAACTGTCCCGGGGGCGCGTGCTGTCAAAAAGTGGCGAAGTCACTTTTTTGAGAAAGCAGCAGTGCTGCGCGCAGGGTCTGTCCGCCGCAGGCTGGCAAACCCTCAGCTTGTCGACAAAGTATTTTCGACGAGCTGAGAGCACTTTTCAGAACGTTTTAACGTTCTGAAAAAGTGGTTTGATTGCATGTGAAAGACAACCCTGACGGTTTTCTTTCACACTATCTTTCCCCCCGAGTCCTTTGGCTGGCCGTTTTTCGACAGTCTGCCTGCACCTGCAGCCTGAGTTGGTTTGCGTCTGCGGGCGCGAACTCTGCCAGGCTTTTTCCACAAGCTGATGCGTCCCCGGGACAGTTTCTGTCCCGGGGACGCTTCTGATAGGAGCTCAGACGAAGCGGTCAATACACGCCCTGCCACAGCATGGCGTCGGCCACCTTCAGGAAGCTGACGATATTGGCGCCGGCCTGATGTCGCCCTCCTGGCCGTACTTAGCCGCGGTGTCGGCGCGCTGGCGGTAGATGTTCTCCATGATCTCCTTCAGCTTGGCGTCCACCGCCTCAAAGGTCCAGTACAGGCGCTCGCTGTTCTGGCTCATCTCCAGGCCGGAGACAGCCACGCCGCCGGCGTTGGAAGCCTTGGAGGGGGGAGTAGAGGAGGCCGGAGGCTTTGATGGCCTGGATGGCCTCGGGAGTACAGGGCATGTTGGAGCCCTCAAAGACGGCCTTACAGCCGTTGGACACCAGCAGTTTGGCGGAGTCGGTGTCAATCTCATTCTGGGTGGCGCACGGCATGGCGATGTCGCAGGGACGGACCAGATGCCGGCACAGCCCTCCACGTATTTGGCCGTGGGGACATAGTTGGGATAGGTGCTGATGCGCTCCCGCTTCTGCTCCTTGATCTGCTGGATGATGCGGAAGTCGATGCCGTTCTCGTCCACCACATAGCCGTTGGAGTCGCTCATGGCCACCACGGTGGCTCCCATCTCGGTGCACTTCTGATTGGCGTAGGTGGCCACATTGCCCGAGCCGGAGATGATGACCTTCTTCCCCTGGAAGGACTGGCCGTGGTCGGCCAGATAGGCGGCGCCGAAGTAGCACAGGCCGAAGCCGGTGGCCTCGGTGCGGGTGAGGGAGCCGCCGGAGGCCAGACTCTTTCCGGTGATGGCGCCGGTCCACTGGTTCTTCAGCTTCTTGTACTGTCCGAAGAGGTAGCCGATCTCCCGGCAGCCCACGCCGATGTCACCCGCAGGGACGTCGGTGTTCTCACCGATGTGGCGGTAGAGCTCATTCATAAAGGCCTGGCAGAACCGCATGACCTCACCGTCGGACTTACCCTTTGGATCGAAGTCGGACCCGCCCTTGCCGCCGCCCATGGGGAGGGTGGTCAGACAGTCCTTAAAAAGTCTGCTCAAAGGCCAGGAATTTCATGACAGACTGGTTGACAGAGGGATGGAATCGCAGCCCCCCTTATAGGGGCCCAGGGCGGAGCTGTGCTGCACCCGGAAACCGTGATTCAGGCGGGTCTTGCCCTGATCGTCCACCCAGGACACCGGGAAGCAGATCAGGCGCTCCGGCTCGGCCATGCGGCCCACGATGTTCTGCTGCTCATAGCGGGGGTCGGAATCGATCACAGGGGAAAGGGGCTCCAGAAATTCCCCCACAGCCTGGAGGTACTCGGGCTCGTGGGCGTAGCGGGCCCGCAGATCATCCATCACGGAATTAAGGTAAGCGTTCTGAAAGGACATTGTTGACCACTCCTAGAAATTTGTTTTCTCTGGCACCAGGTACTTTATTGAGTTAGCGAAGTGATGCTATTATAGTCCTTTAAAAATTGATACGCAAGATGGGAAAATAAATAATTCATATTTTAACGAAAATGACGGATTTTTACCGCCAAATCCATCAAAAACAAAGGAGCGCAAAAATTATAATGCAAAAAAGACGGATGAGCTGCATCAAAATCCAGACTGGCCGCCGGGGCTGCCGGGGAGAGCACGCAGGCCGCCCCATGACTTTGTTAAAAATACCGAAAACTATGGGAAAATATGGTATATTCGGACAAAGGCCAGCCAAACATGTCCGCCCGGGCGCAAAGCCTCCCTGCTCCGGCTCGTCAGCGCCGGAACAGGGAGGCTGGAACGGGCACGGTCCCGTCCGGAGGTGGGCGGGTGCTGGGGCCCTCTGCAAAAGGCGCGGTCCCCGTCCGCATGATCGGACGGGGACCGCGCCGGGTGCTTATCCGTGTCTTCCTACTTCTGTTCCTCGATTCAGACGAGCAGGCTCTTCTCAGATTCGGGGTCGAAGAGATGGATGAGGCTGGGGGAGAAGGTGAAGCGGAGCTTGGTGCCATAGGGCACGCCGCCCCGGTACTCCGCCGGCAGTTCTACGGTGGGGGTGCGGATGACCACCTCCTGGCCGCCCTCCACGGTGGCGTGGAGGTACAGCTCGCTGCCCATCAGCTCGGACACCTCGATGGATGCCTCGATGGCGGAGGCGGAGGGGTCCTTCTGCACCGCGATGTGCTCCGGACGCACGCCCAGGATCACGTCGGCGCTCTGCTGTCCCTTCCCGGCCAGCTTGGCGCTCATCTCCCCGTCCAGCGGGAAGCTGGCCCCGGCATACTCCACCGAGTAGTCGCCGCCCTTCTTCTCCAGGCGGGCGTTGAAGAAGTTCATCTGGGGCGTACCGATGAAGCCGGCCACGAAGATGTTGATGGGCTTCTCAAAGACCTCCTGGGGGGTGCCGATCTGCTGCACAAAGCCGTCCTTCATGATCACGATCCGGTCGCCCAGGGTCATGGCCTCTGTCTGGTCGTGGGTCACGTACACGAAAACGGTGGTGTTGATCCGCTGCCGCAGCTTGATGATCTCAGCACGCATCTGGTTGCGCAGCTTGGCATCCAGGTTGGACAGGGGCTCATCCATCAGCAGCACCTTGGGCTCCCGGACAATGGCACGGCCGATGGCCACACGCTGCCGCTGGCCGCCGGAGAGCGCCTTGGGCTTGCGGTCCAGATACTGGGTGATGTCCAGGATCTCCGCCGCCTGATCCACCCGCTGGTGGATCTCCTCCTTGGGGAACTTCTTCAGCTTCAGGGGGAATTCCATGTTCTCCCGCACCGTCATGTGGGGATATAGGGCATAGCTCTGGAACACCATAGCGATGTCCCGATCCTTGGGCTCCACGTCGTTGACCAGCTTGCCGTCGATGTACAGCTCTCCCTTGCTGATCTCCTCCAGGCCCGCCACCATCCGCAGGGTGGTGGACTTGCCGCAGCCGGAGGGGCCCACCAGCACGATGAACTCCTTGTCGGCGATCTCCAGGTTGAAGTCGCTCACTGCGGTGACCGAGTTGTCATAGATCTTGTAGATGTTCTTCAGACTGACAGTTGACATGGCTTCTGGCCGTGAGACCTCTGCCTCCGCAGCAGGCCCCTCCCCCGGACGGACTGTCCCTCCCGGGGCTTACGACAGGTCTCCACACTGCCGCACCGCCGGCCGGCGGTCTTTTCTTCCTCCTTTTTATGGGTCCGAGGACTATGAAGAATGGAGTAGTTCCACGGCCCTGGTCTCGTTAGATCAGCAGTACTTCCCGATGGCAGCCGAGATCATCCCTGCCGCTTCCCGCACGATGGATGCGTCTCCGTCGGCCAGGGGGGCATGGGCAGGCGGACGCTGCCTGCGTCGGGGCCGCCCTGGAGACGGATGATGGCCTTCTGGACCGCGTACAGGTTGCCCTTGGCGGTACACATCTTGTAAATGATGCGGCAGGCCTCGTTCTGGATCTGGCGGGCGGTCTCCATCTCACCCTTGCCGTACAGCTCATAGATCTTCAGATACAGCTCGGGCATGACGGCATAGGTGCCGCCGATGCCGCCGATGGCGCCCGCCGCCAGGCCGGACAGGAACTGCTCGTCGGGGCCGTTGAATACGATGCAGCCCTCATCCTTCCACATCTGGATGTCCTGTACAGGCATGGAGGAATTCTTTACGCCGATGACCCGGGGATTCTTCAGCATCTCCTTGAGCAGGGGAGCCGTTCAGGGCCACACCCGCCAGCTGGGGGATATTGTAGATGATGAAATCAGTGTTCGGGCGCGGCGGCAGAGATGTCGTTCCAGTACTGGGCAATGCCGTAGTTGGGCAGGTGGAAGTAGATCGGCGGGATGGCGGCGATGGCGTCCACCCCCAGGCTCTCCGCATGGGCGGCCAGGGCCTGGCTGTCAGAGGTGTTGTTGCAGGCCACGTGGGCGATGATGGTGACCTTGCCTCTGGCCTCGGCCATCACATTCTCCAGACCAGCTTGCGCTCCTCCACGCTCTGGTAGATGCACTCGCCGGAGGAGCCGCCCACATACAGGCCCTTCACGCCCTTGCCGATCAGATAGCGGGTGAGCTCCCGCACCTTGGTGGCGCTGACGGCGCCCAAATCGTCATAGCATGCGTAGAATGCCGGGATGACGCCCTGATATTTGCTGAAATCGCGCATAAATCGATCACTCCAATATAATTTGCAAAGATTTAAAGTTTTTTAGGATCAGCCCTTGACCGCACCCATGGCGATACCCTGGGTGAAGTACTTCTGGAAGGCCACGAATACGATGATGATGGGGATGGAGGCCAGCGCCGCGCCCGCCATGATCAGGCCGAAGTCAGTGGACATCTCGCCCTGAAGGTTGGCGATGGCCAGCGGCAGGGTCCAGCTCTCCCTGCTGGTGAGCATGACCAGCTGGAGGAAGTAGTCGTTCCAGGTGTTGACGAAGGTGAAGATTGCCAGCGCGCCGATACCGGGCTTGATCATAGGGAAGACCACGGTGATGAAGGTGCGCAGCTCACCCGCGCCGTCCACCCGGGCCGCCTCCAGGATCTCTGTCGGGATGGTCTCGGAGAACTGCTTCATCAGGAATACGCCGAAGGGCCAGCCCCACCGTGGGCAGGATGACGGCCCAAAGGGTATCGTTCAGATGGAAGAAGTTGGTCATCTCCTGGGCCAGGGGATGACGATGACCTGCTTGGGCAGGGCCATGGCGCAGATGATGATGGTGAACAGGACGCCCCGGCCGATGAAGCGCTTCTTGCCCAGGGCGTAGCCCGCCAGGGAGGCGGTGAGACAGGTCAGGATCATAGCCGCCGCCGAAATGAAGATGATGTTGAACAGCCACAGGAAGGCGGGGTTGTCAAACAGCCGGGCGTAGTTTTCCACCGTGGGTTCGATGGGGAACCAGATGGGCGTCCGGCCGTGATCTCCAGCTTGTTCTTGAAGGAGCCGGTGACGATCCAGTACAGAGGGGAACAGGAAGAAGATCATGACCACCAGGATGGCCACGGAGAAAACCTTATACCCCTTGGAGGTGCCGCTCAGATCAGTGGTTTTTTTCATGTTCTCGCCCCTCCTTAATTGTCAGTCTTCGCCACTTTGAACTGGATGGCGGAGAAAATGGCGATGATGAGGGCCAGAACCACGCCGATGGCACAGGCATAGCCCAGGTCGTTGAGCCGGTACGCGGTGTCGTAGACCTGATACATGATGGTCATGGTGGAGTTCAGCGGGCCGCCCTTGGTCAGCAACTGGATCAAGGCGAAGCACTGGAAGGAGTTGATGGTGGTGATGACCAGCACATACAGGGTAGTGGGCATGATGGAGGGCCATTTGATCTTCCAGAACACCTGGAGCTTGGTGGCGCCGTCCACCTGGGCGGCTTCAATGAGGGACTGATCCACGTTGCCCAGAGCGGCGACGTACAATACGATGGGCTGGCCGATAGAGGTGGTGAACAGGATCAGGATGATAAACCAGATAGCGGTTTTAGGGTTGCCCAGCCAGTCAAAGCTAGTCGTGCCGGCCACCTGATTGAGGATGCCGTTGTAGGGGTCCAGGATCCACTTCCACACCACGGTGATGGCCACCGAGCCAGTGACCACCGGCAGGTAGAACACACATCGGAAGAAGGAGCGGGGAATGGAGTGCATCTTGTAGATGGCGGAGCTCACCCACAGGGAGAATGCGGTGACGCTGGGCACCGCCACCACCACCATGAGCACCGTGTTCAGAAAGCCGCGGTGGAAGATGGGGTCCTGGAACAGCTTGATGTAGTTGGACAGGCCGGCGAAGCCCTTGACGCCGCCCAGTCCGTAGTCGGTAAAGCTGTAATACACACAGATGAACATGGGGACGACCACGAAGGTCACAAAGAAGACCAGGCTGGGCAGCAGGAACAGATAGGCCGAGGTGGTCTCCCGCCGGACCAGAGCACGGCTCATGCCGGAGGTAGCGCTTTTTCTTGACTTTTTAGGCTTCTGTCCGGCAGCCGGAGCAGGAGTGGTCTGAGCCATAAGATTTCCCCCTCTTTGACAAGAATTTGCCTGCCCTCCCCCGGGGAGGACGGAAGATACACAGTGCCCGCCCCTCTCATTCAGGAGCGGGCACAGGATCGCATGGAACAGGATACGTGCTTCCGCAGGAGGTCAGCCGATGTTGGCGTTCGCCTGAGACACGAAGTTGTCGGCAGCGGTCTGCACGTCGGCACCGGTGGTCATGATCTCCTGGAGCATGGGCCACCACAGGGCACGCTGCTCGGTCCAGCCGCCGGTCAGGTTGTAGTACCGGCCCAGGTAGTCGCTCATCAGAGCGAAGGGAGCGCGCAGGTCGGCGTCCTCAGCGTCGGCGTAGACATCGCCCCAGTCAGCGTGGACGGGGAAGAAGCTGGAGGTCTTCACAGCCTCCCACACCGGCGGTGGCATCGTTGCAGACAAAGTCGATGAACTTCTTGGCGGCGTCGATCTTAGCCTGGTCCTTGTTGTCGAAGATACCGAAGCCATAGGGGCCGGCCATCTCCAGCTCGGGGCTGCCGTCGTCGGAGGGGAGGCCATGGCGAAGGGGTAAACTGAGTCTGCTCCGCATACTGAGTGTAGTTGGAGTAGTTCCAGCAGAAGGTGACGGCGCAGGTCTGGTTGGCGAAGGCCTGCAGCTCGTCGGCCGCGGCAAAGCTGGCGTTGGCGGACAGGGAGCCCTTGTTCACCATCCCCTGCAGCAGAGTCAGGGCCTGAACGTTGTTCGCGCTGTTGGCGTTGTAGGAGGTGCCGTCGTCATTCACGTAGTAGTCGGAGTACAGGTTGTTCACCAGAGCGCGGGTGCCCTGGTCGCCGCCCTGCGCGCCGCAGTAGATGATGCCGGGGGTGGCCACGGTGACGGTGCCGTTGTCGATGGCAGTCTTGATGGCAGCCATGGCGGCCTCGAAGCCCTCGGTGGTCCAGGTGCGGGTCTCCTCGTCATGTACTGCAGGGCGCCGGCGGCCTCAAAGACCTCGTAGTTGATGGCCATGCAGTGGGCGGCCGCGCTCAGGGGGTACATGTAGTAGGTCCCGTCCAGCTGGCAGACACTGGAAATATTCTCGCCAATATCCGCGGAGGCATCGCCCCACACGTCGCCCAGGTCCACCATCAGGCCCTCACGGGCGTAGTTGCCCACGATGCGCTCGGGGCCCTCAAAGATGATGTCGGGGGCCGCTGCCGGAGGTGATGGCGGAGGTGAGCTTCTGGTCGCCGTCCTGATAGTTGATGGGGGTGACGGTGACCTTGATGTCGGGGTTGGCCTCGTTGAAGGCGGCGATCAGGGAATCCCCAGTTGGACGCCTCGGTGAAGCCGCCGATGTTGAAGGCCACAGGCTGATCTCAGTGGCGCTGCTGGAGGTGGTGCCCGACGAAGAAGGCACCGCCGCTGGACTGACTGGGGGTGGAGCTGTTGCCGTTGCCGCAGGCAGCCAGGCCCAGCGTCATGGCGGAAGCCAAGACAAGACTGCTACTTTTTTAAATTTCATTTCATTGTCCTCCTTGTGAATCATTTTTCACAAATAATTGCCGATTGGTTTAAGAAAATTTTATAGGAAATCACCGAGCTTGTCAAGACGGAATGAAAAAATTTTCACAAATTGCAAAAAAGAAAATTTTTAACGTGGAGTTAGACCCAAATTGAAACAAAACCTTGACAATTTCAGGAAAACTGATAGGTTATAGGTACAAAAAAAATAAACAAAACGGGGGACTGAAATATCATGAAGCGCCATGTTATCTGTCTGGGCGACTCCAATACTCACGGCTACTGTGGAGCCTCAGGAGGGGGAAACCCTCTGCGGAGGCCGGTTCAGCGAGGCGGAACGCTGGCCCTGTCTGCTCCAGCGCGCCCTGGGAGAGGAATATCTGGTGATCGAGGAGGGACTGTGCGGGCGGACCACGGTATTCCCCGATCCCCTGGAGCCGGGGCTGGACGCCATTTCCTATCTGCGTCCCTGCCTGCTGAGCCATGCCCCGGTCTCCCTGCTGATCCTGATGCTGGGTACCAACGACACCAAGGAGCGCTTCGGCCTCTCGGCGGAGGAGATCGCCCGCGGGATGGAGCGGCTGGCCCGGCAGGCCATGTCAGAGGACTGCTGGGGCCCCGGTGGCCCCGACCTGCTGATCGTGGCGCCTCCCGCCATTCGTCCGGAGGTGGAGCACTCCCGTGGCCGCTGCCATGGGCCGGGGATGCGCGGAGAAATCCCGTCAGCTGGCGGAGCACTACCGCCGGCTGGCAGCCAGGCTGGGCGCGCGTTTCCTGGACGGGGGAGGGCTGTGAGCTGAATCGAGGTGGACCACATGCACCTGACCCAGGCGGGCCATGCCCAGCTGGCGGCCAGGGTGGAAGCGGTCCTCTCCGATCCGGCCACGGGGGCGCTCGGGCAGTGAAAAAAGCGGGCGGGGACACCGGGAATGGTGTCCCCTGCCCGTTTGCCGTCGAATGAGAGGTGAGGAGAGGGTCACAGCTCCTCCCCTTCAGGCTCCTTCTCCGGGAGATACCGGCGGATGACACGCTCCGCGGGCATGGAGGCGAGCAGTGCGTTGAGAGCAGGGGTGAAGACGGCCAGCGGGAAGAAGCCGACCGTGGTCCACACCGTGACGAACAGGAGCAGGATCAGGAGCAGGGTCTGGGGCAGGTGGCGCAGGGTCACCTGAAAGGAAGTGACCAGCAGGTGTCCCAGCCCCATCTGGAAGCGGGACAGCAGAGGGAAGGCCCAGCAGGACACGCCGGCGGGGACGATGAGGGCCGCGCAGTAGCAGCCGTACATGGCCAGGGCGCCGCCGCCCACGGAATTGGCCGCCAGGACCATGATCTGGTACCCCTGGAGGAGCAGGGCGCCCGCGGCCAGGACCAGCAGGCCGGCGGGGGATGCCCACCCGGAGATTGGCCCGGAAGGAGCGGAAGAAGGTGAGGTAGGTGCTGTCCCCTGTCGGACCACACAGTGGGTCACCGTGTGGTACAGGGCGGCACAGGCCGGGCCGAAGGTGACCAGAGGGAGGGAGAGCACCACCCATAAAAGGCTGAGCCCCACCACGTCCACCATGCGGGAGAGTGTGCGGAAAAAGCCGTTTTCCGGATCAAAAATACCTCTGAGCCCCATAAGCGACACCCTTTCCCCGGGACATAGTCCCGTATCTGTGATAGGTCGGGAAACATTATACCACTGGAACAGCAGCAGAGGCAAGACGGGAGTTTGCGGCTCCCTTTTACCCTTTGGGCTGATTTAGACTTACAACAAACCATTCGCCGAAGTAACAAAAGGAGTATTTATAGGTGTTTTGCTCTCCGGAATCATTAAATAATCGGATTTTCTAACCTAAAAAGCGGTTATGTAAATTAAAACGTGTACAAATTTTGCTGTATATTAGGTAAGATATAAAGGGGAAAGAATAGCAAATAAAAAAAGCGAGCAATCAAAAAAGCCACGATAATGTATTCACCCCAATATGTTGCAGAAAAAGCAGTCCCAAGAGTCAAAAACAAACAGTGAGAAAGGTAAACAAAAATGAGCATTTGTAAATATTTTGTGTAAATTTCTGGATTATTCTTGGGGCGTGTGTTAGCTTCAAACCAATAGAATGGATTAGCATGATAGATAAAAAATCAGAAACCATTTTTATGTCGTTCATATTGAGCCCTAAAGAGCATTGAGAATATTGAATATAGGCCAGAATGGAACAAATTAAAATGACTACAACGCAGATACTTTGTTTCGATTTACCTGAAAGCGTGGACGCAACATGACTATAATTTTTCCAACATACAGGCCAACGATCCAGAAAATAATATACGTTAAAAAAATACGATCAGAGTAAGGAAAATTCACTCCAAAAATAGATAAAATATATGGAAATTGTTGCATGAAAAAAGTGATTAGAAGGCTAATTCCGATACCTAAATATGCTGGGATATGTTTCACTATCCAAATCCATAACGGCATAAGAAAATAGAATTGCATAATAATGATAATGTAGTAAAATGGTGACGAGAGATTGCCGATTAAAAGATAAGAAAGAAACTCCTGTGGGTCTCCGTGGACATAACCGATTATCTTAAAGCAGATATAGTAGATAATCACCCACATCACATATGGAATATAAATTTTTTGTATGCGATGGAGAAAATATTGCAAGTATGCATTTATTGTGACTTCTGTATCTATAAATTTAAGAGCCATTTTTACTGCTCCATTATATATAAACATTGGCACAACAAAAGCTGATAATCGCCAAGGGAAATATATGACAGCAGCCTGCCATGATGAGGAATCAGCTAAAGAAATTCCAAGAGATAAAACATGGATTAATATGACCAAAAGACATGCAATGGCATTCATATAGTTTAGTTCTCGTTTTAGTACCATGAGAATACCCCCTCTTCTTAAAGTAAAAGTGAGATCTGTTTCAAAGTGTTTCTAAATAGTCCAAATAAAAAGTTACCGAGAACCACCTAAAGTTGCCGTCCTCGGCAACTTTTTAGTGTGAAAGTTTCATGATCAGAGCTAAAACTGTGTTTTTGATAGCTACCTATCGAAAAAAGCTTCTTATAAATTTCCATTTGTCTTTTATTTATTTTATCATATTTTTCTGCTCCAATCAACGCATAGTGAAATTGACGAAGTCATTACCCGTCAGTCCAAATGCAAAAGGGAGTTTGCAGGGGCGGGTCTGGGCCCCACGGGATGCTTGGAGCCGCCGCCCCTTCCCGTCCTTTGGGCCCCGCATTCCACACAGGGGGCGGCTGCCCGGGCATCGGGCTGGATCGCCTGGGAAATCCGCTGTTTCTTTTCCGGTCCGCTGTGATATACTGCTCCATTATGGGGCCGCGTCCCCATCCCGCATGAGGTGATCTGAATGACTCGGCTGCGCGCTGTTCTGCTGGCTCCCCCAGGGACCCAGCCCAAACTGCTCCGCTGGCACCACGTCTGGCTGGCATTTGCCCTGACAGGGTGCCCGAAGTGGTCTTGTTGGCGGTGAGGGAATACTTCGCTTGCGAGCTTTTTCAGCCTCATTCGGGCATTTCCCCGATCGGCCTCGAGGGCGGTATCGCCAGATGCATCTGCGGTCTTCTCGGATTTCGCTCTGATCTTCCCTCAGATAGAACCTGAAACCGTCCGCGCGGCGAAGCCAGTTGAGCGGGAACATCGCATAGCGCTTGAATGCCGCCGATCCGCCTTCGGAATTTTGATTCATGAGCTCGTCGAGATACAGGTCCCATGCATCGCGATCTCATCGGCCTCGGCGCCCGAATCCATGACATCGCGGATTGCCGCCATGGTCTTATCGAGAAAAGACCCCATCGATGTGCTTCGGAGACGAATCGGCGATGAAAACGCGCCACGTAGCGGACCTCGGCACTCCAGCCTCCGATGTCACCCGGACCGCAATCCCCATTCTCTCCAGAGAGTTCACCTCTCTTGTTGGAATCATTAGAAGAATAAGAAAAATAA
>VOFC01000002.1_pt1 | contig 49058 bp, 95 predicted proteins | sample 5384161 | NCBI WGS metagenome assembly VOFC01 (sample SAMN12384722, study PRJNA508395) | human gut metagenome | isolation source: healthy gut B | host: Homo sapiens | reverse complement strand
CCAGTTACGTATTGCGAGCACACTCACGATTTCGCCGCCTATGGCACCTCGGTCACGTGCCGCTCTATCTGCCCGCGCGATCGACGCGGCGCAGGATCGATGCTGCTCGCAGTGCGCAGTGCCGTGTTGATAATTTCGGCTTACGCCGGGCGCGAGGATCACATCCTCACCCTCTGTCACCTGTATCAGCCAGCGGCCACGCCTCGCGCTGGATCAGCAGGTGGTAAGCGCACGTCGTCACGCCGCTGGAAGCATGACGGCGTGCGACGATTCATCTCTGCGCTGCCGGAGGGCCGATAGCTCCCACCTGGCTTGCTGCATAAGGTCGCGAGGCTGCGCCTGCTGACGGACTGCACGCTCGCCCGGCAGGCGCGAGGAAGTCCGGCGTTCCCCCGCGTTCGCGCCGGAGGAGGCTGAATGGCTGCGGCGAAGCGGCGTTTTTGACCCTGGCGCGAAGGAGAGCTGGCTCAAATACACCGGCCGCGGCCTTTCGCTCGCTGAGGCGATCGCACGACGGCCAGTTTCCCGGCCCGCCTCGGACGCGGCTGCAGCTGCTGCCGGTCTGACGGTATTCGCCAGTGTGCACACAAGAACCTGCACAGTCACGTTGATTAGATTATAAAAAGCCTTCCTTGTGAAGTTTTTTCCTCTGCATGAAAAATCGAACAAATATTCGAAAATTCCTGACCGATCTGCCGTTGTAAAAGATAGCCGCAGAAAGGGCGGCGGATGCCGGACAGGACCCATTCCTAAGCATCGATCTCAAACCCTTCTTTGCGTAAGCGGTAGAATGCGCGGCGCGGGGCCAACTGCTGAAGACAACCTGTCGGCCGATGAGGAGCGGACGGAGAAGACGATCTCGCCTGGCGGTCTCGCCGCCAGCGGCGTTGATCGGGGGCCGGGGCGGCTGCCGAGCAATTGGTGCCGTGTAGTAATGCCGAGCGTGGCGGCAGCGGCGCACCCGGCCGGACGCTGACCGCGCAGCTGCGACGCACCGCGCGTTTCGCGGCGCAGCCGAGCGCGACCGTCATCGCCGCGGATGGCGCTGTATGGTTCCATGGATCTACTGGATTTGCCTCAAAATATCGCGCCGGAGGACATCCATGCCTACCCATCGACGAGTATTCATCGACGTGACGCCCTACCGCAGTCTTTAAGGCTGGTCTGCGTGGAGCTGCCCGGACGGTGACCTGACGTGTCTGCACGACCGGTAATTACCGCCTGATCGGGATTAACCTGTATTTGGCCAAGATCGTTATGGGATACTGCCGCTACGTTTCGCCGATGGCGATCGCCGCGTTTCGACGAGCGCAGCCACGGCAGACGTCGGTTAATTCGTCAGCTTAATCGATTTCGCTGTTTTAGCCGCGGATACCGGAAGCCGCAGGGCTTCCATGGCTTTGATGGCATATCGCCTGCTGCTCGCTCGGCGGGCCGGAATGCAATTTTATAACGAAGATCCGCAACGGTATGAGCCGTTGACTCCACTCCACGTGGGCTGGCTGTGCACGATCGCCGATATCGTATAGCTTCACCTGCCCGCAGTCGCATCGGCCTCTCAAAGCCTGGGCAGTTTATGAGCCGTATGTCTTTGACAAGTCTGGCTCAAAGCTACGCCATCGCTGGCACCCGGATTCATGGGAGGCAGTTTTGCATCCGGACCAGCCGATGTCGACATGACTTTGGTGAGCCTGACCTGGCCAGCCAAAAGTGAGCTCATCACGGTCTGGCCCGCTGACCTGACCCTGCGTAATGGGCGGCTGGTCCCTGAAGGCGCATCGGCTCGCCGTGGCTAAGCGCACACCTGCCTCGACCCGGTGTCGAAACTGGCTTTTAACTATCTATAATAACTGCCAGATTTCATTGGACAAGAAGAAATTAATGATGAAAATAGTCAGAATTATAGTATTCTGCCTTAGCATGAAAAGAACTTATCAATATGCCAATCGGTTGCTTCAAGATTCGTCGGCGAACAGTCAGGTGAAGAAGCATCAAATTATGTCACATATTTATATCAATGGACGTTACACTACAATTCCAAGAATTATTACATCGGTTTTTGGCTCGTTCACAACTAGAGAACCATGTTTGCAGACATTCAGAAGGGAAGTTCTAACTCCACTGAAGACGATTATGTACCCTGTAGATTACTCATTGTCGCTTTCACCTTGATTGGAATTGGTATTTGTATCCATTTTATCTTCCACTAATTTTTTTTTTTGAGAGTCCATACGAGGTGGTCGTTACACCGACTCCTTCTCACGATGTGGTGCCAGTTTCGTTTTCGAATCCATTTTCTACCAAAAACGAAATTGGTGATTTTAAAAAGAAACGTATCAAAATGACGATATTATTGCAAAAATAGAAATTGAAAATACGGATTTTAGTAGCGTTGTGTTGCAAGCAGAAGATAATGAGTTTTACTTAGATCACGATTTGAGCGGGAAAACCTGATGGAATGGGGAGTACCTTCTTAGATTACCGAATGTTCTAACCGATCAAAAAGTTGCTAATCTACGGACACAATTCTAGAAAACGTCAATACGGAGTTTCAAATTTTTAGAACAGTATTTGGATGAATCCTTTTATCCAGATCATTCTATTTTGACACTTAGGAGTGAGAACGGTTACTATCGTTATCAGGCTTTTGCTGTATTGATTGTGAAAGATGAAGTAGAACACATGAAGTTATCGTTTACAGAAGAAGAGTATCAAGCTCATTTAAATTACTTGAAAGAGAACTCACTTTACGATACGGAAATTTCGGTTTCAACAGATGATGATATTTTACTTTTGCAAACTTGTTACTATTATCCGGAAAACTCATTTATCGTCGTTGCTTTTCGTAAAAAATATAGACGGAACAAAAACTTGTTCGGTCTTTTTTCTTTTTGTTATAATAAAGTCAAATGGAGGACTTATGGAACAAATGAGAATTATGTTTGATATGGATGATGTTTTAGTTTCGGGAGGGTTTTTATATTTGATTAACTCTTATTTAGGAACACATTATACGGAATCGGATTTTAAAACGTATTACATGCAAGATATCGTGCCTGATAAAGAGGCTTTTTGAGTATTTCTTACAGCACAATTTATATGATTATGCGACTGTTACAGAAGGTGCTACTGAACTGTTAAAAAAGAATTAAATGAGCATCATAAGGTGTACATTGGAACGTCTTATATTATTCCGGAAGTTGCGTCCAAATCTGGTGTATTGCTCGATTATAAATATCAGTTTTTAACGAGAACATTTCCGTTTTAGATCCCAATCGATTTGTCTTTTTAGGAGATAAATCTGTTTTACGGTGCGATGTAAAAAGTGGATGATAAACTTTCTAATTTAGAAAATGCAGATACAAAAATCTTGTATACGGCGTATCATAATTTGGATTTGGCAGATTCTGTTATCGAAGAATATGGTGCAGTAAGAGCAAATGATATGCAGGAGGTCAAACGATTGATTTTAAAAAAGTAAAGAGATGGTAATATGATTTTTAAACGTGAGTGGTAGATGTGACATTGTGGCCTTTTATACAGATTGGTTTTTAAAACGATATCGAAAAGGATTCGTCGATGTCAGAAACCGTTTTATCCGAAACAAGTAAGTAGGATCTATTTTGAAGATGTCGATTTGATTGTGTTCTGTACTAAAAACCCTAAGCCAATCGTGCCTTATTTAAAAGAGATTCATAAACCGATTTTATTTCAAGTCACTTTGACACCTTACAAGCGGATGTGGAGCCGAATGTGATAAAGAAAGAGGAAATTATCGAATCGATTAAACAAATATCTAACGAACTCGGTAGGGAATTTGTCTTTGTTCGTTATGATCCGATTTTTATTAGTAAAAATATTCTCTTTCTTATCACTTGAAAGCATTCGAACGGATGTGCTCTTTACTCGATGGTTATGTAAAACAAATTATCGTATCGTTCATCGATGAATATAAGAATTCAAAGAAAAACTGGGAAATGTTAGGGAATTCTTCCTTTTTACTGAATCAGATTATGAAACGATTGGTAAAGAATTTAGTCGTATAGCCAAGAATCATGGTATGACTGTACAGACTTGTTTTGAGAAAAATAATTTAGTGAAATACGGTTTTGTCGAAGGCGAATGTGTATCTAGGTTGCAAGCGTATCAATTAACTGGAAAAAGTTTCCAGCATGGAAAGCACGTGGTTGTGGTTGTGCTGCTATGGTAGATATTGGTGTCTATAATTCTTGTAAACACTTTTTGTAAATATTGTTATGCTAATTTTGATGAAGAGCAAGTTCTTTCTAACATGTCTCATCATGAATGCGACTCTTCTTTATTAGTCGGACACTTAGAAAATGATGATGTGATTAAGGTAAGAAGGAAGTAAAAGATAAATACAAAAAAATAAACTGATTATTTTATTTTTAGAAAAGATTGACATGTGTATATACATTGTATATACTGTAAATAGGTGATGAATAATGGAAGTAAAAGTTCAAAAGTGGGGGAATTCATCTGGAATCCGAATCCCAAGCAGTATTTTAAAATCTTTAAATATTAAGACAAATGATATAGTAAACATTGAACAAGATGGCGATAAGTTAATTGTGAGTATTCCTAAGAAAAGAAAAATATCTTTGAAAGAACGTTTTCAAGAATATCATGGTGAAAATTTGGCGAAAAGAATTTTCTTGGGATGGAAATGTAGGTAAGGAAATATGGTAAAAAATATTGTCCAATGCAAGGAGATATTGTTCTTTTTAGATTTTAATCCGATTAGAGGGCATGAACAGGCTGGATATCGACCAGGAGTAGTTATTAGTAGTAATGTTTTTAATGAACAAACAGGGATGGTGATGGTTTGTCCAATTACTTCTAATCTTAAAGTTTATCCAACACATTATATTTTAGAAGACACCAAAAAGCTTCCGGCTCTGTTCTATGTGAACATATTCGAAGCATCGATTATGAAGCGAGAAATTTAAAGTTTGTTGAAAAGTTGAGTGATAATGATTTACTTAGTGTTATTATGTTATTGAATGCTTGTATAGAGGAGTGAAGTTTCCAGTGACAAAATATTTAAAAGTAATGTTTGGTGAAAATAGTGGAGCGGATTCATCTGTTCGGTATCAAATTGGGGAAGTCAATGTCGCATCTCATTGGGATCCTACTGCAAAATCTGGAAAAGATTTTGGTGGATTTAATTTTTCGACGGAAAGTAAAATTATCCGCTGGCTTCACCGTGGTGATACGTTATATGATGTTATCGTTCCTCCTGATGCAGAAGTAATCGATGTAGTAGATTCTGCTACACCACATGGAGTATTTCGTTCTAATAAAATCATCCTTCAAAATCCTAGAAAAGTAACGGATGAGATGGCACTTGATTTTTATTATAAGTCCGATATTCCAGAAGTTGCCTATTATCGTGCATTAGGAGCAGTAGCTCTTATGTATGATAAAAAACGGCACTTCAAATTTTTCATGATAAAGTAAATGAATCTAATGTTCATACGGTTCTAGAAGAATGGAACGAGATGGTTCATAAAAAGGGAAGACGTCAAAACGAGACCGTCTTACTCATTCAAGATATGTTGGAGTCGTTACAAAAGAAGGCGCAAAATAGATAAAAAACTTATCTATTTTTTTTGCTTTTTATAAAGTCTACGTTCCGTCGATTGCTTTTTTGGAAAAGTATTTTTATAATATAATATAGAAGGTGAGTGAATATGGATTCAGAACGTGTTGGTAAGTTTATTTGTATGTTACGAACTAGGAAAGGGCTTACACAGGAAGAATTGGCCAATCAAATTTGTGTAAAAAATAAAGCAGTATCTCGCTGGGAACGTGGTGTAGGACTTCCCGATATTTCTCTTTTTGAGCCTTTGTCTAAAGTTTTGGATGTTTCTGTTTTAGAACTTTTAAATGGTGAATATTCCAATCAAGATGATAATGCCCAAAAAAAAGGATATTAATTTGTTATTACATACTTTCGCTCTTTCCAACAAACAAGGTAATAAACATTATCTTTTACTCCTGTTATTTGGAATTCTTCTTTTTATGATGATTTTATATTTGATTACTGATTTTCAAGGATTTGACAATATGACATTATTTACGTTAATGAATAATTTTTCAATTATTCCTTTTATCAATATCATCTCTACGGTACAGTCCGGTAATTATATGAACTTGTTGCGAAATATTATCGTTAACTTTATAATTGGCTCTATTATTGGAATCTTTTGCTTGAATTTTAAACAAAAGAAACAACATCTTTTTAGATTTTTCCTTTTGACGAATATTTTGTTAGAAATTCTTAAATGGATTTTATTGCTTGCTATTTTCGATATAGATGATATTTTGATACGTTTTATTTCAGGGTAGTTATCGTTTTTGTTTATAAGCATTTTGAAAAAATAATATAGCATCTGTCACAAAAATTTAGATTTGTTTTTCTCATATGAAAGAAGCAGGAGATTCCCTGCTTCTTTCGTATTATTTATTATTATTTCTTTTTTGGTTAATGATTTATATAAAGGACTACTTAACTGTTCGCCTGACATGTTTTGCATATATCCTTGATAGTTTTTATCTTGTTCTCCTTCGGCGGTTAAGTAGTAGATTTGACAACATTTCATATCTTTAATCAGTCTAAGTGGTTTGACTGGTCTAATTCCCATATGCCAATATCCTTTATATCCTAGGGAACCCATCCCAGCAGAGCAATGAACGTGAAGGCCATTGCGACCTAAAGAACTACGGCCACTCATCATTGGTACGACACGATTCGTTTCAGTCCATTCGTTGGTTCTGCCTAAATAGATTTCATCCGGGTAAACCCACATGCCATCTTCTCCAATCTGAAATTTTTGAGTTGCATTTTCTTTTTTTCATATCTAATACTGGATCAGAATAAATGGCAATTGTATCATTTAAGGTTAGGTTGACAGAGTTTGGATTGATGACAATGTTATCTTGTGGTGTAATGATAATATCCGGATTATCGCATTGCATTCTTTTTTTGAATCTCTGTTCCACTTAGCATTCCGGATTGATATAATCCACAAGATTTTTGATCGTCTATTTTTCTGATTTCGTTTGATGGTTTTAAACTAGGAAAAATGCTAAGTTGGCGATTTTGATATCTGGATAAATAATTGTCGGTTTGGATGCGATGATACTTAATAGTAAATGGTCATCGAAGTGATCCGTTTTATATCCGTTCGTTAGTTCGACACTGACACCTAGTAAAGATAACATCGTTTTTCCATTCATGACAGGAACGTAACCGTTCGTCGTTATTTTTTTCCACTGTTTTGGTTAAGTATACTTTATGTGGTTCTAATAGTAATCCTGTTTCTGGAATCACGACTCTTCTTAAATGACTAATTTGATCTTTTAATACTTCTTGTAAATAATTTTTTACAATTTTTGGTGTCGACAATTTCATAATCGAATACATATAGAACATTTCCGATTCGAAGGTCACAACTGTTTGGCTTTTTAAAGCATCTTCCGCCATATTTTCAATTTGGATGGTGCCATTATCGATTTGTTTTTTAATTTCATTACTTGTTAACATTCTTTTTCACCATCACTTTCTGTCCTTCGTATTCTTGTGATAATCTAGAAGCTGTCGGCTCTACTTGTCCAAAGTATTTTCCGCGATATTCGATATCAGCATCTCCAATTAAAGGGTAGTAATAGACACGTCCAATTGGCATGCCAGGGTATACTTTGGTTGGATTGGTGCAGACAATTTCTAAGGTCCATGTGCCTTCAAATCCGTTGTCCCCGAATCCTGCTGTTACGTGGATTTCCATTCCGACTGCTGCTAGTTCTTCACTTTCTGCTAGTAAGGGAACGAATCCATAAGTTTTGGTATACTCTTGCGTTCTACCGATGTATAACTCGTTTGGTTTTAAAAATAAATCCATCTTCATCCATTTTAAATTCTTTTGTTGAAGTAGGATTTGTGATACTTAAATAGGGGAGCATCGTATACTTTCAATGTGTCTCCTAAAGTAACTTCTATGTAGTCATCTTTAATGTGATCGATTCCACCGTCTACATATATGCTATTTCTTGTGATTTCTGTTTTGATTGCGTCTTTATCTAACATATAAACCCTCCTATTTCAAATTTTAGCAAAAAATAGATAAAATAACAATTGTAGATAAGTAATTTCTAGCGACTCTCTATGTTTTTTGATACAATAAAAATAAGGAAGTGAATCGTATGAAGAAAGTTCTTGCTCATGGTACGTTTGATATCGTTCACTATGGCCATGTTCGTTATTTGGAACGTGCTAAAAATATGGAGATTATTTAATTGTCTATGTCACTTCGGACAGACTTGCCAAAGAAAAGGGAAAGAATCCGTATTTTAATGAAGAGATTCGAATGAAGATGATTTCCTCTTTCAAAGTGGTAGATGAAGTTATTTTGCGGGATCGTGAAATTACTCCTCAAATGTTAGAAGATTTACAAATCGATGTGATGGTTACAACGACGCATTACTTTGATTATTTAAATGATTCTTGTAAGATTGTTCATATTGAACGAACGGGAGGAATCTCTTCTACGATGATAAAGGATCATCTTTTAGAGGAAAAATAATCAAAAGGCTATCTATATTTTAAAATGGATATTTTGAATTCAATATCAAGAAAAATAATTTCCTTTGTAAGTCATTTTTTCTGTTATACTATACTTATATTCAGGAGGGTTTTTATGGAAAGAACAGAAGATGTCGTATTTTTAAGTGATGAAGTTTCAGAGTGTTTTTAAAAGTATTATTGATATTTCATCTAAATATTATTCTTATGACGAAACAATCGAACGTATAGGTAGATATATTTTTGTTTCAAGAACCTAATCCATATTATGATTATATAGTAGAACAGTTTCCCCATGTCTCTAAATCTTTAGTATTTGGTATGTTGCTTGGCAATTTTTTAGAAATTACACATTACCGTCAAGAAATGGGAATAAAATTGGATTCTAAGCGGGAAGAAGTTTATAATATACTTTTAGGCGCATTTCAAATGCAACATAATGTTACGATTCAGATTCCTTATGCTCATTTTTGTTTGTTGTTAAATGATGTTTGCTGTTATTTAAATCATCCGTCGCCTCTTTATCAGCAGACAGTTGTTAGTACTTTTTATCGTTCTTAATTTGAAAATATTGTCGAATTTTTATGATTGTTTGGCACCGTTATCGCATGTTTTACTAAGTCAAAACTCTGTGTCTCCAAAAGAAAAAGTTTATTACACGGTAGTTGAGGCTGCTTCGGATGCTTTAGAATTATTTGTTTTCAGTAAGCATACATTTGATTCGCCATTCTTTATGCCAGATAATTTACGACAAATGACTCAAATATTGCGCGAGATGCCAGAAGAGAAACGACAGAAAAATAAGTTTTATCATTCTGTTATTCGTCAAGTACAAGCTAGACTTTCATTTAATCAAGGAGAAGATGAAAGAAAGATTGCTCTTTTAGAATGCGTGTTAGCAGGAATCTATGAAAAAGATTTTTCTGTCCAAACTGAATTTGAACAAATGATGGTGGAAAGTATGACAAAAGAGCATATGACATCAGAATTTTTATCTACTTTTTATGATGAGCATGAAGAAGATGTTTTAAAGACATTCTTACTAAACTTTTCGGTCGTGTCTAAAGAGTCTCAATTAAAGGACTTAAAACTCTTTGATGAAGTATGTCATCGTGGAGGAAGACAATATCGTAAAAAATAATTCTTGTTAATTTTGTTGTTTTCTTTTATACTAAAGGTAATTGTAGTAGGGAGGTTATGGTTAATAAATGAAAAAGAGTAGTGATTTTAACAAGTTCAGTAGAGAAGAATTTAAAAGGAATGAGCAAGCAATGTCTAAACAAACTCAGAGTGCAAAGCCAAAGGAGCATCGCATGAGGATGGAAAAGGAAACTGTTTTTTGTGCCGGCTTTCGCCCGTTATACAGAAAAAAAGGATCTCAAGGTGTTTTAGGAATTAAGATTGACGATTATCATAGTGGGTTGATGACACCTGATCATGAAGTGTTTTTTTGTAACGAATTCTGATAATTTTGAAGGTCGTCTTGTAGATGATGGCTTGTATCAAATTCTATTCAATGATGGAAATACACCTTATTCAGATTATACTAGGGTTTCTTTATATGATGCTAAAAAGCATCAAATGATAGTAGATGGTGCAAAGTTGCAGGATGATTTTTCTTTTATGGCTGATGATTTAGTTTTTTGGTGTAATGGATGAAGAGACTGGAAAGTATCATATACTGAATTCTCTTCGTTACCGGGAATATCCAGAAGAATTTTCAGAAGAATATGATTCTGTTCGACTTATTTCACCAAACGAATATGTTGTATCTAAAAACGGAAAATTTGGTATTTATTCTGTCGATGGATTTCAGACGAAATTAGAATATGATGATATTTCTTTGGCTGACGAATATGGAGACTTTGAATACGGAAAATTGGTGGATTTGAAATTAAAGAAAGATGGACAATATTTTTATTATACGAATGATAAGATGATGGATGCTAGTTTTGATGATGTGAAACCAGTCGCTTCTTTTTATTATGATGGGAAAACACGGCTCAATGATTGATTTAATTAATCGCGAAGATGGAAAAATCATGACGTCACTTTTGGCAGATGATGTTTCTTCTTTTACTTATCCCTATTTATTTACTTATTTGAAAGAAGGGCAAGTTGGTGTATTCTGTTTAAAAGAAAAATTGAATTATGACAATGGAGCGCTTTATTATGAGCTAACGCATATCTGTGAACCAATCTATGATTCCGTTCGGGTTCTTGCAGATGATTCTGATATGATTCTTTTAGAAAAAGATGGAAAATTCGGTTTGTTATATGCGAATTCAGAATATAGTTTTCGTCAAATACCAGCAGAGTATGATGAAATTAAACCTTTGTTTTTCTTCTTGTGTTGCTCTTTATCATCAGGGACAGTGTGATGTATATGATACGAATCAAGAAAGAAAAGTTTTAGATAATATTGCGATTACAGATTCAGGAGAATACTATTTTATTTATCATGATGATTCTGGCTATGGTTTAAAAAACTTCTTATTCTTCTGATTTGTTCGGTGTGGAAGAAATTAAACATTTAGGAGATGATTACTTTTGCGTTACACAAGATGGTAAAAAGAAATTATATGGATTCGGTAAATATCTTTCTAATGATACGTTTGATCAAATTGAAATTTGTCCAGAATGTCGTCAAACTCCTCGTTATGATTGTGATTCTGTTTATTTTGCCGTCAAAAGGAAGATGGTATGCATTTGATGGAAATTAATCGTCATTATGGAGTTCCTTCTCATACTTTGGAAGAGGTATCATTTGGCATTACATATTCTAATATTCGTTTCTTAGATGATATGATTGTTTTAGATGATGGTTATGGTTTTCATACTTTGAGGGATTATCATGGTAAAAAAAATTGCAGATACGATACATGATGTTCAGTGTGTCAAAAAACGAAGTTGGTAAAGATAAAATTTATGTGGCTGGCAATTGTGTCTTTATGTACAATCATGGTCTTGATGTTTTCATTGAACCTGGCGTTAAAATAAAACGGCCTTTTACACAGCAGCAGCATATGAAGGAGATTATGGCACAGTAGTAGTAAATGAGTTTGATTCTAATAAATATAAGAATATTTGTCAGTCGATTGAAGAAATGTCAGACGATGAATTTAATGGAGTTTTAAAAAGACTTTATGAAGATAGTTCACAAGTACAAGAACAATATCCAAAATTGTTAATTCGTGAAAAAAAAAATAACGTAGTTGGTGCTACGTTTTTTATGTTTATTTAGATGTTAATTGTTTTTTGTGGGGGTATAAGTAAATGTTTTCTTTGGCTGAAACTCTGAAAATACGCGTTCTACTTCGTCTTCCTTAATGGTACGTATTATTTGATCTAGTCCGTATTCTTCTCTTGTGACAAAACGAATTTCTCCATTTTGTTATTTATTATAACAAATAAATTTCGTTTGAGATGATTTTTATGAAATATTGTAGTGATAGTCGTGAAAATAGAAAAGTTTTTTATTCGACAGAATAAAAAATGTGATATAGTTGATGTATGCAGATATAATTTAGTGGTAGAACGTAACCTTGCCAAGGTTAATATGCGGGTCCGATTCCCGTTATCTGCTCCATTTGAAAATAACTTACGAGCTATGTGGTTCGTAAGTTTTTTTAATATTAAAAATGATTTATTTTCTTTCTTATATTTGGTAAGAATTAATTTGCATAATTCAGATAAATATAGTAGATGACATTGATATATTGTGTCAGGAGATGGTTTTGTTATTGTGTTGTCTTCTTCTGTATTATTTTCAAATTCATATATTTTTTTAAGTAACTCATCTCTTTCTACTAACAGCTCATGATAAGATTTATTGGCTAATTTCTCTACATAAAGTTGTGGACTGATCATTATATATTACCTCCTTATATAAAAGATTATCATTTAATCGCGCTTAAATCAATATTATATTAGATTTATGATTATATATTGTTTTTTAATTACTTTAAATGGATAAGATCTTGTTAGTTTGTTTAAAATATGTATTTTTAAACGGAAAATATACTTTTTATATAGAAGATTTATTCTGTTTTATAAAATGATTTACTAAAAAGGTAAATTAAAATATTGACATTTATTTGTAATATGGTATAATTCAATTAACCAATTACGTTAATTAAAAGGAAAGGAGAGGTGGATGGAATTAACGTATAAGAATGAAAAACTTCGAAATCTTTGTGAAAATCCAAAATATAATAAAGAATTGGTTACAAAATATGGAATCGAAGTTTCGAAGAAATTACCTAGAAGGATAAAAAGAATTAAAATCTTTTAATTCATTAAACGATGTTCCGACGAATCCTCCTTTTTAGGCGACATAAATTAACCGGTGATAGAGATAATCAATTTGCTATTAGCATTACGAATCAGTATAGATTAATTTTTTTAGACAGAAAGAAAATAATATTATAATAGAAGATTTAAAAGAAATAAAAAATAATAGAGATAATGGAGGTGTCTAAACATTATGAGTAAATTGGATAAATTAGAAGAATATGTAATAGCACCGGGTGAAACGATTTTGGAATTGCTAGAAGTTAATTGTATGACACAATTGGATCTTTGCTGATAAAACTGGAATCAACAAGAAAACAATCAATGAAATTGTTAAAGGGAAGCACCAATAACGACTGCAACAGCATTAAAACTGAATATGTATTTAATATTCCTGCAAGTTTTTGGAATAATTTGGAAAGTAGTTATCGAGAATCTCTAGAACGGAAAAAGGATATTGAATCTATTAAGGAAGATGAAAAGTATTTAGTTAATATACCTTATTCTGAAATGGCAAAACGTAATTGGAACTGTATTGAACAAACAAGAGATCCATATGAGAAAGTTATCAATTTAAGGAAATTTTTCTCTGTTGCTTCTCTTTTAGTTTTGATACAGAATTAAAAAGGAAACTAGCATTTAGAAAAACGAATACGAAAAAAAAGTATCGTTTGAATCTTTATATTGTTGGCTAAGATATGGAGAAATTCAGGCGAATAAAGATGAATATCCGAAATTCAATATTGAAAAATTAAAAGAAAATACTAAAAAAAAAAAAAATAAGAGAACTAGCCAATAAACAATTTTTGGAACAGTTAAATTTAATAAAACAGTTGCTGAAAGAATGTGGAGTTGCTTTGATTTATGAACCGCATTTACCGAATACTTATGTTAATGGTGTATCTTATAAGGTTACATGTGATAAAGCTATCATTATGATAAGTGATAGAGGAAAAAAGATGATATTTTATGGTTTACTTTATTTCATGAAATCGCTCATTTGATTAAACATAGTAAAAAAGAGGTTTTTGTTGATTTAGAAGATACTGAATCTAATGATATTGAATTGAAGCTGATGAATTTGCTAGAAATATTTTAATACCAAATCATATATATCAGGATTTCGTTAACAATAATACAGTATTGAATGAAAATCTAATAAAAGAATTTGCTAAGAATCATAACATTTCAACAGGAATTGTTGTGGGAAGATTACAAAAAGATGGATTCATTGGTTGGAATCAATTTCATAATTTGATAACTAGAATTTAACTAAAGTATGATGAAAATAACATTAAAATGATAAATATAGATTAAAGAATGAGGCTATTTTGGAAGTTTTATCTATGTTTTCGTCTTGCTATAAAATAATAATAAACTAAAAAACTTACCGTTTGGTAAGTTTTACTGTTTTTTAGTTGTAGAGTAATCGGTTTTTCGATAGGAGGGACGTATTCTACTTGGTTCCAGATAGAAATATGACTTGTATGTGTTAAAGTATCTTTTATTTTCGTCATACGACCACTTTTATCAAATAGAATAGTAGGTTCGGCATGCATTCCAATCGTATCTGGATCAGCATATGAGTAATTACTTATTGGATGATATTGTACAGTAATTGAAATTTGGTCACTAACATCTTGAATCGATGGCTCTTTTTCTTTTTCTTCTTTTAGAACCGCTACGACTTGAATATTGCCTTTGGGATAATTAGAATCTTGTTCTTTACTTAAATATACGCAGTCTACGTTGTCATCATCATAAAGTTTTTTGGCAATTCCTACAATTTGTTTTTACTAAAGCACAATGCTCTTCTTCCGTTAATTCAATTGATTCTTTAAAAACGCCATGCCAAAGATTGGTGAATAGGTTATTGTCTTTGGTGGCTTTTAATATCGATTCCAACTCTGGAAATGCTCTGTTTCCTGGAAGTAATGTTTTTCTGTTTCATACCAAATATCAAATACAGTTTTGGCTCCAGATGCGATGTAATCTTTATTTTAGGACTTTTTAAACATTTGCTACCTTGTAGAAGTGTGATTGGTTTTTGTAATCCCAAATCTTGATATATTTTACATTGTATTACATGGATCTAGTTTATCGATAAGATGGGCGAACTGTGCTTCTTTCGTCTCTCGATTATCGAAATCTAGAAGTGTTGCTAACATTTGAGTCTTGTTTTCCAAATTTCCTAAAGCATCTTCCATGGCTTGTTCTTCTATCATTTTCTTTTTGTTCTTTGCTCATGCCATCGTGTGGAGTGATGTCGCCAATTAATGTTTCGCCTGTTTCGTGAATGGCTAGCATTATAAGAACTTTATCTAAATCGATGTCGTATCTGCATTCTGTTTCAATTGCCATAGCAAGTGCCATCGTACTGACAATGTGTTCTGCAACAGTTTCTGTTCTTTTTTTGCTTGAACTTGCCAGTGCGTATTATCCCAACCGGCTCTTTTTTTTTTTTTTTAGACGATAATTTAAACAGTAGAATTTAATGATTTCTTCACATTTTTTATCGTCGTCGTTGCCCATTAAATTTAAAAAAATATTTTGGCTTCGTTTAAAAATTGTGATTTTGGAACTCTGTCTAATTTTTCGGAAATTAATTTCGTAAAGTAGGAATCCATCAATTTATATTTAAATGTTAATTTTGCATCTTTGCTTTGCAAAAGCCCAATATTCATCTAGTTCACTTTTTGTATTGATGATGCTAGTTGGGTACGTTTCGTTTTTGTCTTACGTATTCGTCTAGAATTAGCATTCTTAAGATTTTTACCTACGTTTGGTGTTTCTTGAAATTCAGAGTTGCAAGCGATTGCCAAGATGATACTTCCGAATGTATTATCGGCTATACTAAAGTTATTTGGTTCATCAGCAATGATTGTTTTTAGTTTGTTAATCTGTACATAAAATTGTAAAGATCTGTCTGACTTGATTTGCTTTTTTCATAAGCCCTCCTGTAATACCGTTATTATATCATGTGCGATTGAAAAATAAAGATTTTCTGTTTATTTTTTCAATTAATAGAAATCGTTAATATATTTTATTTCAATCGCATATATTGTTATCTTGTGATAAAATAAGAACAGGTGATTTCTTTTGAATATTTATCGCAGTTTAAATGACATAACAAAGTATATTGAAGATCATTTGGAAGAAGATGTTTCGCATGTAGCACTTGCTAGAATATTAGGAACCAATGAATATACAATGAAGAGAATATTTTCTCTGTTGACAGGAATTGGTCTTTCAGAATACATTCGAAATAGAAGATTATCTTGTGCTGGATTCGATCTTTGTGGAGGAAAGTGGAAAATAATCGACTTGGCCGTTAAGTATCGGTATGAAAATGCGACGTCTTTTTCGCGAGCATTCGAACATTTTCATGGTGTGAAGCCTTCGGAAGTGGATACGGATACTGCATTAAAGAACTTTCCTAGAATCGTATTTCAAGAAGATGTTTTTATTCCGACTTCGATGAAATACGAGATTGTGTCATATCCAGAATTTAACTTGTATGGAAAGGGTATCTCTACTGATAATGCTCATATTGCAATGGACGCACCGCAATTTTTTATGAGTTTGAAAAGAAGTATTACGACAAATATGGAAGTGTTCCTTTTGGGATGATTACGTACGATACGGAACGGGAAGAGAGTCGCTGTTACTATTGTCTCTATGATAGAGAGGCGGAAGGGATGGAACGTATTTATATTCCATCATCTAAGTGGTTGAAATTTCAGATTTCTTCTCAAAATGCGAAGGAAATTCATGATGTATCGCAACAGTTTTATCATGAATTTTTTTTGCCTTCTTGTAAATTTAATTTGAGAGAGTTACCGGAACTGGAATATTATCATGATGGTGTGACTGATTTTTTAGTTGCTATCGATTAACTGACAAAACTGGTTGTGAAAAAATCAGTTTTGTCTTTTTTTTATTTTTGTTATACTTTTGGTTGAGGTGAGCGGGATGGTTGTTACTAGCGAGGTTTATTTGGCAAAGAAGTTCATTTCTCCCCGAAGAGTGGTTATTATTTTTTGCAAACGATTTCTCATTACAATGGAATCTTTCGCAAGTGGAAGATGATTGTCGTCAATGAAAATCATCAAATTCGCTATTTGATAGAAACAAAAACGACATCTTCCTCCTACTATCAATCATTTGGATTCATTTTTTTTCAAAAGAAGTAAACAATAGTCCGTCCGTTTCCTCTAAGTGTTCGTCTTTAGAATTTGTAAAATTGAATCGTAGTTTCATTGATTTAATCAATGCATGTGAAGTTGGCAGAAAAGGGATTTGTTCCGTTTATAAATCCAAATTCACAATTTGGGTAACAATCATTTTTTATCTCGTAGTTGGTATTTTGTTCGTAATAATGGCAGAGTACAAAAACGATATCTTTTCTTTCCCTTACCACAGTTTTTACTCTCGCAGTTGATTTTTCTAGTCTCAATCGCTTTTTTTAAAAAGTTACCCAAGTATTTAGAAATTCAGAAAGCCTTACCTTTGCTTTGTACAAACTCTAATCAGGCGCTTTTTGAAGTTGATTCGTTTCCATATTTTCAAGAAAAAATGTATTTAATTCAAAATGCGTTTCCTTTTGCAAAGCATTCTTTGATTATCGGTTCTTCGGGATTTGGAAAATCGAAAATGATCAGTTTGTTCGTTGCTAATCTTTATCGGGATTTTGAACTAAGGAAACAATACAAAGTTGTCGTTATCGATCCACATGCTTCTTTAGAGAGGGATATTGGCGGGATTGGCCGCGTTATCGATTTTGAAACGTTAGATGATAGTGTCGATTTGTTTTTTAATCATCGCGATTCTATCGTTTCTACAACAGAATTGTTACTCGATTTGTTTCGTTCTTTATTTCAAAGATCAATATCAATCGAAAATGGAACGAGTTCTTAGACATTCCATCTATTTACTTTTTATGTGCAGAATGTTTTTCATTTTCCAACTTGCGTCATCTTCTTTTGGATACCGAATATCGTAATCAATTGTTACAACATTATAAACAGTATATTCCTCATAGCATTGCTAGTTTTTTTGTGGTCTGATTTTAACGATTTAAAGACGAAGTCGTACGGAGAAGCAATTTCTCCCATCATTAGTTTTTAGATGAGATGACGATGTTACCAGTCTTCCAAGGTGAGAGGTCTTCTTACCATTTAGAGTCGACGATTCAAAATCATTTTTTAACGATTTTTTCTTTGAACCAAAACAAGTTAGGAAATCGTATCACCAAAGTATTAGCAGGTCTTATTATGCAACAAATGTTTTCTTTTGATGCAAAGAGGGGTGATTTCTGAACAGATTCTTTTCATTGTCGATGAAGTTCCCGTTATTGAAAATCCAATTTTAACTAGATTTTTAGCAGAGTCTAGAAAGTATCATCTTTCGTGCATTTTATCTGGTCAATACTTTAGTCAAATATCGGAATCTTTAAAACGTGCAATTTTTGCAAGAATGTTGTTCATTATTATATCTTTCGAGTATCACAGATGGATGCCTCTGCTTTAGTTGATTGTGTTTCTATGAAATTGTCATCCTCTGATACCAAAGAGGCAAAAATTCAGTTTTTTAACTGAATTAAATCAACGGGAATGTGTTGTAAGAATTAGCAATCAAAATGTGATGATACCGGCATTTAAAGGAAGAACTTGCAATTTTGAAAGCATTCCTAGGATGAAGAAAAAAGAAATAGTTCCTGATACAGAAGTGCTTCAAAAGAAAGTAAAAACCGTTTTTCTTTTGAGTTGGGAACTGTCGATTTAAAAAGTGTTCTTAAACAAAATTCTACCAATAAAAGAGGTGTTTTTCATGACTGATGAGAAGACGTTAAAGATAGTTCAAAAAAATCTTTTTAGCAGTGTTTGGTTCTAGTAATCATTATTCTTTGGATGAAATATTGAAGTTGTTCGCATTTGATGTGCATTTACCAAAAAGAAGTACATGATTCCATCACTGGAGTTGCAACTTGGGCAGATTCTGTTAGTAGTGGCAAGTTTATTACCAATGAAAATATGGCTTTAAAAGATAAACGTGAAGGATGGATGGTACCAAAACGTGAAATTCATTCCTTGACGGATATTATATCTTTGTGGGATGCCATCAATTTTACAACTACAGAACGGGTATATGACTCTATTGATGTGGTTCAAAGTGATACTATTTATCGATGTCAAAACGTATATCGCTCAACTGGCTGTAGCGATTCTACAAATCTTATTTTTGTGACTCTTGTACGGAATTGTGAATATTTACTTGCATCGCAACGTTCAGGGACATGTAGCTTTTGTATTCGAACGGACGACTCTAAAGATTGTAGCAACTGTTACAGTGTCATTTGTTCTAATAAAGTTCGTAATTCTTTTTTTATTCAGGATTGCTTTGATTTAGATGAGTGTATGTTTTGTGCTCATATTGCATCGAAACGTTTTTGTATTGCTAACATGCAGTTTGAAGAAGAGGAGTATTACGAGATTAAGAAAGTGGTCGTTTCTTGGATATTAAATTCTCAGTAAATGTTGTATAATAAAACTGGTGATTTTATGCGTGTTTATCATGAATTGGAACCGATTTATAACGAGTCTAGTAAAGTTCTGATTTTGGGTAGTCTTCCTTCCGTAAAATCTAGGGAAGTTGGGTTTTATTATGCCCATCCGCAAAATCGTTTTTGGCGGATTTTGGAATCCTTGTTTGGTGTTTCTTTACCGGATGTTGATACGAAAAGAAAGTTTTTACTTTCCCATGGGATTGCTTTATGGGATACGGTTGCTTCTTGTGAAATTTCAGGTTCTTCCGATGCATCTATTGAAAATATCGAAGTGAATGATTTGACGGAACTTTTACAAAATAGTCAAATTGAGTTTGTTTTTTGTACAGGGAGAAAAGCATACGACTTGTATCAAAAATATATGAAACCAAATACGAATATCAATGCTTTTTTATTGCCGAGTCCTTCTGCTGCGAATGCAAAATGTTCTCTTCCTTTTTGGTTTCATCGTATCAAGTTATTTTAGATTGTTTGAATTCTGTTTCGTAAATAGAAAATTTGTTTTTGATTGTATAACATTGATACTTTTTTTATATTTATTCCAGTGTGATAATCGTTTATAATAGAGATGAATCATTACAAAATTGAAAGGAAATTTTTATGACAGAAAAAGAAAAAATGTTACGTGGTGAATTATACAATGCGAATTACGATCAAGACTTGATTCGGGAAAGAAATGAGGTAAAAAATCTTTGCGCTCAATATAACCGATTGGATTTTAATGATTCAGTAGGTCGTAAAGCACTTCTTAGACGAATTATTTTACATATGGAAAATGATGCTTGATTGAACCTTCTTTTTGGTGTGATTATGGTTACAATATTCGAATGGGGAAAAATTTCTATGCCAATCACAACTTGGTTTTATTAGATGCAGGTGGTATCACATTTGGAAACGATGTGTTTGTTGGACCGAATTGTGGTTTTTATACGTCATCTCATCCACTGGATTATCATGTTCGTAATCAAGGATTAGAGGATGCAAAGCCGATTACAGTAGGAAGTAACGTCTGGTTTGGTGGGAATGTTACTGTTTTACCTGGTGTTACGATAGGAGATAATGTCGTCATCGGTGCCGGTAGTGTGGTAACTCATGATATCCCAAGTAACTCTGTTGCAGTAGGAAATCCTTGCCGGGTGATTCGAACTCTTTAAATTCTTACAGAACTGTAAGGTATCTTTTTCACTATTTTTTGTTATAATAAGGGTAGTTTGAAAGGATGCAGTATGATTTTTAAAATTCGAAACTTTTTCTTTACACTTTTTTGGATGACAATATCCGCTTTCTTTGTAATTATTGCAGTTCCTATATTAGAATTGTTCTTTTGTTTCGTTATTTAAAACGTACGTTAGTCAGAAATTCGTAGTAGGTGATTAATATGAGTCGCAAAAATCAAAGACGAAGACGATATTTAAGATTACAACCATTGTCGTTACGATTTTGCTAGTTATCTTTATTATTTATGGATTACAATTGGGAATCTTTCGGGATAAAGATTTGTTAGTAGATAAAATTCGTACGTTTGGTGTTTGGGGACCGTTAGTATTCTTGTTGTTGCAAGCATTTCAAGTTATGTTTCCGGTAATTCCTGGTGGTGCCAGTTGCCTTGCTGGGGTGCTTGCTTTTGGTCCTGTTTTTGGATTTATTTATAACTATGTTGGACTCACCTTAGGCTCTATTGGTGCATTTTACTTATCTCGCACTTTGGGGATGAAAATTGTTCAAGCATTTTTTTGAACAGAAGACTATCGATAAGTATTTGGCATATGTTAAGAACCAATACCTTTAAATGGATTTTCTTTTTGGGGCATTTTAGTACCCGGACTTCCAGATGATTTATTATGTTATGTCGCTGGGTTAAGCAATATGAAGTTTCGTACGTTTATTTGGATTATTTTAGTTGGTAAACCACTTTCTCTTTTAGGATACAGTTTATTTGTACATTTGCTATGAGGGCCAGATGGCTCTTTTTTATTGATTTTTTATTTCCTGTTTTTTTGTTTTTGTGATATAATTTTATACGGGATTAAGGAGGAAAAATATGATTAAATTAGTTTTAGTAAGACATGGTCAAAGTGTTTGGAATTTAGAAAATAAATTTACTGGTTGGACAGATGTTGAACTTTCTGAACAAGGAGTAAAAAAGAAGCCAAAGAGGCTGGAGAAGTATTAAAGGAGCAAGGATTTACATTTGATGTTGCCTATACTTCTGTTTTAAAACGTGCCAATGATACTTTGATGTATATTTTAAAAGAACTTGGCGAAGAAAATATTCCAATTCATTATAGTTGGCGTTTAAATGAGCGTCATTATGGTGCGTTGCAAGGCTTAAATAAAGATGAGACAAAGCAAAAATATGGGGAAGAACAAGTTCATTTATGGAGAAGAAGTGCTAGTGTTCGTCCACCAGAACTTGCATTAGATGACCCAAGATACCCTGGCAATGCATCCTAAGTATAAAGATTTGACACCAGAAGAACTACCAAGAACAGAGAACCTTTTAGATACTGTAAAACGTGTTATTGAATATTGGAACAGCGATATTAAAAATGATTTGTTAGCAGGTAAGAAGGTTATTATTGCCGCTCATGGTAATAGTTTGCGTGGTTTAATGAAGTATTTGGATCAGTTATCAGACGAAGAAGTTATGAATTTGGAAATTGAAACTGGAAATCAATTTGTTACGAATTAAACGATGATTTGACTCCAATTAGACATTATTATTTAAAACAAAAATAGTTAGGAAGTGTCGCTTGTGATTACGATTAAAAGTGAACGAGAGATTGCTTTAATGAGGGAAGCCGGAATGATGGTTTCTAAAACACATCAATATTTAAAACCGTTTATCAAAGAGGGAATAACGACCAAAAGAATTGGATCGTTTGGCTGAAGAGTTCATTCGTAAAATGGGAGGAGTTCCTTCTTGTAAAGGTTACGAAGGTTTTCCAACGGCACTTTGTACTTCTGTAAACGACGAGGTTGTACATGGAATTCCCTCTAAACGAAAGTTAAAAATGGAGATATCATTACAATCGATATGGTAATTAGTTATAAAGGATATCAAGGGGATGCTGCTTGGACGTATGCCGTTGGAGATGTATCTGATGATAAAAAGTATCTGATGGAACACACGGAAAAGGCATTGTACGAGGGTGTTAAGATGGTTAAACCGGGAAACCATATCGGGGATATTTCGAATGCTATTGAGAAGTACGCTAGGGCGCATCACTTGGGTGTCGTACGAGAACTTTGTGGTCATGGTATCGGTACTGATATGCATGAAGATCCAGAGGTTCCAAACTTTGGTCATCCTGGAGAAGGACCGAGACTACGAGAAGGTATGGTCATCTGTATCGAACCGATGTTGAATTATGGTACTGCCCGTGTTTATCAATTGGATGATGGCTGGACCGTGAAAACGGACGATGGGAAACCTTCTGCTCATTATGAACATACCGTTTTGGTTACCAAAGATGGATATGAAATCTTAACTCCTAGATTAGATTAGTATTGTAAAAGTGCTAATCTTTTTTTTTTGATTTATGATATAATGCTTAATAGAGAGAAAAATATTCAAACGAAAGGTGAAGATATAATGGCATTTATTGAATTTAAAGATGTCAAAAAAGAATATCAAGGGGAAGTCAAAGTATTAGCTGTCGATCACTGTTCTTTCTCCATTGAAAAAGGGGAACTTGTCGTCATTTTAGGCCCATCTGGTGCTGGTAAAACAACGATTTTAAACATGCTTGGAGGAATGGATACGCCAACATCTGGAGAAATTATTGTCGATGGAAAACGAGTCGATCAGTACAAGTATAAGGATCTAATTCAATATCGGCGGAATGACATTGGGTTCGTCTTTCAGTTTTACAATTTGATTGTAAACTTGACAGCACTTGAAAATGTAGAGTTGGCATGTAAATTATGTAAAGATGCATTAGATCCCAAAGAGGTTTTAAAATTGGTTGGTTTGGAAAACAGAATGAAAAATTTTTCCACCACAGCTATCTGGTGGAGAACAACAACGAGTTGCTGTTGCCCGTGCGATTGCTAAGAATCCAAAAATTTTGCTTTGCGATGAACCGACTGGAGCACTAGATTCTGTTACTGGTCAAAAAGTTATCGAACTTTTGGTCAACACTTGTAAAAACATGGGCATTACGACGATTTTAATTACGCATAACTCTGTCATTGCTGATGTTGCAGATAAAGTGATTACGATTAAAAATGGTACGGTTGAACATGTTCATATCAATACAGATCCGAAGTTACCTTCAGAGATTGAGTGGTGATTTCTGTGTTATTAAAAATACGATTAAAAAAAAATTAGAAAGTCTTTTGGTCGTTACATTTCTTTGATGATGATTATTTTTGATTGGCGTCGCTTTTTATGCTGGAATTAAAGAATCGATTCCTGACATGAAGGAAGTTCAAACGGATTATTATCAAAGAGACCAATTTGATGGATATTAAGGTGCAAGGTTCTTTAGGGTTAACTGATGCCGATGTGGAAGCAATTCGGAATTTGCAGGAAGTAGAAAATGCCGAAGGCAGTTACTCCAAGTTCGTTATGGAAGAAGATCATGTCATTAAAGTTCATGCTTTGACGGATGAAATAAATGGTGTCGATTTGATTGAAGGGTCTTATCCAGAAGATGATTCTTCTTGTTTGGCAGATGCCAATACTTATCAAGTTGGCGATGTTATCACTGTTCGTGAAGTAGAGGGAGAAAACTTAACGAATCATGAGTTTACTGTTACAGGGAACGATTCATTCTCCTTTGTATACTGGTACGGATTATGGAGATGCTGATATTGGAAATGGTTCTCTTACATCTTACATATTTGTACCAGAGACCGTGTTTGATTATGATACGTATACGGAGATTTATGTCACTGCCAACAAAGGGGATAACAATGTTCCGTATTCTAGTGCTTACAATGAAGCCGTTAACGATGCAGTGCAAGCCATCGAAGGGATTTCTTCTGAAAGAGAAGAGGCTAGAATCGATGAGTTATTAGAACCTTATCAAGGGTATCCAGAAGAGGTAGTAGAAGAAATTCGATCTGGACTTACATCAGATTGGTATTTATTTGGACCGTGACGATGTCGTTACCATGTATACGACAACGGGACATGAGTACAATCAACTTACGACGTTATCCAACGTCATTCCTATTTTTCTTTATTATCATCGTCGTTTTGATGACTTCCAATACGATGTCGCGGATGATTGTCGAAGAAAGAAGTGAGATGGGAACGTTTGCCTCTCTTGGTATTACCAATAAACGTATCATTTTAACTATTTGGTTTATGTTTTATCAAGTACGATTTTAGGGACAGTTTTCGGTTACTTATTGGGTAGCATTATCATTCCACAGTTGATATACATTTGTTTCCCAATCGATGTTCCAGCGTTATCTTATCATTTTTAGACTCGATTACTTCTGCATTTATTTACTAGTGACGGTTACAGTTATGTTCTTAGTAACGGTATATTCTTGCCACCGAGAATTAAAAAATAAACCTGCTAATTTGTTACGACCAGTCTCGCCAAAAATCTGGGAAGACCATTTTGTTGGAACGAATTGGATTTATTTGGAATCATCTATCTTTTTTCTTGGAAGATTACGTTACGAAACATTTTCCGCTATAAGAAGAGAGTTTTATGACGTTGATTGGAACGGCTGGATGTACGATGCTAATCATGATTGGATTTGCTGTTCAGGATAGTATCAATGGAGTTGGTGAGAAACAATTTCGAGAAATTCATCGTTACGACAATTTAGTTGTTTTTAAATCAAAATGTTACGAATCATGAAGAAGTAGAACCGACTATCGATGGCATTGTAACGAATGAATTGTTATTAAATCAATCTTACTACGATGTTATCAAAGATGGTGTGGATGATCTTAGTGTCACAGTTTTGATTCCAGAAGATGATTCCACTAAATTTGAACATTACTTCGATTTGGAAGATAATGAGACCAAAGATAATCTAACTCTTACTGATGACGGAGTGATTATCAGTAATAAAATTGCGGATTTGTTTTTCTGTTCAGGCAGGGGATACGATTTTTTTACGAGATAGTAACGATACTGTTTTACCAAGTGAAAGTTTCTGGTGTGGCTTTGAATTATGTCTCTAACTATATTTACATAAGTAAAGGATTATATGAATCTCTTACCGGAGATGAGCTAACCTTTAATTCTTTCGTTTCAGAAGATGTGTTGAATGAGGAAGAAGTAAGTACCGAACTGTTGAATCAAGATGAGGTATTAAGTGTCAATTTAGCGTCTACGTTATTAGCAAAGTCCAATGGTGGTATCGAAGGATTAAACTATATCATTGCCCTTTTGGTAATCATATCTTGCTTGTTGTGTTTTGCCGTTTTGTATAATTTAACTTCTATCAATATTAGTGAACGAACAAGAGAAATTGCAACGTTAAAAGTATTGGGATTTAAAGATTTAGAAACGAACGAATACATCTATCGTGAGACGTTAGTTACTGTCTTCGTAGGAATCTTACTAGGATTTTGTATGACACCGTTCTTACATGCTTACTTAATCGATTTACTAGAAAATGAGACGGTTACATTCTTGAGAACGATTCAGGTTACTAGTTTCGTTTGGGCTGGTTTATTAACACTTGCCTTTGCCATTTTAATGCAAATTATTACGTTCTTTAAATTAAAACGAATCAATATGATTGAATCTTTAAAAAAGTGTAGAGTAATCATTCTACACTTTTTTTCATATTCTTTATTATGAATGATGTGTTACAAGATAAAAAGAGTACTGTTTTGGATTATTTTAGGTGTTTTCTTAGGAGTATCTTTCGTTTCTTATGGAAAATATTTGCTTTCTACTTGGTCTGATTCTAATCATGCTCTGCGTCGTCTTGGATGGACGATTACAATCACTATTTTAATTTTTCTTTATGCTGTTGAGAAAGAGGTGAACAATGAAGGGACGAGAAGATTAATCAACAGTGTTTTGATTTTTTGCTGGAACCTTTTCGTATTTATACTGTTTATCTCTTCTTAGTAATGAAAAGCCCATCTCACAATATGGATGGACTTTCTTGGAATTTTTAACTTTTGTATAAACGATAGAAGTTAATACTTGGATGATTGAATAATCGAAATGGTGCAGTGTCAGTTCCAAGTCCTCCCGATATGAACAATTCAGTCGTGTTAGAAGTTGTCGAAACGAGATAGTGCTCATTAGGATAGTTTTGAGCACCCATCGGATGGATGATTGCTCCGATTCTTGGAATTCTAATCTGCCCGTTTAAGGAGTGGCCGGCAAGTGCTAAATCGATTTTTCTGTTTGCTACTATTGTCTCTATTTGATCCGGTTCATGCATTAAGGAAATCGTGTAATAAGCATTGGTATTTTTTATCTTGAAATGTTTTGGTAACATCTGCATTTCCTTGATATAAAGTAGATGTTCCAGATAATAGAATAGGAGTTTGATTTTGGTAGTAGATGAAGTCAGACTCGTTATTCAAATATTTAAAATCACTTCCTAGTAAAATACTTTCAAATACTTCATTTTGAATATCATTATTTCCATTGACAGCATATTTTCCCCACTGTCGAAGTAATCGATTTTAACAAGTTTGTAATATTTTTCTTGTTCGCCATCTTCAAGGGTGTAGTTAGGAGCAATTAAGTCTCCTGTGAAGACGACTAAATCCGGTTTTAGTTCGTTGATTTTATCTACAATATCTTGCAAGTCTTCTGTATCGATAGTGGAACCATAGTAGAGATCACTGAACTGTACAATTTTAAATCCGGTAAAGTTTGTCGGTAGGTTTGGACTCGTCACTTTGTATTCTCGAACGACTAGAAATGAAGTACTTACAAATCTAGCATACAAGATGAAAGATGAGATGATTAAGACGATGATTAAAACGATCTTTGTAACTTTTCCTACCTTTTTTTAGTGTTTCTTTTTGTTCTTCTTTTCGCTTTAGTTCTTCTTGAATTTCTTTGTTTCGTTCTTCTCGTGTCATATTATAATAAAATCACCGCCATGGTTGCAATCGATAGAAGAATTAAAGCGACGTTATGAATCATATGCATTGAAATCGAAGTCAATATGTTTTTTCTGTTGTATACCATCGCTGCGAATGCAACGCCTAAAGAACTGTATGGAATGATGAATAAAAAAGTCTTGCCAACTAGTTGCGGATATGACATGTAATCCTCCGAAAATCAGACCAGATGTTAAGATAAACAACCATTTGTTTTTTAATGCATCGAAGAAACTTTTGCGGAATGTCAACTCTTCGATGATTGGAGCCAGAATTCCTGCTGCCAAGAAACTAGCAAGTGGTGCACCATGAATCATTGTTTGAACGCCCATTTCATTACTTGCTTGAGCGCCTGTTGCTAGGAAGGTAATTAATACGTTTGAAGTTCCCATGATGATGAGACCTATTAACCAATATTTAATGGCGACATCCATGTTTTCCCAAATGTGATTGCGAAAATCTTTAAAGTCTCGTATTAAGTCTTTGCGGTAAATCAAAAAATAATATCATCAATAGAATAGCATCTGAAAATACAGTTAACCAAGTAGATGTTTCCATCGATAGATTGTTCAAATCGATATTGAAGATTGCAATCGGAATCAACTGTAAGTAACTACTCATCATAAACAGTAAAAATATAATTAACATTTTTACTAGATTTTTTGCATCGATTTCGTTTTCCATTAAGAAGTAATTATAAATGGATGTGATGGCAATCGTAATGAGAGTTGGAATGATTTTAAATGTACTGCGACTTACAAGCATTAATAAAAGGTAAATAGCAAACTGACTGATGCCCATCCCAGCGTCATGAGAAGGTGAGTTTTCTTATTCGCTTTTGGAATACAATCTTTTATTTTAAATACAATAATTGGTATCATGCAAAATAAAAAAGCAAATACTCCATTCATAAAATTATCCATGTGATACACTCCTTATTTCATAATCTATTACTATTTTAACACAATTATGATTTTAAAGAAATAACTCCTTGAACAATTGTCCATTCTTCCGTATAATGTTTATGTAGGATAGAGGTGTCATATGAAAATTAGTAGTCGTTTTAAAGTGACGTTTTCTGTTGTTTGGTAACTGGTCTTTTTTGGTTTTAATCGGTAGTAGTTATTCTTTGGTTACTGATATTCAGACTGGTGCCATCGATGCGGAACTTGTCAATGCTTCTTTGAAACTTACCGGTAGTACAAATGTTGAAATTAGTAATAATCAAGTTGTATCTGATTTGGATGGAATGAGGGAAAAACAATATACTTTCGAATTAGTTAATCAAGAAAAACACGATGTTTCGTATACACTTTATTTGCAAAATAACGAGGATGTTTTTCAAAATTGTACGACACCTTGTTCTTTTCTAGAAGATACGGTCATCCGTTATTCTTTGCGGCATGATGATACGATTTTGCCGACGCTAAATTTGGATTCTAGTAGAATTATCGATTCTGGCGTCATCAAAGCCGGGGAGACGATTCCATATTCACTCACTCTTTGGGTTTCAGCAGAAGATGATGGTACGATGTTTTATGGAACTATCACTGCAACTGGAATTGTGATGGGAGGATAACTATGAAAATTGTAATTGCATCGGATATTCACGGCTCTTATCGGTATGCCAAGAAATTGATGGAAGCATATCAAAGAGAGGGTGCCAGTGAGATGGTTTTATTAGGTGACCTTTTATTATCATGGACCTAGAAATCCTCTTACAGATGAATATAATCCTTCCAAAGTTGCTGATTTATTCAATTCTATTTCTAGTTCCATTCATTGTGTTCGTGGCAATTGTGATGCCGAAGTAGGTGAGATGATTTCCAATTTTCCTTTTTTAGATCATTATTCGTTTCAATTTCATGGATATCATTTTTACTGCACGCACGGACATGTGTATCATTTGGGACATCTTCCGGATGAGAAAGTAGACTTTTTGATATATGGTCATTATCATGTCGGATTTATCAAACAAGAAAATGGTGTTTATTATGTAAATTCTGGTTCTGTTTCTTTGCCAAAAAGAAAACAGTGCTCACAGTTATTTGTTATTAGATGGTACTGGCTTATTCTTGAAAGACTTAGATGGAACGGTTATCGATTCTGTATTATTTACCTCATAAGAAGAACAAAATTCTTCTTTTTTTCACTCTGTTTTCTGCTATACTATTTTTACTGGAGAGGAAAATTATGACAGAGAATAAAGAATATCAGTTACAAGATGTAATTTTAGGACTTCGTCCAGAATATTTAAATTTAGCGAGTCAATTAAGAAAATTAGATCAATGTTTAGAAGTTTCCGATAAAATTTCTAGATATGGATTTCAAACATTAAAAAATGATGAAGAAGTTGAATTGTGTTGTCTTTTTGAACGAAAGCTAGGATGGTTTCGTCACATGTTAGCAGTCATTGCAACTAATTATCCAGATGATGGTTTTCATCATTTTGTTGGGTATGCCCATAAAGATGATGGCGAATGGCAGATAAGTAGTGAAGAGGAAGGGGCTTATCGTCTGGTCGATAAAGAACAGTTCGATGCCGTGGCAAATGCCATTTTTCATAATTCGTTTGTTCAAGAGAATCATTCAAACTCTATTGAATTGAATGATCAAAAACATGTGTATTGCTCTTTAGGAAGAATTACAATTTCTGAAAGATCTCCATTATTTATTAATCAAGGAGAACTGACTTATTATTCTGTGGCATCGTATTGAGTTTTTACCGTCTGCTAGTTTTGGTGATGTGAAAGCAATTTTGAACACATCTATTCCGCGAGAAGTGTTGACACCTTATCAGCAGAATTTAATTGATAAATATTTAGAAAGTGCTAAGCCAGTATATGTTGATGAAAATTCTACTAATAGTACTTCTTTGTTTGGAATTGAAGAGGGACCTGATGTCGTACTAATTAAAAATTTAAAATCAGGAACAGAAAAAAAAGTCTACGGTGTCGTAGACATTTTTTGTGGACGTTTTTGAATTGAAATGGTTTTTCTTTTTTTTGAATCATGCTATCTTGATATTCAAAACTTTCTAAGAACGGATAATAAAATCCTTTTATAATATGGTAGAAGTTATTTAAGTCGGGATATTTTTGGGCAATTTTTAAAAGAGGAATGCAGTAAGTTTTTGTTTCTGTTACATACTCTTTCATCTTTTTCGTATGAGAAGGCATGTACCATTGTCGATAAGTTATTTTTGCGGTCTAATAGTTTGACAATGATAGCATTTTTATCAGTTTGTAAGTCATGAAAGTATCGGTTTAGTTCGGATTGCTTTTGATCTTTTGGAACTTTTCGCTTGGTTAACAAATGGACTGAATGGGTTATCGTATCGTTAAAACCAAGATCTTCTGTATTGACACCACAATCTTCCTCTACGTCGTGCAGTAGGGCGGTTGCTAACAGATTATCATCGTCTAAGCCTAGGGTAATGGCATCCATAGCGACGCTCATCGGATGAATGACGAAGGGGTTCCTTCTTTCCGAAATTGATTTTTGTGAAGTTCTTGAATCAGTAAAAAGTGCTTTTAGGGTGTTTGGTTTCTGTTTTTTGAATGGAATAGTTTTTTAGAAATTCAAATGTTTCCGTTAGATCGAATAAGTTCATAAAATTACCTCCTATGCTTGCATTATAGCAGATGTATCACTATAATAAAAAATACAAAAAAATTATTGTTACAATTACTTTTGGTTATGGGTGATGAGATGGATATTAATTATGAATTATACAAAATTTTTTTACGTTGTTGCAACTACTGGAAATGTAACTGCTGCTGCAAAGGAGTTACATATTTCGCAACCAGCAGTCAGTAAGCACATTCGGAATCTAGAATGCTCACTTGGTGGGCCACTTTTTATTCGTAGCAATCAAGGCATGATTTTAACAGAGACGGACGTGCCATTTATCAATCAATTAAAGATGGTATCAATGCTTTTAGTAATGCTAATTTGATTTTTTTCGGATTATGCTTCTTTATTAAAGGGAACCATTAAGATCGGTATTAGTACGTCTCTTACTAGATTTTATTTGCTTCCTTATTTGGAAACGTTTCATAAAGAATATCCCAATATCACGATTTTGATTTATACGGATCCGAGTGCGATGCTTAAGAAAAAGTTGCAAACTGGTGAAATCGATTTTTTGATTGCTAAGTACAATGGTCCTGATTCTGAGTTTTCTTTTCATCCCTTAGGCGAACTTCACGATATTTTTATTGCTTCTTCGGCATATGATTCATTGAGAGGAAAAAATCTCACTTTAGAGGAACTTACGAAATATCCCATTTTATTACAACGAGAGCCTTCTACTTCTAGGCGCCGTTTCGATGCGTTTTGCAGAGAAAATAACGTTTCTTTTGATGTTTCTACATACATTGCTTCTTCTACTTTGCTAGAGGACTTTGTAAAAATTGGATTTGGTATTGGAGTGGCTACCAAGGAGTATATTCAAAGGGAATTGGATCAAGGTAATGTGTTTGAACTATCGGTTATGAAATCATTGCCAAGTATTTCGTTTGGATATTATGTATTGAAAGACGGCATTACGAGTTTTAGTGTCAAAAAATTAATCGAATTATTAGAAAAGAGATGATTCTTTTGTCAATTTCTTTATTTGTATTACAAAAGATTAGTAGAGCGGTTTCTAAAGAAATCGTTTTCTATTTGCGGGAACGACTGCATCCTTTGCATGTTCAAGTAGGAGAGTTTAATGCTTCTTTTGGGATGCAATGGAAAGAGGAAAACTGTTGGGTTACTGTTTTCAAGCAACTGAAGTAGCAAGTCTCGTTTTGTCAAATTCTTTCGTTTGTCGAGGTGTTATTTTATCTTGTGAACATGCTTGGATTTCTTTGGATTATAAAGGAAAGACATACGTTTTGGATCCGGCCTTGAATCTTATTTGTGAACAGTATCTTTACGATCTTTTCTTAGAACCGGAGATTTTAGCAACGATTCCGACGTCTTTTTGTCCAACAGGATTTCTCTTTGTATCAAGCCCATCAAAAAGAGGAACATATTCCGGATTTGATATTAAAGAGATTGTTAGATGTTCCATCTTCTTCCGTCTATATTTTAGGTAGTGAAAATGTAAGGGATGCGTTTTATCGTACTTACACGGCATTTGATGGTCAAATTGAAAACGATAAAGTAAAGTCTTTGGTCGCTCGATTTGACTCTCGAAAATAACAAAACTGTAATTCGTTTGTCACTTTGTTGTAATCTGTTTTTGATATGCTATCATCAAGAGGGATGAATATGAGAAAAAGATTGATGGAATTATTTCCATTTTTACTTCCCATTCGAATGTGGCAAAGAAATGTTTGGGTACAACTTAAAATGCGCTTTGATGGGAATCATTATGCTAGGAAGAGAGAAGTTAGACTTCCATATTTGGTTTCAAAGACTTCTGTTTCGCTACTGAATTATCAAACAGGTGCTTCGATGGAGTATCAGTATAACAAAGTTCATAATTTGAAATTGGCAAGTCAGATGTTACAGGGACTCATCATCGAACCAAATGAGGTTTTCTCATTTTATTGGTCTACTAGAAATCCGAAAAGTATGGCGATTATAAAGAAGGGTTAGTCGATATCGATGGTAAATTAGTAGCAAAAAGGGTGGCGGTGTTTGCGCTCTTACGAATACTTTATACGAAACTTTTCTAAAGAGTTCTCTGCATATCGTCGAAAGACATCCACATCGCATTAAGAACTTTCCGATCCTAAAGGGACGCTGGCTGGGTGCGACGCCACGATTCATCCAGGATGGCTCGATTTGAAAGTGAAAAACGAAAGCAGTAACCGTTATCAAATATGGATTATGTTTCAAAAGGATACCATGACAGTTTTCATTTATTCCGATGTTTCTTCTTCTTTGCAGTATGAATTGTTTAACCGCGAAATTATATTTTATGAAAAAGATGGATGTTCTTATGAACGTGCCAGTGTCGATCGGAGAGTAAATGGAGTAGAAGAACATCTATACGACAATGTTACAAAGATTACGTACAAACCTGATTTGCTAGACAAATAATATTTTTGACAAATGAGTTGTTATTTTGTAGAATAGAACTTAGTTTTGGGGGATGTATTATGAAACAAGATAACGATTTATTAAAAATGATGAAAGAAATTTCAAAAGAGTTGCCTTTTTTGGAAGAAATGCTACAAAATGATATTCGCATTTTAAGATCAGATGAGCCAGGTGCGGAAATCGCTGCACAGTTACAAGCAGTGATTAATGGAAATCCTGGTGAAGTATACTTTGACAAGCCATATCTTGTCACTACTGAAAATCAACGCTTCATCGGGAAGATATTGCCACCGGATGCTAATCATGTTGCTAGCATTTTAGGTTCCGTTGACAATGTTTTTTGAGTGTGTAGCAGAAGGCGTCGGTACCATTCACGTCTGGGACACCAACAGTTTACAAAATGCTGTCTATCATTTGAAACGGGCAAGTATTTTAACCCTTTCTCCTAAAGAGTACGATCAGTTTTTAGTGGATTATACTTCTAAACGGTATTTATCGAACGATGTTTTTAAGACTGTGAAGCAAGCGATTGCGGACGAGTGTTATCAAAATGCATGGGATGTGATTTTTGGTATGAATCCGCAAGAAGATTTAAAAAATTATCTATTTAAAGGACCTGGTATCGATTTATCCAAACTTCGTTATGGTCTTCCTTATTTAAAAAACAAAAGTCGTTATTATACCGTTAGGGAAAATTTACCAAAAACGGATATTGCGATTTCCAATGAAGATATTATTTCTGGTATTTTGTCTTCTTCTGAAACGTTTGATTTTATTGATTTTAGTAACATTTTATTGTTTATATATCAACTAGATTGTAATTCGAATGTGGAGGATTTTCATTCTAAAAAATCAAACAAGTAAAAGATATTTACGATAACCATTTAAATCCGGGTGGTGTCATGATGTTAGATTATTGGTTTGGTGCTAGACCAGAAAAGTTATCCTCTTATGTTTCCACTAATCCAGAAGAGGAGAAAACGTTAGAGATTTATCAACATACTTACGATTTGTTAGATCGTCATTTTGATTTAGAAACTTGTTCTGCCGAACCAATTCTCAATGGATTATTTACTCAGAAATTTGACTTTGCGACTGGAAAAGTAAAACCATTTACTTTGAATCCAATTGATAATCGAGATACTGTCATTTATACAAAAGAAGCGAAAATAATCGTTTCTTTTTTTAAAAAAAAGAACGTATCTGATACTAGTAGCTGTCAAGTACTCACTAAATAAAAAGATTAATTAATTAATTTGAATATTTGAGTCAATACTGTACTGGCGACAAGTATCCTAATTTCTTTTTGAATACGTTCATTGTTATACCAATGAATGTATTTTTTTATTTCATCCGTGGCTTCTTTTCTTGTAAGTTTGTTAAATTGACAAAGCCACTCATGTTTTAACTGCATAAACCAATTTTCAATTGGGCAGTTCTCCCAACAATGCCCTTTTATGTGACATGCTTCTTGTAAATCCTAAAGTTTTAGAAAGTTCTACGTATTCATATGCAAAATAAACTGCTCCTTGATCCGTATTTACAATAGAATTTTTAGTCGGCTTTAAATCCTTATAACTTTCTTTTATTAAATCTATATTATTGTAATTTGATGTTGAAAATGATACAATTTCAGTGTTGAAGTAATCTTTAATAGCTGATAAGTAAAGAGTTCCATCTTTACATTTTATATAGCTTACATCAGATGAATATTTTTGATTGGGTACATCTGAATTAAAGTTACATTCAATTAAGTATTGAGCCTTATTCATAAGGTTTTTTTTCTTTTGCTTTAGAAACTGATAATCCTTTTTTAGTACGTTTAACTGTTTCTAAACCTAAAATATGTTTATATCTGCGAATTAATTTATGATTTAATACAATTTTTAACTTATTTTCAATATGCTTCTTTAATCTTATAGTTCCATAAATTCCTTTTACACTTTTATGCTCTTCTGATATTACATCAGCAATTTCTTGTTTATAGTTATTAGCAACTGGTTTTCCTATTTTACACCACTTATAGTAACTACGTCTATTCACATTTAATACTCGACATATTCTAACTACAGGATATTCAAGTTTTAATCTATCAATAATTTGATATTTTTCTATTTGCGTCGCTGAGAACGGATTTCCATCAGAAGAGCATAAGATTTTTTAATATATCAATATCCTCCAATTCCTGATTATACTTTCTCTTACCACGATTATCTTTTGCTAAAATACCTTTATCATATTCTTTGATTCCATCTACTTACAGTACCCATACCAGATATTCCATATTTGTTGTTTAAGTAGGAAATTGTGGCACCATTTTTGAATTCTTTTACTATTTTTATTTTTGTTCTAAAGTCCATTTTTTATGTTTTCCCATGAAAAAAACACCTCCAAAAGTTCTTTCTAAATAAATTTTACCATATTTTGGTTCTTTTTATTTAGTGTGAACTTTAAAGGTATTATAATCTCTCGTTCTTAATTTTGTTTCATTATTTTTTTTTAAAGATCCATCGAACAAAAGGACCGGCATAGAAGATTTGATAAAAAAATGCCATTGGAAAAATTTTAATACAAAAGTTTGTAACCATCTAACAACTAATGTATCGATTGTTTCTTTTCCAAATAGGAAACAACCAAAGAAACTCATAATAGGACACATCAAACATACTATTATAGATGATATGGCAATTGTTACAAATAATGGTTTATCTTTTTTAGGATTCATAAATTGAAAAGCCAATTTTTGGGCTAACTTCCCAATCAAAAAGAATTCTAATAAAAATGCAATTACTCCCATAATTGGTAATTCTTTAAAAGCTTCTAAAAGATAAAGTTTTGCATTCCTCCTACATTTTGGCAAATATTATAGCATACCATTCCGTAAACCATAACAATTGCCATAATAATCGTATAGATAAAATCTTCAAATTTTGTTTTTTGGCATAATAAAAAACACCCTTTCTTTTGACAAGATGAGTGTTGTTCCTTCTTTTGAATGTTTCCAATTGGTACCTTTTTCTGTCAATGTTTGTAATTTTATCATATTTTTAAATTTTATGTAAGTTTTTTTAAAATTATTTATGTATATATTTTTGATAAGATTTTTCTTCTATATCTTTGTCAGATAGAATAGGTATCGTTAATCCTTCTTTTTACAGAGTCTTTTAATATTTGTAAAACATGATGTTTTTTTTTCCATCTTGGGATTCTGCACTACAAAGAAGAATGGTTTTATCATTCAGAATATGAGAAATTTCTTTGCATAATTGACGGCAAAGTCCACGAGAACGGAAAAATTCATTTGTTTCTATGGTACTAATGTAAGTAAAAGGATAACTTTCTGATCAATGAACAAATAATAGCTTTTATAATACATACAGGCAGCAACAATTGTTTTTTTTATTAATTTTATTTGGAACGATGCCTAATAAATATTGGCAATCATCAGTATTACTACCAAATCCAATGTAATGCATTCCAAATGGAACTTCACCATTACTAACATATTGTAGTTGTTCTTCATCAAAAATAATTTTCCTTTAGAAAATCGAAATATTTTTCTTCTGTTAAAGTTAACCATTGTATTTTTTTTTAAATCAATTTCTGCTATATATTGTTTTTGTCATTTACCAGATTGTTGCATGATAATTTCCTCTTTGTTTATTTCATTCAATAAAGTGTCTTTATTATAGAAAAAATAAGTTTTAGAATCAAGTATTTGTTAATTGAAATGAAATTGTGCTATTTAAAATTTCATTTTATTATATTGTAGAAGATATTGCTAAGAATGCTGATGATTGAGATTGTGTGTTGTTTATAGGGGTGGTGTTTTTTTGGTTCGTTTGTTAAATGTTTTTTTGAGTTTGGTTGATTATCGAAAATATCCAGATGTGAAACAAAAAAAGATGAAATTTGAATTGTAAAAAAATAATAAGTAAGAGAAAGAAATAATATTGTTAGTTAAACAGTGAAAGAAATAATATTCTTTCTTTTTTTTTGTTATTTGTGGTATAATAGCGCTTACAAAAAGGAGTTGGTAGAAATGTTTGAGGAAAAGAAAATGAGTTCTGACGATTTAATTGAATTATATGAGAAGTGTGTCAGGAAAATCGATACTATGAAAAAGTGAACGAGAAATTATTCATGTTTATCAAAGCTTAGCAGGAAAATCTTATCAATCAGAATATTTAGAAATCGATGATTTGGGAGATCGTTTTATTCGAGAATTTTTTAGAACGTAATCATGGGAAAATAAACCATATAATTATACCAAAGGTGGAGAACGTTTTTTACAATCTAAATATTTATCAGAATATTTTAAAAAGTAAAATCAATCGATTATTGATGGATAACATTATATTGCTTTTAGCAAAGTCAAAAATCTTCTGTAGACGTATTTTCTCTTGTAAAAAGTAATAAGATGTTTAATCAGATGACTGAAGCAGAAATTTCGGCTATTGTAGAAGCTGTCGAAATTGTAGAGAAGTATTCTAAAATTCTAAAAAATAATTATAATTCAATCTTTTTATTTTCGTATCTTTATCATTTAAATGGAGAGGAGCAATTTCCCTATATTAAAAAATCATGTTTCTGCTGTTGAATTTGCGAATCAAATTTTTAGCTACTTCTGGTGTTCATCCAGTGGCAAGCTACTATTCAGGCCGAGGTGTAAATCTTGGTGATTTGAGCGATTCCCACCTTGTGTCTATTTTTAAAAAACTATTAAAATATGATGTTACTTTATGCTTATAATTTTGTTGAACTTATTCAAAAAATGAATATTTTAGATGCAACTCAATTTATTACTTGTTTTAAAAAAATTTGCACAAGATGGCTTTTTGCGTAAAATCAAATCACATTTCTGCTGATAGTTATTCCTTTGAAGGGATTGATCCTAATTATTGCTATCCATATACTTATCTTATGGTAGAATGTTCTTTTTTTACACAAAATTCAAAATTACAAAAAAAGAAAAAATCCAAACTTATCAAGCAAGCTTTCTTATTTGAAATTAATCCAATATTGCAAAAGGTATATTCTAATTATGAATTGGTGCAGGGAGAAAGTTATGGTCAAACTTATTTTCGTAAAATAAGTAAAAAATAGAAAATATTTTTTAGATTATAGTAAATTTTTAAGGGAAGAATTTTTCTTAATAAAAGTAAAAAAAATTTATTTTAGCTATTTTTGTTTGAATTAGAATGTTGTTATGAATTATTATAAATATTATGAAAGAACTTAGTATTTACTAAGTTCTTTTTGGTACTGTTTCGGTTTTTGATCGAGTTCTTTTTTCGGCAATGATTAAATTTTTAAAACCGTTTTTTTCTAAAGTTTCTTTTAATGTTTGGAAGGTATGACAGATTTTTCCTTCTTCCGATTCGTTACTACATACGACAGGTATTTGAGGATTGATCGTTTGACTGATGGCATCGCAAAGTTGGTGATATAATCCCATCCTGCGAAAATATTGATTGGTTTCGGCAGTTACGATGTAAGTTGTAGGCATCGTTTGATCGGTAAAGAAATGGTAATTTTCCTGATACATACAAGCGGCTACGATGGTGAATTTCTGAATCGAATTTGGGACAATTCTAATAAATATTTTTGTACTTTGATTTTGAATGTCTGCTACATAATGCATTCCGAATGGAATTTCTGGATCTTTCTCCTATTACATATTCGCCCTAATTCTTCATCGAAGTAGTTTTGATTGATAAATTTTAGAAAAGCATCTTTTTCTAAGGTGAGGCAAGTGATATTTTGTAAATCTAAATTTTCAATATAATTTTGTCTCCATTTATCTTCTCTGGTCATGTTCTTTTCCTTCTTTCATTTCTATAATTAACTGTTTTGTACTAAAACTCGGATGATGTGTTTTGGAAATAGCAATTCAATCCAACGGCTTGGGATTTTTTTCCTTTGTATGAATTTCAAATAATTCCTGATTGTGTAATTCTTTTTTTACGTACTCTTTGGTAATATACGCGATGCCAAAATCTGCTTTGGCTAGTGCGATGGCCATCGATATTGTGGCTACTTCCATACTAGGAGTAATGGTAAGATGGTTTTTCTCTAAGTAGTCATCTAGAAATGTTCTCGTATTGAATTTTTTCTTTGTAAGATGATTGGATAGTTATTTAGTTCAGCAATGGAAATTTCTTTTTCTTTTTAGACTAGCATATTTGTTGCTTGCTACAAAGCGGTCGTTTATCTTTTTCCATTTTATGATTTCGATATCTTCTTCCTGTTTTCTACCATTTAAGTTCAGTAAAACGATGTCTAGTAGACCGTTTCGTAACATTTTTAGCATTTCATCCGGTAATTCTGTAACCAAATCGATTTGAATTTTAGGATAGGATTCGTGAAATTTTTTAAATAGGGAATTAAGAATTCTTTGGTTAAAGTCGTACTGGTTCCAATCCTGATATGGCCTGTTTCTAAGTGGACGAGTTCTGTAAATTTGTTTTCAGCACTGGCGATATATTGCATGGCTTGTTTAATGTATTCATAGAATATTTTTCCTTCTTCTGTCAGTATCGTTGCCCGTTTGGTTCGAATGAATAGAGTTCCACCTAATTGAGATTCTAGCGAATGGATTCGTTTACTGATAGCGGGTTGGGAAATATGAAGTTCTTGAGCGGCTTTCGTAATATTTTGGTTTCTTGCTACTGCTTCAAAGATTCGGTAAAGTTCTAAATCGATATTCATGAGACCTCCTTATCATAACAAGACGTTATGATAGATATGAAAATAAAGTATTTTTTATTATATTCAAGTTCTTTGTATAATGCAAGTAAAGGAAGTGGTTTTATGTTGATTGAAATGTTGCAAAGAGCAGGTGAAAAGCTATGACAAGTGTTCTTTATCCAGGTAGTTTTGATCCAATTACAAAGGGACATATGAACATTATTTCTCAAGCAAGTGAGCTCTTTGATGAGGTGATTGTGGCCGTTTTGCAAAATCCTCTTAAGATAAATGGTATGTTTTCAATAGAAGAACGAGTTGCTATGATTCAGCATTTGTATGAAAAATATCAAAAAAGTGAAAGTGGTTACAGGAAGTGAAAGCTACTGCTGATTTGGCATTGTTATACGATTGTAAGGCAATTATTCGTGGATTACGCAGCTTTAGTGATTATGATTATGAGGTATCTCTTTCCCAAATTAATAAAGATATTTCGAATGGAAGAGTGAATACTATTTGCTTGTTTGCTGATCAAGAGTATCAATTTGTTTCCTCTTCTGCTGTGAAGCAAGTCTTTTCCTTAGATAAGGATATTTCTAAGTATGTAGATCCTTATGTTCAAACACAAATGATTTTAAAGAAAAGAGGAAGTTTATGAGTTCATTTTCTATTATTCCACTAGGGACGGTATCTCCTTTTTGCTATGATGGACATATGTGTCCTGGTTTTTTAGTCAAATATCACGACCCAAAATAATTTAATGGATTGTGGAAACGGTGTTACTAACTATCTACAGCCTGAAGACTATCAAAACATGACTATTATCATTAGTCATCTTCATCCGGATCACTATGGTGATTTGCTTTCGATTGCCCAGTTATCGTATGTGTTTCATCGTTTGGGATATCTTACGAATAATATTCAAGTTTACGTTCCGGCAGGAGATGTGATTCATTCGGATGAAAGTTACATCGATGAAGCGGGTTGGGGTGCTAGCAGGACAGTTACGAAAAAACTCATCGATTACGATTTCGTGATGAATTTAGAATCGATCGGATTTTAAAAGTTGCTTCCTATCAACAAGGTCAAACGTTTCATTTTGGTGATTTGAAGTGTCATTTTTCAGAACCCTCATCCATTGAAAACATACAGTATTCGGTTACAAGATCCGAGTTGCAAGGTCGTGTATTCCAGCGATACCGGGTATTTTAAAAATACACTTGCAACATTTGCAAAAGATGCCAATTTACTTATCTGCGAATCTACCTTTTGAAAGGACAAGTGAAAAGTAGTGATACACACTTGTTTGCGTTTGAAGCAGGCATGATTGCAAGAGATGCTAACGTCCATCAATTACTGCTTACTCATTTTTGGCCTTTGATTTCTAAAGAACAGTATGTCATGGAAGCAAGAGGAGTGTTTTCTAATACAGAAGCAGCAGAAGAGAGGAAGAAACTTATTTTGAAGTGATAAGATAACTTTGTTTTGTGATATACTCTTAATAGAGTTGGTGATTTTGTGACGAAACAAAAAGAACGGACTATAGAGGAATATATTGCTATTGCAAAAGCTGACATTTGGGTTTATGTGGCAGTAGCAATCATCATTTTATGTGTTTTATTGGCAATTTGCTATTTTCATGAGATTCCGTGGTATTTGGCTGTTTTATGTGATCTTCTATTTTTCTTGGGAGTTTTGGGACGTATTGAGGTTTATTTTTTTCTTTAAAGAAGATTTATCAATATTTAAAAAAGAAAAACTATTATCAAAATTAGGAACAATCGATTTTGGAATGAAAAAGATTATTTCTTGACAGAAAATTTTATGATTGTTTTTGATGGATGGTCAAGTTTATGTTTTTTCTTATCAAGATATTCAGTCATTAACGATACAAAAATCAGTATTATGGCAGAGGAATCCAAAATGAATATTGTTGTATTTCTACAACAAAAAGGGGATTTTTCACTTCTTACATATTCCACTGGGATTGTTGGTAATCAATTTTTTCATCTGGATTCTTATTTATTAAAGAAAAACTCTAATATTCAAGTTTTGCCTTCAGAAAGGAAGTCATAAATATGGAAGAAATTAAAGTTCACGGTATCTATCGTCATTTTAAAGGAGATTATTATCTGGTTGAAGGAATTGCAAAAAATGCGGCCGACTTACGACTATATGTCGTCTATCGCGCTTTGTATGGAGAAGGAGAACAATGAATTCGCCCGGTAGAAGATTTTTTAGGAAAAAAGTGAATCATGAAAAATATCCGGATGTCACACAAGAAAATAAATTTGAACTTCAGAACATTTTAAGTAAACGGCATGGATAATTTTTCAATTGTTTTATCAGTTATTGTTTGCAAATAATGAAAACGAATTTTTATATCTAGATGAATTTACACAAGAACTCCTAGTGGAGTTTTTTTGACTTTGAAATCGGTTTATGTTATCATAGCGATTACAAAAAGGAAGCGGTATTATGACAGAATCAAGACAAGCTAGTTTTAATGATTGGGATGGATTTTTTTGAACAATGTGCTAGAGAAATCGATTTGATGAAAAACGGAACATGAAATTATTGAGATGTACCAAAGTTTAGCAGGAAAGAAAAAATACCTCTTATTCTTTCATTGATGATTGTGGAGATGAATTTATCGATATTTTTTAAGACGCGATTCGAATGGAACTTTCGTCTATCAATATACGAAAGGTGGTATGGCTTTTTACAATCTAAGTTTTTATCCGACTATTTCAAAAAATAAAATTTCATGTTTCTTCATGAGAGATAAAGATACCGTCTATTCCGATGCAAATTTCTCTGTTGATGTATTAGGACTTTTGATTGGTAAAATCATTTAATCAGATGAGTGAAGAAGAGATTGCGGCCATTGTTTCTGCGATGGATAGATTGGAACAAAAAGCCTAAGTTTTCTAAAATTCATGAATTACGCAATACGATTTTAAACTATTTGTATCATCTAAAGGGAGAAGGAGCATCCTCTTACTTAAAGAACTGTGTCCCTGCTTACGATTTTGCGAATCATATTTTATCTACGTCTGGATTTGTTGCCATGCCTAGTTTTTATTCTGGTCGTGGCGTCAATACGAATGATTTGAATGATAAGAAATTGGTTTCCATTTTCAAAAACTTCTAAAATATGATGTTACGTATGCATGTCACTTTGTAGAATTCGTGAAGCAAATGAAAACGTTAGGAGCCACTGAATTTATAACGTCATTCCAAGATTTCGCTTGTAATGGTTTCGAAGTGGATCCTAAATTTCTCAGTGATAATAATTATTCCGTGGATGGATTAAATCAAATACCTATAACGATTTTGTTTATTTGATGATTGGTGAGTCTCGATTTGCAACAAACAGAGATTATCAAAGAAGCAAAGGTCTGAGATTATCAAACACGCTTTTTTACTACAAGTGAATCCGACGTTAGAGAAACTTGGATTTTCTGGTGAGAAGGAACAAAGTCAAGAAACTAGGCAGAGTTATCGTAAGGTTCCAAAGAATCCGTATTCTGGAAAATGATTGGTAGGTTTTTATGAACTTTCATTCTATTCATGTTGATTTTTCTGGTATTGATTTTCGGTACTTTCCGAACTTACACTTAGTTTGCAGACGATGTTAGAGTTGTATCCCGATATGGAAGCATCGATTGTGGCAATTGGTAATTCGGATTTTTACTTCGTTATTTTAGTCGGATGCAAGAAGGTAAGAAGTCTACTTGGCGAAAGATAAAAGAAATTCAAGAATCTATTCAATCATCTCGTACGGACATGAAAAATCCAATGACGATTTATCATTGGCGGGAAGGAAAGAAAGTTAAGCACTGTTTTTGTCTTGGAGCATGTCTTTCTTCTTGTACGAAAGAAGAATTGGTTTCTCTGATTGCTCAAATTCGCAAGCATAATCCTGTTTTAGAAACGGATACCGTATCTTCTATTATCTATCATGAATTTGCTCATATGTTAGATGCTACGTTTGATATTAGTAGAGATTCCGAAATTTTTCGTATTTTACGACAAATTGGCCATGATTCGGAAGAAATTTACTATGTAGGACGTGAGTTATTTGCCGATTCTTTGCAGAGTATTATGCAAGTGAACATCCATCGCAAGAAAGTACTGATTTAGTTTCTTACGTCAATCGTAAGTATTTGGAGAATCGTAGTAAAGAAAAACAAAGAGGAAAGCGACTAATAAAACAATTCAACCGAAGTGATTGAATTGTTTTTTATATACTAGGAAATTGCTTCGCATATGAGAAAAAGCGTATCGGAATGGAAAAATATCAAAAAAATTTATTTTTACTTGACTATCATACATTTGTTTGATATATTCTTGTTAACTGTGAACGAAAAAGGAGGTGTGATAGCATTCATATGTATAAAAGTTATCAGTTTCGAATGTATCCAAACAAGCAGCAGATTATTATGATTCAAAAACTTTTGGCTGCACAAGATTCGTTTATAACCATTATCTAGAAAAAAGAAAAAAGAAGAACATTTAACTGGTTTTGATATGATAAAAGAGTTACCGAATTTATATCCAGAATACCCATTTTTAAAGGAGGTGGACTCTTGTAGTTTGAGGTGTAGTTTGTTTGATTTAGACGATGCCTTTAACCGTTATTTTAGGCATCAAAATAATGATCCAAAATTCAAAGGGAAGTATGGTTCTAAAAGAAGTTATCGAACCAATTATATTACGAGTACTTATAAAGGAACAAAGTACGAAAATATAAAAGTAGATTTAAAAAGAAAGGTAATCACTTTGCCAAAATTAAAAGAAGTAAAAATAAGAGGGTATCGCAATTTAGAAGATTTACCGGGAAGAATCATTCATGCGACAATCAGTGAATATTCGACTGGCAAATATTATGTAAGTGTATTAGTAGAAGTCAGTCATATTGTACCCAAGATGATTCCGCGAAGGGTAGTAGGAATCGATTTGGGAATCAAAGATGTAATCATTACAAGTGATGGCGAAAAAGATAAAAAACGAGAAAGTTATAGAAAAATATGAGAAAAGAATCAAACGAAAACAAAGAGAATTGGCGAGACGTACAAAAGGAAGTAGAAATTATTATAAAACGAAAAGAAGTTATCAGTTTATTTCAAAAATTAAAGAATGCCAGAAAGTATTTTATTCATCAAATAACTAAAAAACTAGTATTAGAAAATGATATCATAGTAAGTGAAACGTTAAAGGTAAAAAGATGCTGGAAGAAAAGAAGATTTCCAAGTTTTTAAGTGATGCCAGTTTATCTAAAAATCTGTAATCTCTTGAAATCCAAAGCAGAAATATTATGGAAAAAGATATATTCAGATAGATACCTACTATCCAAGTAGTCAGAAATGTAGTAGATGCGGATATCAAAATGAGAAAAGTAAAGGATTTAACAGTTAGAGATTGGATATGTCCAAAATGTGGAAGTTACCATGATCGAGATATCAATGCTAGTATTAATATATTATTTGAAGGAATCAAGAAATGTAGAAACGAATTTATATAATAAAATTAAAAAAGAAGAACAAAATCTACGGCAGCGACTGTCGGAAGTTAAGTCTGTGGAGAATAGAGGGACTCTATCTAGGAAGCAGAAAGCTCAGGAGGCAACGACTGGGAGATGAAAATTTATTTTGATTTTTGTTCTAGGTGACGTTTTTGTTGAAGTAGTTTATGAATCGTCATCGTCGGTTGTATCTCTTCTTTTTTGCTTGTTCGTAATTTGGATTGAACCAGCAAGTATCGATTCCGTTTTGATTGCCACCTAAGATATCAGTTGAGAGAGAGTCACCGATTAATAACATCGTCTCTTTCTTTTATTTTTTGGCTCTTTCAAATAAGGCTTCAAAAAATTGCGGTGTCGGTTTTGAAAAACCAATTTGATCGAGAACTGATGACATCTTCTACATAAGGAAGAAGATTGGCTTTTCAATTTTTATCTGCTGTTTGGGTATTGCCATTTGTTGCAATTAAGATTTCATAATTAGGACTCAATTCTCGTAGGAGTTCGCTTGCATTTTCGATTTCCACGATATCTACTCTAGCATGTCGTAGTAAAATTTACATGCAAATACGGCAGTAGGAAAAGTCGATTTCGACACCTTGTGTCTTAAAAAACTGAATGAATAAATTGGTTCTTAAGTAAACTCGTTTTTCTTCTAATGTCTGAACAGTTTTGGTAGAATGACTTGGCCACTTTCCCATCGATGCCAATAGTCTGTATCAAATGCCATCCATTCTTCAAACTCTTTTTTCTTTGTGTTCTAACCCTAATCTTGTTACAAGAGCGGTAAGAGCATACTTCATTGCTTGGTTATTGTCTATCAATGTGTTGTCTAAATCAAAAATTAACGTTTCATATTTTTCATGTTCTCAACTCCGTGGAGTTTATTATACCTGATTTTTCATCATTTGACTATATTTTTAGAATTCTAGAAACAGTTTTCTGTTTTAAGAAAAATTGGTTGTGTTATAATAAAAAGTAGGATGGTGAGACATATGGTAATTCAGAGTAACGAAAAGGAAATAAAAAATATTATAATGAGATTATGTACATTGCAAGTAATTATTACATTTTTAAGAAAAGACCTAGGACAAAAGTTCATTCTTTACTCAATTTGTTTGTTATTTATATGATTTTATTTATAGTGTTGTTTGTGATTTGTTTGATTTTCCACCGTTTATTCTGTTTGCTTCGATGGCTTTGGTTTTGTTTGCTATGTACGTTTATTTATTCTTTGAAACGAGATATCGTTTGAATGAATATTTAAAGAATGATAATTCTGAAATTGTTGTAGATGAAGATGGCATCGAGCAGATATCCAGGAAAAGTATCCGCTAAAACTTTATTGGGACTCGATTGAACATATTATTATCAATCAAAATTCTATTTCTGTTCTTCCATATAATTTTTTTCTTCTATTATCATTTTTTATGGAAGTTCATTCAAAGGATGAATTATTAAAAAGCATTGAAAAAATATGATAAATTGAGTTTAGTTGTCGATAATTCTAAAAAATAGGTGTCTAGGCTTTTTGCAATCATTTAATGTTTAAAATAAAAAATTCTAGTGTTGTGAAGTTAACTTAACTTTTTGCACTAGAATTTTTATTTTTGATTTTGTTTTTTTTTTATTGTTCTATGATTTGTTCTACTTTAGAGTAATCGATTTGTTTGTAATTGGTAACTTTTTCTTGGATTCCTTCTAGACCATCGAAATGGTTCATATGACGATAATATCGATTGTAAAATTCTTCATCCATTGCATGTGTTACGTTTTGGTATAATTCACTAGCATCTTTTTCTAATGTGGTTTCTAAGTAGGATAGTACTTTGTCATACGGCTTGATAAATGCAATTTGAGTGATGACTTCTTCTCCCAATATTGATTCTAGCGTGTGTGCTATTTTCACTTCTTTGGGATAAGCACAGCCATTGGTGTGGAATCCTTTTTTTGAGAGCTAGTTTTCTAGTTAAATATTCGTTGATTCCTTCTTTTTAAGGCATTGCCACCGTCACTTCCACAAAAGTGCATCGTTTCATGTAACAATAAATCCTCAAAGTACTGTTCTAGTGTCATACCTGTTACGATGGCATGATTTACGTATGTTTCAAACGTATTGTCGTTTATAATAGCAGTTGCTTGATTGTAAGTTTGATGGTTTGGATTGCTTCCATAACCAGGTAGTGTCTTTATTTTTCTAAAGCCTTTTCCGCATTTAACGGCAATAAAATATGTTTTGATTTGCGAGTCCATTGATATTACCATAATCGTATATTTGAATAATTTCGTCATAAATTTATATTGCCTAAATAAGAAAGTCGCTCTTTGGGAATAAATTTGCCGTATTCTTGTGTAATAGCCTTAATATATTTTGCTACTTTCAATGTCAATCTTTTATGAATATCATCTATTTGTTCGTTTGTCATCGTGGCCTCCTTAGAGTTATTATATCATGGAAAGCCGAATGCCACAATTTTATGAAAGTTGGCAATGTATGTTTTCTTCCATTATTGTTTTTTTTTTTATAATATTGGTTGCTCTATTTATAATATTGGTTATTGAGGTATGTATGGAACACAAAATGAAATTGTATTCTTTTGCATCGTTTGAAGAATTAAAAGCAGGAAAGAAAAAAAGAGAATATCGGTTAAATGATGAAAAGAGAAAAATGGTGAAGGTTGGTGATACGATTCGTTTTTTATGAAATTGCCTGATTTGGATGAAGAAATCGTCGTAGATGTTACCAGAATATCGAAACGTTTTCTAATTGGTATGATTGTTATGCAAAGTATTATGATGAAGATTTTAAGAATCAATACGATAGTGTAAAGGCAGTCGTTCATGGCGAATTCGCCATAATTAGAAATCAAGCGGGATTGAATCGCTTTAAAATAAGTGTTAAGGATTTTGTACAGCGTACTAATGCAATATCTCTTCAATCTAAAGCTGGTCGATATGGTGGAACTTGATTAAATCTCTCTGATAAATTCATTATATCATTTTCCTATATATTTTCAAGGGAGTATGGAAAAATTTTGATATTTATAGTATAATTATACCAGTTCAAAACAAGGAGGAAGTTATGGAAAAAGTAATTGAAATTGAAAACTTAACTAAAAGTTATGGTAAATTTAAAGCAATAGATGATTTATCAATCTATGTTGAAAAAGGTAAAATATTTGGACTTCTTGGACCAAATGGAAGCGGTAAATCAACTACTATAAATTGTATTCTATCTTTATTAAATTTTTTGAGAAAGGAAGTATAAAAATATTTGGTAAAGAAATGCAACCAAATT
>VOFC01004634.1_pt1 | contig 49114 bp, 74 predicted proteins | sample 5384161 | NCBI WGS metagenome assembly VOFC01 (sample SAMN12384722, study PRJNA508395) | human gut metagenome | isolation source: healthy gut B | host: Homo sapiens | reverse complement strand
GCTTTCCCAAGCCCTGAAAGAGTAATCGTAACTCCAGCCATGACTTTAGGATTTGCCCATATCGTCCCTGTGAGCGTAGTCGCTGATTCATTCGATTCATTCACTCTTGCTGCGGCTTTGTACTTGGCGTCGTTGATATCGTCCGCCTGTTCATTGATTCTAAGCACTCGGCTGCCTGTTGCATTTTCTTTGATCAGCCCGATGAAGGTACTGATCTCTTTGTTGTCACTTCCGCTTTTGTAAGACGTTCTGGCTCCTGTGTACGTTCCAGTCAGCGTGTCCTTGAAGTCCCATTCGTCATCGATGAAATCCTTCCTGGTGATCGTTGTTACTGGAGATTTCTTCTCATACTTTCCTTTGTCAAATATGATAATTTTCCCCCGATACACTTTCATAGCCAGCCCATAACTGCTGCAGATACTGTACAAAAAGGCGGAATCTGTTTTTTCTGACTGCTCTATTTTTGCAATCGAAATCTTGTTTGCGTCATAGCAAAATCCGAGGCCATATTTTTTTGCGATCTCGGATCCGATCTGCCGGATCGTGACTGACTTCCATGTTTTGGTGCGCTCCGTCTCTTTGAAAGATTCGCTTGCTGGAATTGCCAGGCCTCCGAATGTGGCCTCCAACGGCCCGCCTGTGAATCCTATTGAATCCAGGACAAAGTTACCGCATTGCGTGGTAAAGTTTTTTCCCGCCTCTGTCCAGTTTTCGAACAAGATCGAAGCGTCTATCTTATCACCTTTTGTCGGATACCAAGCATTCAGCCATTTCATGTCTACGTTCTGAAGCACGATGTCCAGAGAGTCGCTGGATCCGCACGCCACATCTGTGTAAACAATCTTTTTTAGATACGGCGCGATGGATTCATTGACATTTTTTCCGTTGAATTTGACTGTCGGCTTGGCTTTTCTTGCGTTAGCCATCTTCGTCTCCTTCCGCGTACTCATAGATCACATCATCGCTGTTATCAACGGTCTGTCTCCAAAATGGAGCATCTTCGTCGCTTTCTTCCGGAAGATCCGGCACCGTGATTACAGTGCCGGAAGAAAACACCAGGGTTTCCAGCAGTGGCCAGTTTGCTTCTATGAGGTTTTTCATATATTTTTCTGATCCGAAGAGCTTAAACGAGATTAAATCCCATGTGTCTCCCTGAATCGTAGTGTATGTCGTACCCACGATCGTTCCTCCTTATGCAAATGACAATCTGCCTTTATTTCTGATATATTCTTTCATCATCCGCTCGAATTCTTTCTGGCTCATGCGGTTCGCTTCCACGATATCCTTCTTGTCCGGAGCATCCCCTTCGAATCGATAAGTCGGGCTGAATACGAAGGTTGTTCCGCCTCCGTCATCCTTCTTATCTTTTTCAGAATCTTTATTTCCGGAAAAGTTCTGAACTGTTTCTCCGAGGACGGAAGTCCTGGACTTAAATTCAGGCATATCAATGGTTCTTGTCTGCTGGCTTTCAGAATCTACAGGTACGATGTTATTCCGGATAGTCTGCTGTTCGTTTACGAGTTGCTTATTTAGCCCGCTGCTTGCAGCCATTCCCAGAGATGCTCCGGCGCTCTTGATCGCGCCGAGAGTGTTCTCCATTCCGACCACAAGTCCTTTTCCGGTAAACATACCGGATTCCATCGTGATTTTAGACGGCGAGTGAATCTTCAGCGAACTGTTGATAGATGCCGATGCTGCCTTTGCGATACTGCTAGCTGTTGCCATTACAGAACCGCGCATGGAATTCATACCATTGACCAATCCGGCCATCATATTCATTCCTGAGCTATACAGGCTTACGGATGCGAACGCCGAACGAATTCCTGAAGCAGAGCTTCCTGCTGCCGACACAGCTTGCGCGCCTCCGGCTCTTACCGCCGCGACCATCTGATTCATTCCACTTGTCACAACCGCTACGGTCGCATTCATGGAAGTTGTCGTGCTGGTTCTTACCTGAGTTCCAGTCGTCTGCACAATGGAGCGGATCTGCGTACTTGATGTTGTGATCTTTGCCGTAATGTTGGCGGATCCCGTTGTGATCGTCGTTACAACCATCGTCATCGTCGCTGCCACCACAGCCTGGATACCTGTCATGGCGGTCTGCGTAGTTGTACGCATCGTGGCCATTTCAGACATTATTGCCTGATTGGACTGCACCATCGATGTCTTAATTCCCGCGGTTACCGCGGACATAGCTGTCGTAGCAACCGGTCCAAGTCTGCCGAGTGCTCCGACCGATGAAGTCAGTGATGTTGCAAAGGATGTTGCCGATGCGGCTGCCATTGTAATCCCATCTGAAAAAACAATCATAGCCGCTGATGTTGCGATCATTGGGCTTGCGAGCTCTGTGATCGCTGTTGTAAATGGTGCCACAGCGGTTGATAATCTAACAAACGCCGCGGCGGTTGGCGCCGTCACAGAGTCGATACCTGCCGCGCTTGCCTTAAAGGCAATAATTGATGCGCTGCAAAGTGTTAACGCTCCGGCTGTCATCGTGATTCCGGTTGCCAGAAGTACTATTGCGGCGGCGGCCGCTGTGCTTCCGACTGATAATGCTAAGATTGCTGCCGCTGCTGCCGTCCCGGCCGCTGCAAGCGGTACAAGAGCCGCTGCAAGCGGTGTTGCTCCGGCAGCAATAACTGCAAATTTTGCTGCTGTTCCGGTCGCGCCTTTCGCCATCGATTTAAGCGCCGCGCCTGCTGTTTTCGCACTGCCTCCAATGACTCCTACAGATGCGGCTGCAAGCACCATTGCCGCTGCAAGCGGTGTCATACCGACGGATGCTGCCAATGCTCCGGCGGCCAGTACAAGAAGCGCTGCGCCTCCTGCTGTAGCTCCGGCGGCCATTGCAACCGATGTTGCTGAAAATGGAAGCATCGCCGCGGTGAGCATCAGAATTGGTGTTGTTGCTGACAACGCTGCAGTACCGAATAATCGAACCATCGTTGCCAAGAGTAGGAAGGATGCCGTACCAGCCGTTGCTCCTGCAGCGGTAGCTGCTATTGCGGCGGCAAGTACCAACACTCCAGCTCCAACCACCAGCACGCCTGCTCCGGCGCCTGTTGCCGCTGCTGCCATTGCAAGAAGTCCTGCCGCGGCCGTAAGTGCTCCGCTACCGCATAATGCTGCAGCTCCTGCAAATGATGTCAACGCTACGCTTAACGAAAGGATTGCTGTTGCTCCCTGCTGTCCATATGAGACAAGTATTGGCAGTGTTACCGACATTACAGTAAGTGCTGTTGCGCCAAGCATCGCTGCCGTTGAAACTAAGGTGAACGCTGCTCCCATCGCTCCGATTGCTGCAGATCCTGCCAGTAAAACTGGTGATAATGCTCCAGCTGTCGCTCCAAATGTAACCAACCCGGCCGCCATAAGGGCCATAGCAATCTGCGCTGCCGGTCCTGCGTTTGCAATCTGTGTTGCCGCCTGCACCATGATCAGACATCCTGAAGCAGCCAGAACAATAGATGCTCCGAATGCAACCAGCCCAACTGATGCTACTGTGAGTGACGGTCCAAGCGCTCCGGCAACTGCCAGAAGAGCAAGCATTCCACCTTCCATAAGCGCGAGCGCAGCCATTGCTGTTGGCCCCGCTGCCGCTACCCGCGTTGCAGCTATTGCCATAAGGCTCATTCCGGCTGACGCCATCAGAACCGCTCCGCCAAAGGCCAGAAGACCGGCGGCTGATCCTGCCAGCTGAGTTCCGAACGCTCCAGCGACTGCCAAAAGGGCAAGCATTCCACCCTCCATAAGGGCCATGCTTCCGATTGCTGTTGATCCGGCTTCGGATAGCTGGATCGCTGCCATTGCCATCAATGACATTCCGGCTGACGCCATCAAGACCGCACCGCCGAAAGCCAGAAGACCATTTGCGCTGGATGATAATGCGGGACCCATCGCTCCGACGATTGCCAAAAGCGCCGCTATTCCTCCTATCATGATCGTAATTCCGGCGAGTGCTGTGCTGCCTGCTGAAGACAGCTGAACTGCTGCTATCGCCATAAGACTCATTCCGGCTGATGCCATCAGAACCGCTCCGCCAAAGGCTAAGAGGCCTTGCGTTCCGGCTTGAAGTTTCGGAGCAACCTGTCCAGCGATTACCATTACGCCAACAATACCGGCGAGCATCATTTTGGCTGCGACCTGAACTTCAGGACCTGCTTTGCTCAGCTCTTTGGCTGACTGGATAAGAACCCACACACCTGCCGCTGCCAGCGCGAATCCTGCGCCTACTCCAAGGACGTTCTTTGCGGCTGCAGACATTGCTGAGCTGCTCTGATCTATTGGATTTACGGTCTGTTTCACACCTTTTCCGAGCGTCAATGCTGCCTTTCCAACTTTTCCAAACACGCCGACAATAGAACTTGCTACTTTAAACAGCTTGCCGATGACCAAGAATGCCGGTCCCACAGCCGCTGCCATAGCTACCCATTTTACGATATTTTTCTGCATAGCCGGATCCAGATTATTGAACACATCTATCGCTTTCGTGATCTCATCGACTGCTGGCTGCAGATATTCACTTGTAATTTGTCCGATATTGTACTTCATGACATCGAAGGAAGAATTCAGCTTCTCCAACGATCCGCCCATTCCTGAAAGAAGGGCATCTGCCATGCTGTGTGATGTACCGGCGCAATCTTCCAGTGCTGCAGAATAGGCCTGTACTTTTTCCGGCGATGCTGCAATCAAGGTCAGCCATTTCGACATCTGATTCTTGCCGAAAATTGCGGCCGCTGCAGACAGTTTTTCTTCGCTGGTTAATCCCTCGAAGCTATCATGCAGCTGTTTCTGAACCTCTACCATACTCTTCATGTTGCCGTTCGAGTCGAAAATCTGCAGTCCGAGTTTTTCCATCCATACGGCGCCATCCTCTGCCGGGCTGGCCAATCTTGCAAGTCCTGTCTTTAGTGCTGTCGCACCTTCTGAACCTGAAATAGAGGCGTCTCCGAATATGTCCGTGATCGTAGCCAGATCAGACATCGACCATCCAACGGAGTTACAGATCGGGCCTGCGACAGACATCGCGTCAAACAGATCTGTGACAGTGGTGTTGGCCTGAGATTGTGCCTTCGATAGAATATCGGCCGCTGTGGATGCATAATCCGAGCTTTTGCCGAACATTTTCAGCGCATTTCCGAGCCCGCTGGTGACTGACGACAGGTCCGTTGCCGTTCCTGCGGCCAGATCCAGTGCCGGTGTCAGCATATCTGCTGCTTCGGCCGCCTGGAAGCCCTGACGGGCAAAATTCAGCGTTGCGTCCGCAGCATCCTGCATTCCAAACACAGAATTCGCGGCTGCTGTTTTCATTGCAGACTCGAGTGCTGCCGCTTCGCCGCTTGTAGAGCCCATGGTTGCCTGGACCAATTTCAGCGTCTTATCAACATTGCCGAATTCCTGAACAGATGAGGTCCCAAGCGCAATGATCGGCATTGTGACGCCTGCCGTCAGTGTCTTTCCAGCATTGGTGAAGGCATCACCCATGGAGCTTAATGTTTTCTGCGCCTCCTTAATAGATGACGAGAAAGATTTTTCTAATTGTCCAGCGATCTTGATCGCTATCTTATAGTCGCTCATTTCTTCGCCTTATTAACCTCCTTCAGATCCTCGCACAGATCCAGCAAATCAAAGAGAGACAGGCCGAGAAAGAAATCCAGACCTGTCTGCAGATTGATCGACAGAACTAGGCAAACTTTGCGGAGGTCGGATAAGTCGTTCGGATTTATTCCTCGCCGAAGAAAAAATGTGTAACTTTATTTTTGATCTTCATTGCATCACGAGGCGCTAATCCCTTAAAGAATTCAACCGGTCGGCCGGTTGCGCTCGCTGCGATAATCATCGCGTATTCCAGGTTTGTTTCTGGCATTACGGTGACTACACCAGATGCCTGAAGAACTTTATTTGCTTTGATCAGATCGTTGGCTGTAATTTTTTCCATGCCAGACATATCGATCTCGCCGATTGTTTCTCCTTCGAACTGGTAGACTTTTACAAACTTCACAACGTTGTCATCTTCAACTTCATTTTTCTTGCTGTCGATAACTACGATTTCTGTTTTTTTCTCAGTTGTTGCAGCATTGTCATTGTTTACGGTGTTTTCGGTTGCTTTCTCACTCATATCCTTTTCCTCCTGTTAACACTGGCTTCTGATTTTGGCGAGCATATCTTTTCCGTTTAAAACGTATTTAAAGTTCAGCTTGTCCAACTCCAGTGTTATCTTGTTGTTGATCATTACTTTGAGATAGAGTACCTCCATCTCGATTTCCGGCTCTCCTTTTTTGCCTTTGGATAATTTTCCCATGCTCGAAGTGGTAGATTTTCCTCTGGTCACGATCTTGACAGGAACGTAATCTGTTCCGCCTGTAGCCGAATTCATAACCTGCATGGATCCCCGAAGCGTTAACTGCGGGGGATTGGTTGTGTCCATGAGATTGAACTGATCCGTATACAGGTTACTGAACGGGATCTTAATTTTCATGGAAGAAAACTGTCCTGTTACCGGATCTTCTACCTCTCCTAAGATACCGGCAGCCTCGATCGTATCTGTGATCGCCTCTAAGCTCGGAAGTTCTACCTCTCCGGAGATTCCGATCAGCATTTTTCGCTTTGCTGTCGTAGACGTTGTAGTTATTGATAACCTCAGGAATAATCATTACTCTCCACCTCCCAGAATGCTGGCCAGAAGTTCTGTATCATAGCTCAGCGTGTTGTCGATTTCCTGTGCCGGGGTGTATGGTGCGATTTTCTGCCGAAAAGTCATTTTGCCCGCCAGGATATCGGTCGTCGGGTTATCATCTCTTCTGTACTCAATGGATGCCCCTGCCCATTTGTCTGGAGCGTATGCCGCGCACCGGATATTCTCCGAATCCACGATAGACTCGATAAGAACCTGGTTCATCGGATCGTCTACTCTGTCGAAGTAAGTCTGAATGAAGGTGTTCGCCTGCCAGTCAAACATGCGGCGTACCGGGATCCAGATATCCTTTGCATCATTGCTTCCCGGGAAGGCGCCGGTGTAATTGCCCCAGCATCTCCAGCCGTTTACATTCGTGGCCGTGACGACTCCGTATGTATTGACCGTGGATGCCTGATCCTGATCAACAAAAATTTCTGTTCCGTCCGCCAGGCACTGGCCGGTTACCCCGAGCAGCTTGTTGGAAGGCGAAAGATTCGGGACATCATCGTTCTCGGTATCCTGATATGCGATCATGGCGGCTACTACTGCAGATTTCGCCAGGACAAGTTCTCCGATCTTATCAGACGGCCAGAGAACCATACAGTGTGCGGATGTGTATCCACTGTCCTCTTTGATCTTTTTGCAGTCAGTGTACTTAGTTGCCTTAGCTGTATCCAGATCGAGAAGCGCCATTGCCTTAAATACACCGTTGATGTTTTCTGCCTTGGCTGCCAGCGTGACGCCTACTTCCGGAATCTGAGACCAACCCGGTGCAAGAATCAGCCCAGGGACAACGCCAAGATCCGGATAGATTCTTCGGATCAGCTGCGCGCCGGTTTCTGAACCGGTACTCGGATCGTATGCTCCGATAATCTCTGTCTTGGTTACCATACTCGGATCCAGGACGTTTCCGGAAATCTTCAGGCTTGTCTCTGACTTTCCTGTTCCTGTTGCCAGGAGAGTGATGATCAGATATCCTGTCGTGCTGTCAAATTCTGCCACATAGTCTTTTCCTGCCACCAATGCTGCAGAGCCTGTTGCTCCTTTGACAGTAAGACCATCCATAAGTACTCCCGGTTTGTTTACAACCGCCTGCATCTGATTTACCTGATAAGTAGTCTCAGCGAGGGTTTTCTTATGTTTCTTCGGGTCCAGGACGTTAATGTAAACGACCGGAGAGATCTGGTAGATGTTGGCTGTTGCGTACATGGTCTGGCAGAGGGTATAATCTGCAAAATCTGTACTGTAACCAAGCGTTGCCATTGCCTCCTGCGCAGAGTTTGCGAGAATCGGCTTATTCACGACTGCGGCCGGATCAGCGGCCATGTTGACTGGTGCAGTACCGATGACCACCTGAACGGAGCAGTTGCCTGTGATTGGCGCTGAGAGGGCTGTGCTCTCTTCGTGGACGAAAACTCCATGCTTGCTCATTAGATAGTTCCTCCTTCTTTTCTTGTTTCTTTATACTCCAGCGCTTTATTGAACGCTGTATAGATGTATCCGGTTTTCTTCCGGATCATCTGTTCTGCCATCGCGTATTTCATGATTGGCAGATATAAATTCCCGATCTCCGGGCATTCTTTCTGTGCCTCTTCCAGCGCTTCCGGCTTTTCCGTATAAACGGTGTTCTGGACCGCCACGCCTGGAATCGTCGGACCGACGTACATCATCGGCTCCTTGGCGGCTGATTCTTTTTCTGCAGCCTGAACTTTAGGCTTGGCTGCCTTCTTTGCAGTGGTTTTCAACTGCTTCTGAATTACTCATGAGAATTCATCTCTCCTTTCCAGCTTCGGAATATTGAATGTCATTTCAACTGCTCCGAAGTAATACGGATAAGTATCCTCATCCTGAATGTCTGTGCTCATTTTGGGCTCTGCGCGGTACTTATGATTCAGCAACGGCCCCTGCAGATATCTGTTCGTGATTCTTTCCATCATCGTCAGAATGTGTAAATAGCCGCCGCCCTTCAGGTCATCGTCATAAACTCCCAGAAGAACATAGACTCTCTGCTGCCATGGCTTCTCTTCATCGGTCGAGGCATCGGAAAGCCTGGCTATTGCATACGGGAAATACTGTGATTCGTCTTCCTCGTCTTCAGTAACAACCGGCAGGCGGTTCTTGTACACAGTCACGCCGACTTCTTCGCCTATGGTGTTCTTCGTGTATACATCCTGCAGAACAACTTTTAAGTCTTCCGCGAAGTCGTCAAGAAATTCTTTTTTCGTCATGCTTTCCTACCCCACCAAAAATTTGATCTGAGCCTCGATGTTCTTGTAGAGCATCTGTTTGATTTTGGGTTCCAGCTTGTCATACACCTTCTCATTTCCGATCATGACCGGTACCGAATTCGAGCTCAATTTCTTGAGTGGAAACCTGGCTTTGCTTCTTCTCTGGTAGATCTGTCCATTCAGCTTTCCCTCTCCTTTGAATGCTTTGATGCCGCCCATGTTCAATGCCTTCAGTCCATTCCCTTTTTACAATGTTTGCTTTTGCTCCGCTTTTTAGGCGCGGTGGTCTTGAAGGATGTGATGCTGAGAGGTTTTCCTTTGGCCTGCACTTCTGCTTCCAATTGGCTATAGGTTGCCTTATGAATGTTCATATTTCCCTTGAATTTTCCGGACTTGACAGTATAGACGGCTCTGGCTCTATCTGATAGTTGTGTCTTTGAGCTGCTTGCTGTCTTATTGATTCCCCTGCAGATTACCTTTGGTGCATCATTCCCGATTTTTCCAAGAGCGCTATAAACCCTCCTGAGATCGGCTTTATCAACTTCTACTGTGATCATGCGCGGTTCGCCTCCAGTGTTATTGAATAGATTCCTGATTCATCGATTGCATCTGCTACTCGGTAGACTCTTCCATCTAAGCTGATTGTCGTTCCCTGCTTCGGCAATCCGGCCCGTCCTGGCGCTTTCTTGTAATCTTCGGCCGACACGTAGATCAGCTTTTGATTGACATAGATTCCATCCATGTTCTGGTTGAATCTCTTTTCTCTTTCGATCTGCTCATTGTTATCGATCTGAACCGGAACCTCCACACCGTTCAATGTGTGAAGGTCAGAGAATTCTTCCGGATTCATGAATACATTTTTCACATCTTCCCTGATCAGATCTTTGAAGCTCATTATTTTGCTCCTTTTTTAGTTTTTCTTTCTGGCGTTTTCGGGACCTTTCCTACCAGCTCATCCGGTTCTCCTGATCCGGATTCTCCTGGAAGACCTGGTTCTGCAGTCTGCGGATTAGCCTTCTTGTCAGTTACGATTGTTTCTAAATTTTCCTGCTGTTTATCTGCAGGTACTTCCTGGTCTTCTTCCTGCTGTTTATCTACAGGCACTTCCTGGTCTTCTTCCTGGTCTTCTTCCTGCTGTTTATCTGCAGGCACTTCCTGGTCTTCTTCCTGCTGTTTATCTACAGGTACTTCTTCTACTTCCGCAGGATCCTTCTGCCACTCTGCGGATCCTGCATCCAGCCACGCATCAAGCATGACCGGATCCGAAGTCGGGAGTTCATCTCCCACGTGATACAACTTCGCCAGATGTAAGATCGGTCTTTTCGCAATAAGTGCGGGAATCTTATCCATTAATTTTTACCAGAACGGTGGCATCGTTCTCTCCTGCTGCTTCAGCCGCATATCCAGCCAGGATGTTGGATGTTGAAGTAGTTGTAAGACAGTTATTTGTCTTATCCCAGTACACGAGTGCCCCAGCTGTGATTGCTGTTGACTTTGCTTTTGGAAAACTATAAATACCTTCCACGTGCACAGTTCCTTTTTCGCCAGCAGGGATCTCTGTTCCAGCCACTCCAATTCTCTGTCCGAGAACGATAATAGTATTAGCTTCAATCACTTTCCCTGTGCTATTTACGAAGTCAAGCGTCTCTCCTCGCTGCCAGTATTCTGCTTTACTCATCTTTCATGCCTCCTTTACGCAAGTGTCAGTTTTGTGTCTACTGTCTTTCCTGGATTCTTTACGATTCCACGGTAATCCATTACTGAAATACCCCAATCGAGATAGATATCCCAAACGAATCCAAGCTGTCCGGCTGTTTCCATTCTTCTGATAGTCGGAATCTCCTGACCATTCAGATAATCTACTTCGATTCCGTCTGTGTCGGATGCATCTCCAAACATAAACCATGGCATCACGTTTCCAAGTCCTCCACATTTTGCATTGATTGTAGGATCCGGAATTACCTCGATGCTGTCTCTGTACTGGAACAGAGGGTTTACTGCCTGCGTGTTGTCGCTTGTGTTAATTGTTGGGCTGTTGAAAAGTGTGTAAATCTCAAATTCCATACCAGCCGCGCAAACGATTTTTGCAGGTCTGATGATGATAGACTGTCCGAACTGGTCCTTCTGGTTGGACAGAGCCATGATCATTGTCTGCACTGCATCCTGAGTGATTCCTGTTCCGGATGCGAGTAAGTTCTTATGAGCTGTTCCGAAGAGCTGAACTCCGTCATAAATCACCGGATTGGTAAGAAGAACATCGAATACCTGTCCGTTGATTGTTTTTCGTGCAGAAGCTGCGTATCTAGCCGGGATGCTTGTAACGAGACCGATGTCATCATTGATGAACGCCTGGCGGCTCAATGTGAACTGACGGCCGTATGTCTTCAGTTTTCTGGTTGGCAGTTTAGCATCCTCGAATACGTCATGCTTCAGTTCTCCATTTTCTGGAACCTCTTTGAACTCACCAACCGGTCCGGCGATGTAGTAGTTGTCGTGCGTCTTGAAATCCTTCAGACTGCCTTTCTTTGTGAACTTATCGAAGGTTACAGCTGCTTTTCTGTGACCTTCCTTATATGCTTTCTCGATTGTGTTGTCGAGGATTGCCGGGAATGCTGCTGTCGGATTATAGAATCCTCTCTGCATTACCATGTTGAAGATTTCCTCGTTGGATCTTCTGTTCAGTCCTGGTACTGACTGTCCATCCTGATTCAGGCATTCGATCGCCATATCTCTGAGAGACATTCCCATCAGATCTCTAGCTCCTTCTGCCGGGTTATCTAACTGCAGGCCGCTTCTGAGAATGAGTGCATCTGCAGCCGCAGCTCTGTACTTATCCTCTGCTGTCTCTGTAACTCTTACGCCCGTACTTACCGGTGCTCCGGTAGATCTAAGGCCTTCCAGAATTGCAGCTCTTACCTGATCTTCTGTTGATCCGTTCTGAATGTACTGATCTGGCTCCACATTGAAGTCGCGGCACATGCTACGAATATTCTGGATTCTGGTTCTCTCTGCCTGCATAGCTCTCTGTGCGGCATCCGGATCTTCTGATCCATCTCCTTCGCCTTCTCCAGATTCTCCTTCACGCTGGTGACCTTCAGAACCTGTTCCATTGCCTCCGCTTGGTGCTGCAGCTCTTGCTGCATCAATGCTTCTCTGAAGAGAGTCAAATCTTGCCTGCTCTTCTGCTGTCAGTGATCTTCCCTGAGTTCTTGCTGCATTCAGGAGCATCTGCTGCTCGTTGATCATCTGTTCAAGTGTCATGATTTCATTACCTCCATATAATTTTTGTTGATTTGAAGCTGGCGCTCATACATGTCCATGCTGGCATCTCTTTCCTTGACATCTCCGTCTCCTTCAGCGTCTGGATCTTCTTCAGACCTTCCAACGCCTACGGTTGGATCAGCCGGCACAGATACGATGCTCACCTCATAAGGCGCCCACTTCCTTGCTATGGAGCACGGGCCGACAAAGCCATCCTCGGACTGTTTATTTGCCATCACTTCTTCCCAGTTCTCTACGATGTAGCCTACGGATACACCTTTCAGCGTGCCGCTTTTGACTTTCTGGTAGATAACTTCTGAAGCCTCATCTTCATCAAATTCGATTTCAGCGTGGCCTCTTTTATCTTCAACCCAGGCACGGTTGATTCTTCCGATCACTTTATTTCTATCGTGATTGAAGAGAACGCACCCGATTGAATTCAGTCTGCTGAGGTCTACCGCCCCTTCTGTGTGGTGATCCAGAATCTCCTGTCCGAACCATCGCAGATACGGTTCCTCGCTTGAGAAAGAAAGTTCAAATTTTCTTTCATTTCCTTCTCCTTCGATGCTTCTGAGAGAGACTCCTGTTAATTCGCGGAATCCCTTATTCTTTTCCTTCTTTGCCTTCTTCTCCGCCGGCATCGCCCTCTGCGCCACCGTCATCGGAGCTGGCGTCTGGTTGTACATTGGTTTTTCCACCAAATATCACCCCTTCCATATCAACGCCTTTCTGTCTGGCGTATTCGATAACTTCTGCAGTGTCGTCGATCTGCTGTCTCCAGTCTTTTCCGGCCTCCGCTGCAATCTGTTTATAGGTCTTCTGGCCAGTGTTGAGTGCAGTCTTGGTTGCGGATGATTCCTTAAGCGGATCGATCCACTTCTTAGGCTGTTTTACCCATCCATGGTTCATGTAATCGTCTTTTTTGTTCCAGAAATTGTTCAAAGAAATATTTCCGGCCAGCACGCAGGAGATGACAAATGTCTCATAGATCTCATCCATAATCTCCAGGATGGCCTCTTCTTCCTCCTGATATGTCATTTCATCTTCGATCATTCCCTGACGTGCAGACGCATAGTTTGTCTCACTCATATCACGGGATGTTGCTTCGTAAGAAAGCCCTTGTCCTGATCCGATCAGCCTCTGCTGCAGCTTGGTGTAAGACGTGGCATCTGTCGCCTGCCCTGTCGGGTTAACAACCTGAACTTCATCTCCTGCATTCAGTTCCTTGATCATTCCTGGCGTCAGAGTCTTGCCGTCGTAGCTGTGCTGCCCTGCGTTCGCTGCATTGCTGCCCGCTCTTCCGATTCCAATTGGCGGAAGTGACTTTTTAATAAAGACGGAAAGACACGCCGCAATTCGTTCCTTGACTGACACTGCAGTCATGAACTCGTTTGTATCGCGGATCCGCGTTACTGTCGGAGTCATATCGCTCATTTCTCTGATCTGAGACGGTCTTCTCTTCGAAAAATAGAAGATCACATCTTTCGCCGGAATCTTTACGGTCTCTCCGATGCTGAATCCATCGATACCATATTGCCGGAAGTAGTAGGCTACCGGCTTGTTGTACTGGTTATACTCAATTCCACCGACGATCCGATTCTTGGAATTCGCAGGTGTACTGATCGTAGAGTCCAGCTCATCAACTTCCATCATCTGTAGCTGAAACGGTACGATCCCTTCTTTCGTGTACCGCTTCACAAACAGGATACCGCCGTCTATTTTCTTCCGGACAACTGCCATCCGCAGGATCTGATTCAGGCTCTGTGTTCCTGTCACATCGCAGTTCCGCGCCTTGCACCACTTGCTCCACAAATTTTCCAGCTCTTTATTTTTTTTTTTTCTGATCTCCGGTATTTGCCTGAAGCTGAAATCCTGAACCGATCACGTTTCGCTTATAAGCTCCCGTTACAGAGTTCATGATGTCGCTGTTCCGTTCAAGATCGCGCGCTCGCGCTCTGACGGTCGCCCGGTACATCCGATCCGTCATTTCTCCTGATGAATTTGTAGCGTACCATCCGGAATTCAGACGTCCATAATCTCCGGCATCATAGTGTCGAATCTCTTCTCCATATCTTCTCCACACTTCCCTTTTTGCGCCTCGGATAGGTGATAAGAAAAAAATAACGGAATCTAACCAGCTCATCTTTCTTACCTCCCCTCGAACATAGCCACATAGGTATTGTCTAGAAGTTCTGAGCTTCCCTCTGCGTTTACCTGAGCTTCCAGTTCCTTTTTCATGGCCCGCAACGTGGACAGGTCTGCTCTGGACAGCTTACGTGACCCGATCTGGTAGGACTGACCGCCAACCATAATATTTACAATCGCCTGATTCACTTTGCTCAACAGTTGCGATGCTGTGAGCTGCTGTTCTTCTTCCGCTGCCACTTGTCCACCTCCTTAGATCCAGTTTTCGTTTGTGTTGATCCATGTTTCTTCCGGAGTATACTGCTCCGGTTCTTTCTGCTGTGGTTGCTGCGCTGTCTCCTCTTCCAGATGGATCGTTCTGACTCCGAGGATATCTGCTGCCGCCATATCGTACACTTCTGAATCCAGGTAATGGTTATCGATATGGCTCTTTTTTGGCACCCACCTTTGAACGGTTCGGTTTCCCGATTTTACGTTGACTTTATGCTCTGCAGTTACCTGTTCTGCATATTCCATGTCACATCCGTCGTACACCATCCATGATCCGCGCCCATTGTCTTTCATCATTCTGGCCGCGATCATGTCTTTATACTTATCGCCATCAACCAGGACCAAATTCATTCCATGCGCCCTGCTGTCTGGTTTATTGATCTTGGACATTTTAAAATGGGAAAGCATCGGGTTGCTGGAGCCCTTGACCGGCAACGCCCAGTCGGAATTACTCGCGCAAAAATCATAGGTGCTGTCAGCATCGTATCCGGAATCGATCAGGCACAGAGAAACAATCAACTGCTCCCCGTCTTTTCTCTGGTACGGAATGTTCATGACCCGCTCGATATCCTGAAAAGATAACGCCTGCCCGTGACAGATGTTCTGACTTGTTATGTAAGCACCCCACGCGCGGATGCTCCAATACAGGCAGGTTTCCTGCACGTCTACGCCTCCCGTGAGAAATCTCGCCCAGTCCGGGACAACCAGCTCCGGCAGCTCTGTCTGCCTTTCCATAACAGTCTCTGCTGACGTTTTCAGCTTGGTATCTTCCCATGGTTCTGCGAGCCAGGAGTTCACGAAGTTCTGAAGCTTTTCTGGATCATCCTTGCTGTCTAGGAATTCTTTCACGACCTCAGAAAATCGGACAAATGGGCTGTAGAGTGTGTTGATCCAGTAAGCTACTTTCTTACTGTTCTTCGTGCTCTTCCGCACCGCTCTCCATTCTCCGTAGCGCAGCATCTCATCTTTATACTGATCGGTTATCGTGCATCCGCATTCCTGGCAGACGTACACAGCCATATCAGCCCTGTCTTGATTGCTCATGTCCTCTCCTGAAGGGAATCTGATCTGCGCGAATTTTAACTCTATGTACTCTCCGCAGTGCGGGCATGGCACATAGTAGTGCTTTTCAATGTCGGCCCCTTCCAGAGCTTTCCATATATGGCCACTCTTCAGAGTCGGGGTTGAAGTCATGTAGATCTTCCTGTTCTGGAAGGTCTTGGTTCGCTCTCTTGCTAGTGAGATCGGATCCGCCTCTTTCTTTGAGGCACCTGGATACTTATCGACCTCATCAAGCATCAGATACTTGATGGCTTTGCTGGCCAGGGATGACGGCGAGTTACTTCCGGCCAGCGACAGATACATTCCCTCGAATTGCATTTCCAGCTTTGAGGATTCATTTTTGTTGTAGAGATTTTTCAGGCTCTTGCTCGCCAGGATCATCGGTTCCAAGCGGTTCTCACTGATACTCTCTGCCAACTTATCAGTCGGATAGACGATCATCGTCGGGGATGGATCCTGTTGGATGATATATCCGATCATGTTCTGGAGCGCTTCCGTACCTCCTACCTGCGTGCACTTACAAAAGACTATTTCTTCTGTTTCGTAATTTCTCAGCTCATCCATGATGTCTTTCAGATATGGAGTCTTATCGTTCCTCCACGGTCCTGGCATCGCGGACGTCTTCGAATCCAGCATTCGGTATTTATCTGCCCATTCTGAAACAGACAGATTTTCCGGCGGCTTTAACTGGCGCATGGCCTCCTTGATGTACTGGGAAACGTTATACTTTCGTATCTGGATCCTTTTTCTTTTTAGTTCCACGTTTCTTCTCTTCTTCTGCGTCTTCCGGGCCAACGATTCCGGCAATTACAAACGCTCCAAGGAGGCGGTTGATCTCTTCCGAGATTTCCTTCTCCACACGCCTGGATTCTGTCGGCTCTAACGCTCCGGATATCATTCCGATGATTCTTGATGGGAGTGCCATTGCGAATTTTTTAAACACAACAAAAAATTTTGAGTAGTCCATTTTGACTTCCTCAATGGAGATGTATCTTCCGGCTGCGATCTCTGTTTTGATTCGATGCAGTTCGCTCTGCGATTCTTTCAGCATTGCGTCTGCCTCCATTTTCTTTTCCCGCAGTTCCATCTCCTTTTCTGATCGGCCTGCTTTCCCGTAGGCCTTATCAGATAAATATTTGATGTAGCTCTGAATGGTCGGAACCAGATCATATCTTCGGACAGTTCTTTCGTCCTCGATGATCTTAGTTGTTTTGAGCACACTATCTTGAGTTAGCTGCTGAATTCTTCGGACGCTGACTCCGAAGAGCTGAGCGATTACTTCCGTTCGGTAGTAGCTACCTCTCACTTCACCGTTCTCGCTCACACTGATCCCCCTTAGTAACTCTTGGAGATCTTCAATCACAAGGAAATCTCCAGATTCATATCCGCTTCGCGGATTGCTTTCTCGCCCGTGTATTCTTCCCAGCGTCTTACGATCACATCGCAGAATTTTTCGCTGAGTTCCATCAAATAAGCATTGCGGCCCAGCTGCTCCGCTGCCATTAACGTGGATCCGCTTCCGCCGAAGAGATCCAACACATTCCATCCCGGTTTAGAAGAGTTTTTCATAAGTCTTCCGAGTAACGACACAGGCTTCATGGTGGGGTGAACATCATTCCTGGCCGGCTTATTCTCATAGAGAACCGTTGTCTTGTCTTTAAAAAAATCTTCGAGCTGCCCGATGTATGTGATCAGGTCTTCTTTCTTCATAGACTCCAGATCTCTTTCTTCCTCCAGAAGTACGGTGTCCTGGGTGCGGTCATCGATGAAATAATGGGCTGCGCCTTCTTTCCATCCGTAGAGGATTGGTTCATGTCGCCACTGATAATCCTGGCGACCAAGCACGAAAGAATTCTTTTCCCATATCAGACACTCAGCCAGTTTGAATCCGGCATTTCTGAATGCACGCCGGAATGCCAAGCCTTCGCTATCTGCATGGAATATGTAAGCTGCAGCTCCCGGTTTCATGTTCTCGAACATTGTCAGGAATGCATTCTGAAGGAAGATTTCAAAGGATACATCATCCATGTTGTCGTTTTTGATGGATCCGTCCTTGTAGTTGACGTTGTATGGAGGATCCGTGATTGCCAGGTCTGCTTCATTTCCGGCCAGTAATATGGCCACGTCTTTTGAACTCGTGCTGTCTCCGCACATAAGCCGGTGATTTCCGAGAATCCACACATCCCCGCGCTGGGTGACTGGATCTTCGATTTTTTCGAGTTCTTCCTCTAAATCGAAGTTATCGTCTTCAGCTTCTACTTCTTTTTCCAGCCGGACGCATAGATCTTCAATCTCTCCCGCAGAAAAACCGGTATTCCGAAGGTCGTATTCATTTAGATCGAGCTCCAGTAACAGGTTCTTCAGTTTAATTTCGTCCCATTCTCCGGTTATCTTATTCAGGGCGATGTTCAGTGCTTTCTTGTCCTTGTTCGACAATTACGACATCTGTTCACCCCAAGTCCATGAGAACGTTAATTCTCTGATGACATCTGATCACAGTTCCGTCTGAATTTATGATGATGGGATCTACGTACCCGAATTTTTCAATGCTTCGCTTGATATCCTGGTACTCTTTATCCTCAGGCGTCAGAAGTTTTCGCGGATTATAATCCGCCGGTCTGAGTTCTGAGAGTTTTCGTTTCTCCATCTTCATTTCAGTGTTCATTTTGGGTCCTCCTTTCTTGTCTTTTCGGCTGCTGAATGGGTAAGGCGTAACGAAATGGGTGTTTAAAAGAGGTCATATCCGGCCAAGAACCGGACCTTCCTCGCCCCGCTGTGAATACTGCACAAAAGTAGTACCTAATCTTTGTGCATGTTGCACAAAAGCAAAAAGCAGCCGTATTTCTACAATACGACTGCTTTCATCGCGTGCCACCTGGCCGCTCAGCTACATGAGCTCGAGGCGGCTGCGCCGCTCTTTCCCTGCTCCCTTGCCATGCGTCTATAGTAGCACATACCAATGTCTTATGGTGTCTTATGTTGCTTGTCTTCTCTGCGTCCTATCTCTTCAGCTCTCTGAGCGTTTCTCCATGGGCCTCACACTGCCTCGATGCCTGATGCGCGCCGTGCTCCTGCTCTTGGCTGTGATCAACACTGTCTGCTGATATCGCCGCCTGTATAGCTATACACTCTCGTATCTCTACATGATGGCGGCCACACAACTGCTTCTCTGCTATACAGTGCTTAGACAGTGCCCTTCACAGCCGCCTGTCCTGCATGCTGCTCTTTCTGTTCCAGGCAGCTCTGTACCAGTACGCCCATATACTGCCACATTCTGCACTGTCCGTGTTTTCTGGCTAATACGGATGCCGTTCTGAAGAGCTGCAGATATTCCTCCGGTGTAAGGCCCGCTGAATTCCGGCTTTCTTTTTCCGGATTTTTATCTTCAAATAAATTTGCCGGCAAATTTTCCGCCCATAATTTTCCGGATATTTTTTTTCTGGCAGATTTTTTCCGGATTTTATTTCTCGGGATTTTTTCGGCCATTTTTTTCTCCATTTTTTTGCCTCACTTTTTTGCTGGATATATTCTTCGTACTTTTCACGTTCTTCGTGCGCGATCTCTTTTACTCTTGCATTCTGAAGGAGCATCCGGATGGCCTCGTTGTACCGATTATTGCATTGGCTACGGCTCATTGGGACTGCGATCTCTATCTGTCTCCAGCTCATCATGTCAATGTGCCGATATTCGCAGATCTCTTTTTCGAGCGAATCCTCTGGAAGATATTCGATGATGTCCATGACCCTGAGAATCGCCTGATCGACGCGGACCTGCTGTTTTTTCATTCTTACATTCATTTCCTCAACCATGGCCTTGATTCCGGCAGGCTCATCGATTCCGTCATGCTCCGCACTGATTATATTTTTCTGATCTCGAGTGCCTTTTTTCTTCTGCGCTGCGCGGAATCTCTGCCGAGAACCCACTTTAGGACATCCTCGTCCCTGATCTGCTCCGCATCCATGCTACTTGCCCTCTCTTTTCTCCGCTAAAAAGTAAGCCTTGCCTCCGATCATTCTGAACTGGCAGATTCTCCGGTTTTTGTTGTCCCAGTCCACTACATCCTCTCCTCTTGCCTGAAGGATTGCGACCGTATTCTCCAATGATTTTAAAAGAAGCGGGGTCGGAACGGAAAGGAGCGGTTTCAATTCGTCCGGAAGATTTATGAATCTTACTATTTTTTTACCGCTGTTCATCTGTATCCTCTCCTTTCAGTTTCTGGCCGCACCACGGGCAGTACGGGTATAACTCAAATACTTTTCGAGACGGTTTCACGACCGCCGTACTCTCGCAGTTCGGGCAAACCATCAAACGGTTTCCGAATGCGTCCACTTTAGTTTTCAGCGGCATGGCGAATTCCTTCTTGTCTTCAATTTTGAAGCATTTTAACTTGCGGCCGATGATATTGTACTCAAATTCAGTACCGATCCCGTCGTGATACCATACACCGTGCAGGAATGGAACCCCGGCATATCTGCCCTTATTGTCACATATAACGATTCCATATGCCTCTTCATCCGGGCACCATACCGGCTCCCCCTGCCATTTGTTTCAGTTCTTCAATTGTCAGCGCTTCCATTTTTCTGCTCCTTTCTAAAAAGATCTTCCAGGTGTACTTTTGATACGTCCCCACACAACCGGCCCGATTCCTTTGACCTCCTGGGCGCAACTTCTACGTCCTGAAGCTCCACTCTGGTTACGGACGCCTCTCCGTCCTGGTATCCGCTCTTGTAGACATCCGTGAGAAAGTTTTCCATCTGCTGATGGTCAAATTTCTTGATATCTTTGTACATAGTTCTGTTGATCAGGTATTTACCCTTTTCTTTTCTCATAGTTTTCCACCTCCTGGATTGCCTGTTCCGGCCAGCAGACAAACACTGCTGTTCCGCCTGCGGCCTGGATCGCCTTGGCTGTCTGCTCCTGCAGCTTGGATCTGATGCCGACAACCGGTCTTTTGACCTCAAAACCGAAATAATGCCCGTCTCTGATCATTAAGATATCGGGGATGCCGCCTTCGCTGTACGCTCCCTGGCTGATCTTCCGGACGAAGGCATCCGGATATTTTTCTTCCAAGGCTTTCTTGATTTTGCTCTGAAAATAACCCTCATCTTTGATCAGCTTTCGGAGTTCCGTCATGGCCTTTTGCTTTGTTCTGATTTTTTTTGTTCCCATGAATTCTCGTATAAAGAGATCTTCGTCGAAGTTTTCTATGTATTTTTCGAGCATTCCGTCTCATCCTCTTTTCCTGCTGTTTTTTCTGATATGTTTTCAGGTACTCGATCTGTTCCATATCTTCACGCTCTTTCTGTTCCGGCAGATTCCTGCTCTTGATGACGACATAGACTGCGGCCACAAATTCCACAAGCCCCATCATCAAAAACACAATCACGAATACTGCCATGATCTTCGTTTCCATGCCTGCCTCCCTTTACACTGGCTCCGCTTCCTGAAATTCATCGTCCGGGACGTCCATCTTCTGAAAGAGTTCTTTATTTTTCTGCGTGTCTTCCATAAAGTGCGATGCTTCCTGATCAGCTATGTGGAGCAGGAGAACCAGCGGGAACTTCTCGCAGCTCTTATTGAATGCCTGGACTTCATTGTACGTGCAGTCTCCCATACCCATGTGCCACCGGATCGCATAGCGCTCCTCCATGGTGAGTCTCATAAATTCCTCGATCATCATGACTGACTTCTCGCCATGCCCGTATGGATTCTTGTCATTAATGGTGTAGCATGGCACGGACTCCCAGATGAACTGACCTGCATTGTCCTTCTTCACCTGCCAGCTGGATGCCGCTTTTTACTTTTTCTGGATCGTAGGTCTTCTGATTTCTCATTTCCGTCTCGTAGAAATTTGTCTTGCACAGGTCGTGGAGCAGTGCCACAATCACCAGCGTTTCCCTCTTAAATGCTACCACCTCTTTTCCGTGTACCAGATATCTGAAGGTATCATTTTCTCCTGGCTGTAGTCTTCCAAACAGTGCGTCATACACGTTCAGACTATGCTGCAGAAGCCCTCCCTCGCAGGAAAGATGAAACTTTGTGCTGGCCGGCGCTGTATAGAAGTCACTTTTTCGGATATAATTCAGCAGACCATCGAATCCAGGTCTATCGGCTGCTCTCTTCAGTAATTCTTCAAATCTTTCTTTATTTCCCATTGTTGTCGTCTTCCTTGTTTTTGAATAAATATTGATAATCTACATCTGTAAGGCTCAGATTCCCGTTCTTCGTGAAATGGACCAGGTGACCGCATCCGCAGCGTCTGCATTTTACGATCCGCCCTTCCTCGAGCTTCGACAAGAGTCGCGCTTCACAGCGGATGCATTTGTTCCGGTCTTTGCTGTATTTACTCATGATTTTCTTGATTGCCATTCTCTTTCTCCTTTCCGTCGCGCTGGATCGGCGGCAGCATTAGCGTAAAACTCATTCCGTCGGCAGCCATCCAGACTCCGTTTTCTTCGTTCCATGTCATTCCAGGCAGCAGGTCGCAGACATATTTGCCCTCCTGCAGTCTGCATTTTTTTCTGAAGTATGGACCGTAGGCTTTTTCAAATGCCGGGCGGGCCAGTTTTTCCGCCGCCAGATCCATCGCTTGGTCCACGTCAAATTTTGAAAAGATCAGCCGGCTGATTTCCTTCATGGTCCCCGCCGCTGTTTCCTGATCGATAATTTTTTGAATTTCCGAGACGATTTTAGGCAGTTCCTCTGCCTGATCCGCCGTCAGAATTATCATCCCATCGGTGATCAATGCAGAAATTGCAGATTTTGTCTGCTCTTTGATTTTTCGCAAATCTGCAGATATCCGTTCGCATATTTTGTTTTCAATTCTGCAAGAGGCACGTTTTCCCTGTTTTTCCGCAGAATATCAACGTTTTTTCGGTATGGATCCATATTTTGCCTCCTGAGTGTTACTCCTTTTAAAAAAAGTTAGGAGTAACGCAAAAAATCCTTTATTTATGCGGGTTTCCGGGCATGTTACTCCTGTTACTCCTTTTTTTTTAATACACACCGTTTTTTTTAAGAATTTGTCATGCGATGCAGGATTTTTTTGCATCATGTGACAAATTTTAAAATATTTTACTATATATGTCTGAAAAAGGAGTAACAGGAGTAACAAGGGCCCCAAAGCCTTGATTTATGCGGGTTTTTGCGTTACTCCTTTTGTTACTCCTTTTGTTACTCCTTTTTTATTTGCCCAAAAAGGAGTAACAGCTTTTACGCATTTTGCACCCGTTTTTTTATTGAAATGGTAGGTCGAAGCTTTCCTGAACCGGCATGAATCCGTCGCCGTCTTTTTTGCACCGGAGCTTCCTGCTCCGCTTCATCGTCTATGTCCACCGCATCCTCTTTTTCAGAGAGTTTTCCGATACTGAACTGGATAAATTTGCAGAGCCGGTTGTCAAATCTCTTAGTCACCTGGTATGTTTTGCCCTTATGGTCTTTTCGCTCTGAAGATGCAATCAGATCTCGATCTGCCATATATTTGAGTGTCTTTCTCGGGCTGTATCCTGCCTTGGTTAGAGCCTGGTTCAGGGCCGATGGAAATATATACACCGTGTTCCCGGACTCAGAAAATTTCCCCAGACACGTTCCGATCGCTTTTTCGCCGAAGTACAGCCGGTTCTGCAGAACCCAGTCTACGATGAATTGAAGCGCATTCTCGTTCACGTCACCGACATCCGCATTCATCTGTTCTTGGAGAATAGCCGCTGCCATCTGTTTCGCCCGCTCCCATGAGCTTTCCAGAATATCCAGAGAGTTTTTCACATCCAGCTCATTTTCTGCGATTTTATCCACATTTTCCTCATCTGCTTGTGTAAAAACCACGAATCGATCATGGCGTCAGCCAGCGCTACTGCTGAAATTCCGGCTACATGACTTCCAGATTTTCCGTCCGCGATCTGATTAACATATTTCAGCATCTCTTCATATTTCTCCATGATCTGCCGTTCATCCAGCCCGATCAGGTGATTTACAAAGGCCGGACCTGTCCAGCCACAGTTCATACCCGCTTCCTGGTGCATCCTGCCGGCGTCTTTTTCGTTATCGAACGGACCGCCGTAGATCTCCAATACACGCGTGCTGACGCCTGTCTGCGTCGTCTCTGTGCTCATTGGTTTCCTCTCCTGTAGCCAGTGCAACAGTCCTCCATTGGTGCGTTGCCTGCAGGCCGCCGCCCTTACTGCCCCTGATCTTTCCGGTTCCTGATGCAATCATATATACCGTCTTTTCCAGGCCTTCCTGATTCCGGCCGGCGAGCTGCCTTTCATCGATGCCGAGAGGAAGGTCGCAGTAAAAGCTGGCCGTTCGTTCCAGTCCGACCTGTGTGGCGTTGAAGTTGACCATCAATCGTTCCGGATCTCCCCAGGCGGACAGTGCTGCCTTTAACGCTGCAGTCTTTCCGCCCTTGGATCCGCCCCAGTTGTAAACGAAGAAGATTCGCTGTTTCAGGATCCGCAGAAGCGGAGCTGCGAAGCTGGCCGCCAGAATGAATCTGAACTTATCCCGTTCCCTGTGCGGCCGCATGGTTTCGATCCACTTGGATTCCTCGCCCACCTGGCAGTAAGCCGTTGCCATGCCCTTCTGGCTTGGATCAATATCCAGCACGATGCCCTGTTCCCTTCCCGGGATGAATCGTTTCCCTGGCTGCCATCCAAACGTTGACGTCGCATCTGCCCGCTGGATGATATCGATATTTTCCGCCTCCAGAGCCGACAGGAACCGAACGACCATCTTTGCATTTTCACTGGTGATTGTGCATCCAAGATCTGCCAGAACTGTGATACCGCGGGCCGTAAATATTGTTGATCGCGGGAAGATTGCTCTGTGCCATGTTCCGTCTCTTTTAAACGCGATTTCCATCTTCTCCTCGCCGGTTTCCAGGCTTTTGAGCCGCTGCGTCAATATGATCGGTGTTCTGCAGATCAGTGTCGGCGTGTACTTCTTCTCATCGATGTGGCTGATCCCCTTGTCTGAATAGATCCAGCCTTCCGGCTGTCTCAAATTGACCGGCGCTCCCTGGATGGCTTCCGGAATTTCTTCCGGCGCGTCCAGGTCGATTTCTTCCGCGCTCTCGATCAGACGCATGATCTTTTTCTGAGCTTCTTCTTTTCCAAATTTGAGGTAGACTGCGGACGGATCCTTGCATCCGATCTGGTTGCAGCTCCACCGGTATACCTTCCCGATGAATCCGCCCTCCCTGAGTCCCTCGATGATTTTTCTTAAGAACGTTTCGCCGCCCTTATCTGGCTCTTGGTGAATATAGACCTTCAAGTCCTGGAGCAGTCCTGCCTGATGCGGTTTGAACATAGATGCTCCTGGCACACCCAGCGTGCTGATTCCCATGTACCACATACTCTGGCTGTCCGATTCTCCTTCCACCATGGCCGCGTATCCTGCTTTTCGGATCTGTGGCAAGCGCCACTCTCCATACAGTCCGATTTTTCCGGAAGAACCGTATTTCCAACGGAAATCCTTATTCGCAAAGCGCTTTCTGAAGGTGGCTTCCTGGCCGTTTTCGTCAAAGTACGGGATCTTCATATACGTGTCACCGTCTCTGCCCTTTACTGTGGATAGTCTGCAGCTTTCTTTCAGCCACTCCTCCGGCAGGCGCTTTTCGAATGCGTATTGTGCCAGAGTGTAGCTCTTCTTCTGCTTTGATTCTTCCTTTTTTCTTCCTGGACCACTCCGTATTTTTCCAGAATCTGCTTATATGCTTCTTTTGTGTCCAGGCCGTTGACCTCTGCATAGAACTGCGTGAAATTGCCGCCACGGTCTTCTGCGAAGCAGTGCCACTGTCCGGTCTTCAGGTTTACGGAAAAGCTGTTATTTTTGTCATCATGGAACGGGCAGAGTCCGATTAACTGATCGCCAGTGATCTTTGCTTTCTTTATGTATTGCGTGTATTCACTTCTGTAATCTACTAATCTATCAATATCAACATCTGCCGTATTCATTCAGTTACCTTTCTTATCTGCCGCGAACCATCTGGACAGGAATACCGAGATGATTCGCGGCGTACTTGATCTCTCTTTCCATCCCTGCGCTGATATTTTCATTCCTAATCAGGACCATCATGGAGTCTGCCTTTTTCAAAAGCTCGATGCCGATTTCCTGTCCCAGGATCCGCTCTGCTTCATTTCCATTATCCATAAATCTTGTAAAGTAGATATGTGGTGCAATCGGGATATTCCCTTCATTTACGATGTATCTGCAGTATTTTTCTGCGAATGCCGCATTCGCTGTGCGTTCCTCTTCGGTTTTTGCGTTATACGGACTGCAGATATACACGTACCGGCTCAGTTGCGGATTCTTGTTTGCCGTCTTTCCCGCGAAGCACTTGCCCTCTATAAATAAATGGCTTCGTCCAGCTTATTCGCTGGATCGTGTCAAAGATCCCCTTGTTGTCTACGATATCTGCCGGATGCGGATTCTGAAGCAATCCATTGTTCCAGGCCTCCAGATCGGCTACATCCATATCCGTGCGGTCGATCAGCGCCGTGGCCAGTTCAATGTCGATTTCATCACCGTTCTTCAGGTACAGCTCCGGAGCTCCGACGAATCCCTTTTCTGCATATTCTTTGTAAGTCTTCATGTCTATTCTCCTGAACTACATAATTTCGTTAATCAATGTCATAAGCTCGTCTTTTGCATTATTTTTTAATTGGTCGCTGTAGATGTCGTACCAACGCTGAAATTTCTCTCTAAGAGTCAACTGCTCTGTAACTGGTAAATTTTCTAACTGTTCGATTCTTTCCCTTGTCTCGTCTTTAAGAAGAGCGGCAACTTTCGAAGGTACTAATATTGCATTGCCTCCATACGCCTTTTACTTTCCTTGCGTCCTCTGCATTTCCAACGGGTATAGACATCGGCAGAATATTCTGCTTGTCGAATTCATTGATCAGCATTTTTTGACTTCTTTAATATCATCACAGTATTGATTGAATTCCATGTTGTAGACATCGTTTGTATCTTCTTCAATCATTCTACGAACAGTTTTAATCTCCATTTTTCCCTGGACCATTGCTTCTGCTATCATCTTCGCAGTCACCTGTCTCGCATTCCATGAATCACAAGCCTTTCTATCTCTTTCCAGATTTATATACTTGGCTTTAAAATTATATCCATGTTTCAATTCCTCATTGCAGGCAACATATAAGCCGTTCACGTATGTTTTTCCGGCCATTTCTTCTCCTAGAAGGATTTCGCCATACGATGTTTCCACTTTTTCAGTTTCATCGTACTCAGCAGACAATCCGAGCCATATGTCACTTAATCCATCGTATTCCGTCCAGTTCACATGTCCTATTTCAATAACGAGATTCTTTTCATCTGCATCAGGTTGTTTCTCAATATAAAAAGCCAGGATTTCCGATCCCCATTTTGCACTGTTTTTGAACCTAGATGTCCAGATTTCTTTCTTTTCATTATTGTAAATTGTAAAAGTTTTCCCAAGTCTGTTGAGTACAAGGGCGGCGATTTTATATCCCTCTCCAAATTGTCCAACTGTATCCTCGTCATTACTCTTATTGGTTTTTCCAAGTAATAACGTACTTATTTTTAATTTTGCATTTTTATTAACTAATCGAATTACTTCTTTGCCTTCATCGTAATCAATTGAGAATTTATTATCTGGTCGAATTGTTTCCTGATCTATCCCGTTTTGAATTAGTTCTCTTAATGCATCATTGAATGTCCAGTCTGACACGTAGTTAGGTGTCAGACTGAGCTCATAGCATTCACTCATGAACTCAGTCCTCCTTTCTTTAGTTGAATGGTAACTCTTCCGGAATGTCACCGGCTGCGCCTACGTCCATGAATCCCTCTTTATCAACAACTGGATCCGTAGTTGCTGTAGTGTAATCATCGGATGTGATCACAACTTCTTTGTATTTCTCCTTCAGCTCCTTCCGCATGGCTACGGTTGTCTTGAAGTATTCCTCTGGAATCAGACCAACTCTTTCGATGCCGACCTTGCTGTACGCGATACCGTTCTTGTTCTTATCTTTTGTCAACTTAAATTTCAGAACCATACGGCTGTATGGGATCTTGCTTCCGCCCATGAGTCTGGCAAGCTGATTATTTACTTCTTTCAGCGATGTCGGCGGAATATTTAACAGATACACGCCTGGTTTTCCGGAGAGGATGAGATACATTCTTCGCATGTTCTTACACGGCTTTCCAGTTCCATCTTTTCCGTATTCATTCATTGGGCATGTGTCGCAGTCCCGGATCTCTCCGGTTTCAAACACAACGCCTTTCTTGGAATCGAAGGAACTGCAGTCTGGAGCCTTGTTGTCGGATCCGCCGAAGCTCTCGGCCCAGTATGAGTTGATTCTGTGCGTGAAGATTACGACAGCCTCCAGCTCTTTTTCGGAATCCGGATTATCCGGATCATCTGTCTCTACCTCGAATGCGATTCCGCCGCCGGAAGGAATCTTGATCTTTTTGCAGGAGATACCTTTTGCTTCATCCAGGTCTTCCATTTCGTCCTGGAGCTCCTCCAGGAGCTCCGCGTCCATGTTCTCATAGCCGGTTACAATTTCAAATTTATTTACAGTAGCCACTTCATTTGCCATTATTTTTTCTCCTTTTTTTCTTTCAACAAAGTTAAAATTTCATCGAATCTTGTATCGATCGTGTTGTATACGTTGTACAGCATCTGGAATTCCAGCAACAAATCCCCGCGGCTTGCCTCGCGGAAAACATGCACAATGCTGTCTGCAATCGCTCCGGATGCAGTAGATGGCGAGACTCCTTCTCCGAAATAGAGGCTGCTGCACTTGCATCCTCCTTCGTCGCTTGTCATGCCGCACATATAAACAACATCGCTCTGCATCGTCTTGACCTTCTTATCTGGATCGGCGATGTCCGGATCCTTGATATAGACTTCGAGTTTACTCACTGTAAATTCCTCCTTCGCTCAGATCGTATGATTTACAGGACGACCATGTATCGCCATTCAGTACTCTCGTGAGCTCTTCCTTGAAAATTTTGACATAGAGTTCTTCTTTTGATGCGTCTTTGGATGTCAAGGTTCTGATGGTATGTGCGCACGCGACTGCTAATGTATCGATAATCTCGAGGTGATCTGCGCTGCCTGCAAGCAATGCTTCCGCTTTTTTCTCGCCATGTTCTCCATCTCCCTGAGTAACTGCTCCGATCAAAAATTCGCCTGAAAGAGTGCTCTCTTTTCCTGAGCATCTAACGATAATTTCTACATTATTCTGCATCTTCATCCTCGCTTTCTGAAGCGTTTTCCGCTTCTTCAAAGCCATCATTTTCCTGTTCTTCCATGCAATCTTCCAGCGGTGTGCTCTCGCGGGAACTATTTCTGTAAAGATCCTGCATGGCTTTATTGGCCAGTGCTACCAGCTCAACGGCTTCATACACAGCTTCCGTAGCAGCATTGACAATGCTGTTCGAAGCCTCCACCGCGGCCGCATCATCCAGCGGCAGGATCAGCGCATATTTTTGAAGCTGTCATTCACGTCTTTCATGCTCTTCTGGACTCTCGCGTACTGCTCCGCGAGGATACCATAGGCCTCATGACGGTTTCTCGATCGGCTTCTGGCGTTCCTGCTGCACCTGCTTACACGCAAAATCGATTGCAAGGTTCACATTCTCCTGAAGGCATCGGTCGCTCTCTAGTCTTACATCAAATTCCATCTGTTCATAACCTGCCATCTTAATTTCCTTTCTTTGCTTTCTTTACTTTATTGGCTGTTTTGTTGGTTTCTTTTCTTCTGCTGATCTCATATGTATCGTATACACTCAAAACCTCTGCCAGTTCTTCCGGAAGAGAGCCGGTTTCTTCAACCAGATTCTTAATCGTCGACTGCAGTGTTCTTGAATTGACCGTTTCCTGGATGATGTCACCGAGCCCCTGTTCTCTTAAGACAACCAGGAAGTCCAGACCTGCTTCCATCAGCGCCTCTTCTGATTTTTTGGAATACATTGTCTTATTCTGCAGAAAAAAATTGTACCCTCCGACGCTGATGCTCGGCACATCATCATCGATCATCTGCTCCGCGATCTCTTTTGTCTTTGCACTAATGGCTTCATTATTTCGCTTGGTGGCCTCTTTCAGGCCGTCTTTCTCGTCCAGAAGCTCATTGAATTCTCTGATCATTTCTAATAAGCCCATTATCTTCTTCTCCCTTTTCTTCGCATTGGTAATCCATGCATTTTTCTCCAGTTGTTCGCCAGGTGGCTCACCGGCTCCGGCCGATGAAGCGCATCTGCAAATTCCTGAAGCGCATTTGCGATCAGAACCACATCGACGCCAACCTGCGCGGCTGCTTCCTGCATCGGATCCGGCTCCGGTGGTCCTGGCTCGAAGCGTTTTTCGTATTCCTTCGCCTGCTCCGCTATAGTATCCAGTGACGTTGCTATGCTGGATGTCACCTTCTCGTCCGCGGCCTTTGCCAGTCTGAATGCCTGAGCGATCTTGCGGCCGATTTCTTTTAATATCATGACTGAGCTCCTTTCGTGAAGCGATTGTTCGGCTCATATTTCAGCTCTATGGATCTCACTTCTCCATCGTCGTCTGTGTGAACCTTCATGTCCGTGAGGTTCAGTTCCTCTACGACGTCTTTCAGTGGCTTTGTGTATACGTCATTCAGTTTCATCTCTCTACCTCCTATTCAAAGTAGGCCCGCCAGTCGTCCACGACCGTCTTTGCCATATCTTCTTTTTTTGCCAGGCTCTGGCTGATCAGCTCATCGATCGTCTTGTCGACTTCCAGATCGATGTACGTGCAGACGTTTCGCTGGCCGATTCTGTGGATACGGGAGAGGCTCTGACTATATGTAGCATAGTTGAAGTTTTTGCTGTAATACACGCAGGTATCTGCGGCTGTCAGCGTGATTCCCGTTCCGGCCGTGTCGATCTGACCGATGAAGACGGTCGTGTTCGGATCTTCCTGAAACTGTTTCACGATGTCGCCTCGATCTTCTTTCTTGATTTCTCCATAGATAGCGACCTGCTTCATTCCTCGCGGGAGCAGCTTCGCCACCAGGTCGATGATTGCCTTTACTTCCGCGATAAATCGTGCGAAAATAACCAGTTTCTTTCCGGATCCGATTACATAGTCCTCGATGATATCGCTCAGAGCATCCAGCTTGGCTCTGCTTACCTGTTCCGGCTTTGATGCATCGTCCTTTACCAGGAATCCGCCCGTCAACTGCTGCAGTCTCAAAAGCTTGGTCAGGACGGTTGTTGCTGTGATCTGGCCGCCGCTATCCAGCTCTGCATAGCTGTCTCGTTTGATGCGGTTGTATAGGTCTTGCTCCTTCTTGCTGAAGTGCACCCTCCTGGTCTCAAATGTCTGTTCTGGAAGGTCGATAGCTTCGTTTTTCGTGATCCGGAAAGCAATGGAGTGCTCCTTTTTGATCAGCCCGTCCAGATCCTTGTATCCAACGATCTGCTTCCGGTTAAATCCGCCCATGACGGCGTACCGGTTTCGGAACTTATAGAAGTTCTCTCCAAAGATCGTGGAGTCCAGAAAACGATACTGGCTGTAGATATCGATTGCATTGTTCTGCACCGGCGTTCCGGAAAGGATCAACTTGTACCTCGCCTGATCACCCAGCTTATGCAGCGCCTTACTCTGCTCCGCATCGTGCGTCTTGATTCTCTGGCTCTCATCGCAGATGATCAGGTCGGCATCGTATTCCTGAAGGGCCTCGAAGATACCCTCTCTCCAGGTTGATTCGTAGTTGATCACAGCCACCTTCATGGCTTTGAATGGAAACTTCTGCAGGTCGTTAAGTTCCCTGAGTCTGTGTGTCTTGTCTCCCAGGAGTGTTCTGCAGGTGTACTTGAAATCTGCGAATTCCTGAAACTCTTTCGGCCATACAGCTACGACAGAAGTTGGGGCAACGATCAGAACCCTGTCGATTTTTCCCATCTTATACGCAGCTCCTGCGATGGCCAGTGCGGTCAGTGTTTTTCCTAACCGCATCCCATTTCGAACAGCAGGCCGAAGCCCTTATTGATTCGTTGGGATGTCATATCATCATCTCCTCTCTCGGCAGCTCACCCACTTCGACGAATTGATTGTCCTTTCTGGCTGCCATATCTTTCTTGATCTGTGCGGGACTTACATCTCGGATTCCGACATAATCGTAATCCTTTGAATGCCCGCGGTTGTACTGCTTCATGTAATTCGGGTTCTGCAGTCTTTCATGCTTTCCTCTGGTTGCCAGAGCACTTCGATTCAGCTTTTCTGCGATCTGCGAATAAGTGAACCCTTGATCAAGCATGGAAAGAAGCTGATCAACCTCTTCGTCCGTCCATGGCTTTGTTTTATTCCGGATCGGACGATCCGTGATCTGAAGATCAGCGATTCTTCGCTTCACAGCGCCTTCAGATCGGCGCAATTCCCGCGACAAATCTGTGTAGGTATATTTCCTTGCCCTCAGCATTCTCCTGAGCTTCTGGTCGTCATATTCGGTCCAAGGCGCGTTGTGCGGCATCTGCTGCCAGGCCTGCCTTTTATCGTTTTCTCTTTTGACTTTTACCCAAGCCGGCTCCGCTCCGAGGCAGAGCGGTTCCATTCTCGAAAAGTCCAGAAGGCTCTTGTTTTTTTCTGCCCACTTCCAGAATTCGTCGATGTATATGACTCTGCGCTTACAGCGTCTCACAAGTTTTTCCTTGACCGGGAGTCCCTTTGTAATCAGCCGGTATGCTGGGTATCCAGTGTTATTTGGGCCATAGAGTTCCACGATTAATTGATTCAGAGCGATGTAGTCTCCTGAATCCAGGAAGGGGCCACATCCGAGACGCTGCGCTCTGACGATGACCGCCTGCTCCGATCGGCCGAGATTCTTTGCCAGCGTCTTGATGCTCTTTGTTCCCCAGCTGTCTGAAAGATACGCTTCTTCCTCTGGCGTCCATTGCTTCTTTTTCCGCGGTGCATTAGCAGGTTTTCCCATCGTCCAAACACCTCGATTCTTTAAACGCACGTTCCATCATCTGCGCTGTCTCGCCCTCGTAATTGCCACACAAGCCTTCGCTGTCAATGTCCGCATAGACTCTTCTGAAAAAATCCTCAAACCTGTTGCTTCGGTAGTCTTTCTCGAATTCTTTTGGAATTTCCAACTGTAGGATCATCGTTTCCTGCCTTCCTTTCGACCGCGGATCTCGGCCTCCTTCTTTCTCTTCTTCGCATGAGCGGCTGCCAGTCGATCTTCTTTCCACAGTGCTTGCAGAATCCATGATATTCGTGGATTCTGCGCCTGCAGGACGGACACCGGTGGAATCGGTTCTCTGGATCCCATTCCGGCTCTTCCGCCGCAAGGAAGTGTCTTTTCAGATCTGCATCCTGATTCTGAAGGTCATAGACCTTTCTTTCGATGCGTTTTACGATTGGCGCCAGCTTGTTCTCGCTGTCATGCTCCTGATCATATTCCCGGCATACCTGTTTCTCTCTCTCGAGTGCTGCCAGCAGGATGCGGTGCTCTTCGTCGGTGAATACACTATTCATCTCGATATTCCTCCTTCTCTGGTGGTACCAGACCGAAAGTCAAAAGTGCCATGTTGGCGGCTCTGACCTGGTGCTGATACAGTGATTTTGTGACCGGGTATTGTACCAGTGGCTTCGGATCCTTGCGGATGCGCTCCCGATCCACCGCCTCCTGGACCTCATTCATGTTCTTACGGACCGCCTCGATCGCCGGCGGGAGCTTGACTATTCCGGCCAGCTTATTCAATAGCTCCATGCTGACCGGTCCCTCGTACATCTGATTGGATCGGGAGTATTTCATGCTTCCCCAGGACTTAATGATCGCCGCCTGGGATATCTGCTTCGATGATCCGGAGCATTCCGTCCTTCATCGCCATCTTCATCGATACAGCCTCCCATTATCAACGGTCACAAGAACCGAGTGAATCTGTTCGTCCGTCAGTCCCACGATATCGAGGCAGCCTTCCTCACTCATTCCAATGGCAGCCACGAAAAAGTCACCGCATATGACATCTCTTCCGTGTGCGATGAGCCGGTGTGGCGTGAGTCCCAGGTTCTTACCTTCCTCGTTGACCACGAAAACCATCGGCGCATATCCGTATGGATAGGTCTCAATATGTCCGCCTACCAGACGCTGCATCTCTTCCAGCGTTCTGTCAATCTCCAGAATTTTTGGCTTCTCTCCGAATTTACAATAAACAACTTTAATCTTCATTCTCCTGCTCCTTGTATGATTCTCTTTCTTTCAGGTAGTCCTCGTACTGATCTGCCGGGTAGTAATAATCACCATCGATCGCCTGGATCATACTTGGTTCAGGCTGCGGCTCGTAGTACGTATCATCTGAAATTAAGGCATAAAGGAAGGCCAGCCACAGTGCGATCCCAATTCCCGTAGCTACCAGGAACTCCTTCACTGCTTTTTTGGCTGCCTTCACCCTCGCCTTATGCTGTTTTCTTTTCTCCATCGCTGTTCTGATCTCTGCCATCTTCCTGCGATGAATCATGGCCTCTTCTAATCTGCTCAAGGCAGGCTGCTGTAAATCTCCTTTCATAGCCTTCCGTGTATGTAACCTCCATCTTTATTTCTTTTGCTCTCATGGACCCATCTCCTTTACTTTTCACTGTGTACCGGGTAGCATAATTGCTCTCTAGGCTTGGCTGGGCCCGGCAGTCTGTGACAGGTTCTCCATAGGGTTGAAGAAGAACCTGTCCGCTGTTTGCTCCCTGAGTATTGTGTGGGGTAGCCGTATAGCTGTTGCCTGCAGTGCCGGTTTTTCATGCCGACCATCCGGGATTACTTCGCACCTACCAGCCCATGCTCCGGACGTTCTCTCATCTGGTATTCTCATCTGCCTCCAAGCCGGGAGTTTTTTACTAGGGTCTGCGCTTTCCACCCCTATGACGACGATTCTCCGCAGGCTTCGGTCGCCTCGCCGGGTGGACTTATCTGCGTCGGCTCTACCAGACCTGGGTTTTAATGAGGTCCCGCATCCCTCGTATACTTTTTATTTAGTTGTCATGCCATCGCTGGCTCTTTGGTATCGATCGCCCGCTGCGCTTCCATCCCGGCCATGAAAGAATTTGTCATCATCACGACGAGGCTTCTTTTCTCTTCCGGAATACTGGCGAGCATCTTTGCCATTTTGTTGGCATCGCTGAGCTGTTCTGCTGTGTATCTTCTTTCTTTTGCCATGTCGTTCCCTCCTTTCGGTTGGTGTGTTATTTTGTGCTTCTGTTGCTATTTATATGCCACAAAATCACTCTTGTCAATATCATTTTTGTGATTTTGTTGCAAAATGTGCTTTTGTTGCTTGACTTATTACTTGTATAGCCTTATAATTGTTCTTGAAAGGTGGTGAGAAGGTGAAAGAACGAATAAGAAAAATCAGAAGATATCTCGATTTGACTCAGCAGGAATTCGCCGATCGTCTTGGTATAAAGCGAGGCGCAATTGCGAATTATGAACTTGGCAGAAATGAGCCGGTTGACTCGGTAGTCTCTCTTATCTGTAGGGAATATGGAGTGAATGAAGAATGGCTCCGAACCGGAACCGGTGAGATGTTTGAGCCAGACTCCGGCGATGAGTTGGAAGCTCTGGCGAAGAAATACGACCTGTCAAATGCTGATCAGGTCCTGATAGAAAAAATACGTGAACCTGAAACCAGGCTCACGTGAAGCGATCATCAATTTCATAACTGATGTTGTGGCGGGCCTTGATGGCGCTGCCGATCTGAATTCTAAGGGAGATGTCTACGCAGATATCCCCGATACACCAGAGGAGCTGGAGCGTAAGTTCCCGCCGCTGGAAGATTCGGAGGAAGGCGGGCTGGGTTAAAATGCACCCAGTCCTCCTGGTCCTTATCGCATCAGTATAATTTTTGTTTTGTCGTCAAAATCAAGATTATAATAAATGGTGCGGGTGCACCGATAGTAAATCGCGTAGACATCTTTTCTTTGTAAAGAAATGTATTTCCTGCTCATCCTAATTCCCCTTTTTAGGAAGGATCCAGGGCTGGGCGCACCCGATCATTGTAAATCATTTTTCGGCGATAAAATACTGGTAAATATTGGGAAGCGAGGTAAACGATGGGTTTATTCAAATGGTTGTTTGGCGACGGTAAGAAAGAAAAAGAAGCGGAAACAGTAACTCTGCATACCGAAGTCAACATTACGCGGGAGTATGTGAAACCAGAGATTCCAAGCGCCAAAGTTCTTTACAAAAAGACCTGTCCTGAAATGGTCCGATACAAGATTCGCGGAAGGAATAAGGACACGAAAAGACTATGTACGGTCCGAAAATCGCCCTGGCATCAGCCGATCAGAATTCCGTAATCGCTGCTACTGGTTTATACGACGTCCAGTCGTGCGAAGTAATTCCACCAGAACCGGCTACGGAAAGACAAATCAGCTATGCTGCAGATCTCGGAATTGTTCATCCGGAGCAGTATTCAAAAGATGAGATTTCCTGCCTTATAACAAGGGCGAAAAACGACACGGATCGGGACGACATGACTTCTGTCGATGTAAGCCTTGCCAGGATGGCTGCGGATCGTGATATTTATTTATCTGTGTTTTCTGGCGAGAAAGGCGTCCTGGACTCTTTGTGGCGACAATTCACAGAGGAAGAGAAAATGCAGTTTCTGATCTTCTGCATTCGAAAACGCCGAATACGAACAGAAATGCTTATCGAATCGTAAGAGATTATTTAAACAAATAAAAACCGCCCGGTGCTACCAACACCGAACGGCTTCTTCGCTTCCCTTGCAGGATGCGGTTACTTAACCCTAGCAGGATTAAGTATACCGCATTTTCCACGAGTCCACAAGGGCTTATTTTTTATACTCTTTTTTAGAATTTCAGGAGGTGGAACAATGAGGTTTTTAGCTACGGACGAAAATCCGTATTTTCTGATAAATCCGATTCGATCGATAATCAGTTCCGGATGAACCGGGAATACTGCGAGTCGAAGTTTTCCAGTCAGGTGGATTCCTGGCAGCAGTTCTCTGATGAAGACTTCACTGGTGCGAATACGTCCCGGCCGGATCTGCAGCGCATGCTGTCTTTTATAAAGGGTGGCTTCTGCGATGTCCTGGTAGTCTATCAGCTGGATCGTCTTTCCAGGGATGTCCGGGACTTTGCAAATATCTACGCGCTTCTGGAGGAACATGGCGTGATGTTCATCTCGATAAGGGAAAATATCGACACAACGACGCCGATCGGCCGCGCCATGATGTATGTCACGGTGGTCTTCGCTCAGATGGAGCGTGAGACCATCGCAGCCCGTGTCACGGATAATATGCTGGGCCTTGCTAAAAAGGGATACTGGACCGGCGGTAATCCTCCGGTTGGTTACGTCAGGAAGCATATTGTTGTGAACGGGAAGAAGCACTGCTCCATTGAGGTGGATCCGGACGGGGCTCGCTACGTGACGCAGATCTTCGATACCTTCCTGGCTTATAACTGCAGCCTGCAGGGGATGGAGACGCGATTCAAAAACCAGGGCATCCGGACGCAAAGCGGGAAGTTCTTCTCAACCACGCAGTTGCATAAAATGCTGACCATGCCGTATTGCGTCGAGGCGACTCCGGAGGTCTACGACTTCTATGCCGCGAAGGGCTGCATCATGGATCCTGGCTCCCCGCGTGAAATGTGGGACGGATCCGTCGGTGTGATCATCTATGGCCGGTCGACCGAGAAAAACAAAAAGCACCAGGTGCAGCCGCCTGAGAAGTGGACCGTGTGTCTTGGAAAGCACAAGCCCTTCATGCCTGCTGAGAAATGGCTCGCGGTGCAGTCCCGGTTTACTCAGAACAAATGCATCAAGGATGCAAAGTGGCCAGTGCCTCTCCTGAAGGGCGTGCTCCGGTGCAAGTGCGGAAACCTGATGCAGGTATCCAGAAAGAAAAAAAGGTCGACGGTACCTGTTCTTCCTGGTACTACTGCAGGAAGCGAATGAGGCAGGGTGTGGATGCCTGCGACATGGGGCAGATCAAATGCGATCTGCTGGATGAGAAAGTCCTGGAGCTGTTTCGTGGTATCGCGGCCGATCCTGCCTTGATTCAGAAATTCGTCAAAGCGGAAGCTCCGGCCGATGTTCCTGATCTGAAGGCTGCGCAGGCTCGCGTGTCTGCCTGTGAGCGTAAGATCGGCCGCCTGGCTGCATCGTTAGCTCTGGCCGAGGATTCCGCTGCATCAAAGTATATCATCGCGGAAATGGAACGCCTGGACGTTGAGCTGGGTGCTCTGAAGCGCGAAGCCTCGCTGGCCGAGATGGAAAGCCACCGGGCTGCTGCCAGTGCGAAGGATGCCAAGGCCACGGCTGCGGAAATTGCGAAGCTGATTCATGGCCTGGATGGCTTCGACGACAAAGAAAAAAACGCGATCGCTCGCGCTGTAATTCAGGAGTGTACTTGGGACGGGGAGCGGCTTTTTATTACGCTCTAAACCTCACTATTTTATAATGGTGGGGTTGGGCCGCATGATAAAAAAAGTGAATGTAAAATAAAGGTCTTTTTTATGAATGTGATCTATCGTGTGCACGGTGCTGGCGGCTTCTATATGGAAACGCAGAGCCAGGACCAGGCTTTCCGAGCTGCCAGGCAGGAAGCTGCGGCATCCGGTCAGATGGCTCTTGTATCTTTTTTACCTGGGCTGGCCGGTACCAGATGCGCCGGTTCTTTCCGGACGGATCCATGACTTCCAAGTAGTTATAAATTATACTAATTACCACCAAAAACCGGCCGAGATCTTTGTGCAAATTACGGTTATAAATAACTTGAATAGTAGCGGTACCAGAGTTAATATACGGACAACCTAAAGGAAAGCAAATAAAAAACTCGGAGGTATCTAAAATGAAAGCAAATAAAAATCTTGAAAAACTGCAGGCTGAATACAATAAAATCTTTGATGCAATGGGCTACACTGAGGACGTGAATGTTATCGCAGAGTACAATCGCCAGCTCGATGTTATCGTTGAAAAAATGAATAAAATTATCTTAAAATAAGAACACGTGGAGGAGCTTCGGCAAATGTTTGATAAAAAAGGATTAAAAAAGATTATGGATGCCTACCATGATTACAATAAAGACTTATCTGCTTATCTTGGGATGAGCGTACCGAATTTTTCGACCATCTGGAATGGTCGGCAGCAGTTTAATGTAAATCATATACGCCGCATCGCGGTCCGGTATTCACTGGATCCGCAGCAAGTTTGGGATATCTTTCTTTTTCCGGAATTAAAAGAAGGCCAGGAGCCATAAGCTCCCAGCCTTCTTTTTTTAGTTGAACAGTGCGTACCAGGTGTTGGCTCCGCAGTATCCATCGGCCTCGAGGCCTTTGGACTTCTGAAATGATTTTATCGCGGCGGTCAAACCGTCGCCGCAAAGCGCGTCCATGCTGCCGAAATAGAAACCTTTCGCCGCAAGGATGAACTGAACCAGGAACGTAAAAGTTCCCTGGGTTCCATGACTTACGGTAGCTTTCGAGGCAACTTTTTTGCAGGACTCAAAAAAGTTTTCATTGGTCGGATCCAGCGCGGTGCCATATCTCCGATTCATAAGGTCTTTCCAGACTGCCAGGGTAGCCCATCTGGATTTGGTTCCGTAGTCTCCGTCCACGCGCAGCTTTGCTCCACAGAATTTCAGAAGCTTGTCTCCGTAGTTGCTATTCAGCCATTTCTGGCCATCAGAAACGTTGTTTCTGGCACTGTTGCTGCCGGATCCGGTGCTCGTAGAGTTTCCGCCTGCTTCCGCGCCGTCAGCAATATTGGTTGCCGTGTGTAATCCATCGTTTAAGAGGACGTCCCCGGCAAGCAGGTAGTCAGGTCCGTTCAGGTATTTTTTGTCCGTCAGGACGGTAAAACCTGCAGCTCTGAACGCTGATCGCATATCTCCGGTGTAAGTTGCTTTCAGGTTTTTGAGAGAATCGATGTTGAGCAGGTGTCCGACCGCTTTGACATTTGCTATGACTCCCGCGGAGCAGTCTGCCTCGCAGGCGATGGTGATCTGCGATGGATCGTAGTTGCTGGCTTTGAGGTGCTGCCAGTATGTATCACGCTGTCCCTGATCGTAACCAATCAGGTCGTTTTTCGCCGCCTTGACACCAAGCTCTGCGATTTTTGCACGTACTGCAGAGTTCGGATGCCGCAGTACGCACTTCCAGGGACGGGAGTACCACGGGATCAACGCCCATTCGGTTCCTGTCTGATCTCCGGCTCTGCCGCCGGAATATCTGCCGTTTTCATCGTGTCCACTGTTTGAGATTAAGCTCATAGTTCCTTCCTCCTTATCGTTGTTGTCCTGATAGAGCATGAGATACTGTTCTCCATAATTGGCTCGTTTACTTTTTACGCTGTCCCCAGTATCCAGGGGCTGCTCGAATTTCTGCAGAAAGATGTCCGACGCCTCCTGCACAGTCGTTGCATTTTTGAGAGCGTAGAAAACGCTTCGATATCTGCTCTGCAGTTCTGAAATCATGTATTCGATCTGCAGGGTCGGATCTCCGATCGATACTCCTCTCTGCTTTGCCAGATCGTACAGCCCGGCTTTCCGTCCTGCGCTTGTCCATTGGCACAAGCCATAGCCGTACTGCCGGCTGTCTCCCATCGGATGCAAGAATAACTCCCGGGAAATCTCTCCACTGTCTACGGCCTCAGTATAAGTATCGTCTGTGTACTTATGACCGAGGCGCTTCTCACATAAGTCTTCGAGATTGCGCGGATTGAATCCAGACTCTGCATAGAGGTTTCCCATTACTCCACAGGCTCCACACACTGTCGCACCAGCAGCGATCAGGCAGTTGTATGCTGTATCAGTATTTTTGTTCTCGAAATCGCCATGTCATTTTTCTCCTTGTCGATACGATCCATTCACTTTTCCGTCATCCAGCAGATCCTTGACGCCTCGAAACCACTTATCAATTAATATCATGAGGTCGTCGTCTGTGATGAATACCTGCAGCCATTTCGGTAAAAAGTCCACGTGCCTGGCTTACTACCCATTTAAGTTTCTGCTTCCCCTGACCGGATTCGTTATATATATGCTCTGCCTTCAGGATAAGCACGTAAACGTCAGTACGGATTCCTTCCAGTCCCTTTGCTTTGAAATACTGAAAAGTCATGATAAGTGTTACGATCAGGAGTGCTCCGATCACTAAAATCAGGATTGGGAGCGGTACCTGTTTCAAAAAATTCAGTAATTCCATATGTGTTACCTCCTTAAGATCTTCTGCTGGCGTATAATTCCACCAGTCTATCTGTGTCGTCCATTTCAATTTCTTCTAATCGGTTCATGGCTGGCTGGACTTCCGAATGCATGAACCCGTTTCCACCGAGCTTCTCATAATCTCCGAATGAATCCCAGAACGACTTCGATTCCATCTTGCTCCATGCAAGCTGCGGATTCTTATACTCGTTTGTGTAATAGTGGTAAGAACTTAGAAGCTGCGCCTGCAGTTTATTCAGCTCTCCTGCCTTCCGGTCTTCTTCCATCTTATCGATTTTCTGCGATGTTTGGACCTGGTGTTTAGACAACTCACTGAGTTGGTTATTGATTTTTTCCTGAATCTCGATACTCCGCTGCCGCCATTTAGGGTACTGCGCTACTTGCTGCAGTGCTTTTTGTAGCTCCTCTTCTCGCTTCTGATAGGCGTCCAGGAGTTCCTTGATTCTTTTTACAATCTTTCCTCCTGTCTTCCATACGAAGATCAGCGCCACGATGAGCAGTCCCCATTTATAAACGGTGAGTCCGAGTATCTCGTATTCTCCAAATAATTCCATGAATGCTTCCATCCGGTTATCCTCCCTGTCTGCAGTATTTGCATTCCAGGCACGGGTTTTGTTTAGCCGGAATGTGATAGTCGCGGCATTCACCGCATTGGCCATAATGCCTGCAGGACTCTTCCTGGCAAGGTTCCAGGGACATCCTGCAGAGTGTTATGGCTTTATGGCAGCAGGAGAAATTATTCGTCTTTTGGCTTGCTGGCGATGATTTCTTCTTTTTCATCTTCTGTGATCCAGCCTCTCTCCACTGCAGTCTGAAGCGCTTCGTCTGTGAGACGGCCCTGCTGGTATAATCTTTTCAGTCTTTTATACATTGAGATCGTCACCTCCTAAAGATGCGATGATCAGGTCATCAACTACGCTGCTGAGGTCATCTTTTTCAGATTTCAGCATTTTTACTTCCTTCTGAAGAGCTTCGATTTCGGTCAGCTCCGCTCCTGCTTCTTCTGCATCTTTTGCCTGCTGAAGCCAGGAATCGAAGGACGCCTCTACACTCTCTGCCAGATTTTCTCTGTATCTGGTTTTGATTTCAAAGCGATCATATCTGTAGTATTCCTGTGCTGATTCTCCTTCTGAGGCCGCCTGGCGCTCCAGGGGGCCTTCGATATTGTCATACAGGATTACTGTGCATGCGGCTCCTTCCCGCTTCGGGAAGGCCTCAATTTCAAGCCGCACAGAGGGTTTGATATTGCTTTCTGTTTTCATGACTGACTACTCCTTTCAATAGCTTAATGTTTACAAACGGCTGAATCCATTTCTCATAGAATCCATGAGAGTCTGAATGATCTATAAAACCCATGTAGCTGATCATTCCAGAGGCGTTCGTTTTGGAGATGTACTCTTCCTTGGATATGACTTTTGCTTTCCTTGAAATTCTGTACATAACCGACTTACGGAGCGTCGTCCATCCTTTATGGAACTTATACCCCAAAAAGTCGAGTGGGCGAATGCGCAGATGGAAAACCTGCCAGGTATCCTTGATTCGCATCTTCACTTTATTTAGCCATCCGGACGTATATCTTATTGCTGCATGCAGTCGTTTCTTAGATGAATCAAACAGGATGATGTCGTCGACGTATCTGGTGAGATGTCGGACTCCACATACTTCTTTGAGCTTGTGGTCTAGATCCTGAAAGAAAAAGTTGAGGAACCATGGCGACGTGTAAAGCCCTACCGGGATGCCGACTGCATCAATCTCCGGTAGCATACGGGTATGTGGGCCATAGCCTGTTGATAGCTTGCGATAATTTTAAAAGCTAATCTTAAAAACTTACGGTCTTTGATTTTCTTTTCCAGCTTCTTCCGGAGCTCCTCATGCGGGATACTCGGATAGCATTGCTTCACATCGATCTGCGCGACTTTGCTGGTTCCTGCCGGATCCTTTGCGATCCAATGCTCTATGATTTTCCTCGCCCGTCGGTTCCTTTTCCTGGAACACAACCGCAGCTGTACTCGTAGGATCCATGCATCACGATTTCTTTGAATACCTGAACGAATGCATGATGCACGCACTGATCAGGAAAGAATCGAGGAACTGCGATGATACGCTTTTTCTTCTTGATTCCATCGTTGATTTCACGGATCGTGTACTTATGCGTTCTGAAGGATTCTGTGATAAGCATCTCCTGCAGCTTCCCTGCGTACTTGTCCAGGTCGTTTATGACTCTCTGAACAGATGGCCGGTTCATTTTATGCTTCGCTGCATTCTTGATTGCTTCCTTCAGATTATCGATGTCTACAACTCTCTCGAAGAGGTGACCGATTCTCTTTGTGTACTTAATTGGTTTCATGGTCTACTCTTATCTCTTTGTTAGCCTCACCGGCTTTCAGACTTGCTACTAACCGGTGCCATTTACGGCCTTAATTTTCACCAAGCGGTGAGGCGTCTGAATGACGGCAATCTTTAAGATTGCGAATAAAAGCACGGCATTTTTATATATCAAAAATTGGAAAATGCCTATATTGAGATAATTAACAAAGTGGGCGCCCGCCGATGTTCCAGTTCGAATTACCAGAACCGTTGTTGCAGTTCCGATAGAAAGGCCCGGCATTCGTGCCGTTGTTCACGTTACCACCGGAGATAACCACCGAGCGCGCGTGCTTTTATTCCCTATCATTTACAAGTTACATATTCCAGATTTCAAAGAGGACGCTGCTTTCCTGGCATGCATATGTTAGGTTCCTTTGCCGGGAAGCCTCCGGGGGAGAAAATCCCCCGGTCCCCCTTGAAATGGTTATTTTCTTGCCTGAGGGCGCACGCCGAGGTCCCAGCTCGAATTACCAGAACCGTAGTAGCAGTACCGATAGAAAGGCCCGGCATACGCGCCGCTGCTCACGTAACCACCGGAGAAAACCAGCTCACCGCCTTCGGCCTGATAATAGTAGTCAGGGAAGAATGTGCCTGATGAGCCTGTTGCATCGGTGCAGATTTCAATTTCCGGCCACTCCGGGTCATAGCCAAATTCTTTGACATATCCGTTCGCCTTCGCTGCTTCATAGCCTACTTTGAAATAGTCTCCTTCGTATACTTTATCCGCATAGCTGCTGCGCTTGTTGCAATAATAGTGCTGCCAGTTCTTAATGTTGTCACCATCGCGGAACTGCCACATGTTTCCGTACCAGTCCTCGATCCAGAGGAAACGTACTGCACTCATTCCGTTCGTCTTTCCATCAACTCTTCCGTTCGGAGACGCCATTTCGATGGTTGCTCCTGTCGGCTGAAGCGAAGACCATAACACGCTTGTTGTCTTAATTGCCACCGGATCTCCATCGAAATATACGCACACTGCATTTTTCTACTTCGGAAGAATCCTCAATCTTTGTAACTCTTCTGTCTGCTGCCAGACTCTGTGACCAGAGTCCTGCTCCGATTGAGATACCCTGACCGACTGCGAATCTGTTTCCGTATGTCTTTTCTACTGTGATGTAGTTTCCTGTTCTCTCCTGAAGTGCCAGACCTTTTGTTCCGTCTTCAGGGAATTCTGTTCTACCACTGCCGAGGATTGCCTGGGCGTTTGAGCTGGCGAACATAACGATGAAGCAGGTGTCTAAGAAGTGCATTGCCCATACGTCGTCCAAGTACCAGTTATCGCCTTTTGTTGAACAAATTGTTCTAAAGGTGTCACGATTTCTGCTATGAGCTGGGAATGCTCCTGCTTTGGATTCCAGTTTAAGTGCAACTACCTCTCCTGACGGTATCGAACTCAATGAACCAGGAAAAATTGGCAAATATACTTTTTCGCTGATTCTTCGATCTGGACCGTCTGTAAACATATGGTCCAGATGCAGGTGTCCGATTGGCCCGGATGATATACCTCTGTATTCCCACTTCACACCGTCAGCGTCGGTTTCAAACCATCGGCCTGTATATGTAAGTGGGACTTCAAGCATAACGTCTCCGTTGGATCCGTCCCACTGAAAGTCTGCATCTCCCAGGTATGCATTTACGGTTCTGTCTTCTGCCAGGTTGCATGGACGCATTTCGCTGAATGGATAATGACTCATCATATCGTTCTGTACAGTGCCGTTTCCGACTGCTGCCTTACAGATCATTCCGACTGCATCTCCCACTCTTTCCCACGTTGCGGAGCTGGATCCGACTTTTCTTCTGGCCGCCAAAAGCTCCACCTTGCTCTGCTCGATTAAGGTTACCCTTGTTTCCAAAGCTTCCAGGTCCGCCTGAAGAGCCAAAGCTCCGGCGCTGTTGATGGTTACGTTCGCGGCATTGGACACTTCCAGGTAATAACTCATGTTGATTACCGATGGGAGCACGCCATTATACGCCGGCATATAATCGCTTGTGGATGCGGTAGCGATGGAATACAGGATTTCCCCTTTCTGCGGATCCTGCGCAAAGACACCGAACTCCGTGATATCGTATCCTGTGCTCAGAGTGCTGTCCTCGCTCTTATTGGTGATTGCGATCTTCAGGATCACGGTGTTGTCTGCATCACTGATCACCTTATTCTGAATCGGGAAGGTCTGTTTCGGGGTTTTCAGAGCCGTTCTGGTTTCGATATTTTCTCCTGAAGAATAAGAACCGGATCCTGTCTGCGCCTTCGTGATTTTGATGGTTGTCTGTCCTGCCTGAGCTTTTGCCAGGAGCGCTTTTCCTGCTGTTGTTAATTTACTGGGATTCCACATTAACATTAGTGTTTTTCCTCCTTGATAAATGATGTGATGTTGTAGGCGTCTCCCTTTTGGGCGACGGTAGTTGCGCTATGAGCTGCCGCGTTGCCTGCAGTCTCATTCGTGACGCAGGTCCGATTGTCTGTTACGGATCCAAGCGTCGCCAGATGATTTCCGGCCGAAATTCCGGCATCTGCATGTAGAGTATTGTAGACTTCTGTGCTTCTTGCCTGATCGGTAATACCAATGGACGCCTGATGGCTTGTCTGCGCTGCCTGTACTTCTCCGGAAGTCGTATTGAGCACGATGGTATCTCTGCCTCTGGTACCTGCTGCCGTGGCCGCGTATGTGGTCTGTCCTGCCTCTTTGTCTTCGCGGATGATGTTCAGGACAGTACATTCCTGTACAGCCGTCTGAAGGACAGCCAGGTGCATCGCTGAGTGCACGTCCCTGATGATCGTTACCCGCCGGATATGTGATCGGACATTCTTGACTTTTTGGATCATTGCGTTTAACAGCTCGATGATATCTGGAGTCAAACGCGCAGAAATGATGATATCAAAGGTTCCGGGTGTAAATGGCGGCTCGTCATAATCGAACCACTCCACGATCTTTCCGGATCCGAAGACTACCCCAACCATTTCGGCGACAGTCGCCGGCGTACCTGCGTATGTATACCACTTCAGGGTATTCTTGACGATTTCGCGTTTTCTCTCAATTTCAGGTTCTGCTCGTAATACATAGCCCCCATCTCAATAGCGAAATAATCCAGAATATCTTCCGGAAGGTCATCGATCATGCTGTAAACACATAGCCTGATCGGCGTAGTTCTTAACTCGGATCATGGCCTGCTGCATGGCGTAGCTTAACGCCTGAATCTGTGGCGATTCTTTGTCCGGCCATACATCTATAAGCCCCCCACCGGTAAAACTAATCATCCTCTAAGCCTCCGTACGTCACCGTTTTTGAGGAAAGCTTAGCCACGTTGGCCTTCCCGATGACCTGGAACACTGGAAGAGTAACCTCCACACGTTTTGCACCTGCAGACATCATCTGCTGGATCAACTGCGATGGGTTGATGTCTCTGCCGATCTTGCTCCGCTGCCATATGATGTAATCGTCTACGGCCGCATTTACGGCTGTTTTGATTGTGTCCACTTTCTTCAGATCGCTCTGGTTTACAAAATATTTTACGTTGATTTTGTAATCTACGGTTTCCGGAACTTTGACCGTTACGCGATCGGTCAGTGGCCGGATCTGTTCGTCAGACAAGAATTTCTGGACACCCAGGAGCATGCTTTCTGAAGGCAATTCTCCGTCGGTCATAATAAATTCGATCGTGACATCTACCGGATCATCACTGTAAATCAGAGCATCAGAGATGTTGGCGTTATAAGTTTTGAGCCAGTATCGGTAGGATTCTTCCGGGCCAGCTACGGAGTACTTCGACGGAGCAATGTAGATTCTGTCTTTCAGAGTATCGTCGTCTTCGATGTCAGCACCTCCGGTTGTTGGCTCTGTGTTGGCTACTTTGGCCACGTATGGCACTGGATCCACTAAGACATTGATTTCTCCTGTTTCCAGGTTATTTCCAGCCACGCCGCTTGTCATGCATTCTGCAGCTACGTCTACGCTGGTTCCGCCTGCTGGAATTTCAGCAGGCGACTCTGTCTGAAAATAGATCTCTCCATTGGTGACTCTGGTTCCTTCCGGGATCTCCACCGTGTTTGGCCGGATTTCAGAAAGAGTAAAGCGGATCATCGCTCTTGACGGTTTCGCCTGCTCCCGCGCAATTCCTTTCATTGCTGCCAGATTATCCAGATACTCACCGTAACTGTACTTCAGAAGATCTTGTTTTCCGGTCTTATCGACGTACAGAAGCGCCTGGTATATCTGGATACTAAGTGCATATAGGATCAACGACATCGGATCCGCGCGTTCAAGAGCCACATCTTTCCCGGTTATTTCTTTTATACCGGTTCTGATAGTCCCGGACCAACTGAGCCTGCACATCGTCCAGCTGCAGATCGTCGATGAAGCTGACGTCTGGCAAATTTAAAATTTCGTCGATCATCCTTGCTCCCTCCTCTCTATATAAATTTGTGTTTTTACGACTCCTTTTCCATTTGCGGAACGATCAATTCCTGAAACAGTAATATCCGGGATATATTGATCAACCTTTTCTGCGAGTTCGAGCGCGAGCAGATTGATGGATTGCTCCGGACCGAGATCGAGAATATCGGGGGATATTCCAAACCCTCTGCTCCCTGGAAGCGTACCTGCTTTCGTCGTGATAAGGGCTTTTAGCTGCAGGTTGTATTTTTCAACATCCGGAAGCCCTGCCGTTGATTTGATTTCAATGTTGTCAATCTCTTTCATTGCTTCCTCCTTACGCATACTCTGCAAACGTGATATTGATCGTTGCTTTTACGAGTTCTCCCCTGCTCCAGATCGTATCCCATTCCTCGCTGATACTCGAGATGTATACTTTTCCGGATCCGACTCTTTTCCCGCCGATGATCAGATAGTCAACTTCTCCGGATCTGACAGCGGATTCCAGCCTTTCGATGGTCGCCCTTGGTTTTACGCCATGCTCTGCAGATAGAATTGCTGTGACGGTTGTTTCATCTGAGTCTGGTCCCTGAAATTCAGGCCGCGGTGCAGCGCCGATAATTTCATGTTTTTTCCATCTTCCGACAACCGTCCGTTTAAAATCACTCAGAGCCAGCATTTTGTTTGAGCTGACCTCAAATGTGATCAGTTTTCCAAAATTTCCAACAGTAGCCATTCAACTCATCGCCTACACTTTCTTTTCCAACGCTTCCAATCTTCCGAGCAGGTTTTCATTTGTTTTCTCCAGAGCGCTGACTCTTTCGAAAAGCTTCAGAACCTGCGCCGCCGTGAAGGTTCCTGAAGCGCAGATGTATCTGATTGCTGGACCTCTGTATTCCACCGTCCCATCCTTAAACTGGATGTATGCCTGACCTGGTGTCTTGGAAAATTCTTTTCGGTATACCTTTTCTCCGGATACGGCCGGCGGATTGGCGACATTCCAGTATGGTCCAAGAATGACACCATTGGCTGTCCCGTTGGATAAATGTAAAACCAGAACTTCCTCCCCGATCAATGGTGCTTTATACTCATCATTAAGCGAGAGAATCGGGAACGGAGCAGTTACAGCATTATCCATGTCCGGATATGTCACTTCCGCCATTCCATTTTCGTAGTCGATCTTGGAAATTTTCCCGATTCTGATATGCTTCTCTGCCATAGAATGTTTCCTTTCTAATCAAATGTTCCGCTGTTGACCCAGCCCCAACAGTGAGTTTTGCTCCAATTTATTGTTACAAGATGGTATGGATGTGCTTTTCCCGAGCCATTCACTTTTGTGATTTTAGCCGGACCAGCATTGCCCATGTATCCTTTTGCGCCTGGGTAGCTTGAATAGTAATACATTCCACCGTGGAAGTTTACGATATCTCCAACCTTGTACGTTTTCTTTTTTGCCGGCTGTTTTTGCGGCGTTTTCGCCGGTTTTGATGGCGCTGGAGTAGCTGGAACATGTACCAACCGAGTCTGACACTTGTGGATTTCAATTTCCT